>Ga0194127_10003399_pt1 | contig 20458 bp, 12 predicted proteins | sample TA2KigC100mmetaG_FD_148624 | JGI IMG/M metagenome (GOLD analysis project Ga0194127, IMG submission 148624) | Freshwater microbial communities from Lake Tanganyika, Tanzania - TA2015036 Kigoma Deep Cast 100m | ecosystem: Environmental > Aquatic > Freshwater > Lake | place: Tanzania: Lake...
CCCCGGCCAGCGGCTCGCGCCGGCCCTACCCGATCCCGATTGCCGAGCTAGGATCCTCCGGCTTGGGTCGCGTCACGTCGACACGGCCCTCACCAACCTCCACGACTTCAGATCCATGCAAAGAACCCTGCTCTGCGTTTCGCTCGCGGCGCTCGCCGCGCCAGCGCTTGCCCAGTTCACCCTCGTGATCCCGGCCGCGGCCGCCACGGTCGATGGCAACAGTTCCACCAGCTGGCCGTTCGACATCGCCACTGGTCGCTTCATCTACATCTACGACAGCACGCACTTTTCGAACAACGGCGTCACGTTCCCGGTCCTGATCAGCCAGATCCGCGTCCGCGCCAACGCGGCAACCGCGACCTGGACGGGCTCGACGGCGACGCTGCAGATGGACCTGTCGACGGCGCCGATCGACTACACGGCGATCTCGACCACGTGGAACAACAACCACGGCGCGGACCGCGCGACGGTCTACAACGGGGCGTGGAGCATCCCCGCCGGTTCGTCGACGGCGGGCGTGCCCGGCCCGTTCTACGCGACGGTGACGTTCAGCCAGCCGTTCCTCTACGACCCGAGCCTCGGGGATCTGACGATCGACACGACCCACTCGGGCATCACCACCGCGAACACGCCGACGCTCGACGCCGTGACGACTGTGGGCGTCGCCAACGCCAAGCGCGTCTACAGCACGACCAACCCGCCGGCGGCGACGGCGACGCTGTGGAGCGGTGACCTCGCGAACGTGCTCGAGTTCACCTACGTGCCGGCCGCTGGGCTCTACCCCGCCTTCTCGGCGACGCCGACTTCGGGCAACTCGCCGCTCTCGGTGCAGTTCACCGACCAGTCCTACTCGAGCGTGCCGGGCGGCGTGATTGGCTGGGCCTGGGACCTCGACGGCGACACCGTGGGGGACTCGACCGCGCAGAACCCGACGTGGGTCTACGGTTGCGGCACCTACAACGTCACGCTGACGGTGGTCGACGCGCAGAATCCCCCGGCCACGTTGACGAAGACCGGCTACATCGTCGTCGATGCGATCGCGGCGAACTTCACCGCGTCACCGCTCGGCGGCTTCGCGCCGGTCACCGTGAACTTCACGGACACGAGCACCGGGCCGGTCACCGGCTGGAGCTGGGACCTCGACGGCGACAACATCCCTGACACGACGCTGCAGAACCCGAGCTGGATCTACGGCGCGCCGGGCCAGTACACGGTGTCGCTGACGGTAACGAGCAGCTGCCGCACGAGCACGCGCACGCGGACGAACCTGATCACGGTGCTGCTGCCGGGCCAGCTGCCGCCGCCGGCCGAACTGCTGCAGTACCAGTTCAACGAGGTCCGCGGCACGGAGCTCGGCAACAGCGCGTCGACGAACGCGGCGCCGAGTCAGGCCACGATGAACGCCACCAACTGGTGGAGCGATCCGGGTCGCCCGGGCTTCCGCGGCAACGAGCCGGGCCGCGGCTGCCTCGGCTACCGCGCCACCGGTGCTGGCTACGCGAACACCGGCTGGCCGACGTCGATCACCGGCAGCCTCTCGATCTCGTTCTGGCTGATGCGCGACCTTGCCTCGACCGGCACCAACCCGTTCGGCTACGTGTTCGGCAACAGCACGTTCCGCTCGTTCTGCGCCGGCGCGGCCGGGCAGGGCATCACGTTCCGCGGCACCGCGCTCACCGTCGACAGCGTCTTCCCGGTCATCAACACGCCGGGCGTCTGGCAACACCTGACGCTGGTCGTCGACGACAACGCCGGCCAGGCGCTGTGGTACGACAATGGCGTGCCCAGCACGAACGTCGTGACCTTCGCACCGAACACGTTCTCGTACGTGAGCACCGTGAACCTGGCGGTCGGCGCGTACAACATCTCGGGCACCAGCCCGATCGGCACGCACTACCACCTGGACGACTTCCGCTTCTACACGCGCGCGCTGTCGCCAGCGGAGATCCTGATCAACGCGCTGTCGGTCGAGCAGGCCTCGGCGGGCGTGTCGGGCCTGTCGTGCCCGGGCACGCTGGGCACGCCGGTGATCGGCTCGACGGGCGGCGCGCCGACGCAGGGCAACGCGGCATTCGCGGTGACCCTGAGCAACGCCGAGGACCTGCGGCTCGCGGCGATCGCGTTCGGCTTCACGCCGGCGGCGTTCGGCACGTTCGACCTGAGCCCGTGGCTCGGGGCCGGCTGCGTGCTGCAGAACGACGCGGTGGGGCTCAACTTCCTCATCACCAGCGGCAACGCCGCGACGCAGCCGTTCCCGATCCCGGCGGCCGGGTTCGCGGGGCTGCACATCTACGGCCAGTGGGCCGTGCTCGGCACGGTCGGCGCGGCGACGCGCATGATCGACATCAACATCCAGTGACCGCGGACGGTCACCGGTGACTTCGCGCGCGGGCCGGCGGTTGCCGGCCCGCGGCGTGTACGGGCCGCGCGCAGCCAGACGTCCGGCGCAGCGCATGCGCCGTGGCGCATGCGTGCAGCGGCCGCCTTCCAGAAGCCGGGACTGGGGGTAACGTGACTGCCTTCCCGCGGCAACTGGCCGGTCGCCGCCTACCCGATCCTCCGGCCAGAGCCTGCGACGGCTCCTTCCACCCGACCAAAATGCAACGACCTTTCGCTTCGATTCTGGTCACCACCCTCGCCGCGGTTGCGGCGGCGCAGACCGTCGTGGTGCCGAACGGCACGGCGACCACCGAAGGTGGCGCCACCACCGCCTACGCCTGGGGCCGCGGCAGCGCGCAGATCCGCTGCCAGTACATCTTCGACTCGACGCACTTCACGGCCCAGGGCATCACGTTCCCGATCACGATCAACCAGCTGCAGTTCCGCGCCAACGGCGGCGCGACGACGGCGGGCTACACCTACAACAACGCCTACGTGGCCCTGTCGACGGCGGCCGTCGACTACACCGCGCCGTCGACGACGTTCGCGAGCAACCACGGCCCGAACCTCGCCACGGTCTACTCGGGCCCCGTGGTGGTCGCGAGCGGTGCGGGCACGACGCCGAACAACTGGTACGTGACGATCCCGTGCGCGCCGTTCCTGTACGACCCGACCGCGGGCGGCGACCTGTGCCTCGAACTCGCGCACGACGGGACCGGGCCGGGCACGACGACGGGTCCCGCGCACGACTGCATGACGACGGGCTCGTTGAGTTCGCGGGTCTACAACCTGACGAACTGGACGTCGGCGACGGGTTCGACGCAGCAGAACGTCGGCATCGTGACCGAGTTCGGCTACACGCCGGCTTCGGGCCTCTACGCGGGCTTCACGGCGACCCCGACGGCCGGCGCCTCGCCGCTCACGGTGAGCTTCACCGACCGGTCGTTCAGCAGTTCGCCGGGCGGCGTGCTCGCCTGGGCCTGGGACCTCGACGGCGACAGCGTGATCGACTCGACCGTGCAGAACCCGACCTGGGTCTACGGCTGCGGCACCTACACGGTGTCGCTGACGGTCTTCGACAGCACGTTCCCGCCGTCGACGCTGACGAAGACGGGCTTCATCGTCGTCGACACGATCGCCGCGAACTTCACCGCGTCGCCGATCGGCGGCTTCGCGCCGGCCACCGTGAACTTCACCGACACGAGCACCGGGCCGGTCCTCGCCTGGGCCTGGGACTTCGACGGCGACAACGTGATCGACTCGACCGTGCAGAATCCGACCTGGGTCTACGGCGCGCCGGGCCAGTACACGGTCTCGCTGACGGTGACGAACAGCTGCCGCACGAACACGCGCACGCGCACGAACCTGATCACGGTGCTGGCTCCGGGCACGCTGCCTGCGCCGGCCGAACTGCTGCAGTACCAGTTCAACGAGGTCCGCGGCACGGAGGTCGGCAACAGCGCGGCGACGAACGCCGCGCCGCGTCAGGCCACGATGAACGCCACCAACTGGTGGAGCGATCCGGGTCGCCCGGGCTTCCGCGGCAACGAGCCGGGCTTCGGCTGTCTCGGCTACCGCGCCACCGGCGCTGGTCGTGCGGACACCGGCTGGCCGACGTCGATCACCGGCAGCTTCACGATCTCGTTCTGGCTCATGCGCGACCCGGCGTCGACGGGCTCGAGTCCGTTCGGCTACCCGTTCGGCAACGGCACGTTCCGCTCGTTCACGGGCTCGGCGGGCATCTTCTTCGACGGCTCGTCGCTCGGCAGCGTCACGAGTTCGTTCACGGTCCACCTGACGCCGGGTGTCTGGCAGCACCTGGCGTTGGTCGTCGACGACCAGGCCGGCCAGGCGCTGTGGTACAGCAACGGCGTGCCGAGCACGAACGTCAGGAGCTTCACCCCGAACACGTTCAGCTACTCGAGCACCGCGAACTTCGCCGTCGGCGCCAACGGCACGGGCGGCACCAGCCCGATCGGCGCCCACTTCCACCTCGACGACTTCCGCTTCTACACGCGCGCGCTGACGCCGGCGGAGCTCCTGATCAACGCGCTGACGGTGGAGCAGGCCGCGGCGTCCGTGTCGGGCCTGTCGTGCCCCGGCACGCTGGGCACGCCGGTGATCGGCTCGACGGGCGGCGCGCCGGCGCAGGGCAACGCGAACTTCGCGTTGACCCTGGGCAACGCGGAGAACCAGCGGCTCGCGGCGCTGGCGGTCGGCTTGACGCCGGCGGCGTTCGGCACGTTCGACCTGAGCCCGTGGCTCGGGGCCGGCTGCGTGCTGCAGAACGACGCGATCGCGCTGAACTTCTACGTGGTCAGCGGCAACGCCGTGACGCAACCGTTCCCGATCCCGGCGGCAGGGTTCGCGGGGCAACACTTCTACGCGCAGTGGGCGGTGCTCGGCACCGTCGGCGCGGCGACGCGCATGCTCGACATCAACATCCAGTGACCGCGGACGGTCGCTGGTGACGGGCCGCGCGCGGCCCGGCCTCGCCCGCGCCGCCCGTGGCGCGTAGATTCCGGCCCCGATGCGCTCCAAACCGTCGTCCGTCCGCGCGCTCTGCCTGCTCGTGCTGTCCGCCACCGCGCTGCGCGCGCAGGTGCCCGATCCGGCCGCCGCGGCACCGCCCGGCCTGCCGCTGCTGCCCGGCGTGGTCCACGACGCGGCCATCCCGACGGTCGAGCAGGTGCTCGGCAGGCGGCCCGGCGCCGAGATCACCGAGCACCAGGAGGTCGAGAAGTACCTGCAGGCGCTCGCCGCGGCGGCGCCCGAACGGCTGCGGCTCGTCGAGTACGGCCGGTCGTGGCAGGGCCGGCGGCTCTGGTACGCGGTCGTCGCCAGCCCCGCGAACCTGCGGCGGCTGCCCGAGATCCAGCGCGGCATGCAGCGCCTCGCCGATCCGCGCGGCCTCGCCGACGCCGAGGCCGAGGCGCTCGTGCGCGACCTGCCCGCGGTCGGCTGGCTCGCGAACTGCGTGCACGGCGACGAACCCTCGGGCGCCGACGCGGCGCTCGCGGTGCTGCACCACCTGCTCGCGGCGACCGGCGATCCGCTCGCGCAGCAGGTGCAGGCGCAGTGCGTCGTGATCGTCGACCCGCTGCAGAATCCCGACGGCCGCGACCGCTTCGTGCAGACCACGCGCGCGGCGCGCGGCGCGTTCCCCGACGCGACGCCGCTCGGCGCCGAACACAGCCAGCCGTGGCCCGGCGGGCGCAGCAACCACGCGCTGTTCGACATGAACCGCGACTGGTTCGCGCTGACGCAGCCGGAGACGCAGGCGCGCGTGCGCTCGTTCCTGGACTGGTGGCCGCTGGTCTACGTCGACCTGCACGAGATGGGCGGCAACTCGACCTACTTCTTCCCGCCGCCCGCAGCACCCGTGCACGGCGAGGTCACCGCGGGGCAGCGCGACTGGCTCCTGCGCTACGGCCGCAACAACGCGCGCTGGTTCGACCGCTTCGGCTTCGAGTACTTCACGCGCGAGGCCTTCGACTCCTTCTACCCGGGCTACGGCGAGGGCTGGCCGCTGTTCCACGGCAGCATCGGCATGACCTACGAGATGGCGAGTTCGCGCGGGCTCGTCTACCGCCGCCGCGACGACAGCCTGCTGCACTACGAGGACTGCGTGCGGCGCCACTTCGTCAGCTCGCTGGCGACGCTCGAGGCGCTCGCGAACGGCCGCACCGAGGCGCTGCGCGCCTTCCTGCAGTTCCGGCGCGCGGGTCTGGCCCGCGGCGAGCAGGGGCCGGTGCGCGACTACGTGTTCCCGGACCGCGGCGACCGCGGCCGGCTCGCCCGGCTCGCCAACCTGCTGCTCGCGCAGGGCATCGAGGTGCAGCGCGCGGCCGAGGAACTGCGCGCGACCGGCGCACCGCTCGGCGGCGGCGAGGCGAAGGAAGCCCGGTTCCCGGCCGGCAGCTACGTGGTGCCGATGGCGCAGCCCGCGAGTGGACTCGCGCACGTGCTGCTGCACCCGCACTTCGACATGGACCCCGCCTACCTCGCGGAGCAGCGGCGCCGCGAGGCGCGGCGGCTGGGCACCGAGTTCTACGACGTGACCGCGTGGTCGCTGCCGCTCCTGTTCGGCGTCGAGGCGTGGACCACCAGTTCGCCGCTCGCCGGCCGGCGCACGGTGCTGCGCGCGGGCGAGGCCGGGGCCTCTGTCCCGCCGCTGCGCGCGGAGCCGCCGCAGGTGGGCTACGTGGTCCCCTGGGGCCACAACGGCGCGGCCGCGCTGCTCGCGGGCCTGCTGCGGCACGGCGTCAAGGTGCGCAGCATCGACCGCAAGTTCACGCTCGGCGGCGTCGAGTTCCCGGCCGGCTCGTTCGTGGTGCGCGCCCAGGGCCAGCCCGCGGGGCTGCACGCGCTCCTGCGCGAGCTCGCGGCGGCGCACGCCGTGCCCGTGCACACCGCCGACAGTTCGTGGGTCGACGACGGCCCCGACCTCGGCAGCGGCCATTCGCACGTGCCGAAGGTGCCGGCCGTGGCGATGGCCTGGGACCGGCCGGTCAGCCCGAACTCGGCGGGCTGGGCGCGCTTCCTGCTCGAACGGCGCTACGGCGTGCCGGTGACGCCCCTGCGCACGCACGACCTCGCGCGGGCCGAACTCGATCGGTTCACGGTGTTGATCCTGCCCGCCGGTTCCGGCTACGGCCGCGCGCTGGGCAAGGACGGTGCTGCGGCGATCGTGGGGTTCGTCGAGCGCGGCGGCGTGCTCGTGACGCTCGGCACGGCGACGAAGTGGCTCACCGATCCGGACGTGAAGCTGCTGGCGAGCGAACTCGAGCCGCGGCAGAAGCCGAAGGACGCGGGCAAGCCGGAGGCGGGCAGACCGGAAGCAGCGGAGGAGGGCAGGAAGGAGAAACCCGGCGAAGGCGAGCCGGCGAAGCCCCCCGAAGGCAGGCCCGCAGAGCCGCCGGCGGCCCAGGAACCGTTCGACTACCAGAAGGCGATCACGCCCGACAAGGAGCCGCCGCCCGAGGTGCCCGGCGCGATCCTGCGGGTGTCGATCGATCCCGACCACTGGCTCGGGTTCGGCTACCAGGGCACCGCGAACGTCGTGCACGACTCGTCGCACGTGTTCACGCCGGTCAAGCTCGACCGCGGCACGAACGTCGCGATCTACGCGGTCCGGGAGCAGCTCGTGCTCGCCGGGTTCGTCTGGGAGGAGACGCTGCGGCAGTTGCCGCAGAAGGCCTGGCTCGTGCACCAGCCGCACGGCAGGGGCCACGTGGTCGGATTCGCCGAGGACCCGAACGTGCGCGCGGTCTGCGACGGCCTCGAGCTCTTGCTGCTCAACGCGGTGCTGCTGACCGCCGGTCGCTGACCGGCGTGCGCGGGCCGGCCCGCGGCCGTAGCATGCGTCGATGGACCAGGGCAGCACCGCGCGGCCGCCAGCGGCGACGCACACGTGGGTGGCGCTGCTGTCGCTGGCCGTCGCGATCGCCACGCTCGGCGTCAAGTTCTGGGCCTACCTGGCGACGGGCTCGCAGGCGGTGCTCGGCGACGCGCTCGAGTCGATCGTCAACGTCGTCGCCGCGGGTTTCGCGTTCGGGGTGCTCGCCTACGCGGGGCGGCCCGCGGACCGCGAGCACCCGTTCGGCCACGGCAAGGTCGAGTTCTTCTCGGCGGCCTTCGAGGGCGGGCTGATCTTCGCCGCCGCGCTGCTGATCCTGTGGCAGGCTTCGGTCGCGTTCTGGCGCGGCGCCGAACTGCGCGCGCTCGACCTGGGCCTCCTGCTGACGGTCGCCGCCGGCCTCGGCAACGGCGCGCTGGGTCTGTTCCTGGTGCGCTACGGCCGCCGGCATCGCTCGGCGGCGATCGAGGCCGACGGCCACCACGTGCTGTCGGACTTCTGGACCAGTGCCGGCGTGATCGTGGGGCTCCTGCTGGTGCGGATCACGGGCCTCTCGTGGTTCGACCCGCTGGTCGCGGCGCTGATGGCGGGCTGGCTGCTGCGGACCGGGTTCCGGCTCGTGCGGTCCGCGTTCGGCGCGTTGCTCGACGCCGAGGACCCGGCGTTCCTCGCGCGCCTCGTCGCGGCGCTGGGGCCGCGCGCGCGCAACGGCGTGATCCGGATCCACCAGCTGCGTTCGATCCGCGCGGGGCGGTTCCACCACGTCAGCGCGCACGTCGTGGTGCCGGAGTTCTGGACCGTGCAGCAGGCGCACGACGCGGCCGAGGGCGTCGCGGCCGAGGTCGTCCGCGAACTCGGCGGCGAAGTCGACATCACGTTCCACACCGACCCGTGCGAGCGCGCCTACTGCAGCCGCTGCGACCTCGAGACGTGTTCCGTGCGCTGCCAGCCGTTCCGGGGCCTCGATCCGCTGACGCTCGACGAGGCCGTGCTGACCGACCAGCAAGTGCACTGGTGGCGCTGACGGTGCCGGTTGCCGGCCTCGCCCTGGAGGCGTCGCCCGCCCCGTGCGGGGATCAGAAACGTTGCCGCACGCCCGGCCCGGCCGCGGCCGTGCCCGTCGCGACGTCGAAACCGAACGCCTGCGTGCGCACGTCGAGGCCGCGCACCGCCGCGCTGACCGGCACCGGCCAGTGGATCGTCGCGCTGCCGTCCGGGGCCGTCAGGGCCATGCCGAGGCCGACGAGGCCGACCGGGAACAGGTGCAGCACCGCGTTGCCGGGCGACAGCACGAGCCACGGCATGCCGGCGAACGGCATCGTCGAACCGAGCAGGAACACCGGCGAACCGGCCGGCAGCGCGCCGTTGGCCAGGAACACGTAGCCGGGCAGGTCGTGCCGCGCCGTCTGGTTCGGCGGTGTGGCGCTGTCGGGGTGCAGGCCCGAGTAGAAGCTCGCGGTCGGCGCGGTGCCCGGCGCGCGCCGCGCCACGGCGACGCCGCTCGGCCCGTCGACCAGCAGGTCGAACATGGGCTGGAAGCCGACCGTCGCCGACCCACCCGGCGTCAGGAAGCCGAGGTCGTGGATCATCGAGAAGTAGTCGTTCGGCGCCAGGCCCGCACCGCAGGCGTCGAACAGCGACGTCGAGAAGCCCGGCAGGCCGGTGCCGCCGAGCGCCACGACGCGCAGGCCGGGGCTGCGCACGTGCACCGACAGGAACAGGTCGCTGCCGATCGGCACCAGCACGGGGGCGGGGAACTGCAGTTCGAGCACGTGCTCGGCGACGCCCCGCGGCGTCGTGACGTCCCGCACGCTGGCGACCGCGGTGGTGCCCGGCGCGGCGGGCCCCGGAATCGTCGGCCGGTTGGTCTGCCCGTCCTCGAGGTAGACGAACAGGTCGAACAGTTCGCCGTCGGCGAGCGTGCTGTCGCGCAGCCACAGCACCGCGCCGAGCACGCGGCAGGACGCTGGCGCCACGTAGCTGCCCAGCCCCCGGTAGGCCTCGCCGGGGATGCGCAGCATGACTTCGGCGCCGACGCCGACCGACCAGGTCGTCGCGATGACGCCGGCGGGCGGCATGCCGGTCAGCAGGCCGGCGCGGTGTTGGGCGGGCAGGGTGGCAGCGGCGAGCGCGGCGAGCGCGGCGAGCGCGGCGAGCGGCGGGAGGTGCGTCGGTGGTCTGGTCATGGCGGGCTGTATGCGCCGCGGGGTCCGCGGTAACGAGAACTCCTCGTCTTGGCGTAGCGGGAGACCGGGAACTGATGTCATGAGTGGTGTGCGGCCGCGAGGTCGCCTGGTGCCCCTGGGCGGCATGTCCCGTCACCATCCAAGACATCAGTTCACGCGTGCGCTAGCCAGCGGGCCCGAACACCTCCCGTTCGGCTCGCTCGAGCAGGTGGTCGAGTTGCAGCTTCGCCGCCCATTCGTGAAGGTAGGCACGATCGAGAGCATCTGCCTGGACCCGCAGCAGGCCGAGCACGTCCTGCCATGGACGTTCCGAGACCTCGCCGCCGGAACGGAACCACTGCAGCTTGCGCAGCAGAACGTCCTCGGCCGTCGCCAGGCGGAAGCGCTGACCCGGCGCGCTGCCCGCCACCGACCGCTCGACGAACCGGAGGAAGGCCCGGCGGTCGTATTCCCCGTCGCGGAGCACGAAGACGTCGACCTTCCAGCCCGTCGTCAGGTGCAGGAAGTTCGCGCAGGCGCGGCGGGCAATCGCGTCGCGCACGAGGTCGGGGTCGGCGTAGTAGTCGCCCCGCAGGGCGTCGCAGAGCGGCGCGACGTGTTCGCTGCGCAGGTCGGCGACCAGGTCGACGTCGAGGGTCGACCGAGGCGTGCCATGCGCGGAACTCGCCACCGACCCGCCGATCTGGTAGACGATGCCGAGGCGGTCGAACGCCGCGACGATCGGCGCCAACGCGACCGCAAGCCTCATGGGGAAGGCTCGACGCCGAGCCGGTCGACGAGCGGCGCCACGCGAGCCGCCAGATCCTCGCCGTAGACGAGCGCGATCCAGCGCAGCATCACCTCGCCGCGGCTGGCTCCGGGCATTTGCGCGGCGATCGTCTCGCGCGACAACTGCACGGTCACCGCGGTCAGATCCTCCATCAGCTGCAGCCGCTGCTCGGCCGTCATGCGGCGCAGGCACTCGGCCTGCATGCGCCGCACCGTCGGATGCGTGTCGTCCAGAGCCACGCGGGCAGTCTAGGGCGATCGGGTCGGTTCGCCCAGCAGCGGCCCGAGCAGCAGCTCCTCAGTGCCGCAGCGCGTTCGCCGGCACCGGCTCGAACCTGCCGCCGGGTCGCGCCCACGACAGCACGAGTTCCGCACCGCCGGTCTTGTTGAACCAGACGACCTCGATCGGGTGCAGGCCCTTGCCGAGCGCCACCGCGCAGCCCTTCGCCGAAGCGCCGTGCAGCCCGTCGTTGTCGATCGCGAGCTGGCCGTCGAGCCAGAGTTTGCTGCCGTCGTCGCTGAGCAGCGAGAAGCGGTAGAGCTCGGACTCCGGCACGTCGAGGAACCCCGTGAAACGCTGCGCCACGTGCTCGCCCGGGGCCTTGCCGCAGCCCACGGTCGACGCGGTGCCCGTGCTCGCCGGCGTCAGCGCGTCGAGGCCCGCGGGGATCGTGTTCCAGTCGACCGCGAACTTCGTCAGCACGAGCCCCTGGCGCGGCGCCACCGGCTCGACCGGCGGCGACGGGGTCACCTTCGTGAACGTGCGCGCGACGACCGCGCTGACCGGCGCACCGCGGTGGAACGCGCGCGCCTGCACGGTGCAGGTCGCGCCGATGCGCACCGGGGCCTCGGCCACGGGCGAGTTGCTCGTCGGCTCGCTGCCATCCAGCGTGTAGTGCACGGCGAGGCCCGGGCTGCCGGAGGCGATCGCCACCTCGAGCCCGCTCACGAACTCGCCCGACTCTGCCGTGATCGCTGGCGCCTTGTAGACGATCGGCGCGCCCTTCACCTCGAGGACGACGACGGTCGGCAGCTGGGGCGCGACGAGCATCGCCGGCAGTTCGATGCGCACATCGGCGCCGTTCCGCCGGCACGGCAGCGCCTGCTGCGGGCCCTCCAGCAGGTAGACCTTGCCCACGTCGTTGCCGAGGCCGGGCACCGTGAGCCAGCCGTCGCCGGGCCAGTCGAAGACGTGCAGGTAGAGCTTCGTCGCGGCGCCATCGCGCCGCACCGTGTTGCGGCCGAACGGCAGCGCGTCGAACACGCTCGCCGTCGTGCCATGGATCGCCTCGCCGTTGCCCTGCATCCACGCGCCGATCTGCTCGAGGCGCTCGACCGCGAGCGGCGGGAACGTGCCGTCCGCGCGCGGGCCCACGTTGAGCAGGTAGTTGCCGCCCTTGCTGGCAACGTCGATCAGGTTGCGCAGCAGTTCCTGCGTCGACTTCCACTGGGTGTCGGCCTGGTTCCAGCCCCAGTGCCGGTTCATCGTCATGCACGACTCCCAGTCGACGCCGGGCATGCCGGTCGCGGGGATCTCCTGCTCGGGCGTCGCGAAGTCGCCGACTGCGTCGCTGCTGCCCGAGAAGCCGCCCATGCCGCCGCGGTGCACGTCGACGCGGTTGTTGACGAGCATGCCGGGCGCGAGGCGCCGGCAGAGCTCGAACAGGCGCAGGCCGCGTTCGTGGTTCCAGGTGCTCTCCCATTCGCCGTCGAACCACATCACCGCGGGGTGGTAGTTCGAGATCACCTCGGTGACCTGTGCGTGCAGGTACTGCTCGAACTTCGCGAAGTCGGCGCCCGCCGCGGGCCGGTCCTTCGCCTCCCACGGCCGCCGCGGCAGGTAGTCCGGGTGGTGCCAGTCCATGATCGAGTGGTAGGTGCAGAACACCACGCCGTGCCGCGCGCAGGCGGCCGACAGTTCCTTCAGGATGTCGCGGCCGTGCCTCGTGTTCATCACGTCCCAGTCGGTCGCCTTGCTGTCGAACAGGCAGAAGCCGTCGTGGTGTTTGCTCGTGATCACGAGGTACTTCATGCCCGCCCCGGCGGCCATCTTCGCCCAGGCGTCGGCGTCGAAGTGCACGGGGTTCCACTGCGGCTGGAACTTGTCGTAGGTCTCGACGGGAATGCGCGCGCTGTCGCGGATCCACTCGCCGTAGTCCTTCTTGCCGTTCCACTCGCCGGCCGGGATCGCGTAGAGGCCCCAGTGGAGGAACATGCCGAAGCGGGCCTCTCGCCACCAAACCATGCGCTCGTCCTGGCTGGCGGGCGTTCTCGCGAGGTCGAGTGCCGCGGCGGTGGGTTTCGTGCTCGCTGCGACGGGCTCCTGCACTGCGGCAGTGCTCGAGGAACAGGCAACCAAGAGGAACAACGCCTGGGCCAGACAGGAGCGCATGCGCAGAGGCTACCTCTGGTGCAGCAGAAGCCCATGGATCACCTGCCGTTCGAACCCCACCCCTCCGGCCCGTTCGAGTTCGGGCCGATGGTGCGCCTGCGGCGCGGCGAGGGCTACTGGCTGCCGCCGGCGTTCGGCGTGCGGCATTGCGACGGCCGGCACTTCCGCGATCAGGACAATCTCGGGTGGATGTTCGTGCTGGGGATGGTCGCGTTGGCGATCCACTTCCTCGGCAGGGACTTCGGCTGGTGGTAGCCGGGGGTGCCCTGCAGCCAGCACCCGGCTACGCGTGCGCGGGCAGCGTGCCGCGGAAGAAGCTGCGCCCCGCGTCGAAGTCGAACCGCGGTTCGGGGGAGCCGTTCTCGCGCATCGTGCGGTAGATCTTCGGCACGCCGGTGCCGCGCGCCTCGGCGAGGCGGCCGTCGATCTGGTGCGGCGCCATCGCGGGCACGAACGCGCAGAGCGTCTCGAGGACCTGCGGGCCGGTGGTGGCGGGATCCCACGAGGCCTTGCATTCGAGGCGCGCGTTCTCGACGGCGCCGCCGAGCAGTTCTTCGACGCCGATCGGCAGGAGGTCGGGCATGAGCAGGGCGGCAGGCCTTTGGTTCGACCGCGCGGGTCCCGATCTTGGGAAGTTCCGCTCGGCGGGTCAACGGGTCGGCGCAGCACCGCCCCGGCCACACGGGCCGCGCCGCCGGCCCGGTGGGTGCGTAGCATGCGCGCGCCATGTCGTCCCACCTGCGCCTCCTCCTGCTCGCACTCGCCTGCGCGCTGCCCGCCGTCGCCGCAGCCCAGCGGGAACCCGATCCCCCCGGCCCCGTGCCCGACGTGCTGCTCGACACGCTCGACTGGCGCCTCGTCGGCCCGTTCCGCGGTGGCCGCGTCGCCGCGGTCACCGGCGTGCGTGGCGACCGCGATACCTACTGGTTCGGCGGCACCGGCGGCGGCGTCTGGCAATCGACCGACGGCGGCCAGACCTGGCACAACAGGAGCGACGGCACGTTCGGCGGTTCGATCGGTGCGGTCGCGGTGGCGCCGAGCGACCCGCGCGTGGTCTACGTCGGCACCGGCGAGAAGACCTGGCGCGGCAACGTGAGTTCCGGCGACGGCCTCTGGAAGTCGACCGACGGTGGCGGCTCGTGGGAGTTCTGCGGCCTGCCCGACTCGCGGCACGTCTCGCGCGTTCGCATCCACCCGCGGGACCCCGACCTCGTCTACGTCGCCGTCATGGGCCACGTGTCCGGCCCCAACGAGGAGCGCGGCGTGTTCCGCAGCAAGGACGGCGGCAAACACTGGGAACGCGTGCTGTTCGTCGACGAGCACGCGGGCGCCGTCGACCTGTGTCTCTTGCCCGACGACCCGAACACGCTCTACGCGACGACGTGGCGCGCGATCCGGCGGCCGTGGACGTTCGAGTCCGGCGGCGAGGGCTCGGGGCTCTGGAAGTCGACCGACGGCGGCGACACGTGGGCGCCGCTGCACGGCAAGCCCGGCATGCCCGGCGGCGTGCTCGGCATCAGCGGCATCGCCGCGGCCCCTTCGCGGCCGCAGCGGGTCTACGCGCTGATCGAGGCCGAGCAGGGCGGCCTGTTCTGCAGCGACGACGGCGGGGCCACGTGGACGAAGCACAACGACGAACGCAGCCTGCGCCAGCGTGCGTGGTACTACACGCGGCTCTACGTCGACCCGAAGGACGGTGACACGGTCTACGTGCTCAACGTGTCGTTCCACAAGTCGACCGACGGCGGCAGGACGTTCACGACGATCCCGGTGCCGCACGGCGACAACCACGACCTCTGGATCGACCCCGACGATCCGCTGCGTTGGGTCGAGGGCAACGACGGCGGCGCCTGCGTCACGACCGACGGCGGCAAGACCTGGACCTCGCTCTACAACCAGCCGACGGCGCAGTTCTACCGCGTGATTACGGACACGGCGGCGCCCTACCGCATCTACGGCGGTCAGCAGGACAACAGCACGGTGCGCGTCCGCCATCGCAGTCGCGGCGACGGCATCGGCCGCGAGGATTGGGAAGCGACCGCGGGCGGCGAGAGCGGCTGGCTCGCGCCGAAACCCGGCGACCCCGAGATCGTGTTCGGCGGCAGCTACGGCGGCTACCTGCAGCGCCTCGACCACCGGCTCGGCCTGTCGCGCGTGGTGTCGGTGTGGCCCGACAACCCGCTCGGCGCGGGGGTCGGCGAACAGCGCTACCGCTTCCAGTGGAACTTCCCGCTGCAGTTCTCGCGGCACACGCCCGGCGTGCTCTACGCGGCGGCCCAGGTGCTGTTCTCGAGCACGGACGAAGGCGGCTCCTGGACCGAGATCAGCGGCGACCTCACGCGCAACGATCCGGGCAAGCTCGGGCCGTCGGGCGGACCGATCACGAAGGACAACACGGGCGTCGAGTACTACGGCACGATCTTCGCGCTCGACGAGGGCCGGGTGCCCGGCACGATCTGGTGCGGCAGCGACGACGGGCTCCTGCACGTGACCCGGGACGGCGGCCGGACCTGGACGAACGTGACGCCGAAGGGGCTTCCCGAGTGGACGCAGATCAACCAGCTCGCGCACGACCCGCACCGCGACGGTGGCTGCTACGTCGCGGCGACGGCCTACAAGCTCGACGACTTCCGGCCCTACCTCTACGCGACGGACGACTTCGGCGCCACGTGGCGCGAGATCACGGGCGGGCTCGATCCGCAGTGGTTTGCGCGCTGCATCCGGCCCGATCCCGTGCGGCCGGGGCTGCTCTACTGCGGCACCGAACGTACGGTCTGGGTCAGCTTCGACGACGGCCGCCGCTGGCAGCGCCTCGCGCACGGGCTGCCGATCGTGCCGGTCACCGATCTCTGCGTGCAGGGCGGCGCCCTGATCGCGGCGACGCAGGGCAGGTCGTTCTGGAGCTACGACGGCCTCGACCACGTGCGCCAGCTCTCGGCGGAGCAGGCGGTGGCGCCGCTGTTCGTGTTCGCGCCGGTGCCGGTGGTGCAGTTCCCGGGCGGCGATGGCGTGGTCGCGGGCAAGGGCCGGAACCCGGACCAGCACCTGCGCGTGCGGTTCGTCGCCGGCGGCGATGCGCAGGCGGTGGTGGCCGAGCGGGCTGCGATCGAGGTGCGCGACTTCGACGGCGCGGTGGTGTTCACGCGCGCGACCGATGCCGCGCAGGACGACGCGAGGTTCACCGTGCGGGCCGGTATGAACGACGTCGCGGTGAGCTGGAAGACCGAACCGCCGAAGATCCTGGAGGGCATGGTGCTCTGGAACGGCCGTGGCGCGGCACCGCGGCCAGCGCCGGGCGACTACCGCGTGACGGTGACGCTCGGCGAACGCACGCAGACGGTGGTGGGGCGCATCCTGCCCGACCCGCGCACCACGGCGACGGCGGCGGAACTGCAGGAACGCCACCGGCTGTCGGTGCGCTGCCGCGACGCGGTGACGAACGCGCATGCGGCGATCGAACGGTTGCGCTCGCTGCGGACGCAGATGCAGGCGGTGGTCGACCGCGCCGAGGGCGAAGCGAAGGGCCGGCTCGAGCCAAAGCGCGCCGAGGTCGCGGCGGCGCTGACCGCGGTCGAGGAGGCGCTCTACCAGACGCGCGCGAAGTCCGGCCAGGACGTGCTGAACTTCCCGATCCGGCTCACCGACAAGCTGCTCGGTGTGCAGGGTGCGCTCGAGGGCGCCGAGTTCGGCCCGACCGCGGGCCAGCGCGAGGTCGCCGACCGGCTGATCGCGGCCATCGGGGCCCAGCTCGCCCGGTTCGCGGCGATCGAGCAGGACGGCGTCGCGGCGTTCAACGCGCTCGCGCGCGAACTGGCGGTGCCGCACGTCAAGTGACGGCGCGCGAGTGCGCGCCGATGCCTTTCCCTTCCCGACCCGAATCCCCGACACCGCACGACCATCATGAACGCCCGCGAACGTCTCCGAGCCACCCTCGGCCACCGCCAACCCGACCGCGTCTGCGTGGATTTCGGCGGCACCTGGATCTCCGGCATCCACGCCAGCGTGGTCCACCGACTCAAACAGCGGCTCCTCGGGCCCGGCGCCCCGCCGACTCGTGTGCACGAGCCCTACCAGATGCTGGGAGAAGTGGACGCCGGACTGCGCGCAGCGCTCGGCGTGGATGTCGTGGGCGTATGGCCCCGCACGAACATCTTCGGCTACGAGGCCACCGGCTGGAAGCCCTTCACGCTGTTCGATGGCACGCCCTGCCTCGTGCCCGGGAACTTCAACGTCACGCCCGCGCCCGACGGCGGCTGGCTCATGTATCCCGAAGGGGATGTTGCCGCGCCGGCCTCGGGGCACATGCCGAAGGACGGCTACTTCTTCGACGCCATCATCCGGCAACCGCCGCTGGACGAGAGCAGGCTGGACCCGGCCGACAACCTCGAGGAGTTCAGCCTGCTGAAGGAGGCGGACCTCGCGCACTACCGCCAGCAGGTTGCGTGGCTCGACCAGGACGCGAGGGACAGTGGCGTCGTGCTGCTCGCGCCGGGCACGGCGTTCGGCGACATCGCCCTCGTGCCCGCGCCATTCCTCAAGCACCCCAAGGGCATCCGCGACATCAGCGAGTGGTACATGGCCACCGCCGAGCGGCCTGACTACGTGCAGGCCGTCTTCGAGAGACAATGCGAGTACGCGCTGAAGAACCTGGAGACGCTCATCGGCCTGTTCGGCGACCGCGTCCAGGTCGTGGTGACCACCGGCACCGACTTCGGCACACAGGGCGGCCTGTTCATCTCCATACCCGCCTATCGGAAGCTGTTCCAGCCGTATCACCGGCGGTTGAACGACTTCATCCACGAGCACTCGAACTGGAAGACCTTCATCCACTCCTGCGGCGCCGTGGCCCCGCTGATTCCGGAGTTCATCGCTGCCGGGTTCGACATCCTGAATCCCGTGCAGTGCTCCGCGGCCGGCATGGACCCGGTGCAGCTCAAGAGGAACTTCGGCCGGGACCTTGTCTTCTGGGGCGGTTGCGTCAACACCCAGCACACCATGTACGAAACGCCCGAGGCGGTGTACCGCGAGGTGCGCGAGCGGATCGACATCTTCAACCGGGACGGCGGTTTCGTCTGCAACGCCGTCCACAACATCCAGGGCAACTCGCCCGTCGAGAACGTCCTCGCCATGTTCCGGGCCATCCACGACAGCGGGAAATGAACACCACGAGCAAGACGAACCTCGCCTACCTGATTCCGATCTGCCTCGTGGCGACGCTGGGCGGATTGCTGTTCGGCTACGACACCGGTGTCATCTCGGGCGCCATCGAGCCGCTGACCGCCAGGTTCGGCCTCGACGATTTCATGAAGGGCTGGGCCTCGGGCTGCGTGCTCGTCGGGTGCGCCGCGGGCGTGTTGCTCGTCGGCCCGCTGTCGGATCGTTTCGGGCGCAAGCTGGCCATGTCCCTGGCCGCGGGGATGTTCGTCGCTTCGGCCCTCGGCACGGCGCTGCCCGACGACATCGAGACGTTCATCTTGTTCCGGTTCCTCGGGGGCGTGGGCATCGGCATCGCGTCCATCTCCACGCCGATGTACATCGCCGAGATCACGCCGGCGCATCTGCGCGGCCGCATGGTGTCCGTGAACCAGATCGCCATCGTGGGCGGCATCGCCGGCGTCGCGTTCGTCAACTACTTCATCGCGCAGGCCAAGGGGGACCCCGCGCTGCCCGAGAACCAGGCCTGGCTCATCCAGACGGGGTGGCGCTGGATGTTCGCCACCGGGCTGCTGCCGGCAGTGCTGTTCGCCCTGCTGCTGATTCCGATTCCCGAGAGCCCGCGCTGGCTGATCGAACGCGGGCGCGAAGACCGCGCGGTCCAGATCCTCGGCAGGGTCGCTGGCCCGGCCTTCGCCGCAAACGAATGCGCCGCCATCAAGGCCGCGATCTCACGGGAGCAAGGCACATGGGGGGAGCTGTTTGCCCGCAAGCTGCGCCGTCCGCTGCTCGTCGGCATAACGCTGGCCGTGCTGCAACAGGTCACGGGCATCAACGTCTTCCTCTACTTCGGCGCGACGATCTTCAAGACGTTGGGCGCCAGGACGGGCGTGGATGCCGGCCTGCTCACGCAGATCGTCATCAACGGCGCCTGCGTGCTGTTCACGGTGATCGCGATCGCGACCGTGGACCGATGGGGCCGCCGTCCGCTGATGCTCGTGGGGACGGCGGGCATGGGCGTGAGCCTCGTGGGGATGGGGGCGATGGCGCAGGCGCTGGCCGATCCCGCGGCCGCGGCGGGCTGGATGCTGCTCTTCATCCTGCTCTACATCGCGTGCTTCGGCCTGAGCGTCGGCCCGGTCACGTGGGTGATCCTGTCCGAGATCTTCCCGACCGCCGTCCGCGGGCGGGCGCTGGGGCTGGCGACCTTCTGCCTCTGGACCGCCGACTATGCCGTGACGCAGACCTTCCCCCAGATGGACGCGGAGGGTTCGTGGTTCGTGGCCACGTTCCACCACGCGTTCCCCTTCTACGTCTACGCCGTGTTCTGCGTGGTGCTGCTGGTGGTGGTGGCGCGGTGGGTGCCGGAGACGAAGGGACGGACCCTGGAGGAGATCGAGAAGGGCTGGGAGGGCCGTCTGGACAGGGGCGACGTCGGGCAGTGAGCGCGATGCGACGCCGGTCCTGCCTCGGGCCTCAATCGCCGAGGTGCAGCCGCACCCCGTTGGTGAGCGCCGCGACGCCGAGCAGCGGACCGTTCGTCTGCAGCACCGCACCCTGCCAGAACACGTCGACACCGATCAACTGCGGCATCCTCGGCACCGCGAACGGCCACGACGCGACGCCGGTCGCCGACGTGATCGCGTTCGCGAAGTGCACGGGCGTGCCGAGCAGCAAGGTGCAGCCGCCGCCGAGCGGCGTGCTGGCCGACGTCAGGCTCGCGTAGATCCCCGCGGGTGCAGCCGGGGGGCAGTTCGTGGCGTCGAACAGTACGTCCGAGCCGACCGGCACCGGACGGCCGACCGCGTGCAACGCGGGCACGGTGCCGGCACCGCAGCCTCCGCCGTAGCGCGTGATCGCCGCCAGGTCGCCACCGAACGACGTCCAGGTGCCCTGCTGGTAGCTCCGGAGCTGGCCGTGGAACGGGTCGGCCGCGATGTTCCCGAGGAAGGCCGTCCCGCCGGTCGCGATCTGTACCCAGGCGTTGCCCAGGCGCTGCCAGGTTGCGGCCTGACCGTTGGCCGCGGCGGCCACGTACAGCACCCGGTTGCCGATCGGATCGAGCACCAGTTCGCCGTAGCCGGCGGTCGGCAGTCCGGTCGTCGTCGCCGGGAACCAGTCGTTGCCGTCCCACTCCCACTCCTCCGCGCCGCCCACGCCGACCGTGATGAACCGCACGCGGCCAGCCGCGGCGTCGAACACCGCCGTCGCCGTCGTCGC
>Ga0194127_10003402_pt1 | contig 20444 bp, 14 predicted proteins | sample TA2KigC100mmetaG_FD_148624 | JGI IMG/M metagenome (GOLD analysis project Ga0194127, IMG submission 148624) | Freshwater microbial communities from Lake Tanganyika, Tanzania - TA2015036 Kigoma Deep Cast 100m | ecosystem: Environmental > Aquatic > Freshwater > Lake | place: Tanzania: Lake...
GTTTCGTGGAAGATTATTAAAACTAATTATCCGACCGCGGATACGGTGGTAGCCGGTTTTAATGTTTTGGATTTTGACGCCAAAGCCGACGGCCGACAGGATTGTACAGAATCTTTTCAGAAGGCCCTGGACAGCATGAGGGACGCCGGCGGGGGAACCGTGTTTGTCCCTCAGGGCCGTTACGTTATTAAGGGTACGCTGCGGATTCCGGTGTCCGTGACCTTGCGCGGCGAGTGGGCGGCGCCGACTCAGGAGAATCTCGCCACCCGCGGTACGATCCTGATGGTTTACGCCGGACGAGGTCAAACCGACGGGACACCCTTTATAACTGTTGACTACTGCGGCGGAGTAAAGGACATGTCTTTTTGGTATCCCGAGCAGGATGCAAAAGATATCGTTCCTTATCCCTATTGTCTGGTGCAGAAGGACGGGGACAACGCAACATTCGAGAATCTGACATTGGTTAATCCCTACCATGGCATTCGGATCGGCCCGAGAGGCAATGAGCTGCACTATGTGCACAATGTATACGGAACACCCCTTAAGGTCGGGATACGGTATGATTCGACTACAGATATTGGTCGCCTTGAGAACGTCCATTTCTCCCCGGACTACTGGTGCCAGAGCGGTTTAGCTAATGCTCCATCGCCAAAAGCTGATTTTGCGTCATGGCTGCTGGCCAATGGTACGGCGGTGCACATGGAACGCAGCGACTGGGAATATGTCTCGTACGTCAGCATCGACGGATACAACCAAGGCTATCTGATAACCCGAGGCGCCCGCGGCGCGGCCAATGCACAGTTCTACAATTTAATCATTCGAAACTGTAAAACCGCCGTCCATGTTGAGGAAACCAATCCCTTTGGAATGGTATTTTCAAAATGCACCTTTGAAGGCATTGATTACGGTTTCAGAATCGGGAAAGAATTTAATGCAGCTATCCTGTTGAGTAACTGTCAGGTTTCAGCCGCTCTTGCGCTGCATTCTCTTGGCGCCGGCAACTTCATTATTCAAAACAGCCGGGTGACAAATGGAGAGATCCATGTGGCCGATGGTGTATTGGCGATGACGGATTCCCAACTGCCGGATCCGAATACGCGTATTTTATTCGGTTCCATTGTCAAGGGGGCTTCACTGATCGACACCACCTTTGCCAGAGTCCCCCCCTGGATTAAAAGTAATATGCCGTCCGGAAAATTAAAAATTACCAGTGCTCCCGTCAAGATGGAGGCCTTCCCCGAATACGACGGGAACCAGACTCGCATCATGCGTCCGGCAAAAGATGTTCTGTATGTGGTTACTGATGCTCTCTGGGGTGCAAACGGAAACGACAAGCAAGACGATACTCTATCCCTGCAAAAGGCGCTGGATTACGCCGGGAAAAACGGCGGCGGTATTGTATTTGTCCCGGCCGGAGATTATATCCTGCGCGGCTCCTTGTCTGTGCCGAGCGGAGTCGAATTGCGAGGTATCCATGATGTACCGCACCACACCATTGGCAACGGGAGCTTGCTGCACGTTTATCCCGGCACCGGACGAGGTCCCGCCGTCACGGTGCACGGTCGCGCCGGACTGCGTGGGCTTTCATTTAACTACCCTGAGCAGGATATTCAGGATGTAAAGAAATACCCATACCTCATTCAGGGAAACGGAGAAGACCTCTATGTGATTAACGTCAACTGCGCCAATCCATATTGTTTTCTGGATCTGATGACGAATCCATGTCACCGGCATTATATTGACTATCTGTCCGGTTCGCCGCTGGGTGTCGGTGTCGCCGTTGGCGGCTCCAGCTCACAGGGCGAGGTTCGCAACACGCAGTTTAATCCTCACTACTGGAACCGCTGTAATGAGAAAAGTCCCTTCTTCCAAAACAGGCCGGGAGCGGGCAGGAGATCTTTCAGAGACCTGTGGAACTATCAGAAGGAGAATCTGGATGCGTTATGGGTGGGCAACTGCAGCAAGGAATTGCTCTTTCAGAACTTTGTGTATGGCTCGCTTTACGGCATACATTTCACACAGCAGGGCGGTAAAGGTCCCGAGGATTGTATTGTCCATGGCCACGGTACGGATGGATCCAAGGTAGGCGTCTTTTTTGAGCACGGCAGCGGCAGAATTGACATGATCAATTCCGAACTGGTCGCCATGTCATCCCAGGATAAAGTTGCTATCAAATTAGGAGCAGGCTTTGGGGGGACGGCACGCCTCATCAATACCCTGGTTTGGGGATCGCCGGATACACTTGCTCAAGTCGATGGAGGCCAGTTGTGCCTGCAGGGATTACATGCTTTTCACCATGGCAACGGCCTGCAGATCAATCGCGGCGAGGTTCGCGCCTTCAATATAAACTACTATGCTCCCGGCAGTCACGCTGACATTGCGGTCAGCGGAGCCGCAGCGAAATTGATCGGATGCATCACAAAAGGGCCTCTAATTGTCAACAAAAAGCAGGTGGAGAAATCCTCAAATCCGACCCAAATGATAGTCATAGGTAATGTTGATCGCTAAATTTACCCCGATCCTTATATTTACCTTGACGTGACCGAACTGCGATGCGACTGAATAAAATGAGGTTGGAAGAAAAAGAAATGAAAATAATTGGCAACTATCCGCGGTTTCTCAGACTTCTTATTTCATTTGTCCTATCTACTTTTCTTGTTGGCACTCTTGTAGGCAATGCTTATCTTTTTTACAATGTTGGTTGTCCAGCGTTTTTCCGACCGATCTGCGAATTGCTGGATTGGGTTGGTTTAGTTGTTGCTATTCCCCCGGGGTTTCTATTATGGGTCTTAGCTAACCTTGGGTTTGAATGGCAACTGCGTGGCCGCGAAAGCTTCATTGAATTAAATCCGTGGTTGTGGGTTTATGGTGTTTTTTTCTACACGGTCGTTATTTATATGATTCTATCTTTATGGCATCGATACAGGGTAAGGCGAAAAACAATTTCAAATACTTACCCTTTGAGTTGACGGGGCTATCTAATTGACGATTTACTGTCGCGGGTTTTATAATAAAACGGGAGGCCGGGATGGCTGATAAAATTCGATGGGGTATTCTTGGGTGCGGGAGCATCGCGGCTAAATTTGCGGATGCGTTAAAGTGTGTCGATGAGGCCGAGCTTGCCGCCGTCGGGTCGCGCACCGACGAAAATGCCAATGCGTTCGGCGATGCCTGGCACGTTCCTCGCCGGTACGGCAGCTACCAAAAGCTGGCCGACGATAAGGAATTGGATATCATCTATATCGCCACGCCGCATCATCTTCACGCGGAGAACACGATATTGTGTCTCAATGCCGGCAAGGGCGTTCTCTGCGAAAAGCCTCTGGCCGTCAATGCCCGTCAGGGGCGCGAAATGATCGACTGTGCCCGGGCGAAAAAACGTTTTCTGATGGAGGCGATGTGGACGCGGTTTTTGCCGCTGATGGATAAGGTGCGGGAGCTGCTGGCGGACAACGCCATCGGCGAAGTGCGAATGCTGGCTGCGGATTTCGGTTTTCGTTGCAGCGATAGGGCGGAGGAAAAACAACGGCTAATCGACCCGTATCTTGCCGGCGGCGCGCTGCTCGACGTCGGGGTCTATCCTTTGGCGTTATCTTCGATGGTATTCGGCAAGCCTCTGGGTATCCACAGCGCCGGTTCTTTCGGCCGGACCGGGATTGACGAGCAAAATGCCATGATTCTTACTTTTGACCAGGGCCGGCTTGCGGTGATGTATTCGGCCCTGCAGACCGAGACGACTCAGGAGGCGGCGATTATGGGTACCGAAGGGATGATCCGGCTGCATCGTGGGTGGTGGCGCGGCAATAAGCTGACGCTGGTTCGGCCGGGCAAAAGCGAGCAATTGATTGAACTGCCAAGCCATGATAACGGCTTTGTATATGAGATTAAGGCGGCTTGTCGGGATTTGCGCGAAGGCCGGGGTGAAAACGCCCTGATGCCGCTGGACGAATCGCTGGCTATCGTGCAGACTATGGACGCCATACGCAAACAGTGGGGTTTCAAATACCCATTTGAATCGGATGTGGAAAACGTAAAAAATTGAGAACTTAGAATTAAGAAGGAATATTATGGTTCGAACCAAAATAATTTGTACGCTTGGGCCGGCGTCGTCGAGCGAGACGGTACTTCGAAAGATGATGCAGGCCGGGATGGATGTGGGGCGGCTGAATTTTTCCCACGGTACGCCGGAGGATATGCTCCATAGAATAATGCTCATCCGACGTTTAAATGGCAAGTACCGCCGGTGCATAAGGCTTCTTGGAGACCTCCAGGGTCACCGCATACGGATAGGAGATCTTGCCGGGCCGGTGGAACTTAAAAAGAATCAGACCTTGCGGCTTACCCAGCAAACGATAAAGGGTACGCGCGAAACGATACCGTTTGATTACCGGGGGTCGCTTGGCACGATTAAGAACGGGCAGGCTATCTTTATCGATGACGGCAATATCGCGTTGGAAGTGACCGGGCGGGCCAAAAACAGCCTGAAGGCAAAGGTGACGGTCGGCGGTCTTCTGAAGGAGCATAAGGGCGTCAATATCCCGGATGCCCGGCTTGAATTCGGCGCTATAAGCCGGAAGGATATAGAGGATATTCTGTTTTGCGAAAAGCACGGCGTTGACTATATCGCGCAATCGTTTGTGCGTACGAAGAAGGATATTCTGGCTGTGCGAAAGGTGCTTGGTGCAGGCTCGCGGTGCCGGGTTATCGCCAAGATTGAAAATAGAGAAGGTATAAAAAATATTGACGAGATCATTGGGGTTTCAGACGGCATTATGATAGCGCGCGGCGATATGGGTGTGTCGCTGCCCATTTATCAGATACCCATTATTCAGAAAATGATCATAAAGAAATGCAACCTTGCCGGGAAGTTAGTCATCACCGCCACGCAGATGCTTGAGAGCATGACGGACAATCTCCGCCCGACCCGCGCCGAGGTGACGGATGTAGCCAATGCCATTATCGACGGTACTGATTTTGTGATGCTTTCGGCGGAATCGGCCGTGGGGAAATATCCGGTCCAGACCGTGGGTATGATGAATGATATTATCAAATTCACAGAGGGGAATTTGAAAGCGGCGAAAACCATGGGCCGGAAGAAGGGTATTTGACAAATTTAGGTGAAGGTTTAAAATAGCGGGAAGTTGCGGTATATCAAAAGTGACACATGGTTTTTGTTTAGGAGAGTTAGCTATGAAACGGATGGTTTTGGCGTTGGTTATGGTTGGGATGGTATTCTTGTCGGCGTGTGAGAAGAAAACAGCCCCTATGGTACCCGTGAAATCGCAGACAACGGAAACGGAAAAGCCCGCGGCGGTTCAGGAACAGGCGATTGTGGCGCCAAAAGTGGAAACGACTGCTTTGCCACAGCCGGTAGTTGAGACGGCCAAGCCGGCGGCGGCAGCGGTACAGGTAAATCCGATTGTCGTCCTGAAGACATTGCGGGGCGAAATTGATATTGAGTTGTATCCGGACAAGGCGCCGATTACGGTAGCGAACTTTTTGCAATACGTCAAGTCGGGACATTATAACGGCACCATTTTTCATCGCGTCATTCCCGGCTTTATGATTCAGGGCGGCGGAATGACGGCGGATATGACTCTCAAAGCGACCAATGCGGCCATTAAAAATGAGGCGACCAACGGGCTGAAGAATGAGCGCGGGACGATAGCAATGGCCCGTATGTCATCGCCGGACAGCGCGATGTGCCAGTTTTTCATTAACGTGAATAATAATGTGCCGCTGAATTACGCGGGTCCCGGCCGGGGAGGCTATGCCGTATTCGGCAGGGTGGTCAAGGGAATGGAAGTCGCGGATGCCATCGTCAGTGTGCCGACGCATACGGTCGGGATACATGAGGCTGTGCCGGTGACGCCGGTGGTTATTGAGTCGGCGGCGGTGAAATAATTGTCAATTACATATTGCCAATTGTAAATTCAGAAAGGGGCGAAAATGAAAACGGCAACGAGAGTATTTTTCGCGGCGGCGATGGTTTTCGGCATGGAGGTATCGGCGATGGAAAAAGCAGACCCCAATCGTTTAGAGCGTGACGTTTTCAAGACGGATGCCGGCGAACTGAAGATTACGTTTATCGGTCATGCGACACTGATGTTCGAATGCGGGGGCAAGGTGATTCATATCGACCCGTGGACGAAGGCGGCGGATTATTCGAAGCTGCCGAAGGCGGATGCAATTCTGATTACTCACAACCACTATGATCATCTGGATGTTAAGGCGGTGAATGCCATTCGAAAGGAAGGAACACAGATTATCATCGCCGGAGATTGCCTTGAGAAAATTCCCGATGGGGTCGTAATGAAAAACGATGAGAAGCGGAAAGTTCTGGGATTTGAGGTCGATGCGGTGCCGGCGTATAATATTGTGAATCAGCGGCCGGACGGCGGGCCGTATCATCCCAAAGGCGAGGGCAACGGGTATATTATCACGTTCGGGAAAACGCGGGTCTATGCGGCGGGGGATACGGAAAATACGCCGGAGATGAAGGCGCTGAAAAATATTGATATCGCGTTTCTGCCGATGAATCTGCCTTATACGATGACGCCGGAAATGGTTGCGGATGCGGCGAGGACATTTAGCCCGAAGATTTTGTATCCGTATCATTACGGGAAGACGGATACGAAGACGCTGGTTGAATTGATGAAGGGCGCTAAAGATATTGAGGTTCGCATCCGCAAGATGGAATAGCAGAAACAAAACACGAAACCAAAAAGAAATAAAAAAGGTGGGTCGAAAGCCCACCCTTGCAAATTTTAACAATCCGGATTTATCGCACGAGGCCGAGTCTGCGCAAGGTGGCCTTGGTCCATTTTCTCGCGCGAAGCTGCGCGGCAATCAATACTATCCCTACGAGCAGCCAGAGCCCGGCGAAACGCAGATAGCAGAGCACCAGCCAGAAGGTGGAGATTTGCGTTTTGGCATGCCATTGGCAGAGAAGTTCGTGGGGGGTATAAATGGCGCCGGCGACGACGCCGGGCAGAAGTACTTGCCAGGGCAGCAGGATGACGAGAGCAAACAGCGAAAGGAAGAAGGCGCGGCAGATATGACTGATGCCGCCGAGCCTGCCGGTCAGCGAAATTTTGAGGCTCATCAGAAGCATAAGGCAGTACATTGTCGCGGCCAGGACGAGGATGAAGTTGCAGGTTTTGAGAGTTAGGGCCACGTCTTTGCAGGCGGGTCGAAGTCGCAGGATGGCGGGGAGTTGTTTTTGTGCAGCGTTTTGGCCGGCGGAATCGAAGAGGTCTTTGACTTTGGTGAGAAATTCGGCGTTGGGGTCGCTGCCGTCTGGTTGTTTGGCAACGGTCTTGGCCGGTTCGTTGACGTCGGCAGCTTTAGGAGCCAGTGCCGGAGTTTGTGCGGCGGGCTGTTTTGTCGCTATGCAGCACCCGGGGGTTGCGGGGGCCATTGGGCAGATGCTGCAGGAGCTGTAGGCCGTGCGGTCAATACGGTCGGTGCGGTCAAGGGCGAAGATGCCGCCGGTGACTAACAGGCACAGTATGATCAGCACGAAGAGAAAATTTTTCGTTGAGCGGATTGCGTCGATGGCTTCGAGGCAATCCGTGGTATCAATCAAATCCGGAGTTTTGGTGTTCGGGTTCTGTTCCATCATTTTATTCTCCTGTTATTTTGTCGTCTCCACGGCCAAACTTATCCTGCCCACGCAAGCGTGGGCAAGGCACCCAGTTGACCGTGCCACCTGTCCATTATCCAATTTTCTTTATTGAGATGAGGGCATTATAGGCGGCCTCGACGGTTTTTTCAACATCTTCCTGCGAATGGGCGAGGGAAATAAACATGGCCTCGTATGCGCTGGGGGCGAGATAAATGCCTTGTTGAAGCATGCGGGCGAAGAATTGTTTGAATTTTTCCGCATTGGATGATTTGAGGTCATCGAAATTTTTCACGGGATTTTGTGTGAAAAAGCAACTGAGGATGGAGCCGACGCGGTTTATGGTCAGGCTGACGGCAGCTTTTTTGGCGGCTTGAGAAAGACCCTGTTGAAGGGCGGCGCCGCGGTGTTCGAGCGTTTCATAAATGGACGGGTCTTTGAGAATTTCGAGGGTGATGTTGGCGGCGGCGACGGCCAGCGGGTTTCCGCTGAGCGTGCCGGCCTGATAGACGGGGCCGAGCGGGGCCAGCAAATCCATAATTTTCTTGTGTCCACCGATTGCGGCACAAGGCAGGCCGCCGCCAACGATTTTACCGAGGCAGGTCAAGTCTGCGCGGATATTATAAAGCTGCTGTGCGCCGCCGGGGGCAATACGAAAGCCGGTGATGACTTCATCGAAGATTAGAACGGTTTTGTTTTCGTCGCAGAGGTGTCGGATTGTTTCAAGCCAGCCGGGCAGGGGGGGGACGACGCCCATATTGGCGGCGGCGGGTTCGACGAGGACGGCGGCGATTTTGGCGGGGTATTTTGTAAAGGCCAGTTTGAGAGCGTCGGAATCATTATAAGAAATGGCGATGGTTTTGGCGGCGAGTTCGGCGGGGACGCCTGCGCTGGAAGCGGCGGCGAGTTCGGCAGCGCCGGAGCCGGCCTTGACGAGCATACTGTCGCTGTGGCCGTGGTAGCAGCCAATCATTTTGACGATTAAATCGCGGCTGGTGAAGGCACGGGCGAGACGCACGGCGGTCATCACGGCTTCGGTGCCGCTGCTGACTAAGCGGACTTTTTGAATAGAGGGGAAGGCGTGAATAATTCGCGCCGCCAGTTGAGTTTCGGCTTCGGTGGGCGCGCCGTAGGAGGTTCCATTTGCGGCGGCATCCTGGACGGCCTTGACGACGGCGGGATGTGCGTGGCCGAGAATCATCGGGCCCCATGAGCCGACGTAGTCGATGTATTCGCTGCCGTCGATGTCAACAATGCGGCTGCCGCGGGCCGAGCGGATGAACAATGGCGTCATGCCGACTTCACGAAAGGCGCGGACGGGCGAGTTGACTCCGCCGGGGATGACGCGGCATGCGTTTTTGTACGCGGTTTCTGATAATTCATATTTTTGTTCGGTCGGCTTCATCGTTATTTTCCTGTAAAGTGAAATTGTATAAAGACTTGAGGCAATTGTCCAAATGATTTCGCTTGACCTATGTGAAGATTTTGATAAAAATACAAGTTTATGACCTTGATTGGGCAAAAAGAGAAAGGTCTGGCGAATGGCAGAGATGAACGAGCCGGAACAAAAAGCAAGTTTAAAAAAATTTACCGCCATCATTGTATGGGCGGGCATTGCGGTATTTGCTTTTTACAGTTCGACCCACATGGTTGCGGCGGGCGATACGTGGGTTGCGCTGGCCTGCGGGCGGCATCACGCCAACCACGGCGTCAAACCGGTCGAGCCGTTCAGCTTTAACTCGCATAAAGCGGGACCCAGCGATGAACAATTAAAAGACTGGCCGCAATGGACACACGGCATCATCCGCACGATTCATCCCACCGGCTGGATTAACCAGAACTGGCTGACACACGTTGTCTTTTATGAGCTGGTGCATTTATTCGGCAGCGAAGACAATCCGAACTATAATATGCTGGTGGTGTGGAAATTCGCGTTGTTTTTCGCCACGGCATACGTGGTCTATGCATACGGACGCGTGATGGGGGTCTGTCCGCTGCCGGCGGCGGCCGCATCATGCCTGGCAATGGTGGTGGGTCGGACGTTTTTCGATATTCGGCCGGCGTGCTGGTCGAATTTTTTTGTGCCGCTGTTTCTGCTGATTCTGGCGCTGGCGGTATATAAAAATATCCGAACTATCTGGCTGATGGTTCCGATGGTGGTTCTGTGGGCCAATTTTCACGGCGGCTATATCTATGTGTATATGATGATGGTTCCCTTTGTCGGGCTGCATCTGATTTCCATGATGTCACGAAACCGGCTTGTGAAGATTCCGTTCCGTAATCTGCTGACGATATGCTATGCGGCCATTGCATCTTTTATAGCCATGATTATTTTTAACCCGTATCATCTGACGAACCTGACGCATACGTTTGAAATCAGCATTAGTGAGCACGCCGCATCGTGGCGGAATGTAAAAGAATGGCGTCCAGCGTTTGCATTTCTCGACAAAGGACTGCCCAATGGAGTCGGCGACACCACGGTTTTCGGGGCAATGTGCATTTTGTTTTTCGCGGCTCTTGGGGTGTGGCTTGTGAGTCAAAAGCTTCGTCCGCGGATAGATTTCGGCAAGAAGGCCAAACCGGCGGATATTGAACGGGGATATAAAGAATGGCCGAAGATAGATTTGCCGATGCTGGCGATTGCCCTGCTGACAACCTATATGGCGACCCAGTCCCGGCGATTTGTCGCGATCGCGGGGTCGGTGGCCTGTCCGATGATTTTTCTTCTGCTTCAGCAGGCTTGGGATGCAATCACGGCGCGAATTCGCTATCGTCAGGGCGGGAATCTGGAGCGAATGACTCCACCGGTGTGGCTTCAAAACGGAGCTCTGGCGTTATATGGTTTATTTGCATTGGGGTGTGGGGTATTCTGGGGGCTGGAGTTCAAAAAAATCTATCTTGACCCGTGGCCTGAGGATTCCGTCTATCATTCCGTGTTTATGCGTATGACGGCGTCGAATGTCAAACCAATCGATGTCTGCAAATTTATCAACGCGAACCACCTTTCGGGACGGATGTTCAATTACTGGACGGAAGGCGGCGCCATCGCATTTGGTCAGAAACCCGACCCGAAAACAGGCGAGATTCCGCTGAAGCTGTTTATGGATGGGCGCGCCCAGGCGGCGTATAACCATGATAAATTTCAGTTGTGGCAGTATATCTACTACGGGGGACCTGCGGCGCAGAGAGTACATCAACCCGGCAAAAAACCGTCGGAGGCGGACTACCGCCCTATGACCGAGTGGATTGAGCAGCAACTCGGTCAATATGGAGTATGGGTGATTCTGATTCCGCGCAGCGAACTGTCCTATAGTTTCGAACAGAAGGATTATCTATCGGGATATTACTTTACAAACGCCCTGCGATATTCCGGCCACTGGAAGACGGCTTATTATGATTCCTATCAACTTATGATGGTCGATATTCGGACAGTACAAGGTCAGCGGCTTATCGATGACATTCTGTCCGGCAAGGCGAAATTTCCGAATCCGGTGGCCCAGGATTTGACCCTGTGTCATCTGATTCCCGAACAATATTCGTCGGCGCTGGCAGGCAAACTGGAGCAGGCGGCGGTGGATGCATTTCATCTGTGTCCTGCTCCGATCACATTTGATACTCTGGTAAACATCGGTACGGCAATCAAAAAAACGGCGATGGTGGTTCAGCAGGTCGATGCCTACTTAGCTGATTTCGAGCTTCATATAGAACAGTATCGTCGTCAGAACGGCTATGCCGACCGGCTTTATGCGGCGTGGAGAGCGGCGGATTACCTGTCGCAATTCCAGCCGGACCGTAGGGAGGAAATGGCCCGGAAGGCTGAACGGTTCAAAGTGGAAAAAGAGACTTTTTCCGGCTATGCTTTATGGTGAACGACCCGACACAAACGACACGCTCTTCGAAGCGGTATTCCATCAGCGTGTTTTTTCCGTGCTTTAACGAACAGGCGACGGTGGAGTCGCTGACGCGTAAGAGCGTTTCTGTTTTGGAAAAGCTGACGGACGATTTTGAGGTGATTATCGTCAATGACGGGAGTCGTGATGATACGGCCGGGATCGCGGATCGCCTGGCGGGGGAAATCCCGCAGGTGCGTGTTGTCCATCATCCGGTTAATCTCGGATACGGACTGGCGCTGCAATCGGGTTTTCGCGCGGCGACAAAGGAGCTTGTTTTTTATACCGACGGCGACAGCCAGTTTAACATAGCGGAGCTGGCCGATATTCTGCCGCTGATAGACCGGCATGATATTGTCAGCTGCTATCGTCTTAACCGTCAGGAAGGTCTGATACGCAAATTCAATGCGTTTTGCTGGACGCGGCTGGTGTGTTTGCTGTTCGGCCTGAGACTTCGGGACATTGATTGCGCGTTTAAGCTGTACCGCCGCGGCGTTTTTGAGGGAATGCACCTTGTCAGCACCGGCGCGCTGATTGATACGGAAGTTCTGGCGCGGGCCGCGCGAAAAGGATGCACAATCGTTCAGAAAGGGGTGCACCACTATCCGCGTGTGGCGGGCAGGCCTACGGGAGCGAGTCTTCGTGTCATTATGCGTGCATTTCGGGAATTATTTCATCTATATAAACTGATACACAGGGAAAGCTGAGTGTATGGAGAAGTCTTGTTTGCAGCCGCTGATTCGGCCGGACTTGCAGGCGCATATTTATTCGGCGGATTTGCTGAACAACGTTCGCAACCTGCGGACATTCTGTCCTGCGCGGACGAAATTCTGCGCGGCGGTCAAAGCCAACGGCTACGGTCACGGCATCGATGAGATTGTGGGCATTCTGAAGAGCTATGTGGATGCCTTCGCAGTGGCGACATTTTATGAGGCGATACATATCGAGCCGATAACGGAGGGCAAGCCGATATTGATTCTTGAGCCGGTGAATCCGGCGTACACACCGGAACAGATAATGCTATGCGCCCGGTACGGATTTCATTGCGAACTGTCTTCGCTGGAAGGATTAGAGTACGTCAGCCGTGTGCTGAAATGTACGTCGCTGCGCATCCCGCTGCATCTGAACGTTGAAACGGGGATGGGGCGGTGCGGCCTGGAAGAGGGACTTTGTCAAACGGTTTTCCAACGGCTGGCGGATTGTCCGAATGTCCGGCTGGCGGGCGTGATGACGCATTTTGCGACGGCGGACGATGAGGATTTATCCTACGCTTACGAACAACTGTTCCGGTTCGAGAAATTTCTGGAACAGCATCGTCTCAAGGACCGCGGTGATATTACGATTCACGCCTGCAACAGCGCCGGGACGCTTAAAATTCCGCAGGCTCACTATGGTATGGTTCGCTGCGGGATTTCGATGTACGGGTATTATTCGCGTCCGATGAAAAATCCGCCGGTGAAACTGACGCCGATATTGAAATTGCAGGCGCCGATTACGCAGTTGAATACTATCCCGTCCGGTTATCCGGTCGGCTACGGAAAGTCTTTTATTACCGCCCGTCCCACCACGGCGGCCATCGTTTATCTGGGCTATGCCGACGGTTACCGGCGGTGTTTCTCCAATCGGGCCAAAATGAAAATCGGGGAAACGGCGGTGCCGGTCATCGGGCGGGTGTGTATGGACCAGGTGATTCTGGATGTGACGGAGGTGCCGAATGTGTCGCTGGGGCAGATGGTGACGGTCATTGATAACCGACACGATTCGGTCTGCGGAGTTTATTCTCTGGCCGGACTGGCCGATACCATCTGTTATGAGATTCTGACGATGATTCATTCGCACGTGAGCCGAATCGTGCATTAAAAAAGACCAGAGATTAGAGACCAGAGAAAAGAGACACGCTTAGACTCTTGATTTTTTATTGCTTATGACGCCGAAATCAACAGAACCGAAATTTTATAATTTATTCGTTTATGGTTCACTGCGTGAACCGACGATTTTTGAATCGGTGTGTGGTTTGTTATTTACACTTAAACCGTCGCGTGTGGATGAGCCGCAGGTACTGTTTGCGGAGTTGGCGCTGCTGGACGGGTACCGTCGTGTCAGTCCGGACAACGTGTATTTTTACGCCGTGAAGGTGCCGGATTCGAAAGTCCAGGGCATTGTGATTCATCACATCCCGGCCGCAGCGATGGCAGTCATTGACAAGTATGAGGGCCGCCTATACACGCGCGAGGCCGTGATGGTTCATACGGCCGGCGGTCCCCTTGAGGCGCAGGCGTATCTGAGCCGCAAACGGGACATGAAAAAACATTTCGGCGACCGGTTTCACGTCAATCTGATTCACGAATTATGGCTCCGTAAGCGAATTGAGAACTTTTTTGACAAGCACACGCGTCCCGGTGAGATGTCTCATGATGCCGATGTGGAGCGGCGAGCTCGGCGGGAACTGATAGGCACGACGGAACGTGACCTGGTGGTTAGTCATCTCGGTCACGACGCGGTAAGTGATTTCTATCTTGAACATGAATTGAATCGGCCAATACCGTCGCTGGAATGGTCGTTCGGCAACGATTTGCTCAAGCCCTATATCACGAATTATCTGAGCCTTGTCGTCAAACAGGTGCTGCTGAATCAGTTTGAGCACAACCTGCAGTTTCGATTCCGTTTTGAGCTGGACCGGCTGGTCAATTCGATGCGGTATTATACGCGGACGGTGTCGCTTTTGATAGCACTGCGTATGCTCAATGCCAACGCGGCGACTGTCGATATGGTAATCAATAAGTGCTTAGAAACGATGCCTCCGACGGGGAAATATGATTTACTGGATTATGTCAAGTATGCCGTCAGTGCCGCGGACAATATGTTTGACGCCCGCGTTGTTCACAGCAGTCTGCAAATCATTCGCCACAATCTTCAGCCGGGGCTGATTCCGATGGGCGCGGAAATGGAATTCAGCAACCTGGGCTATCGTGCCGTGATGAAAAACGTTTCTGATAAAGACCCGGAGTTTGACGGTTTCCGCTGGTTTCACAAATTTGTGCTGGATATTCTGACGTGGAAGCTGGGGGGGTATATCGATGACCATACGGGCGATTTTTCTCCGGGACAGTGCGGCTTTTTCGAGGTTGCACCGGGCCGGCTGAATATCGCGGGCGAAGTGTCCAAACCCGCTACGGCGGACCCGTGTATTCTCAGTCAATTGATTCGTGAAGTTGTCGCGTTTTATCCCATCCGTCCGCACAGCCTGCACTTGTCTTTTCAACTGCGCAGGGATCAAATTGGTCATCAGACGGTGCTGCCGCTGAATTTTGTCAAATGTCTTTTTGTTCTGGGCGGCGGGACGCAGATTTCCAATACGGGCCAGATTTTTGTGACACGAATGAGCCAGGATGAAATCCGGCAGGACCGTTACGGCGAAGAACTGGTGTTTGCCCGTACGAGCAAGCGTACGCCCAATTTATCCGGCGAGGACGAAAACGACAGCGAACCGCTGTTTTTGCCCGTCAGTATCATTCAGCAGTACAAATTTATCCGTCTCGACGGGCGGGCCAATTATGAGCCGCTGATTATGGCGCTCAAGGGGCTTCAACTGTCCATCAATCCGGGTAATTACCTGACCGCGGCGCAACTGGCATCGAATCCCCGGCTGCAGGATGAATACGAGGAATTAAAAGACTGGGCGGCGAAGCCCACGGCCGTGGACTCGAAAACGCAGGGAGAATTTCTGAGTACCATTCGGGAAGGCCTGATGAAAGAGGGTCATCACAAGACGTATCACAAACTGCATTACATTGACTGGGCGATTGGGGCGATTGAGATGCAGATACAATTGTTTAATGAACAGGTGAACAAGACTAACGGAAAGTAAAAAGGCAAAAAGCAAAAGGCAAAATTACAAATCAAAAGTAAAAATTTTCAACCCTCCGGGTTGTCCGTATATTTGCCCTTTTCCTTTTACCTTTTTACCTTTAAAAAACAGATTCAAAATTGGATAAAAAAACTTAAACAGAAAGTCATACATTAAATCATCTCATCGACTTTTTTGACCAGGGCCTTGACGTGTCCGACGGAGGCGTCGAGCAGTTGCTGTTCTTCGGCGGTCAGTTTCAGTTCGACAATTTTTTCGACGCCGCCTGAACCTAATATCACCGGTACTCCGACATAGGCTCCGCCAATATTATATTGTTTGTCGCACCAGGCGCAGCAGCTCAGGATGGCTTTCTGGTCGTGCAGGATGGCCTCGGCCATACGGACGGCGCCGGCGGCGGGGGCGTAATAGGCGCTGTAGCCCAGCAGATTGACAATTTCGATGCCGCCGGAGCGTGCCCGGTCCACCCGCCGCTGAATCGTCGCCGCATCCATCAATTCGGGCAGCGGGACTCCGGCGACGGAGGTATAGCGCGGCAGCGGCACCATATCATCGCCGTGACCGCCGAGCAGGATGCCGCGGACATCGGCGATGCTGACGTTGAGTTCCTGCGCAATAAAACAGGCGAAGCGTGCCGAGTCAAGGGCGCCGGCCATTCCCATCACACGGTTTTTGGCAAAGCCGCTGATTTTGCCGGCGACATAGACCATCACGTCCAGCGGGTTGCAGACGACGACGATATATGCCCGCGGGCTGTATTGGACGATTTGTTCGGTGACGCTTTTGACGATTTTGGCGTTGATGGCCAGCAGGTCGTCGCGGCTCATGCCGGGCTTGCGTGGTACGCCGCTGGTGATGATGACGATATCGCTTCCAGCGGTCTGCGACCAGTCGGTAGTGCCGGTGATGCGGCCGTCAAATGGATAAACGCCGCCGGACTGTGCGATGTCGAGAGCCTTGCCCTCGGCCAGACCTTTTACGATGTCAATCAAAACGATGTCGCCCAGATTCCGCAGGGCGGCGATGTGGGCAGTGGTTTCACCGACATTGCCGGCGCCGACGACGGTAATTTTTTTTGTGCTCACGGTCATTTTCCTCAAAAGATATTCTGAAAGCTGTTTGTTGAAACGTTATGTTAATAGAAATAGAAGTACTCCGGGACAAGCTGAAGGTCGTGCAGTTCTTCAATGAGTTCAAGGATACCAATCATCCAGACGAACCATAGTGTACTGAAGAGATGTTTCTTAAAAACTTTGGGATTGAAGGTATATTCTTGCGGCTCGTTCAGCAGGGACCATTTGGGCCAAAATTGCGGCGTTCGGCGGACATAATCGTCGTAGATCTGGCCGAACTGATTTCGCAGATTTTGTTCTTCGTATCGAATGACAAAAGGATAATAAAAAGCAAACGCGACTATGAGGATTGCCGGGATGGTGAGAGTTTCGGACGCCAGTCCCACGCCGATGCCGCCGAGCATACTGAAAAAATACAGCGGATTGCGGCAGATGGAATAGGGACCCTGAACGATGAGGTTTTTTGTTTTATAGCCGGCGATATAGACCGAACACCACAGTCGTCCCAGTGAGGCGATACCCGCCAGGAAACAGCCGATTAAAAAAAGAATGCTGCTGACGATGGGACATTTTTTTTCCCACTCGCTGCCGCCTATAAATAAGAGAACAAGCAATGCCGCGACAAAAATGCGTGTGGTGTATAATCGAGTCCGCTGCACCATAAATTTATGTTTCCATTTTTACGATTTTCGTTTGTTTCACTCTTTCACTCTGGGCTATGCCGCGTGGGGATTATATCCGCTTTGGGGGCAAAGAGCAAAAACTTTTGATTGGGGGTCTTTTTCCGTGTTTGTGGGGGTTTTTTCTTGCAAAACGGAGTGAAGGCCGGTATTAGTATGGCGGTTTTGGCGGCGTACCCAAGCGGCCTAAGGGGACGGTTTGCAAAACCGTTATTCGTCGGTTCAAATCCGACCGCCGCCTGTTTTAGAAAACGTTTGTCCGAAAAATCCCCAGTGAACCAATATGCGATTTCCTTCTGTCGCTGAAAATCCGGGATATAGGTTTCTATGTATGCGTCGTAATGAGCTGGAAAGAGGAAACTGGGTGAGCTGAGATTCGAACTCAGGACCTACGCATTAAAAGTGCGGTGCTCTACCTACTGAGCTACTCACCCGGTCTATTCTGCCGACCAGCAGGGCGACAAAACCCGCTGGACGGGCCAAAGACCCGAAAAAATACCACCCGTTTTCCATTTTGGCAAGTGAAAAGTTCCAAGAAAGCAGGAAAGGGCGGGTCAGAGGATGGAAGGGCGTTTTTTTTCCCAGAGTTCTTCGGCTTCGGGTCGTCGGATGTAAAGAGGCACCAGCGTATCTGGGTCGTTCCAGTTTTCATTATGTGCCCGTTTTTGTCCCAGCTTCCAGAGTGATTCGGCTCGGGCGGGCCAAAGCGCCTTATCCAGAATGACCGTTTGCGGGTGTTCAAATTGTTTTTGATAAAACAGCAGCCCTTCTCCGAGCAGATGGATGGGGGCGTTTTTAGAGCAGAAGCGTCGCAGGAAATCGGTCGGGGTAATTAACAAATCTTCCGTTATTCGCCGAAAGTCATTTTCCTGCCATTCAAAGACTGCAATGTAAAAGAGGCCTCGCTTTGCGTCGAGAATCGCCGCCAGTCGCTGGATGGGCAGCGAGTTATTTTGGATGAATTGGGTTGAGTTTTCGGCGATGGTATCGAGGGTGTCTATGGCGGCGATTTTGGCATTGAGAGCGAAAGCGGCCATTTTTGCGAAGGTGACGGCGATGCGGATGCCGGTAAAACTGCCGGGCCCTTTTGGGATGTAAATCCGATTTATGTCCCGCGGCCCAAGGCGGTGGCGTTTAAGGAGATTGTCAATGACCCCCAGAAGTTCCGAGCTGTGGCGTCGAAAACCGGATAAATCGGCCTTAGCAACGATAGAATCGCCGATACCCAGCGCGACGGACCCCAGCCTGCCGCTGGTTTCCGCGGCCAGACTGACCTGTTTTACCCCGGCTGTATCCGTCCGAGGGGTATTGGAAAAAGGAGTTGTCAAAGGTTCATTCCCGTATGAGAAATTTATCAAGTGAAGGGAATATACCGATGAATAAGAAGAAAAACAAGGAAATTGCAGGCCGGAAACGTATTTTTTCGCTTGCAATAATAATAGGTTGTCTATACACTTACGGCACGACTGTTGATAGGGCGGTCTTCGTATGCGGTCGAAAAGTATTATTGTAAATAATAGGAATTATCGTAAAAATTTCTGGAGGTTTCTGGTGGGTATGCAATTATTTTTCCAGATGCGTCAGCACATTGCCGTTGCACTTTTAGTTGCGGCGATGTTCCTTGTTGGAGTGGTGAAAATCAGTAATGCCGCCGTTCCTGTCACGGAACAAGAGGCCAAACAGCAGAAAGCAGACAGCATTCTTCAAATCACCCAGGAGTATATCAAGCGAGGGTTGTACCCGCAGGCCGAGGCGCAGCTTGCGGCGATGGAGCAGGAATGCAGCCCGTTCCTCAACGACGAGCAAAAAGAAAAAGCCAAAGACCTGACGGGACAGGTACAGACGGCGATGGCGGAGCGGAGGAAGATTGCCGCGGCAATCAAACAGAGCGATGAATTTATGGACAAGGGCGACGCGAGTTCGGCCAAGTCTCTTCTGCAGCAGGTTCAGGGCAGTCCCTATCTGAGCGAAGCGGAACGAAAGATGGTGGCGGAAAGCCTCAAGAAAGCGGAAAGCGGTCTGACCCAACAGCAGCAGTCGCTGGAACAGCAGGCCGAACCGCAGATCACGCAGAGCGAACCCAATCAACCGCATCAACCGCAGTCTGCATCAACGACGGAACCGAATCAACCGCAGCCTCAAGCGGCAGAGCCGGCACCTCAGCCGCAGGCAGTTGTCGTAACGCAGCCTGCGCCGGCAGCGACACAGCCTGTTGCCGAACCCAATACGGTGTCCGCTCAACAGGAAAATTCTTATCTGCAGGAAGTCCGGCGTAAACAAGCCGTCCAAATCAGTTATACTAAAGCTGTCGTCAATGATGCTCTGAATAAGACGGACGAGGCTCTGGTCAAGAAGGATTTTGAGGCGGCCCGAAGTTCTCTGCGGCGGGCAGTTTCCACGATTGAACATAACCAGATGCTGCTGGGGGATGAATACGCCCCGACGAAGGCGCTGTTGACGCAAAAGGAAGAACAAGTCGGCGTCGAGGAGAAAAATTACAGCGCTCAGCAAATCCAGGCCAAACAGCAGGAAGCGGATCAGATAACCAAACAACTCCGTGAAACGATGGACACACAGCGAGCCCAGGCGATTCAGAAATATATGGAGCAGGCATACGCTTTCCAGGCGGAGGAAGACTACGACGGGGCGATGGGGCAACTGAACCAGCTTCTGGCGATAGACCCGCGGAACCAGAGGGCGCTGATTATGAAGAAAACGCTGGAAAACACCATTCGCTGGCGAGAACAAATCAGCGTTCAGCGGAAATCGGATAAAGAAGAAATGGAATTGCTGTTGGAGGCCAACCGACAATCCATCCCTTATTCCAAGGAATACAATTATCCGCGGGACTGGAAAGATATTACAGAAAAACGTAAAAAAGAGCCTGAGCGCAGCCCTGTGGACGCGGCGATCAATAAACAATTAGACCAAATCGTGGATTTATCGACCCTGACGGAAACGACTCCCTTTGGCGAGGCCATTGAGATATTAAAGAAATCCGCGGACCCGCCGCTGTCGATTGTGGTGCTGTGGAAGGACTTGAGCGATAACGCCTTTATCCAGCAGAGTACGCCCATTAATATGAGTGGATTGACAGCCATCCCGCTGCGAATCGGCTTGGAAAGTATTTTGAAATCCGTCAGCTCCGGCGGTATGGTCCCACTGGGTTATATGATTCAATACGGCACCATTACTATTGCGACCACGGATAACCTTCCGACGGCTAACGAGAATAGGGTTTATGATATATCCGAACTGAACAGCCCGCCCGCCAATTACGATGAGTATAATGGCGGCATGATGGGTGGT
>Ga0194127_10003403_pt1 | contig 20444 bp, 14 predicted proteins | sample TA2KigC100mmetaG_FD_148624 | JGI IMG/M metagenome (GOLD analysis project Ga0194127, IMG submission 148624) | Freshwater microbial communities from Lake Tanganyika, Tanzania - TA2015036 Kigoma Deep Cast 100m | ecosystem: Environmental > Aquatic > Freshwater > Lake | place: Tanzania: Lake...
AAAAGGTTCCGCTCAGGGGAGCGAGCGCACCGTTTCTTTGACAGGCCCCGCACGTGTCCCCCAGGAGCCGCTACGACTCGACTGGTGGCACACACGTCCCGCGGAGCCGTTGTGCCAGACCGGGGGGGGGTATGCAGGGCGTCGAGAGGGCGAAGAACAGTGCGGGATACACGCGCGGGGAGGAGATCGCCAACGCGGCCACGCACGGGCTCGGAGTCGGGCTCGCGATCGCGGCGCTGGCGGTGCTTGCTACGTATGCCGGCCTGTACGGCGACGCGTGGCGCATCGTGAGCTTCTCGATCTACGGGGCGACGCTGGTCCTCCTCTACCTGGCCTCCACGCTCTACCACAGCTTCTCGTCGCCTCGGCTCAAGCGCATCTTCAAGGGCCTTGATCATGCGGCCATCTTCCTGCTCATCGCAGGGACCTACACACCCTTCACGCTGGTCACATTGCGGGGAGCCTGGGGCTGGACCCTGTTTGGCCTCATCTGGGGGTTCGCCCTGTCGGGCATCGTGTTCGAGACCATCTTCCTCGGGCGTTTCAAGCGGCTGGTCGTGGTGTTCTACATCGCCATGGGCTGGCTCGTGGTCATCGCCATCAAGCCTCTGCTTGCAGCACTACCTTCCGGCGGAATGACCTGGCTTGCGGCCGGAGGGCTCGCGTATACAGGCGGCGTCACCTTCTACGCATGGAAGTCGCTGCCCTTCGGGCACGCTGTGTGGCACCTGTTCGTGCTCGGTGGCAGCGTCTGTCACTTCATGGCGATTCTGCTCTACGTGCTGCCCCTGGGGGGTGCATTTTGCCACGCCGGGCTCAGCTCCCTCCGGTCCGAGCGCTCGCTCTCCCGGCCGTCCAGGTCCGGGAAGAACCGCACTGGTGCAAAGGCGGCCGTTGAAGTCATGCAGGCGGGCCGCAAGGCGCGGCCATGGACAACCCACCACGAGGAACAGGAGTGCTATTCCTGGGGCAGGCCGGAGCAGGTGTAGAAGGTCTCGCTGCACCCCTTCGCATCCTGGCATTCCTTGCAGGCCGGCGCTTCGGCATCAGCCACGCACTCGGCAATGCAGTTGGTGATCGTGCAGGCGATGATCCCGACCCAGCAGCCGGAGCAGCCGGACGACAGGCCCGTAGCATCCACGACGCACGGAGTGGCGCAGGCCGGGATGTCCGTCTCGGCAAGGCACTTCATCCCGCAATCCTTCGCAGAGTCCTTCACCTTCTGGGTGTCGGCCTGGAGGATCGCCATGTCGGCCTCGTTGATGCACTGGTCGACGACCGGCTCCACCGTGGGCTCGAACCCGGAGCACTCGTAGAAAGCGGCATAGCAGCCCTTCTCCTCCTGGCAGGCCAGGCAGGCAGGGTCGGAGGCGTCGGCAACGCACTCGGCAATGCAATTCTGGATCGTGCAGGCGATCATGCCGACATAGCAGGCCGAGCAGCCCGCCGACAGGCCGGTGGCGTCCACGACGCACGGGGTCGCGCAGCCGACGATGTCCGGCTCGGCCAGGCACTTCATGCCGCATTCCTTGGCCGATGCGGAGATTGCATCCGCCCCCGCGGCAACGATGGCGAGATCGGCATCGTTCTGGCAGGCATCAACCGGCGCCGGCACGTCTTCGACCGGCGGCAGGTCCTCGACCGGCGGCAGGTCCTCGACCGGGGGCACGTCGTCGGCCGGGGGCACGTCGTCGACCGGCAGCACGTCGTCGGTCGGCAGCACGTCGTCGGTCGGCAGCACGTCGTCGGTCGGCAGCACGTCGTCGGTCGGCGTAGTTTCGCCGCCGGTCGTCTCCTCGGTCCCCTTCATGTCCTTGTCTTCTCCGCCTCCACCGCCGCAGCTCACTGCCAACAGCCCCACGGCCGCCAGCGCCGCAATCACGATCATCTTCCTCATCTTCTCCTCCTTTTTCTTTCCGGTTGGACGTCTGACTCCTGCAGGCTCGACCGACCGGACCATTTGGAATGGTCCAATACATACAGGAGTCCGTCGGGAAATGCAAGAAACGTTTTGTTCCCGGAACCGAGGCCGATGCTCCGGTTGAAGATGAGCCGGAAATGCCCTAGAGTGGCGCGGTTGGCGGGAGGGGAGGGAGCATGACGGCAGGACAGGATGCGCACCGCCGGTGGAGAGGCTGGCTCGTCGCCATGGCTTGGACTGGCTGCCTTTGGGGATCACTTCCTGCCGCTGCCGATGTCGTCCATGATGCCGATGTGGCGGCCATGGTCGACGGTGTGACCATCGACGAGCTCGCTCCCGCAGTCGAGGAGCTGAGCGGTGCCAGGCCGGCGCTCGTAGGCGGAGTTGCGTACACGTTCGAGACGCGCTCCGCTTTCTCGGGGGAAGCCATCGACAAGGCCGAGCAGTACGTGTTCGAGCACCTCCAGTCATACGGGCTCGACTCGGTCGTCTACCATGAATTCCCCGGGGAGGACGGTGCGCCGCCGGGACGGAACATCATCGGGCAGATCAACGGCACGACGAAGGCGGGCGAGATCGTGGTCGTCGGTGCGCACCTCGACAGCTTCCCGTGGGAGGGGAAGGCCCCGGGAGCGGATGACGACGCGTCGGGCGTTTCCGCCACGCTCTACCTGGCGCGTGCGTTTGCCGGCAAGACGTTTGAGCGGACCATCCGGTTCGCCTTCTTCGGAGACGAGGAGAACGCCCCGTGGGAGTGCCAGGAGATAGGCTCCGCCGGCTACGCGGCGAAATGCAAGGCCGCGGGGGAGAACATCGTGGCCATGATCGAGGCCGATTCCATTGCGTTCGATCCACCCGAGACGGACGAGCCAATCGTCGAGATGAACACGCGAATGCCCGGAGACGACCCGGATGGAGCCGACCTGGCGATCTTCGAGCTGTGGGCGGAAGCCATCGACGTCTACTCCATCGCGGATCTCGTTCCGGTCAACGTGGCGATCAGCAACAACTGGAGCGATCACGGGAGCTTCTGGAACAACGGCTACCCTGCCGTCATGCTGGTAGCGGAGGAGCTGGAGAACTGGAACCCCTACTGGCACACCGGAGAGGACACGGTCGACAAGCTCGACTGGCCGTTCTACGTGCAGGTGACGAAGAGCTATGTGGCGGTGGCCGCGCACCTGGCCGGAATCGTGCCCGTGCCGCCCATCGAGGGGGATGCCGCGGTGGAAGAGCCCGACGCAGGGACGCAAGAACCCGACGCAGGGGCGCACAAGCCTGACGCGGGGGCGCACAAGCCTGACGCGGGGGCGGCGGAGTCCGACGGAGCGGCGGAGGAGATGGTCGATGGCGCGGTGGCAGGGGGCGGTGCCGGGCGAGGATGCGCAGGCTTCGGCTCGGCCGATTCGAACGCTGCCGTCATCCTGCTGCTGCTTGGATTGGCGATTGCCGGGCACCGTTGCGCTCGCAAGGCGTAGGGCGGATTGGGCCGTATTCCGTTGCCGGGTTCGACTCCGGCATGACTATCTGGTAGCATTCCCTCGACGGTCGTCCAGGAGGCACCATGCGCAGCGTACGTCGTAGCATGTCGAGATTCCCGATGCTGTTCGCAGACCGCAGATCTTCCTCGTCGGCGGGCTCGGGTTCCCCCCCGAAGTTCCCGGCCCGACTTGCGTCGGCAATGGCGGCAATCGTTGCCGTGGCTTGCAGCGCCCAGGGCTCCACCACGCAGTTGGGCGAGGACACACCGATTCTCGGCAGGGCCGATGCCGAGCCGCTCGACGCCGACAACGTCGGCGGGGCGCAGGAGGTGCATTTCGGGGACCTGGGCAACGTGGACGCGGCAGGGGACTTGGGGATCGACTTCGGCGGCGACTCGGGGAACCCCGGGTGCGCCCCGGGCATGGGGTGCTTCCTCGACCCGTGCACCAAGAACAGCCAGTGCGAATCGGGGTGGTGCGTCGAGCACCTCGGGGAGGGGGTTTGCACCGTCGAGTGCCAGGAGGAGTGTCCGGACGGGTGGGATTGCAAGCAGGTGGCCTCCACCGGTCCCGACGTGGCCTGGGTGTGTGTCTCGCTGTTCAGCAACCTGTGCAAGCCGTGCGCGACTGCTGCCGACTGCGAGAGCCCCGGCGGACTGGAGGATGCGTGTCTGGACTATGGCAAGGAAGGTGCCTTCTGCGGTGGCCCGTGCCAGACCGGCAACGACTGCCCGACCGGATTCGCGTGCACCTCGGTCAAGACCGTCGATGGCGTGATGGTCGACCAGTGCGTTTCCGAGAACGGAAGCTGCCCGTGCACGGGGAAGTCGGTCGCGCTGGGGCTGTGGACGCCGTGCGACGCTGTCAACGAGTGGGGAACCTGCACGGGAAAGCGGGTGTGCGGCGAGGGCGGCCTCACGCCGTGCGACGCCCCTGCACCGGCACTCGAGATCTGCAACGGCGTGGACGACGACTGCGACGGAGCCGTCGACGAGCCGGACGCGATCGGTGGCAGCTATGTCAACCTCTGCGACGACGGCAACGGCTGCACCAGCGATGCATGCAAGGGGGCGGACGGCTGCGACCACGCGCTGCTGGATGCCGGCGAGTGCATGGACGGCGATGCATGCACGGTCGGTGACCACTGCGAGAACGGAGTGTGCGTGGGGCTTCCGGTGGTGTGCGACGACGCCAACCCGTGCACCGATGACCAGTGCGACGGCCTGGGCGGGTGCTCGTCCACGTACAACGCCGCACCGTGTGACGACAAAGACCCGTGCACCGTGGCGGATGGCTGTGAGTCCGGCCAGTGCATCGGCGTCGCGATCAATTGCGACTGCAAGGCCGATTCCGACTGCGTGCCTTTCGAGGACGGCGATGTGTGCAACGGCAAGCTGTTCTGCGACACCTCGGCGATTCCGTACGAATGCGCCCTGGTACCGGGCAGCCAGGTCAAGTGCCCCCCTTCGCAGGGCATCGATGCCCTGTGCCAGAGTGCATTCTGTGATCCGGTGAGCGGCGCGTGCAGCTTCGTTCCGGCCCACGAGGGGTTTGCTTGCTCCGATTCGAACGCGTGCACCGTGGGCGACACGTGCGTCCAGGGCAAGTGCCAGCCGGGCGTCTCGATGATCTGCTCGGACGGCAACCCCTGCACCGATGACTCCTGCAATCCCCAGGCCGGTTGCGTTTTCACCAGCAACAACGCCCCGTGCAGCGACAACAACGCATGCACGACGGGCGACACGTGCAAAGACGGCGCCTGCGTCCCCACCGGGGCCACGATCTGCGACGACTCGAATCCCTGCACGACCGATAGCTGCATCCCCGGCGGCGGCTGCCTGTACAAGCTCAATGAGCTGCCGTGCGATGACGGCAATGTGTGCACGACTGCGGACCACTGTCACCTGGGAGGCTGCATCGGCGGATCTTCTCTGGTCTGCAATGACTCGAACGTGTGCACCGATGACACTTGCGATCCGCTGGTCGGGTGCAAGTTCAAGCCGAACTCCTCACCGTGCGATGACGGGAACGCCTGCACTCTCGGAGACGTGTGCGGCGGAGGGTGGTGCAAGGGCACGTCGATCCTGACGTGCGACGACAACAACCCGTGCACCACCAACTCCTGCCAGGTGGGAGTCGGGTGCGTGTTCACGAACAACGTCCTGCCCTGCGACGACGGCAATGCCTGCACACAGCAGGACAAGTGCTCCGGAGGCGCGTGCCTGGCGGGTACTCCCATCGACTGCGGCGACGGTGATGCCTGCACCACGGATTCGTGTGACCCGGCCAAGGGATGCCTGCACGCATTCAACACGAACCCGTGCGACGACGGGAACGCCTGCACTCTGCAGGATGCCTGTGCGGCAGGCGTCTGCAAGGGGGGACCCGCACTGGTCTGCAGCGACAACAAGCCGTGCACGCAGGACCAGTGTGACCCGGCCAAGGGGTGCGTCTATCCGCCCATCGTCCCATGCTGCGGCAACGGGGTGGTCGAAGCCGGCGAAGCCTGCGACGATGGGAACAACCTGAACGGTGACGGTTGCTCCGCCGCCTGCGCGAGCGAGGCATCCGGGTGCGTCACCATGGGCGTGGACGTCAGGACGCTGCAGCAGCCTCCGGAGAAGTGGCAGCAAAGCTCCTGCCAGACGCTCTGCGAGAACACGCCCACCGTGATTCCGGCCGGGTGGCACATCGCGACGGCCGCGGAGGTGGCTCACCTGACGAAGAAGCTCTCCTTCGGCTCCTGTGCGGCCTACGGCATCTGCGGGTCCTACTGGTTCGGGAGCGGGAATCTCCTGACGGCGGGATGCTCCGCACTGAACTACACGTGCCCGACCGGCGGGTGCACCGCACACACCACCCACTGCTACACACAGGTCATGCTCATCAAGGACGGGAAGGACGGAACGTGCACGACGAACTGATTTCGGCCGGGCGAAGCACGGGGCGGCTTCTCCCACCGGGCTTGCACGCGCAGCGTCGCGCCGGACGGAACCCGGCTTCCCTTTACAGGCCAAGCTGCCGAAGGTAGTCCCGGTTGCGCACCGTGCTTTCGAAAGGCGTGCCCCCGGTTTCCCGCTACAGGCCGAGCTGCCGAAGGTACTCCCGGTTGCGCACCGCGCTTTCGAAAGGCGTGCCCATGCCCGGCAGGACATCCTGCTCGACGACGATCCAGCCGGTCCAGCTCCGGGCAGACAGTGCGGCCAGGATCTCGCGGAACGGGACGCTGCCCCGGCCCAGCTCGCTGAATACGCCGTGGCGCACTGCGGTCGTGTAGTCCCACTTCTCGCGCCGGGCACGATCGGCCACCGCGGGATCACAGTCCTTGAAGTGGACGTGGCGGATCCGGTCGGCGTGCCGCTGGAGACAGGCCAGCGGATCCCCCCCCCCGAATGCGAAGTGCCCGGTGTCGAGGCAGAGCGACACAAGTGCCGGATCGGTCAGATCGAGCAAGGTATCGACTTCGGCGGGGGGCTCGACGAATCCCCCGCCATGGTGGTGGAACACGCTGCCCAGGCCCGTCGCGTCCGAGACGGCGCGGGCAACCCGCTCCACACCGGCAGCAAACGTGCACCACTCCGAGTGCGAAAGCCCCTGGTCCGGCCGGATTCGGCCCGCACACGCGTCGCGAACGGGGTCCGTGCAGTTGTCATCCGCCAGGACGACGAGCGCACGCGGGTTCACCGCTGACAGCAGGCGCGCAGTTCTGATCGCACGAGGTATCGCTTCGGTCGCGGCATCCGGATCACGGAACCGTACCGGGACGAACGCTCCCACCATGTCGAGCGAGCGGGGAGCAAGAACCGCACCGAGGGCTACGGGCTCGGTGGGCAGGAACCCCCAGTCGCCCAGCTCGGTACCGGCGTATCCCGCCGCGGCCATCTCGTCCAGCACCCGTTGCCACGGTGCAGCCTCGCCTTGCAGATCGAATTCCAGCACTCCCCAGGAGCACGGTGCATTCGCCACCCTGATCCGCTCGTTCATTCCTTCTCCTCCCCATGGAAGCAGCGCTCACGAAGCAGGTTCTGCTCGTAGCGGCAGCGACTCGTGCGTACCGATTCCAGCGTGGACACCTCGGCCACCGGCACGTCCCACCACGATTCGTACCCCGGGACGCGTGCATCCCGGTCGGTCCGGACCACGATGACCGTGCTCTGCTGCGAGGCCCGTGCCGCGGCCAGGGCTTCCTTCAGCGTGCCCAGGTCGTCGGCCCCACGTGCTGCGACACCGAGGCTCTCCGCATTCCTCACGAAGTCGATCGGCAGGTGCCCGCCGGAAAGGCCGCCATCCTCGCTGCGAAAACGGTACTCGGTGCCGAAGCCGCCGCTCCCAAGGGATGTGGACAAGCCGCCGATGCTGGCGAACCCGTGGTTGTCTATGAGAAGCACGGTCAGCTTCACTCCTTCCTGGACCGCAGTCACCAGCTCCTGAGACATCATCAGGTAGCTGCCGTCGCCGACCACGACGAAGACCTCCCGGTCCGGTGCCGCCAGCTTGACCCCGAGGCCGCCGGCGATCTCGTAGCCCATGCAGGAGTATCCGTACTCGACGTGATAGCTCTTGGGATCCCGTGTCCTCCAGAGCTTGTGCAGATCGCCCGGGGCGCTTCCCGCAGCGTTCACGACCACCCCGCGGTCGCCGGCGAAGTCGTTGAGCGCGGCAAGGACCTCCGCCTGGGTGAGCAGGGGCCCTCCCGTCCCCCCTCGGCTACGGTCCGCCTCGGCCTGCCAGGCATGTCGCAGCTCCTGGACACGGGAGGCGAAGCCCGCCGCAACGGCGTATCCGGCCAGTGCGGGCTCCAGCTCCTCGAGGACCGCACGCGCATCACCCGTGAGCGCAAGCCCGGCATGTTTGGCCGCATCGAATTCCGCGACGTTCACGTTGACGAACCGGACCCCCGGCGCCTGGAATGCCGTCTTGGACGCGGTGGTGAAGTCCGAGTACCGGGTCCCCACGCCGATCACCAGGTCGGCGTCCCGGGCCACGAGGTTGGCCGCAGGAGATCCGGTCACACCGATCGCACCGAGGTTGCAGGAGTGGTCCCACGGGAGCGAACCCTTGCCCGCCTGCGTCTCGGCCACGGGGATACCGGTCCGGCCGGCCAGGCGTCCGAGGATCTCGGTCGCGTCCGAGTAGATGACCCCTCCCCCGGCAAGAATGAGCGGGCGCCTGCTCTCGCGAATCATCGCCGCTGCCGCGGCAACGGAACGTGCATCCGCACGGGGCCTCGGAATCGACCACGTCCTGGGGGCGAACAGGCCTGCCGGGAAGTCGAATGCCTCGGCCTGCACGTCCTGCGGAAGGCACAGTGTGGCCGCACCGGTCTGAGCCGGGGAGGTGAGAACGCGCATCACCTCCGGCAGTGCCCAGATCAGCATCTCGGGCCTGTTGATGCGATCCCAGTATCGCGACACCGGTCTGAAGCAGTCGTTTACCGAGATGTCCTGTGTCTGCTCGGACTCGAGCTGCTGCAGCACCGGAGCCACGTTGCGTCGGGCGAACACGTCCCCGGGAAGAAGCAGGACCGGGAGGCGGTTGATGGTCGCCACCGCGGCGCCGGTCACCATGTTGGTTGCCCCCGGACCGATGGAAGACGTGCAGGCGAACGCAGCCATGCGGTTCCTCATCCGGGCGTACGCTACCGCCGCGTGCACCATCGCCTGTTCGTTTCGGGCCTGGTAGTAGCGGAACCCGGGATTCTCCTGCAGCGCCTCCCCGATGCCCGCCAGGTTGCCGTGCCCGAAGATCCCGAAGCAGCCGGCAAAGAACGGAGTCCTCAAGCCGTCCCGCTCGACCTCCTGGCACTTCAGATACGCGATCAGCGCCTGCGCAGTCGTCAGCCGGATCGTCGGGGTCATGTGACTACCTCCTTGCGCCATCTTCGTTTCCACACGGCCTCCAGACCCTGACCGCCGGGTCCTTGAGCCAGGCGTGCTCCGGTGAGAACTCGGGGGTGCGGTACGGCTGTCCGGGCAGGTGGCGGATGACCCACACGTAGAACATGGCGTACCCCGGGGCCGCGACCTGAGCATGGTCGTTCATGTCCAGGATCTTCACCGTGTCCCCTTGCCGCACCGTCACGACATCCTCTCCGAGCTGGCAGAAGCCGAACCCGGACGGATGGTCGAAGCGGTAATGGTAGATCTCCGGCTGAGGGTGATGGTGAGGCGGGTAGCTGGACCAGCGGCCAGGCAGGGTCACCACCTCGCCGAGGACGAGGCCCGCGTCGGGGCGATTGCGGCCGTCGAACACGGTCCGTACGATCCGGTGCGACGTCCCGTCCAGCAGGTCCCGGTCGCGATGCTCTGTCTCCACCATGCTGGATGCATCGAAGAACGCTGGCGGAAAAAGGCCGGAGCTCCGCGTGGAGACCACGACGAGCTCGCATGCGGACAATGCCCGGACGCAGCACATGGTCCCCGCTGCGTGATGCACGGCGGAAGGGTCCTGGTCGAACAGGGACGAACGCTCGGCACGGAACACCGCCCCGTCCACGGCGAGCTCGACACTTCCGTCCAGGAGAAGGAGCGCCGTCTCACGTGAAGGGTCGTCGAGGTACTCCTCGCCCCGGGACAGGCGCAGGACGCCGAAGTCGATTCCGGTGTCCGCCACAGGCTCGCCCGCCCGGGTCACCACCGAATGGCCATGCGGGAAGCCGCCGGCCGCTCTGAGAAGATGGGGATGCATCGGTCCTCCCTCACCGGGGCGCAGTCCTCTAGCCGCGCATCGGCTTCCTGTCGGGGTCGGGCACCATGAAGTCCCTGACCACGGAGAGCAGATCCTGGTACGACGAGATGAAGCTCCTCAACGTCCGCTGAGTGGGCCCGAACGCGTCGAACTCGGCAAGAGTCATACCGCCTGGCTCCGTGGCCCGGACGAAGTCGGGAAAGGCCCGTCGCAGCTCGTCGAGGATCCACGGCTCCACCGGATCGTCCATGCGCTCCTTCACCTCGATCCGGGAGGCATTGAACTGCTTCTGCCACGGTGAAGGCAGAGTCAGCGTGACGTCCCCTCCGATGAGCTCGGACCAGTGCAGGTGGTGGCGATAGGCCGCTGCCAGGAGCCGGCCGCGGAACTTCCTTTGCCCGAAGATCCCGTAGGCGTGCTTGAAGCACGCGACGCCGGCCCAGGGAATTACGGCCGGATGCACGGTCACGCCGTCCCGTGCAGTCAGGATCTGGAGCCAGTCCTCCAGCCGCCCGACCATGATCGTGACGACGGGGCTCATCGATGCGATGTCCAGGCCCTGCGCCTCCCGCCGAGAGAGGCCGCGCTCGACGGCCTGGGCCGCTTCCACCGCCTGCGCCACGGAGAAGCAGACGGTGGCGTTGATGTTGATGCCCCTCGCCGTGGCCTCCTCGATGGCTTCCACGCCGGCCCTGGTGACCGGGATCTTGACCTGCATGTTGGGGGCCAGCCCGTGAAAGCGCTCCGCCTGGTCGACAATGGCCTCGGCATTGCGATAGAGCTGCGGGTTGGTCTGGATGGAGATCCGCCCCTTTCTTTCATGCTCCCGGACAAAGACCGGGTGCAGCAGCTCCGCCCCATTGGCCGCCATCTCCTCGACGAGCTTCCACGCAACCTCGACCTCGCTCCAGGCCGGGTTCTGCGCAATCATCGCCACGATCCGGTCGCGCCAGAGGTGCATTTCCTTCTTCAGCACGCCGAGCACGATCGCAGGGTTGGTGGTCGCCCCTACCGCACCGTGCTCGATGGCATAGGTCAGCTCCTCCACCGAGCAGGAGTCGTTCCAGAAGTCCGTGCGCGTTCGGGATGCCATCTCGTGCAGCGGGCTCTTGTACTTGCCGTCCATTCCGAGCCTCCACGTGTGAGCTGGCTCATGTCTAGTACACGTGTGCGCAGGTGTCAACGCGAATCCTGGACCGAAGAGCAGATGACCTGCGTGGACCCCGTATCTCCCGCGGCACGGATTTGCGCGCGTGCTCCGGCCGTGATTTCCCTTGGCAAGGTATGCGGCTGTGGTAGGAATCGGAAGAGTGGCGCCGGTGTGTTCGGGGCGGCCACCGGAGGAATGACATGAGCGGTCCTCTTCGCGTCGGAGTGATTGGATGTGGCGGGATTGCGCAGATGATGCATCTTCCCTTCCTGGCCGAGCGTCCTGACCTGTTCACCATCACGGCCCTGGCCGACCCGAACCGGGCCGTGCTCGAGGCAGCCGGGCGGCGGTACGCGGTCGACCGGCTGCACATCGGACACAGGGACCTGCTCGAAGAGCCGATCGACGCGGTCCTGATCCTCTCGGGCGGGTCGCACCGCCAGGCTGCGGTGGATGCAATCCGGAGCGGCCGGCACGTGCTGTGCGAGAAGCCGCTGGGGGAGAACCTCGCGGAGGTCGAGGAGGTCGAGGTCGCGCTCCGCCGCGCCGATGTCACCCTGATGGTGGGGTACCACAAGCGCTACGACCCAGGCTACGAGCTGGCATGCGCCGAGGTACGGCGGCTCAAGGATCTGCGCTTCGTGCGGGTTGAGATCCTGCACCCGGTGGACGCACGGGCCAGAGACCACTACCGGTTCGAGCCGCCGACGGACCCCGCAACCGAGGCACTGAAGGACGACGAGGCCACTGACGGGCTGGACGATGCGGTGCATCGGAGCGACGCCCGCGGCCGGATCGAGGCGATCGTCGGAGTGAACGCCCCGGACGATCAGCGGGTGGCGACCTTCCTCCTGTTCAACAGCCTCATCCACGACACGAATGCGTTGCGCGGGATGCTTGGAGAGCCGGAGGATGTCGTACACGCCGAGGCCTGGCGGGGAGGCCGCTGCATGCATGTCCTGCTGCGGTGGAGCGGCAGTGTGCGTGCATCGCTCACCTGGGTCTACCTTCCCGGGCTGCGCCACTACAAGGAAGAGCTGCTCTTCCTCAGCCCCGAGGGCCGCGTGAGTCTCACCTTCCCGTCCCCCTACTACCGGCATTTCCCATCGCCGGTGCGCATCGATGCCATGGAATCAGGGGCCCTGGTGGAGCGCACCGTAACGGTCTCCTACGAAGAGGCCTTCCGGGCCGAGCTGCACCACTTCCACGCCTGCGTCCGGGACCGCGTGCCCCCCAGGACGGGGATCGCAGACGCCCGCGCCGATGCAGTGCTGCTGGAGCGGATCGCCCGGGCGTTCGGGAAATCCTGAGCCCGGATCGTCCCGGGAGGCTTCTCGCAGTTGCAGTGCCGTTCCGGTAGCGTCCAACGGTCGTCGTGCGGCCGGCGACCTCTCCAGGCAGGATGGTCCCTGCCGGCCTCCCTACTGGTTGAGCGCCTCAGGAGTGCCCTTGTCTCCGCACCCGCCGGGGATGGGGGCGTTGGCCTGGAACCAGTTTGAACCCGTGTCGTTCTTGACGTGGTCGTAGGCCGTCGGCTTGAGCGACATGGAGCGTCCCGACCCTGCGTTCTGGTCGGGGAAGCCCAGCGCCGTGCTGTAGGCGACCTTGTCGACCTCGACGTTGCCCGGGCCGACCAGGAGAACCTCGTCACCGGCAGTGCTGTTGCCCAGGGCGAAGTTGGTCGGCGGATAGACGTAGCTCATCTTGACGTTCCCGTTCGTGGCCAGGTTGCCGTTGCGGCCGACCACGAGATAGCTCTTCGGCGCGATGACCAGAGGAGCCCCGCCGCCGAGCGTCACGTTGTCGGTGCCGGTGTCCTTGAGCGCCCATCCGTCCAGGTTCCATTCCTGATCGGTCGCGTTGTACATCTCGACCCACTCCCCCTCCGCGTCGGCCACGCAGGCCGGGTTGACCATGAGCTCGGTGATGATGATCGTGCCCGGCACCGGGAATCCCTCGTCAGTCGAGCCGTCGCAATCGTTGTCGATGCCGTCGAGCTTCTCGGGCGATGCCCCCTTGAACGGATCGCACGCTGCCGGCTGTCCCGCTTCACAGTTGGGCTGGCTGTGGAAGCACGGCCCCATGCCGCACGTCGTCGAGCCGAGCCCGTCGTCCGCGATACCGTTGCAGTCGTTGTCGATCCCGTCGCATTTCTCGATCGTCTTCCCCTGGAGCGGATCGCATTGCTGGAGCTGTCCGGCGACACAGTTGGGCACGGTGTGCGTGCAGGCACCCAGGCCGCACGTGGTCTGGCCAAGCTCCTCGTCGGTCGGGCCGTCGCAGTCGTTGTCCAGAAGGTCGCACAGGGTCTCGGGGGTATCCTGGTACGCGTTGTGGTTGAAGAAGTACTCGGCCTTGGTGCACGCCTGCCACTGGCCGTTCGTGCAAAGGGTGTTCGTCTTCTTGGCTCCGGCGCAGACCCCGTTCTGCTTCTCGCAAAGCGGCATGCCGGCCTGCGTGCAGAAGCCGCCGCAGCCGTCCGGGCCGCAGATCTTCCCCGCACAGTCGGGCACGCAGTTGCATTTGCCCAGGCTGCAGACGTACCCCACTCCGCAGGGGGCCGTGTTCGGCTCGTGGATGCACTTGGGAATCCCCTGCTGGGTGGCAACGCACGAGTCGTCGGTGCAGACGTTGTTGTCGTTGCAGTCGAGCGGGGCGCCGGGAACGCACTCGCCCGCGGCGCACTTGTCTCCTACCGTGCACGCGTTCGAATCATCGCAAGAAAGCACGTTCGCCTCGCTCTTGCAGCCGCTTGCCGGTACGCACGAGTCGGTGGTGCAGACATTGTCGTCGTTGCAGTCCAGCAGTGCCCCCGCCTTGCAGGTCTTGTTGCTGCAGACGTCCCCCTGAGTGCATGCGTTGCCGTCGTCGCAGGAAGCGGTATTCGCCGCGTTGACGCATCCGGTCCCGGGGTTGCAGGAGTCGTCAGTGCAAGGGTTCGAGTCGTTGCAGTCGAGCGCCGCACCCGGCTTGCAGCTCCCTTCCTCGCACACGTCGTCCACCGTGCAGACATCGCCGTCCTGGCACGGGAGCTGGTTGGACGCGCTCACGCATCCGACGGCCGGATCGCACGTGTCGTCCGTGCATGGATTCCCATCATTGCAGTTGGCCGGTGCTCCGCCCGAGCATTGCCCCTGGCTGCATTGCTCGCCCACGGTGCAGGCATCGTCGTCATTGCACAGCGCGGTGTTCGGAACCACCTGACAGATCCCATCCGCACACGAGTCGTCCGTGCACGGGTTGTCGTCCTGGCAGGTGGCCTCGTCCAGCTCACCGTCGCAGTCATTGTCGATCCCGTCGCAGATCTCGGCTGCCGGAACGGCTGCGCCGCAGTCCCCCAACCGCTCCTGCTTGCACGTCCGGAGCCCCTCGCATCGTCCGTGCTCGTTCATGATGGCACAGGGAGTGCTCAAGTCCAGGGCCACCGACTTGGCCGAGCAGGGACAGAGCCCGTCGGTCCGGACGCACTGGCTCGACTTGCCTCCTTCCGCCGTGAGCGCATCGGCAACGCAGTCGTAGCCGTCCGGACACGGGCTGTCCGGGCCGCAGCTCCCACCGCAGAACCGTCCGTCATCGCCATAGTGGACGCAGACGTCCTGCGTGGCTCCGACCCCGGAGCAGTCCTGGCTCGTCGTGCACGGCTTGCACAGGTTGGCGAAGTCCGAGAGGCAGACGAACAGGATGTCCGGGTAGCTCCACGAGACCTCCTGGCAAGTCCAGCCCGGCGGGCACTCCTCCTGGCACACCGTGGTACACCGGCCTTCCCCCAGGTGCTCGACGCACCAGCCGCCCGGGCACTGGGCGTTGTCGGTGCAGAGGCTGCCGAAGCACCCCTCGCCGGGCTCGCACGACAGGTCGCCGCCCAGTCCCTCGTGCCCCCGGAAATCCCAGACCTCCCCCGTATCCGGAACCGGGCCGATCCGGATGGAATCGTGAGCGCCCGAATCACCGCCATCAGCGCTCGGCAGGGGTACGTCCGATGCACCCGTGCACGAAGCGGTCACGTATGCCGACGCACCCATGAGGAGGCTGACAGCCAAGGCCCTGCCGGACATGGTCTTCTCCATTGCAAACGCCCACGCTCGTCCAATGCACATCATAGCTGCGACCGAACCGAAGCGCCACCGCGGATTGCGGCCCCCGGTCAGGACATCTCCTGCGGGCCTGGACGGCCGCTTCGCTCGTGGCAGAGGTGACGGGAGATCACGGGCTCACTGCTCTCGCCAGGATTCGACAGGTTCGAAAGAGGAGCAAGCAGGACTACTCGCACTTCACTCCGGAGTACGGGCAGCAGACTACCTTCTTGTCGCAGTCCGGCATGGCCTTGTGGACGTGCTCGACCAGCGTCCCCTTGCACATGCACGGAGTGTAGTTGTCCAGTGCGACCTCGAACGGGCAGGTGGGGTAGTCCACGACCTCCTGGGCAGTGTCCTGCACCGCTCCGTCGGGAACGACCAGGTCCGCCGGCGGGGCAACGTCCGGAGTCACGTCGGCCTCGACCTCCTCGAAGACTTCCTTGAGCAGCTCGTGATCCTCGCAGCGAAGTCCCTGGATCGCGGGGCAGCACACCACCTGGGTCTTGCAGCCTGGAACCTGCGCGTCCGGGTCCGTGGCCACGGTACCGTAGCAGTCGCACGGCAGCAGACCGGTGAGGATCACCTCGTCCGGGCAGATGGGCAATCCCGTGTCCCCAGTCCCGTCAGGAACTGCGGTGATTTCGACCTCGGCAGCGACCTTGCTGTCGTCCACCGTCTTGACGTCCTTGCTGTTGTCGCTGCTGTCGCAACCCATCCATGCACCAAACGCCAGTGCCACAATCCCAATGACCAATGCGTTCCTCATCGCCCTTCCCTCCCTGTTTGCGTTCCGTTGAGCAACAGACGACGCCCTGATAGTGCAATCTGCCCGAGAATGCAAGGGCAATCACGTTTTTGACGCCCGTGACGGTCTCTACATGCCAACGGGCGGCCCTGTCGGCGACTCGGGCAGGCGCACGACCATCGTGGGGTCGCCGAAGAGATGGTACGTCTGCCGCCAGTACAAGGCAGCGACTGGGTCATGGTGCGTCAGCGCCAGATGAATTCGGGCGATACGAAGCGCCTCGCCGAGTGTCTCCGCCGACCCATCGGCGAAGAACGCGGTCAACGAAGGCGAGTCGTAGTCGGGATACAGTGCCTTGAGTATGGCGTCGGTGAGAGCGTTGTTCGTCCAGGAATAGGTGACCGCCGAGGCACCGATGATGGCCGCCGCCCCTCCATCCTTCTCCATGAGCGCCCTCTCGCAGAACGATTCTGATGCCAGGGCGTTCACTTCCATCGTGACGGCACCCGTGTCGAGGCGGACGTGCCGAGCTTCAGAATCGTAACGACCGGACAAGCAGTTGATGCTCAACACCACGGGATACCGGCCCTTCTCAGCGGGGTGCGTTTCGTCCAGGTGGCCTATCAGAAACATCGGGTGTCCCCAACCCTCTGCGTTGGCGTGGTTCCGGTGCACGATCAGCCCGTCCACCCCTTGCGCCCAGTTCGTAGCTACCTTGGCCGATGTGGCATTCCAGGAGTACGCGAGCAGACGGGCCGGCAGTGGTTCTCCATTGGCCAGTTGGGCGGGGGTGACGCCCTCCCCGCGCGTGTAACCCCACCGCACGTCGACCCCCTTTCCGGTCAGGAAAGCGTAGATCCGCTCGGTCTCCTCGATGAACGGATTGTCCTCGATCCCGTCCCGGAACCAGACCCTGTATCCCGATGCCGAATCCGGCCACATTATCCCCCAGAACGTGGTCAGGCGCAACCGCGTGTCGCTCTCCACGCTCAACACTTCGTGAAGGAAGTAGTCGTCCAACAGCCCAAGTGAAATGAACTGGCCCGGCTCGACCTCCGTAAGGAAGTGCGTGCCGTGGGCGGTCACTTCGGAGGATCCGTCCTCGAACAGGAGGATAGTCCCAGGGTATTCCCCCTGGATGGTCTCCTGGTCTTCGAAGTGGCCGTAGACCGCTGCCTTGTGCGGCAGATCCCATGCGGGAAGACTGTCATAGTCCACGATCTTGTCCACCACTGCGGCAGCTTCCTCGAGCGTGTCCGCCGAGATGCGCCCGATCGCCACGTCAGGCCAGTCGTCAGCCCCGCGGATCGCTGCATACGGGAGGTCGGTTCCCACGAGAGCGACGCTCTGGCCGGGCCCGGGATCGGGGGCAAACGCGGCATTCATGCCCGGGAACGAAGGGATCTGCTCGACGTCGCCGAACAGCAGGATGTCCTGGAGATACGCCAGGCCTACCGGGGGCGAGACCCACTTCATCCGGTTCGCCAGGTCCTGGGCCAGAATGTAGTCACGTATGCACGTGGCAGTCGCACAGGAGTCCGCCAGCACAGCCACCTTCACCCGAAGCCCGCTGTGCTCCTGCCGCCACCGGCCCAATCGAATCGCCTCCGGAGCAAAGCCCCCTCGCGTCAGGATGAGCAGCGAAAAAGCATCATCCGACGGCACGGGCGAGGTGAGGTCCGGAGCCTTGAACTTCGGGAAGTCCTGCTGGCCCGCAAGCTGCACCAGGTTGCGGTTCACAAGCATGCCGACCAGCGCTGCCTCACCGAGCCTCCCCGTTCCCGCATAGTCCCCCACCGCGACCAACTTGCCGGGTACCCCGCCGAACGACACCTTCACGGCAACCTGGCCGGCCACTGTCAGCAGCCGCGCCCCAGGCTGGTAGCGCACCGGGTAGATTCGAACCCGCAAGAGGTCAAGGTTCCCCGCCTTGAACGCAAAGGCATCGTGAACCGATTGGGGGTACGTCCCGCTCGTCTTGTAGAAGTCCGCGTCGAAAGCGAACGGCAACGTCTCCTGCTCTGCGTCCATGGGGTCCGGCTGAACCGGATACACGAGCACATCCTTGGACACCGTGTCCTGCGTGAAGCTGACCTGCACGCTCCACTTGACCGGTTTGCCGGTCTTGGCATCCGGCGGGATGGCGAACAGCAGCGGGATGAACGGGAGCTCCGGCCGCCCCACAGCGGAAAGCTTTCCCGCTCCCCACATCCCGAGCTTCCGGTACACGGTGGTGCCGCGGGACACATTCACCTGAGCCAGTCCTGGGAGCTGCACGTTCCCCTGCGCCCCGGTGCTCGACGTCTTCCACGTCATCACCGGCTTGAGCTTGATCATCTGTGCGGCAAGCCCCGACGATGCTCCGCTCTCCACCGAGCCCTGGGTCAGCCCCTGGAGCGCCGTCGCCGTCGCCTCGTCGCCGTCCAGGGCATCGGCCTCGAACCCCTCGGCCCCGCATCCTCCCGCCTCCCCCACAGCGGCCCCACCCGGTCCGCCGTATCTGTCCGCCATGGTGACCGCTACCAGGCACATGAGTGTCACGACCAGGAGCCCTGACAACACCAGCATCCGGCGATTCATGTCCCACCTCTCCTGACTTTCCTCCCGAATCATGACTTGCTCGTACAATCGTGTCAAGGGTTGCGGCTCGCTGTCTCCGCGCGCGAACACGTTTGACAGCCTTTGGCTTCAATGCATATCCTTATCGGGCTTCCGGATCTTCCCGGAGAAGGAGTCCGCATTGGTACCGTCCTATCATCGTCCCGCTTCGATTGACGAAGCACTTCGACTCAAGGCCGACCTCGGGCCGGCCGCGGTCTTTCTGGCCGGCGGCACCGAAGTCAACAACCACGGCTCGGCGCGCGCGGAGGCGTTGATCGACCTGGCGGGGCTGGGACTCGACACGATCCAGCCGTCGCCCGAGGGACTGCGCATCGGCGCCGGGGGTACGTTCCAGCAGATTGTCGAGCACCCCGACACGCCGTGGTACCTGGAGGCCGCTGCTCTGCAGATGGCGAACCGGAACATCCGCAACCGGGCTACGGTCGGCGGGCACCTGGCGGTCAACCGCTCGTGTGCCGACCTGATCCCGGTGCTGCTGGCTGCTGAAGCCCGCGTGGCGCTGGTCGACCGGGAAGTCGCACTGGAGGACTTCCTCTGCGGGCAGCAGGGGCTGATCCTCTCCGTGCTGGTGCCCATGACCGCCAGGGGGTTCGGCCTGGGCAACATGACCCGCACCGCAGCGGACATCTCCATTGTTGCCGTTGCCGCGTCGTTGAACCTGGACGGCGAGTGCCTGCGGCAACCTGTCCTCGCCGTGGGGGGTGTCGCTGCTCACGTGGTGCGCCTGCATGATGTGGAGCGGGCCCTCGACGGCAGCCCGCTGCCCACACGTGAGAACCTGGAGTCGCTCGTTTCCCAGGCGGTTCACCCCATCGATGACCACCGGGGCAGCGCCGCGTACAAGCGTCACATCGCCTCTGTCCTCGCTGGACGCGCATTGGCCGATGCCGTGCGCCGTCTTGTCATCCGATAGGGAGTCCGGTCATGCCCATTTCCATCCTGCTCAACGGCTCACCCCGGCAGCTCGGCGCAGAGCCCGGCGAGAGACTCTCCGACGTGCTGCGCCGGGAGGGGCTGCACTCCGTACGAAACGGCTGTGACGGCGAGGGAAGCTGCGGAGCATGCGCCGTCCTGGTCGACGGAAGGCTCGTGAACTCCTGCCTGCTCGTGGCTGGCCAGGTCGAGGGGCGCGACGTGCGCACGGTCGAAGGGCTTGCCCGCCCGCGGGAGCTGACCAGCCTCCAGACCGCGTTCGTGGACACGGGAGTCGTCCAGTGCGGCTACTGCACCGGAGCCATGCTCATGGCAGTGGCGGAGCTCCTGGAGAAGGTCGAGAAGCCGACCCGCGACCAGGTCAGGGATGCCCTGTCGGGTATCTTGTGCCGGTGCACGGGGTACGAGCAGATCTTCGAAGCCGTGGAGTTGGCTCTGGCCCGCCGAAAGGACCCGGCAACCCCGTTCGAATCGCCGCGTTTCCGCGAGGGCCTTCGCTACGTGGGAGCGGCCTGTGGCAAGGTGGATGGCTACCTGCTGGCCCGGGGCGAGGCGGCCTTCGTGGAGGACCGGGTGCGTCCCGGACACTGCCACCTGAAGGTGCTGCCGAGCCCCCACGCTCACGCCTACATCCGCCGCATCGATACCTCCAGGGCCGAAGCTCTGGATGGCGTCGTCGCGGTCTTCACTCACATGAACTGCCCCGATGTCTGGTACAACCCCGCAGGCCAGGGCTTTCCGGAGCCGTCCCCCTACGACCGTCGGATGCTCGATCAGAAGCTCAGACACGTGGGCGACCGTGTGGCGGCGGTCGTTGCCGAGACAGCGG
>Ga0194127_10003406_pt1 | contig 20436 bp, 18 predicted proteins | sample TA2KigC100mmetaG_FD_148624 | JGI IMG/M metagenome (GOLD analysis project Ga0194127, IMG submission 148624) | Freshwater microbial communities from Lake Tanganyika, Tanzania - TA2015036 Kigoma Deep Cast 100m | ecosystem: Environmental > Aquatic > Freshwater > Lake | place: Tanzania: Lake...
GGGGAGGCGCGGGAACAGGGCCGCGCCGACGAGCCCGACCGCGGCGGCGATCGCGGCCGACGACGCCGCGAACGCACGTCCCCAGGCCCCGGACGCGATGAAGACGCGCACGAGCGCGAGCGCCGCGACCAGTACGGCCGCGGCCGCCCACGACGCGACGCGCCCGGTGCCCGCGGCGAACAGGTCGGGGGCCGCGAACGCCGTCGCCGCGGTGGCGCCGAGCCACAGGACGATCCATGCGACCCACGCCAGGCGCGCGAACGCGGCGGCGCGGGCGGCGAGGTCGCCGTCCGTCTTCATCGCGAGCCAGATCGCGCCGTGCAGCACGAACATCGCGAGGCTCAGGAGTCCGAAGAGCACGGAGTAGGGATTCAGCAGGCCGAGGAACGTGCCGCGGAAGTCGCCGGCCGCGTCGATCGGGAGGCCGCGCATCACGTTGCCGACCGCGACGCCGAACAGGATCGACGGGAGCAGGCTGCCGATGCCGAAGCCCCAGTCCCACGCGCGGCGCCAGCGCGGCGAGTCCACGACGTTGCGGTACTCGATGGACACGGCGCGCACGATCAGCGCGAGCAGCAGCAGCAGGAAGGCGAGGTAGAACCCCGAGAACACGGTCGCGTAGACCGGCGGGAAGGCCGCGAACAGCGAGGCCCCGGCCGTGATCAGCCAGACCTCGTTGCCGTCCCACACCGGCGCGATCGCGTTCGCGCATGTCTTGCGGTGGTCCTCGCGGCGCGACAGGAGCGAGATGACGCCCGCGCCGAGGTCGAACCCGTCCAGCATGGCATAGACCGCGATCAGCACCCCGAACAGCAGGAACCACGTGACGTTCAAGTCCATCAGCGCACCTCCGCGGCGGCGGGGCCGGCCACGTCCGCCTTGCCGGCGGGCAGGTCGTCGGGCCCCTTGCTCGCCTTGTGCCAGATGACGCCGAGGTAGATGGCCAGCAGCACCAGGTAGACGAGCCCGAACGCGATCATCGACGTCCAGACCTCGCCTGCGGTCACGGTCGCGGACACCGCGTCGGACGTGCGCAGCAGGCGGTAGACGACCCACGGCTGGCGGCCCACCTCGGCGGCGACCCACCCGAACTGGATCGCGACCAGGGGCAGCGGGCTCGTCGCCAGCATGAGCCACCAGAAGCGCCGCGACGTGTGGAGCTTCCCGCGCCAGTGCAGGAGCAGGCCGAGGAACGCGACGCCCTGGAAGAGGAGGCCCAGCAGGACCATGTTGTGGAACGACACGAACGGCAGCCAGAGCGGCGGCAGGTCCTCGTGCCTGAACTTGTCGATCCCGTGGATCTCCGCGTCCGGGTCGCCGAACGCGAGCCAGCTCAGGACCTTCGGGATCCGGATGGCCGCCTCCAGCCGGGGGGGGTCAGCCTTCTGGAGCGCGAAGAACACCAGGGGCGCGCCCTTCTCGGTCTCGTACAGGCCCTCGATGGCCGCGAACTTCTCGGGCTGCGTGCGCGCGACCTGCTGCGCGTGCTCGTGGCCGGTCGGGAACGCCGCGAGGACGGACGAGATCGCGCCCACGGCGAGTGCGACGACGAGCGCCCGGCGGGCCACGTCGGTCGCCTTCCCGCGGATCAGCATGAACGCGGCGACCCCCCCCATGAAGAACGACCCGGCGACCAGCGCGGCGGCCATCGTGTGGTTGAAGCGGGGCAGCGTGGACGGGTTGAACACGGCGTCGAAGAAGCTGGCCAGCTCGGCGCGGCCGTTCACGATCACGTGCCCCGCCGGGGTCTGCTGCCACGAGTTCGCGACCAGGATCCAGAAGGCCGAGATCGTGGCGCCCGTCGCGACCATCAGGATCGAGAACCAGTGCAGCCCGCGCGGCAGGCGGTTTCGGCCGAGCAGGTAGAGCCCGAGGAAGCCCGACTCCAGGAAGAAGGCGAACATGCCCTCGGCGGCCAGCATGGACCCGAACACGTCGCCGACGTATCGCGAGTAGGCCGCCCAGTTCGACCCGAACTGGAACTCCATCACGATGCCGGTCGCCACGCCGATCGCGAAGGTCAGGCCGAACAGCTTCCCGTAGAAGCGCCCCATCCGCTCCCAGACGGGATCGCCGGTGCGCCACGCGCGGTGCTCGATGAAGACCAGCAGCCACGCGAGCCCGATCGAGATCGGCGGGAACAGGAAGTGGAACCCGACCGTGATCGCGAACTGGATGCGCGACAGCAGGACTGGGTCGTCCATGCGGGACCTCCGGCGGAAACCCGGCCGCGATCCTACCATCACTCCCCGTCGCGTGTCTCGCGACCCCGGAGACAGCGAAATGACAGGTCGCCCCGCGTCGTCACTGCGGATCCCCAGGGAAACCGGGGCGGATCTTTTTTTTCGCACCTGTCGGAGGGCCGCATGGGGGCCTGCGGACCCCCCATCTGTCATTTCGCTGCGGAGAAGACCGTGAAGACGGTCCGATATCCTTCGCGGATGCGCCCCCCGCCGCCCGAGGCCGCGCGGGGGGGCGGGCACTGGTGTACGATCGGCCGTCGTTGCTTCGCGGAGGATGCACCATGCCCGCCGTCAGACTCGAACGTTCCCGCGCCGCGCTGCTCGTCGTGGACGTCCAGGAGCGGCTCGCCGCGGTCATGCCGCAGGACGCGCTCGCCGCGATGGTGCGCAACGTGCGCGTGCTCGTCGAGGGCGCCAAGGTGCTCGGCCTGCCGATCGTGGTGACCGAGCAGTACCCGAAGGGCCTCGGCCCGACGCTCGCGGACCTGCGGGTGGCGCTGCCCGGGACCGCGCCGGTGCTGCCGAAGACCTCGTTCTCGTGCTGCGGCGCCGGCGACGTGATGGCCGCGCTCGACGCCACCGGGCGGGACCAGTGGGTGGTCGCGGGGATCGAGGCCCACGTCTGCGTGTTCCAGACCGCGCGCGACCTCGCCGAGCGGGGCAGGGCGGTCCACGTGGCCGCGGACGCGGTGCTGTCGCGCACGCCCGCGAACCTCGACGCCGGGCTCAGGCTGATGGAGCGCTCCGGCGCGATCCTGACCAGCACCGAGGCGGTCCTGTTCGACCTCCTCGGGCAGGCCGGGTCCCCGGAGTTCAAGACGATCTCCGGGCTCGTGAAGTAGGTTGAACGTGGACTGCGACGTCGCCGTCGTCGGCGCCGGGATCGCCGGGTCCGCCGCGGCCCGCGCCCTCGCACGCGCCGGCCTCGACGTGCTGCTGGTCGACGCGGCGCCGCTCGACCGGGCCGGCGCCTCGTGGACGAACGCGGTGCCCGCGTGGATGTTCGGCGCGGCCGGCGTGGACGAGCCGCGGGCGCCGGAGGCCTGCGAGAGGCGCTCGTTCGTGTTCCTGTCGCGGACGGGCGCGCGGACCCGGGTCGAGCCCGCCCCGTACCTGCACGTCCGGATGCCCGGGCTCCAGGGCCGGCTCCGCGACGACGCGGTCGCGGCGGGGGCGCGCGTGCTGGCCCCGGCGCGCGTTCACGAGGCGCGTCTCGACGGGGCCGGCCGGCCGGTCGCCCTGGCGGTCCGCGCGGGGGAGGGCGGCCGGGCCCGGACGCTCACGCTCCGCGCGCGGCTGTTCGTCGACGCGGGCGGGATCGAGGGCGCGGTGCGGGGGCTCGTTCCGGCCCTTGCGGACGCAGCTCCGCGGCTCCCCCCCGGCAGCCGGTGCACGGCGGCCCAGGAGACGTGCGAGGTTGCGGACCAAGACGCCGCCGCGGCGTTCCTGGCCCGGCACGGAATGAAGGCCGGCGAGGCGTTCGGGTGGTTCGGGATGCGGGGGGGGTATTCGACGATCCTCGTCGAGACCGACCCGGATCTCCGCCACGTGGGCGTGCTCGCGGGCGTGGTCGCGGACGGCCGCAACGGCACCGGTCCCGGGCTCCTGCGCGAGGTGAAGTCGGAGAACCCCTGGATCGGCCGTGGCGTTTCCGGCGGCGCGGGGACGATCCCGCTGCGCCGCCCGTACGCGAGCCCGGTCGCGCCCGGGGTGGCCCTGATCGGCGACGCGGCCTGCCAGGTGCTGTCGGCGCACGGGAGCGGGGTCGGCATGGCCATGCTCGCCGCGCGTACGCTCGCCGGCGCGGTCGCCGGCGCGCATGACCCGGGCGCGATCGACGTGCTGTGGCGGTACGCGTCGCCGTTCCAGCGGACGCACGGGGGCATGCTCGCGGCGTACGCCGCGTTCCGGCGCATGTCCCAGGGGCTGTCCGGGGACGACTCGGACGCGCTCGTCGCGTGCGGGCTCATGGGGGAGCACGCGGCCCGCCAGGGGATGGAGCAGCGGCCGCCGATCCCGTCGCTCGCGGACGCCCTCGGCGCGGTGCGCGCGGCCACGCGGCGGCCCGACCTCGTGGCCCGGGTCGCGGCGGCGGGCGCGCGGATGGCCGCGGCGATCGCCCTGTACGCGACGTACCCCGCCTCGCCCGACCCGGCCGCGATGCGCCGGTGGGCCGCGGCCGATCGGGCGCTGCTCGGAGATGCCTGAATGACCCCGGAGCTCCTTGCCATCACGGATGACCTCGTCTCCGATCTGTCGCGGCTGTCGTTCGGACCGCCGGTGACGCACGTCTACGACCCGCTCGTCTATGCGCGGCCTGCGTGGGACGACTACGTCCGCCGGTTCGCGGCCACCCCGAAGGAGGTCGTGCTGGTCGGCATGAACCCCGGGCCGTGGGGCATGGCCCAGACCGGGATCCCGTTCGGCGCGGTGTCCGCGGTCCGGTGGATGGGGATCGCGGCGGAGGTCGGCCGGCCCGGGCGCGAGCATCCGAAGCGTCCGGTCGCCGGCCTCGCGTGCGCCCGCGAGGAGGTCAGCGGCGCGCGGCTGTGGGGCTGGGCGCGCGACGCGTTCGGCACGCCCGAGGCGTTCTTCCGCCGCTTCTTCGTGGCGAACTGGTGTCCCCTGTCCTTCCTGGAGGAGAGCGGCCGCAACCGCACGCCCGATCAGCTCCCGGCGTCCGAGCGCGCGCCGCTGTGCGCCGCGTGCGACCGCGCATTGCGCCGGACCGTCGAGGTCCTCCGGCCGCACCTCGTGGTCGGGGTGGGCCGGTTCGCGGCCGACCGCGCCCGCATCGCGCTGGACGGCCTCGAGGTCCGCATCGGCTGCGTGCCGCACCCGAGCCCCGCGAGCCCCGCCGCGAACCGCGGCTGGCGCGAGGCGGCCGAACGGGAGCTTCGCGCGCTGGGTGTCAGGCTGTAGGGTGGGGGCTGCCCTGGCCCGGGGCTGCCATGGCGCGCCGGCGGGCCAGGGCGGCCCCCCCCGCGCCCTCGGGCCGCGGGCGTTCGTGCCGCCCGCGGCCCGCCCGCGTCGAACGGACGGGCGCGGGGGGGGCCGGGGCCCGCGCTACAGCCGCAGCACCGGCGCGATTGCAGGGAGCGCGGGGTCGCCGGGATAGCGCACCCGCTCCAGGAACAGCCCGTGCGGCGGCGCGGCCTGCGTGCCCCAGTACAGCGCGGCCTGGTCCGTGGGATTCCGGAGGTCCCGCAGCACCCGCGCCGGGTCGTCGAGCCCGGTCCCGCAGCGGACCGCCGCGCCGACCATGCGCCGCACCTGCCGCCGGTTGAAGTGGCTCGCGGTCACGCGGAGCAGCACGAGCGCCCCGGCCTCGGCCGCCTCGCATCGCCCCATCTCGCATTGCGGGTTCGCGCCCGGCTCGATCAGCGCGAAGGCGGACACGTCGTGGAACCCCTCGAACGCGCGCCACGCCGCGGTCAGCCGGGCGAGGTCGATCGGCCGGTCCACGTGCCACGCGAAGGCGTGCCCGATGGCGGTCGGCCGGCGCGAGAGCTGGTACAGGTAGGTGCGGTCCAGGGCGTCGTGCCGCGCGTGGAACGACGGCGCGCAGCCCTTGAGCGACCCCCTCGCGACGTCGGGGGGCAGCCGCTTGTCCAGCGCCTTCCGCAGATCGTCCGGGGACGCGGGCCCCGGCGGCCTCAGGTGGACGTGCGCGACCTGGCCGAGCGCGTGGACCCCGGTGTCGGTGCGGCCCGACCCCATCAGCGTCTCGACCCGGAAGCCGGACTCGGCGATCGCGCGCGAAAGCTCGCCGACCACGGTCCGCGCCTTCTGGACCTCGCCCTGCTTCTGCCAGCCCCGGAAGCGGGTGCCGTCGTACTCGACGACGAGCCGGAACGCCGCGACGGGGCCTCCGGTCCCCCCCGACCCGCGCCCGCCGTGGTCCTTCGTCGGCCCGCGCTCCGCCTGCTCCCTCGTCCCGCGGTCCGCGTGGTCCTTGATGCGGCGCTCGCGGCGCTGCTTCATGCTGCGGTCCCCATGGTGAGCCCGACCTCGGGCGTCCCGGGACCGCATCCTACCATGGGCCCGGCCCCTTCCCGTCCGGCCCTGCGGTCGGCGCGCCGGCTTCGTGGGCGATAGATCTCGACGCGGGGGGAATGGCGGGCCATCACTGTCCTCCCCTGGGAGGGTTGAAGCCCTCGCCTCTAGGCGACAGCTTTAGCATTCCTCGTGGTAGCCTCGCGTCATGGAGGACGTGGACTACCGCCACGGTGCGCACTCGGTGTTCGAGATCCACCTGCACCTCGTGTGGACAACGAAGTACCGAAAGCCGGTGATGGTCGGCGAGGTCGCGAACCGCGTGCGTGATGTCCTCCGCGAGGTGTGCCGACGCGAGGAGGTCGAGATCATCCGGGGGCACGTGTCGAAGGACCACGTGCACCTGATGGTGTCGATCCCGCCGCAGGTGACGATCAGCCGGCTGGTCCAGCGGCTGAAGGGGAAGTCGTCGCACGTATTGCTGGCGGAGTTCGTGCATTTGCAGAAGGCGTTCTGGGGCCGGCATCTGTGGGCGCGAGGGTACTTCTGCTGCAGTAGTGGGAACGTGACCGACGAGGTGATCAAGGCGTACATCGAAGGTCAGTCCCACGAGCACGACGGCACCTTCCGCATCGAAGGGGAGGGGCCCCCACCGGGGAGCGCCCCTTCGACTTAAGCCCGCTTCAGCGGGTCCCTGTCAGCCGGCTTCAGCCGGAACAAGCGACTTCAGTCGCAACCCCGAAGCCCTCGTCTTCAGACGAGGGTCGTTCACGGTTGACAGATGTCGTTGACGAGCGTTCTGGGGGCATGGTATGGCAGAAGAGAGATGTCGGCCCGATCCGCGACGTGGGCCGGGAGGAGAAGACGACGGGCACGCCGTTCGTCTGGGGCTGGGTGACCCTGGTCGGGCAGGGGCAGGCGACCGCAGTTACGTTCCTGCCGCACAGGAGGCAGTTCCTGTGGGTCGGCGACGCCCGCCGGGTGGTCGTACAGGTGGAGATCAAGGAACTGACCGCGGCAAACGCGCCACCGAACCATGTCACGCTGCGCCTGGAGACGAGCGCGCGCGAGGACGGCGTCTGGTCACCCGTCGGAACCGGGACTTCCTGGACCGGGCCGGGCACATACACGGTGTATCTCGACCGAAACCCCTCCGGCACGTCCGGCCAGCGGGTCTCGGGGTACCTCAGGTGGGCGCTGGTGGAGCACGCCGGCGACGGTGGCTCCGGCACCTGGACCGCCTGTTTCCGGATTGTCGTGATCCTGGAGCCAGTATGATGGAGGAAGGTCGATGAGCGACTTTTGTCGATTCCAGGACCTGGTCACCCTGAGCGTAGGTTCGGGCGGAGGCGAGATCGTCCAGGATCCGAAGGACTACCTGGACATGGCGGACGTGACCTCGATCCTGGTCAGGATGCAGGTGTTCTACCTGACGGAGGGCGCGGCGCTGTTCATCGAGACCTCGAACGAGGGGGCCGGACCCTGGATGGAGGTGAAGACCTGGACGGGCACGGCGGCCGGGGAGGCGGTTGACCAGACAATCCAACTGGCGACCCACCCCTCGGGGGAGTATCCCCTGATGAGATTCGTGCGGTGCGGTTTCTCGTGCGATGGAGCGGCTGCTACGGTGACGTACCAGGCGACCTACAAGGTTGCGAGGACTTCGTAGGGAGAGGAGGAGAGACGGACATGTGGAAGGAATGGGTGATCGACTGGCAGGTGGTGCGGGTGCGCAAGGCGTCCGCGAGTTTCCCCGTCACGGTCCTCCAGCCCGAGTCGCAGTGGGCGGACGTCCAGGGCATGAGGACGGGCGTGTTCCAGTATCAGCTTCCGAGGGTTGCGGGCATGATCACCTTCCAATTCGAGGCAGCGGCCACGCTCGACGGCATCTGGACGCCGATCATCACGATGACTGAGCAGCCGGGGCCTGAGGACGAGTACGCGGGGCAGGTCTTCCTGTCGGCGGGTCTCGATGTGGACGCAAGCGTCCGGCTCCAGCGCTATCTCAGGTACAAGATGATCGTGACGCAGGACGATTCACTCGTCTGTTTCCGCGGTACGGCCGTGTTCAACGGTTGACGCGGGGGCGTTCCGTGCGGGTCTCTTCTCGGAGGGAGCCGTGGCTCCGGCGTTCTACTTCGGGAATCCGGCGGCATGGGAGGAGTACGAGCAACTCGAGGAGGTCTACCCGCAACTCTACCGCGCCCTCGAGGAGGCGTTTCTGCCGAACCTTCGGGCCCGTCCCGAGGTCGTGACGGGCAATCCCAGTCTGATGCGGCAGTTCGAGGAGGCGAGCGCGAAGTGGCCCACGCTCGGAAAGGAATTCGTCGAGCGAGGCATCGTCGTGTCGTCAGTAGTCGGCGCAGCGGGCGGGCAACAGGCGCTGCCGGCCCTCGATTCGCTCGATCTGGTCACCCCTGCCTCACAGGGTATCGGCAGTTCGGCCACTGGTGGAGGGGCACCGGAGGGCTTCGACCTCGAGAGCCTTGTGGAGGAAGCGGAAAGCTCTGCCGTCGGAAAGCTCGCCACGGCCCTGACCGCCGGGGGGGACGCATGCGTGCCATACCAGCTTCAGAAGACGCTTTCACTGCGACTCGTCAACGATGTACTGAAAGCACAGTTGCTCGCGGCACCCGGCATCCCGAAGTCCATGCCCTTCCCTGGCTCGGTCGTTCCACGCTACGTGCACTTCGTCAGCCCGCCGCTCCTGGCGCCTGAGTCATCGACGAGTCTCAGGGTTTTCGTGCAGTTCGTCGTCGAGGTGTTTGGCCGCCGCCACGGACCCGTCGGCCAGGCAGCGATTGGATCGCTGCTCTGCCTCTACTCTCGGACCGTTCAGGTGGAAGCCGAGGAGATCAACCCTCCGTTGGGTCGAACGGGACCGTCCGGTCTGGATTACGTGCGCGCGAGAATCGCAGTTCCTCCCGATGTTTCGGGCGAAGCCGCGCCAGTGTGGATGCTCCAGGAATCCGAGGTGCCGGCGACCGCGTTGAACCAGACGGAGCGCCTCCTTCTGGATCAGGTCGTCCTCGAGGTCGGTCGGGTCGCGGTGGGTGCGCTTCACGGTCAGCCGATTGGGCTGGACAGCGCGCCGGGCAACCCCCCCCTGACACTACTGCAAGTCCAAAGCGGAGCTGTCGGCGTGTCCAGTGGCGGGCTGTTCAGCCATGGGGGATCGGTCAGCCTGGGGGTCGACTACGCTGGTGCCTCCCCGACCGGAGTGTCGCTCGACTGCTGGATCCTCCAGAACGAGGACTGGCTGGTCGCGGTCCGGGGCGACTTCCTGCAGGTACTGATCGACGCCGCGACCGGGGCGTCCTTGTTCACGGCGACCTGCGTGTGTTCGAATGGCCAGATCGAGGTCGCCGTCGAGGTGGCGGGGCTGGTGAAGGACACGAAGCGCTTCGTTCCCTTGGTTGAGGGGGGGCGAATCCGTCTCGATGATCTTGACCCGGATCCGCCCGGAGACGGCTTGGTCGAGGTCGAGTTGTTCTGGGGACACAAGGTGAAGCTTAGATTGGGGGGGGCTCCGGGCAGCGGAGTGCGCCGAGAGGCGTGGGCTATTCTGCGGACGGGAATGGAGGACGCACTGAACGGGCTCCTGGCGAGCGCGGCGGCTCAGGCAACCGCTGGTGGTGTCGGGATCGTTCTTGACGATTGCCGGGTATGCCCAGGCAGGATCGCGCTGGCCGGAACGGCGTCGGTCGTCATGGGCGGCGGAGAATGGCCGTGGCCCAAGGGTTCGCTCAGACCGCGGATTCTCTCCTGTGTTCACAGCCAGAAGAGCAAGAACGTGAAGCTCCTCACCTGCGACCAGTCCGTGAGTCTGAGCGATCCGGAGCTGTTCGAGTTGGCTTACGCGATGTACGTGGCTCCGTTCGAGCCGTGGCCCGGGGCCTTCCGCGCCGGCATGCTCAAGGTGACGCCTTCGGACCTGGAGACTTACGGCGGGACATGGTCCGCGACCCTGAGATCCGAGTTCTCCCTCGGCGGTGTCACGCTCAAGGTGCGGGCATGGGTTCTGAAGTACTCGGGTGGCGCGCGTTTCTCGTGCTCGTTCGACTCCGCGGACACGCACTTGGGCGGGGTCGAGGGACAGGTGGGGGGCCTAGTCCCTCCGGTCGCGGTCGTGAAGGAGATCGAGCCCTTGCCGCAGGAGGCGGCGCAGATCGAGTTGTGCGTAGGCGCGCGTGTGGTGGAGGCAACTGTGTCTCTGCCGTATCCGTCGGAGATGTCCATCCACGTCCACGGCGAGGAAGACCCGGTGCGGTCAGTGGCCTACCGGCTCAACGTCGCGGAGCAGGTGTTTGGCATCGCGGGGGCTCTCGAACTGACCTGGATGGACACGACCGGCGCCACCGTCGAGATTCCCTTCCGGGTGGACACGGTGGAGACGATCCGGCCAGAACGCAAGGACGACCTGGAGTGGGAGCTGAAGAAGCGGAGAGAAGCCCTCCTCCTCGAACAGTGGAAGCACGCCGGTGGGCATGGAGGAGGCAGGTGAGGTGGGGGGCCATTTGGTCCGGGAGTGCCCTCCTGCTGGGGCTTGTCTCCGCGGGCTGTACGGGGACCGATGGCGGGATTCCCACACTGGAAGGGATCTCGCCCGTCCTGTCCAGGTGGAGTGCCTGCTACGGAGCGGGCCTCGAGGAGGTTCAGGAACTGCTTCAGAACGTTCCCAGGGATCCGACGGCGGTGAAGGGGGCCTGCGCCCTTTCGGCCGACTGCGAGTCGTATGATGAGTGCAACGGCTTCCACGGCGTCGAGTCGTGCGATTCCACAGCCGCGACCTGCGACGGCTCGGGCAAGGTCTCCAAGTGCTTCCGAGCGGCGAACGGGCTCCACCTCGGGGCGACCCACGAGTGCTCCGCGCCCGAGGTGTGCGTCGTCGGGACGAAGGGGGCTGGTTGCGGGCTCGCCCCCTGCGGCGGCCCGGAGGAGTCGTGGTGCTCGGGAAGTGTGATCCACGCCTGCATCGACGGGATATCCGCGGAGGCCGACTGCTCCACCACGGGGTTGATCTGTGTCTCGAGCGCGTGGCCGGGACCCCGGTGCGCGATCGCCGGAGGTCAGTGCTCCAAGCCGGCTTGCTCCGGGTCGATCCTGGTAGACTGCTGGGGGTCTTCCCTCGACTGTGGGTGGCTGGGCCTGTCGTGCATCGAAGAGGGCGGTGCTCACTGCGGGCCGATCGGGGACGAATGCCGCGACGGTGAGGTCAGGTGCTCCGGCGTGGTCGCGGGCGTCTGCCTTTTCGGCACGTGGCGGGAATTCGATTGCGGCAGCTTCAACCACGGCTGGTGCGCTGTCGCGGCCGGACGGGACGGTGAGCCCGCGACGGTCCGGTGCAGAGTGTCGGGACGCCCGTGAGCCTGGAAGGTCGCCTCCTCACGCCCCCGCTCCTCCTCCCGCCCGGCGCGCCCCGGCTGCAGCCAGCCGCGAGGCGTAGGGCAGGCAGGCGACGCCGATCGCGATCGACACCGCGAGCGGCCCCGCGATCACGGCCGTCGAGTACGCGTCCACCGCGGCGACCGGGTCGATCCCGGCGGGCGCGAGCGGGACGTTTTGCGCGCGCATCGCGATCTGCACCGACCCGAGCCCCGCGACCGACACCGGCAGCACGCTCACGAACGTCAGCATCGGCTCGAAGACCAGGATCGAGGCGACCGGCACGTCGAAGCCCCAGATCCGCAGGAAGATCCACGCCTCGCACACGTTGACCGCCGCGTACGCGGCCCGGGTCAGGCAGTCGAGCGCGAACCCGGGGAGGCCGTGGCCGCGGAACGCCTCCAGCAGGTCCGCCGCGTGGACCCTGCCGGGAAGGCGGGCGGGCAGGTCCACTCGGGCCAGGACGAGCAGGAGCGGTCCCGCGGCGAGCCCCGCTCCCGCGGCCGCGGCCAGGAGGGCGGCCGGGCCCGCGTCGAACGGCGACGCCCCCGCGGCGGTCGCGACGAGCACGGACGCCGAGAGCACCGCGAGGTCCACCGCCGCGAGGTAGGCGAACGGGCTCCCGGTGCGCAGGAAAGGCCGCCTCGCGTACCGCGACACCAGACCCGCCATCGCCCCGAGCGCGAGCGGGTACGAGACCACGTTCGCGAGCGCGCTCGCCCCGCGCATCCGCAGGTAGTCCCACCGCGGGACCGCGACGCCGGATCGGGCCAGGACCTCGCGCGCCGTGAGCGAATCGACCGCCCACGCGAGCAGCACGAGCGCGACGACCGCGGGCGCGAACAGCGCGAGGTCCGCCGCCCGGAAGGCGGCCCCCACCGCGGCGAGATCGGTCGTCGAGACCAGCCAGCCGAGCAGCGCGGCGGTTCCGGCCCACGGGAGGATCCTCTGGATGCGCGCCCACATGGCGGGCCGATCGTTCGGGATCCTTGCGGGGTTGTCAAACGAGCCGCCCGGCTGCGATGCTATCGACGAGGCTGCCCGCGAGGACCGCCGTGCCCTGGACCTACGACACGCTGAACCGCCGCTTCGGCCCCTGGGTGTCGCTCGTGCTCGGGGTGCTGACGCTGGTCGTGGTCCGGCGCGGCGCGAGCTACGCGCCCGTGGCGGTCGGGCTCGTGGTGGTCGCGTGGACCCTGTGGATCGGCCTCGCCCGCCTGATCGATCGCGGCCGGGACCCGGCGGCCCCGGCGGGACGGCTGCGGCGGCTCGCGCACGCGGCGGGCGGCAGCGTCGTGGTCGCGCTCCACCAGAACGTCCTGTTCTGGCTCATCCCGGTCTGGTTCGGGTCGGCCACGTGGCCCTCCGCGAACGTCGCGTTCCCCTGCGCGCTCGCGGCCATGGCCCTGTTCTCGTGCTTCGAGTACCCGTACCGAGCGCTCGTGCTGGAGCGGCCCCCGGTCAGGACGGTCTGGACGTCGGTCGTGCTGTTCGCCGCGCTCGTGCCCGCGGGCACGCTCGTGCCGGGATGGCCGCTCCGCGCGTACATCGCGGCGTCCGCGGCGCTCGCGTCGGGGATCGCCGCCGCCGCGCTCCTGCCGCGCCATCGCCGCCGGTCCGCCCTGCGGATCGCGGGGGCGCTCGCCGCCGTCGCCGCCGGGACCGGCGCCGCGACGCTCGCCGCGCCGCTGCTGCCGCCCGTGCCGATCGTGTGCCTGTCCGCGACCGCCGGGACCGGGATCGAGGCGCGCGAGGTCCGGGGCGCGGCGGACGCCTTCGACGCTTCGACGCAGCGGGTCTATGCCCACTTCGCGGTCGCGGCCCCGGCCCGGTGGCACCAGGCGGTCACGTTCGAGTGGTCGCGCGACGGCGAGCCTGTCGGCCGCGGCGTCCCGGGCGAGGTCGTGGGCGGCCGCGCCGCGGGCTTCCGGACGTGGTCGTGGCAGTCGTCGCCGGGGCCCGGGGAGTGGCGCGCGGATCTCGAGGCCGACGGAGGGCAGCTCGTGGGGAGGGTGCGGTTCGTGGTTCGGTAAGTGATACAGTCCCCGCTCGTGAGCGCGCCGTTCCGGCGCGGCGGGTCCCGCGGCGTCCCCGGCGCGGCTCTTGGACGGGAATCGAACGGTGGGGTTGAGATGACCGTTGTTACCGGCTCTTCGGGACACGTTGGTGGGAACCTGATCCGCTCCCTGCTCGCGCGCGGGCGGGAGGTGCGCGCGGTGATCCGGACGGACACGCGGGCGATCGACGGGCTCGACGTGGAGGTGGTTCGCGCGGACGTGCTGGACCCGGAGTCGCTCGTCCGGGCATTCGAGGGCGCGGACACGGTGTTCCACCTCGCCGCGTTGATCTCGATCATCGGGGACCAGGGCGGGAAGGTCCACCGCACGAACGTGGACGGGCCGCGGAACGTCGTGGAGGCCTGCCTGAAGTGCGGGGTGAAGCGGCTCGTGCACTTCAGCTCGATCCACGCGTACGAGCAGGCGCCGCAGGACGCGACGCTCGACGAGTGCCGCGACTTCGTGCCCGGCCGCGCGCCCGCCTACGACCGGTCCAAGGCCGCCGGGCAGCGGGCGGTGCTGTCCGCGGTCGAGCGCGGCCTGTCCGCCGTCATCGTGAACCCGACGGCCGTGATCGGGCCGCACGACTACAAGCCGTCGCGCATGGGCGCGGTGATCTGCGCGCTCGCCCGCGGGCGGTTCCCCGGCCTCGTCGAGGGCGGCTTCGACTGGGTGGACGTGCGCGACGTGGTCGCCGGGGCGCTCGCGGCCGAGCAGAAGGGCCGCCCGGGCCAGAACTACCTCCTGTCCGGCCGCTTCCGGACCGTGGCCGGGCTGGCCAAGGTCGTGGCGGACGTGACCGGGACGCCCGCGCCGAGGTTCGTGTCGCCGCTGTGGCTCGCGGCCATCGGCGCGCCGTTCGTCGAGGGATGGTGCCGGATGACGGGCGGCTTCCCGCTGTACACCCGCGAGTCGCTCCACGCGCTCAAGGGCAACAGGGACGTGAGCCACGCCAAGGCGGCGGAGGAGCTGGGCTACTCCGCCCGGCCGCTCGAGGAGACGATCCGCGACACGGTGACCTGGTTCCGCGAGAGGGGCGTGCTGCCCCCCGCGTCCGCCGGCGGCGCGTCCGCGTCGAGCACGTAGTTCCCACGGATTCGCACGGCAGGCGACCGTGACAGGCATCGCTCCGGTGGGGTAGCATCCCGTGGCCGTCGGGCATGCCGACCGGAGGACCCCGCCATGGCCCGCGTCTCCGTCAGGAACCTCGTCCGCTCCTACAACCTCGTCCGGGATCGCCTGCGCGCCGGGATCGAGCCGGCGTCCGCGCCCCGGTTCCGGTCAGAAGTGCGCCGCCTGCTCGACGTGGTCGAGCGGGAGTGCGACCGCCTCGGCGTACGGGCCGCCGACCTCCCCGGCCCGTCGCGCGCGGCCTACATGGCGCTCGCCGCCATCGACCTCGACCGGCTCCCCGCGCCGGGCGCGGCCGGGGGGGGTGCGGCGGTGCGGGTCAGGCTCGCGGGCGTGGCGCGCACGGAGGCGGGGCTGGCGGCGCGGATGTGGAGGGACCTCGACCGGCTGGATCCCGGGACCGGGGAATTCCGCGATCTGGCGGGCCGATTCGCCTCGCTCGTCGCGGAGATCGAGAAGGGGTGCGCGGCGGCCGGGGCGGGTCCGGCTGCGCTCCCCCCGGCCGCGCGGCGCCTCCACGCGTGGCTCCGCTTCCTCGATCGCGACGGGCTCGCGAGGCACGTTGCCGCGTTGCGCCGGGCGCGGTCGGCCGCCGCCCGCGCGGCCGTCCCGCTGGGGGCCGTCGAGGTCCACCTCCTGAACATCGGCTCGCTCTGGCGGTGGGCGCCGCGCAGGCCGCTCCGGGTCAGCGAGGGGTTCGTGGACGCCGGCGACGAGGTATGGGAGGCGCTGGTCGGGATGGCGTGCTCCCGGCGCACGGCGCAGCGGAACGGCCTGGTGCGCCGATACGCCGAGTCCGCCCCGTTCTGCCGGGTGGTCGCGGCGCTCGACCCCGCGCCGGACCCGGCCGCGGGCCGGGCGCACGACCTGGCCGCGAGCTTCGATCGCGTCAACGCGGCGATGTTCGGGGGGCAGATGGACCGGCCGCGCCTGGGGTGGACCCGCGTCCCCGGCACGGCGCGGCTCGGGACGTACCGCCCGGCGTCCGACTCGGTGACGATCTCGGTGGTCCTCGACGATCCCGAGGTCCCGAAGCGCGCGGTGGACTACGTCATGTACCACGAGCTGCTGCACCGGAAGCACGGCGCCGTGTTCAATGGCGACCGCCGCCACGTCCACACGGCGGCGTTCCGTGCCGACGAGCGGCGCTTCCCGGGCTGGCGCGACGCCGAGGCCGACCTGGAGCGCGCGACGACGTCGCGACGTTGACGGCCGGATTCCCGGCAGGCGGTCGATCACGGAAGAGGGCGGAGGCGGTCCGGTCCCGGGCCCCCGGATCCCGAACGGTTCAAGACGCGATGGCCTTGGTCGATCCCGCATTCGCGCTTGACTCGTGTCCACGGTCGCTCCACGATGCGCCGGAGGTGAGGATGTCCGGCAGCGAGCGGCCCCCGAAGACGTGGATCGAGGTGAGGGCGACCGTCCCGGTCGCGGCGCGCGAGGCGGTGATCGGGTGGATGTCGGGGCGCGACGCGATCGGCGTACAGGAGGACTGGCCGGGCATCGGCGAGCTGGGGGACGGCGGGCCGGTGGTGTCGGGCGACCCGCACGACTGGTCCGGGGACGAGATCGCCGGGCCGCAGGGCGAGGTCCTGGTCCGGTGCTGGCTCGACCCGTCGAACGACGTCGCGGAGGCCGCGGAGGGCCTGACGGCGTTCCTGCGCGGCATCGACGAGTGGTGCCCGGGCGCGGCGGCGTCCCGCGTCGTGTCGGCCCGGGTGGTCGAGGAGGACTGGAACGCGATGTGGCGGAGCCAGTGGAAACCGACGCCGGTGGGGCGGTCGTTCCTGGTCTGCCCGTCCTGGGAGGGGCCGGCCGGCGACTCGGCCGACCGGGTGCTCCTCCGGATCGACCCCGGCATGGCGTTCGGCACCGGGACCCACTTCACCACGGCCGGGTGCCTCGAGCTGCTGGAGGAATCGCTCTCGCGACGACCGGAGGGCGAGCGGACGCGCGTGCTCGACGTGGGCACCGGCAGCGGCGTGCTGTCGATCGCGGCGCTGCTCCTGGGCGCGGCCGAGGCGGTCGGGGTCGACGTGGACCCGGACGCGGTCGTCGAGGCGCTGAACAACGCGGTCGTGAACGGCGTCGCGGACCGCTTCTCCGCGTCGGAGGATCCGGTCGGGCCCGCGCTCGGGCGGTTCCACCTCGTGCTCGCGAACATCCTGGCCGAGACGATCGTGGAGATGGCGCCGGCGCTCGCGGCCGCGATCGCCCCCGGCGGCGAGCTGGTCGCGTCGGGCATCATCCACGCCCGGGCCGAGTCCGTCGAGGCGGCGCTCCGATCGCTCGGGCTCGAGCCGGTCCGCGAGCTGCGCGACAACGCCTGGGTCGCAGCGGCATGGCGGAAGCCCGCTGTCGGTTGACGGGTCGCGCCCCGCGGGATACGTTCTCGCCTGCGTTGCAGCCTTCCCGGAATCGTTGGAGGAGGACCCCATGCAGAAGGTGCTCGACGTCATCGCGAAGAACCAGGACCGCTACCTCGAGGAACTGTACGAGGTGCTTCGCATCCAGAGCGTGTCCGCCGACCCGGCGCGGGCCGGCGAGGTCCGCCGGTGCGGGCAGTGGTTCGTCGACCGGCTGACGCGCGCCGGGCTCGAGAACGTGCGGCTGATGGAGACGGGCGGCCATCCGGCCGTCTATGCCGACTGGCTGCACGCGCCCGGCAAGCCGACGGTCATGGTCTATGGCCACTACGACGTGCAGCCGGAGGACCCGACCGACAAGTGGACCACGCCGCCGTTCGAGCCCACGGTCAGGGACGGCGTGATGTACGGCCGCGGCACGTCCGACGACAAGGCGCAGGTCATGACGCACGTCGCCGCGCTGGAGGCGTGGCTGGAGGCGAACGGGGCGCTCCCGCTGAACGTGAAGGTGTTCATCGAGGGCGAGGAGGAGGGCGGCGCGGGCGGCACGCACGAGTTCGTCCGCAAGAACCGCGAGCTGCTGGCGTGCGACGCGGTCGCGGTGTCGGACACGGCGTGGCACTCGCCGGAGCACCCGACGGTCGTCTACGCGCTGCGCGGCATGTGCTACATGGAGGTGAAGGTCAAGGGGCCGTCGCGCGACCTGCACTCCGGCGTCTATGGCGGGATCGTCCAGAACCCCTTGAACGCACTGGCCAAGATCATCGCGGCGCTCCAGGACGAGCACGGCCGCGTGACCGTGCCGGGGTTCTACGACGACGTGGTCCCGCTGACCGACGCCGAGCGCGCCGAGTTCGCGACCGTCGCGCCGACCGAGGAGCGGATCTGCGCGGACCTCGGCGTGCCCGCGACCTGGGGCGAGGAGGGCTACACACCGACCGAGCGGAACTGGGCCCGGCCGTCGTTCGACGTCCATGGCGTGTGGGGCGGCTTCTCCGGCGAGGGGTCCAAGACCGTCATCGCGTCCGAGGGCGGGTTCAAGGTCAGCACCCGGCTGGTCGCCAACCAGGACGGGAAGAAGGTCTTCGAGGCGTTCAAGGCGCACGTCGCGCGCATCTGCCCGCCCGGCGTGACCGCCGAGGTGAAGTTCCTGCACGCGGCCACGCCGGTCATGGTGCCCACGTCCAGCCCGTTCATGGCGGCGGGCCAGCGCGCGTTCGAGTCCGCGTTCGGCAGGCGGCCGACCCTGGTGCGCGAGGGCGCGTCGATCCCGATCACCGCGACGTTCCTGGAGGCGCTGAAGGCGCCGTCGATCATGGTGGGCTACGGCCTGCCCGGCGACAACATCCACTCGCCGAACGAGAACTTCCGTATCGAGCACTTCCGCAAGGGCATCGTGTGCGGGGCCTGGCTGCTCGACGAGTTCTCGCGGGTCGAGCCGTAGCGCCGGCCCGCCGTACCCCTCGGCCGGCGGCCTCGCGTCGCCCCTACCGCCTCTCGAAGAACCCGATCGCCGCCGGCACGCCGCGGCCGCCGTGCACCTCGACGCGCGTGCTCCCGGCCCGCGCCGACAACTGCGCGGAGGGACCGCCGTCCATCATCAGCGCGTCCGCGCAGCCGAGGCCGCCCTCGGCCGCCGGCGCCGCCATCAGCCGCGCGAGGTCGTTCGATTCGGCGACGCCCAGGTCGGTCGCAGCGACGACGAGCGACGTCCCGCCCGGTGGGACGCAGACGGCAGCACGCCGGGCGACCTGAGGCTTCAGCCGCTGCACCCGGCCCCGGACGACCGTGCGCGGCCCGACCTGGATCGCGAACGTGACGCGCTCCGGGGGCGCGGCCTTCCACTCGGTCGTGTGCAGCAGTGCGGCGCGGCCCCCCGCCACGTAGAGCACGCCCCAGTCCGCCTTGCGAAGCGGCCGGAGCCGGCGGCCCGAGGACACGAGCAGGCCGAGGGGGACGTCGCGCTCGTCGAAGAACGGGCCGTTGACGACCAGCGTCGCGCCGGTCGCGTCGGCGAGCGCCTCGGCCGTCGCGATCGGTCCGCCGTGGTCCTTCGCCAGCACGGCCCGCGGCTCGAACCGCGCGAGATCGATGCGGAACGCTGCCAGCCGGAACGGCGCCGCGGTCTCCCCCGGCGATTCGATCGAGGCGCGTTCGATCCCAGGCGCGAACGGCTTCCACGCGACCGGATCCGCGAACGCCGGGAGCGCCGAAGCCGCGGGGAGCGCCGCGGCGACGGCGAGGATCAGCGTGGTGGGGCGCAGGGCATGGCGGGTGGGCATCGGCGGCTACCGCTCCGCGAGATTCACGTCGAGCCGCGCCGCGGCGACCGCGTCCGGGTAGTTGAGCGCGAGGACCCGCTCCTGGAACCCCTCCGCCGTGACCCTGATGCGGACCTCCTCGCCGTCCCGCACGATGATCTCGGTGGGCGACGTCCCGAGGTCGGTCTCGTCGCCGGATCGCAGCAGCACGACCCGCGCGTTCCCGGGCGACGCGTGCAGCCGGACCACGGCCAGGGCGACCGGCCCCGCGGGCGGCGGGGGGGGCCGGGGCGGCGGGGACGAGGCGGTCCGTGCCGCCGGGGCCGGGGGGGGCTCGTCCGGCCCGCCCGAGAGCGGCGCGATTGTGATCGCGGCCAGCACGATCGCGCCCGCGGCGAACGCGAGCGCGAAGAAGCCGGCCTGCTTCCACCAGGGCTTGCGGCCCGGTGCCCGGCGCCTGGGCACCGACGCCTGGACCTGGATGGCCGGCCTCGACACGGCCACGCGGCGGGTCGCGGTCGGGGCCGAGCGGCGGAGAGCCGTCACCGCGGCAGGCGCGGGCGGCTGGGGCGAGATCACCGCCGGCACCGGGGGCGGCACGCGCTCTACGGAAGGCCGGGTGGACGCGGGCGGCTCAGCTGAAGGCCGGGTGGACGCGGGCGGCTCGGCGGAAGGCCGGGTAGACGCGGGCGGCTCGGCGGAAGGCCGGGTGGACGCGGGCGGCTCGACCGTGCCGCGGGTCGCATCGGCCGTGCCTGGCGGCTTCCCGGGGACCGGCCAGGCGTTCGCCGCGCGAGGCGCGGGCGGCTGCGGGCCCGGGGAGGTCGCTGCCGCGGGCCGGGCCGGCCGGGCCGGCGGACCGGCGGGGGGAGTCGGCGGCGGCTCGCCGAGGACGATCGGCGCCGGCTCCGGGTCGGGCGTGGACGCGGGTACGGCCGCGGCCGCGGGCTCGGTCGCGGGCTCCGGTTCCGGTTCCACTGCGGACGCGGCGTACCCC
>Ga0194127_10003407_pt1 | contig 20433 bp, 16 predicted proteins | sample TA2KigC100mmetaG_FD_148624 | JGI IMG/M metagenome (GOLD analysis project Ga0194127, IMG submission 148624) | Freshwater microbial communities from Lake Tanganyika, Tanzania - TA2015036 Kigoma Deep Cast 100m | ecosystem: Environmental > Aquatic > Freshwater > Lake | place: Tanzania: Lake...
GGGGCGATCGTCGATGCCGGCGAGGAGGTCATCGCGCAGGCGCCGCAGTGGCGCACCCCGACCCTCCTCCTCTGGGCCGGCGATGATCGCAACGTCGCTCCGGCGGGTTCGGCCCGATTCGCCGCGCATGCCCCGAGCGATCAGGTCACTGCGCGGGTCTTTCCCGCGATGTATCACGAGATCTTTGCCGAGCCCGACGCCGACCTGGTCTTCACCGCCCTTGGCGACTGGCTCGACCGTCGGTTCACCTGAGAACCCTCTTCACCATGCGCCTGCACCGAGTGCTCCGCACGATTCCCTTCGCGCTGATCGGGCTCGCGTCGGCATGCAGTACGCCACCTGCCGCCCCCGACCGCCTCTTCGTCAACGCGCGCATCTGGACCGGTGATGCGACGCGTCCCGAGGCGACGGCGATCGCCATCCGTCGCGACTCGATCATCGCGATCGGGACCGATGATTCGTTGCGCACCCTCGCGGGCCCCGAGACGATCATCGAGGATCTGGGTGGGCGGCGTGTGATCCCTGGCTTCCATGACGCGCACTGGCATCTCCCGACGCGCCGCACCGCCGACCTCAATGGCGCCGAGGATGTCGCGGAGCTCCTGTCGCGACTCCAGGCCTTCGCCACCGAGCTACCGGAGGATGCCTGGGTCACCGGCCGCGGCTGGACCCCGCAGCTCTTCCCAGGCCGCATGGCGCATCGACGCTATCTCGATGCCGCCTTTCCCACCCGTCCCGTCCTCCTTACCGACCGCGACGGGCATCAGGTGCTCGCCAACACCGTCGCGCTGCAACGCGCGGGGATCACCGGGGAGACGCTCGCACCGGTCGGGGGCGCGATCGTCCTCGATCGCGACGGAACGCCCACCGGTCTGCTCCAAGAGACGGCGATGCCGCTCGTGCGGAATCAGCTCCCCGCCCCGACGGTGGATGAGGTGTATGCCGCCCTTCGCTATGAGATGCACCGCGCTGCTTCGCACGGACTGACGGCGCTCCAGCTCGCTCAGGGGATGAGCGCCACGGAGGACTCGGCGATCGCCCGGGCGGTCGCGGACGATTCCTTACTGGTGCGACTCCGCGTCGGCGTGCCGTTCGCCGCGACGGTGGCCGATTCGACCCTCGCGTCATTCGCCGAACGGATGCGTACGTCGACCGGTCCGCTCGTGCGCTACGGACTCGCCAAGGGGATGCTCGATGGCACCGTCGATGCAGGCACGGCAGCGATGCTCGAACCCTACAGCGCGGGGAACAAGAGCCTCGGGCTCCTCCGCTGGGATCCCGACACACTGCGGATGACGATCGCACGCTATGACCGCGCCGGACTGCAGGTGGCGCTCCATGCCATCGGGGATCGCGCCATCCGCGTCGCCCTCGATGCGTACGAGCAGGTCCAGCGCGATGGCGGCCGCCCTGACGCGCGCCATCGGATCGAACATCTCGAGGTGCCGCATCCCGATGACATCCCGCGCTTCAAGGCGCTGGGCGTGCTCGCCTCGACGCAGGCGATCTTCGCGATGCCCGATGTCAACGCGCTCGGGAACTATCTCCCGATGCTCGGACCGGAGCGAGCGGAGCGCCCGATGCCATTCAAGGCGCTCGATGACGCGGGGGCGATCCAGCCCTTCGGGAGCGATTATCCGGTCTTCCCGATGAATCCCCTGATCGGGATCTACACGGCGGTCACGCGCCAACTCGACGATGGAATGCCCTTCGGCGGGTGGATCCCGGCGCAGCGCATCTCTATCGAGGCGGCGCTCCGCCACTACACCGCCGATGCCGCCTATGCAGCGTTCCGGGAACCGGAGATCGGGGTACTCCGCACGGGGATGCTCGCCGACTTCGTCGTCTTCTCCGAGGAGATCCTCGACGTGCCTCCGGTGGCGCTGATGCGCGCGAAGCCGGTGCTCACCGTGATGGGGGGACGTGACACCTACCGCACGCTGCCCGCGGCGCGGGATACCACGCGCGATACGACGCGCGATACGACGCGCGCGCCCTGATCACCCCGAAGCGAGATCGATGTCCTTGGTCTCGCGCACGAAGATCGCGCCCACGATCAGCGTGAGGGTCGCGATGATCACCGGATACCAGAGCCCGGAGTAGATGTCGCCCGTGGCGGCGACGATCGCGAACGAGGTCGTCGGGAGGAAGCCGCCGAACCACCCGTTCCCGATGTGATAGGGCAAAGACATCGAGGTGTAGCGAATGTGAGTCGGGAACATCTCGACGAGCATCGCCGCGATCGGACCGTAGACCAACGTCACGTAGAGGACGAGGATCCAGAGGATGAGCACGACCATCGGTGTATCGATGCGCTCAGGATCGGCCTTCGTCGGATACGCGGCCTCAGTGAGCGTGGCGGTCAGCGTCGCATCGAAGGTCGCCTTGGTCGCCGAGTCAGCAACCGTCGCATCGTACGCCGGGATCTCGGATCCCCCGACTCGGACCAGCGCCGAACCAGTCCCCGCCTGATTGCGATAGGGGATCCCGCGCTTCACCAGCGCGGCCTTCGCCACATCACAGGACGAGGTGAAGGCGCTCGTCCCCACTGGATTGAATTGCACCGAGCACTCGGCGGGATCGGCGACGACCACCACGGGGGCGGTGGCCTGTGCCGCCTCGAGCGCCGGGTTGGCATAGTGCGTCAGGGCGCGGAAGAGCGGGAAATACGTGAGCGCCGCGAGCGCGCACCCTGCGAGGATGACCGGCTTCCGTCCGATCTTGTCCGAGAGCTTCCCGAAGATCACGAAGAAGGGGGTGCCCAGGAGGAGCGAGACCGCGACGAGCACATTCCCCGTCTGCAGATCGACCTTGAGCGTCTGCGTCAGGAAGAAGAGGGTGTAGAACTGCCCCGTATACCAGACCACCGCCTGTCCGGCGGTGAGCCCGAAGAGCGCGATGAGCACCACGCGCAGGTTGGGCCAGGAGCCGAACGATTCCTTGAGCGGGGCCTTGGAGGTCGTCCCCTCCGCCTTCATAGCCTTGAAGACGGGCGACTCCTCGAGCGCAAGCCGGATCCAGACCGAGATCCCGAGCAACACAAGTGAGACGAGGAATGGGATGCGCCATCCCCACGCGGCGAACGTCTCAGCCCCGAGGACCACGCGACAGGTGGTGATCACGAGGAGCGAGAGGAAGAGCCCCATCGTCGCCGTCGTCTGGATCCACGAGGTGTAGCTCCCGCGCTCACCCGGTGGTGCATGCTCCGCCACATAGGTGGCCGCGCCACCGTACTCCCCACCGAGCGCGAGGCCCTGCAAGAGGCGCAGGAGGATCAGGATGATCGGTGCCGCGATCCCGATCTGCGCATACGACGGGAGGATCCCGACGATGAAGGTCGAGACCCCCATCAGGAGGATCGTGACGAGGAAGGTGTGCTTGCGTCCCACGAGGTCGCCGAGCCGTCCGAAGACGAGCGCGCCGAAGGGGCGCACCGCGAACCCTGCCGCGAAGGCGAGGAGGGCGAAGATAAACCCCGCTGTCGGATTGACTCCCGAGAAGAACTGCGCCCCGATGATCCCGGCGAGCGAGCCGTAGAGGTAGAAGTCGTACCACTCGAAGATCGTACCGAGGGACGAGGCGACGATCACCTTGCGGGCGTCGCGGGTGGTGTCTGGGATCAGGGCCATGGAGAGAGAAGATGCCGCGTCCCTATGGATTCATCCAGTACGAGAACTTGAGCAGGAGGGTGTTGTTCGGGTGGGCGGCGAAGAGACGCCCGAGGTCCTGCCGTGGGGCGAAGGGCCCCGGCGCGCTCCCATCCCCGCGCCCCTGCTGCCAAACGAGGAAGAGTTGCGAGCCGAGCCGGTACTCCCACCGGAGCACGACGTTCGAGTTGAACTGTCGGCTGGTGAAGGTGCCGATCGGACCGGCGGTGGTACCATAGGGGCGGAACCGGTCCGCATACCGCGGGGCATCGGAGGCGACGATCTCGCGGCGGTCGGTAAACTCTCCAGCCGAGATGAAGGGTTGGGCGTACACCTGCAGACTCACCGTCGGGGTGAGAGTGATGTTGAACCGCGTCGTGAGGACCAGGGTCGACTGCGCCAGGCGTGCCACGGTGTAGTGGGTCGTATCACTCAGGACATCGCCATAATTGGCAAAATGCTGGGAGTCATCGACGCGGCGCTCATACCCCGTGCCCACCTCAAGGGAGGTGCGGGTCCCGATGCGCCCGATCAGACCGACTTCTGCCGTAGAGCGCCAAGAGCGATCGTCTTCCCCCTTCACAAACTCCACTTGGAGCGTGGGTTGGATCGGGCGCCGGAGATCACCCTCGAACTCAAAGGAGATGAGCTGGCTCGGCGACATCCGCAGCGCCGGTCCACCCCGGGCGCAGGTTATACACCGCGTCGCTCCGAGATTCCAGGTCGTGTAGTAGAGCTCGACCCCCCAGAAGTTGAGGAGTTCAGCCCGCCCGAAGAGCGCGACAGACGATCCGGTCGGTAGGCCACCCGTCGTCCAATGTTGCTCCGCGTTCACATTCAGATTTCCTCGCCGATACCATGACGACGGCTGCACCGAGGCGAACGAGAGCTGATTCCGCAGCATCGCATCGTTCACAAGCGTCACGAAGCCGAGGTCATTGAGCTCCGTCCCCGGCTCGGCGTAGCGCGTGACCGTCTCCCACCGGACCCGCCCCGCATAGCGTCGCAACTGGAGGGAGTGCACCCCACCATCCATCAGCGTCCGCGTGGAGTCGTAGATGAATTCGTTGCTAGGACGCTGCGCATAGTGCACGCTGGTGAGCTGCGTGCGGCGTATCGCCGCCTCGCTCCCTCGGACCACGCTCCGTCCCGTATACGCGGCGACCTCCCAGCGCTCCGCGAACCGATGATAGCCCTGCAAGAGGAGCGTCGAGGCATCGCGCCGGAGGAAGGGCTCGGTATCGTCATCGAGGTCGCGGATCATCGAGGTGAGCATCGTCCCGATCTGCGACCGTCCCTCGCGGAAATCCTGGACGAATCGCCCCACGAGGGTCGCCGTGCGCGGCTCGATCGTGCGCCCGCTCTTCCCGACCTCCTTGGCGCTCGAGACCGCGACCACGCCGAACTGGGCCCCGCTCTTAAGCCGGCCCGTGAGCTTGGCCGCCCCCTCGATCCGGCTGAAGAGGGGATCGCGTGCACCCGACCGAAGCGACGGCGTCCGTCCCAAGCGGCGCGTGTAAAAGATCCCCTCGCAGGGCCCCCCGCACCGGAAGAGACTCCCCCCCTCGAGGAAGAAGGGGCGCCGCTCCTCGAAGCGGATCTCGAACGCCGAGAGATTGAGCACGGCGGGGTCCGCCTCGACCTGCCCGAAGTCGGGATTGATCGTCGCGTCAAGGGTGACGTTCGGTCCGAGTCCTGCCTTGAGGTCGAGCCCGACCGTCTGCTGCTGCGGATGTCGCCACCCCCCACCGACCTGGGGCTCGGTGACGTTCTTCGTCACCGCATAGGGCATCACCTCGACCCGTCGGGCACTCCCGACCCCGGTGATCCCGACGAGGTCCCCGAGCTGTGAGGCGAAGGTCTGCATCGAGCCGCGATAGGTGGGCCAGGCATCGCGCTCCCCGTAGCGTGCCACATCGCGCCAGATCCCGAAGCCGAAGACCAATTCCTCCGCCGGCGTGTAGCGCAACTGACTGAACGGGATCGCGTACTCGGCGGTCCAGCCGAGCGAGTCGGTCTGCACCGCCACATCCCAGACGCTGTCCCAGGAGCCATCCTCCTGCACATCGTTGGAGATGTTGGCATCGCGCTTCACCCCGGCGGGATTCACCATAAACTGCATCCCGCTGCGACGGTCGTGGAAGCCGTCGATCACGACCTTGATCCACTCCGATGGCGTGCGCACATCGCGGCGGCTCAGGAGTGAGACGAGCGAATCGGGACGTGGATCGTACATCCGGAGGAAGACGTAGACCGCCCGGTCGTCGTAGGCCACTTGGAAGGCGGTCCGAAAGCGAGCGGGGCCGGCCTCGACCGGGACGAACTGCGTGAAGTCGTCGGTGATGGGGGCGGCGCGCCAGACCGACTCGCGATCATGTCCATCGAGGGTGATCGGCGTGGTCGTGCGGACGGCTCGAGCGGTCGGGGTCGCCGGGGTCGTGTCTTGCGCGCGCGCGAGGCTCGCTGGCACGACGAGCCATGCCATCATGGCGACGTAGCGGGATGATCGGGGGAAGGTCACAGCCCTCCTTACGAACGCCAGTCCCAAAATGTTCATCTGAACCCGCTCACCACCCGCGATGGTTCACCCACCGGTCGACGACCCGCGTCCCATCACAGACCTCGTAGTGCGCATGCTGCGCCGCCGTCAGACAGGAATGATTGGCGAGGATCCGCACCCGCGCACCGACCGGCAGTCGCTCGAGGAGCGCCCGGTCGTGGACCGTCACCCACCCATGCTCCTGCGAGAGCGCCGTCACCCGGAGTCCGAGGTCTTCGCCCTCCAGCGTCACCAGACGCCCGAAGTGCGTCACCCCATCGGGATCGGCGATCCCAGCATCCTTGCTCATCGCGATCGAGCCCGCATCGAGGAGCATCATCCCGCGCGCGAGGTCGCGATGCACCACCGCCGCGAGGACGGAGAGCGCCACATCGTCCGCCGTGCAGGAGCCGATCGTGACCTGCATCAGATCGTAGAACGCATAGTTTCCCGTGCGCACCTCATGGACGCCCGTGAGATCATCCACATGGGACGCGGTCGGGGTCGACCCGATGCTCACCGTCGGGACGGCGATCCCCGCGTCGGCGAGGCGCGCGGCAGCCGCCACCATCACCGCCCGCTCGGCGCGCGCGTACGCCAGGATCGCCGCCTGACCACGTGCCTGATACGCGTGCCCCGCATGCGTGAGGATCCCCGCGAAGCGGAGAGACGACTGGTCGCCGATCCGCCGCGCGAGCTCGATCAGCGCGGGCCCCTCAGGATCGACCCCCGCGACCATACCCGCAGTCGACCTTCAGGTACACATCGATCGTCACACTGGCGGCCCACGCCACCGCCGCGAGTGAGGCGGGAACCTCTCCATCATCCGTGAGGACCGCGAGCCGCGTTCCGGCGGCGTTCATCGCTGCGACCGCCGCGTATTTCCCTGGCTCGATCGGCACCGCATAGGTGATGTCGTCGAATCCCTGCGCTGCAAAGGCGCGCGCCTCGGCGAGGGTGGAGACCGTGATCCCGTGCATCCCGGCCTTCGCCTGCATCCGGCCGACCTCGATCGCCTTGTGCGTCTTCACATGCGGCCGGAGTCGCGCCCCGAGCGCGCTGAAACGCGTCGCCATCCGATGCACGTTCCGTTCGACGCGTGCGCCATCGACGAGTAGACTCGGCGTGGGCAGCGACTGCAGTTCGTTCCTCATGGTGAAACCAGTCGACTTAGTCGTCGAGATAGGGCGAGGGACCATCGTCCGCGCCGAACAGCTCGCGCGCGCTCTTGCGCCGCTTCCCACCCGCCTGCGCCCGCGACGGCAAGGCCGGCCGCTCATGCTCAGGGAGGAGGTCCTTCACCATCTCCACCAACTGATGGCTCAGATGCTGGCCGTACTTGTACATCGCGACCACGCGGGCCCGACTCGCCAAGAGGAAGACCAGGATCGGCTTATCCGCCTTCTGCGCATTGCAGGTCTTGCAGCTCAGGACGAGGTTGTCACGTCGATCGTAGGCGGTGAGTCCCTTTCGCGGCGTGACATGATCCAAAGTGATCGACCGCTCGGCGACGGACCGATCGCAATACGCGCAGACGGGCCCATGTTGGTCGAGGAGCCACCGACGGGTCTCCACATACGCGGCGCGACCGGTGGGGAGCGAGGTCAGGGTCGGCTGCCGCTTGGCGCCGCCCCCACCTCCTCCACCTCCCCGCTTGCGGCGGCGCTTCTTGGCGCCCCCCGCGGCGGGCCGGTCTCCGCTTTCCCCGCGGCCCCCGGATCGCCCCCCAGACTTTCGCATCCATAAGTATAGCACCGAGATAGGCCCTTGAGCCCCGCGCAGTGCCTGTCCTAGACAGGTGGTTCCCCAGAGGGACCACTTCCTTGATACTTCCGGTGTACTGGGGTAGCGTTGCCCCGGCGCCAACCCCGGAGGGGACTGCGTGCGCGTGCTAGTGGTCGGAGGAGGACCGGGAGGGCTCTATGCGGCGCTCCTCCTCAAGCGGCGGCACCCGAAGGCCGAGGTGGTGGTCGAGGAGCGGAATCGCCCCGACGACACCTTCGGCTGGGGCGTCGTGCTCTCCGACCAGACCGTCGCCAACCTCCGCGCCGCCGATCCCGAGAGCGGGACGGCGATCGGCGCCGCCCTTCACCGCTGGGACGACATCGCGGTCCACATCGGTGGCCGCACCCACCGCTCCGGTGGCCATGGCTTCAGCGGGATCGGACGCAAGCGCCTCCTCCAGATCCTGCAGCAACGGTGCGTCGCCCTCGGTGTGACCCTCCGCTTCGAGACCCCGGTGCCTGATGCGCTCGAGGATCGGGTGCGGAGCGATCGATACGATCTCGTGATCGCCGCCGATGGCGTGAATGGCAAGCTTCGCGATCGCTACGCCGCGACCTTCCGTCCCGAGATCGATCTCCGTCACTGCCGCTATACCTGGCTCGGCACCCCGCGCACCTTCGACGCCTTCACCTTCGACTTCGTCGAGACCCCGCACGGCTGGTTCCAGGCGCACGCCTATCAGTTCGACGAGGAGATGAGCACCTTCATCGTCGAGACGCAAGAAGCGGCATGGGAGCGCGCCGGCCTCGGTCAGATGTCCGACGCCGAGAGTCGCGCCTTCTGCGAGCGCCTCTTCGCGCATCGGCTCGATGGAGCGCCGCTGATGTCCAACGCCGCGCATCTTCAGGGCTCGGCACAGTGGATCCGCTTCCCGCGCCTGACCTGCGGCTCCTGGGTGCACTGGATCGCCGATGGCGCGCGTCAGGTCCCCGTCATCCTCTTGGGCGACGCGGCCCACACCGCGCACTTCTCGATCGGGTCGGGGACCAAACTCGCGCTGGAGGATGCGATCGCGCTTGACGCGATGATCGCCGCCGCCCCTGACGATCTCGCTGGTGCCCTCGCGCGCTACCAGCAGGAGCGATCGGTCGAGGTGCTCAAGTTGCAGAACGCGGCGCGCAACTCGACCGAGTGGTTCGAGCATGTGGATCGCTATGCGACCCTCGCTCCCGAGCAGTTCGCCTATTCTCTGCTCACCCGCTCGCAGCGCATCTCGCACGAGAATCTCCGCGAGCGTGATGCTGCGTATGTGGCTGATTTTGAGCGCTGGTTCGCCTCGCGAACGGGGCTCACCCTCGCCCCTGAGGCGCGCCCTGTCCCGCCGGTGCTCACCCCCTTCACCGCGCGCGGGGTGACCCTCGCGAATCGCGTCGTCGTCTCGCCGATGGCGCAGTACTCCGCGCACGAGGATGGGACGCCAAGCAACTGGCATCTCGTGCACCTCGGCGCGCGTGCGACGGGTGGGGCCGGGCTCGTGATGACGGAGATGACCTGTGTCGCCCCCGAGGCACGCATCACGCCGTGGTGCCCTGGCCTCTGGAATGCGCAGCACCAGACCACATGGGCGCGGATCGTCGACTTCGTGCACCAGTACAGCGCGGCGAAGATCGGGCTCCAGCTCGGCCACGCCGGCGCCAAGGGGGCGACCAAGAAGATGTGGGAGGGGATCGATCAACCCCTGGCTGAGGGAGGATGGCCGCTGATCGCGCCATCGGAGACCCAATATCTCAAGGGGATCTCGCAGACCGCGCGCGAGATGACGCGCGCGGAGATGGACGTGGTACGCGATGCCTTCGTGGCGAGCACACGACTCGGCGCCGCCGCCGGCTTCGATTGGCTCGAGCTCCACGCCGCACACGGCTATCTCCTCTCGGCGTTCCTCTCGCCGCTCACGAATCGCCGCACGGATGACTTCGGCGGGTCGCTCGAGCATCGCCTGCGCTTCCCACTCGAGGTCTTCACCGCGATGCGCGCCGCGTGGCCCGCCGATCGACCGATGTCGGTGCGCATCTCGGCCCATGATTGGATGGACGGCGGCAACACCCCAGATGATGCCGTCGCCATCGCGCGCGCCTTCAGGGCAGCCGGCGCCGATCTGATCGATGTCTCGGCCGGCCAAGTCGTGAAGGGGGAGCGTCCTGTCTTCGGACGGATGTGGCAGACCCCCTTCGCCGATCGGGTGCGTCAGGAGGCGGGGATCGCGACGATCGCCGTCGGCGCGATCACCGATGCCGATCAGGCCAATGGGATCATCGCGGCGGGTCGTGCCGATCTCGTGGCGATCGGGCGGCCCCACCTCGCGAATCCGGCCTGGACCCTGCTCGAGGCGGCGCGTCTCGAGTATCCCGGCACCGAGGCGCTCTGGCCGAAGCCCTATCTCGCCGGTCAGGCCCAACTCGATCGACTCCTCGCCCGCGAACGGGCCGCGCGCGCGGCCGCTGAAGGCGCCCCACCCACCGGAGAGCTCACATGACCCCCCTGCGTGGACGCCACGCCTTCATCACCGGCGCCAACCGCGGGATCGGTGCGGCGATCGCCCACCATCTCGTACAGGCGGGCGCCGATCTCACCCTCTGCGTCCGCACGCCGGCGAGTGCCGATGCGCTCGTGCATGAGCTCTCGGCGCTCGGACCGCGCATGCGGGTGGTGCAGGCCGACATCCTCGATGCAGCCGCGCTCCGACGCGCCTGCACCGAGGCCGCGGCGATCGCCCCGGTCGACATCGTGATCAACAATGCGGGGACAGCGGAGACCGCCCCCTTCCTTCGCACCGATGCCGCGCTTTTCCAGCGGATGATCGACACGCATCTCATGGCCCCGGTGCACGCCGCGCACGCCTTCCTGCCGGCGATGCTCGAGCGTGGGTGGGGGCGCATCGTGAATGTCGCGAGCATCGCGGGACTCGGGGGCGCGCCGTACATCACCGCCTATGCCGCAGCGAAGCACGCCGAGGTCGGGTTCACTCGGGCACTCGCCGCGGAGTGCGCGCCGAAGGGCGTCTTGGTGAATGCCGTCTGTCCGGGCTATGTGGATACGGACATGGTGCATGGTGCGGTCGAGAAGCTCACGGCGAAGACGGGGCTCTCCGCTCCTGACGCATTGGCTGCGATCCTCCGCGATGCAGGGCAGCCACGTCTCGTGACGGCCGACGAGGTCGCACAAGCGGTCCTCGCCTTTGCCCTGCCGACGACGACCGCCGTCGGGGAGACCCGCGCCCTGATGGGAGCCGACGCATGACCGATTCGCGGAAGCCGATGGCCGGTCTCACCCCGACGCATTTCGCCTGGTCTGCCACCTCAGACGGACGGGTGGCGACGATCACGCTGAATCGCCCCGATCGGAAGAATCCGCTGACCTTCGAGTCGTACGCCGAGTTGCGGGACACCTTCCGCGCTCTCGCGAGGGCAAGCGATGTGCGCGTGGTAATCCTCACCGGCGCGGGCGGGAACTTCTGTTCCGGCGGCGATGTGCACGAGATCATCGGCCCGCTCACACGGATGACCTCATCGAAGTTGCTCGAGTTCACGCGGATGACGGGGGCGCTCGTACAGGCGATGCGGGATTGCCCGCAGCCGATCATCGCCGCGGTGGATGGGGTGGCGGCTGGTGCGGGGGCGATCCTCGCGATGGCTTCGGATCTGCGGATCGCCACGGCGCGCGCGACCACGGCCTTCCTCTTCACGCGGGTCGGACTCGCCGGCTGCGACATGGGGGCCTGCGCCCTCCTCCCACGGATCATCGGGCTCGGGCGCGCTTCGGAGCTCCTATACACCGGGCGCTCAATGTCAGCGGAGGAAGGAGAGCGCTGGGGGTTCTACAACGCGATCGTCTCACCGGAATCCCTGGCCGAGGAGACGATGCAACGCGCCCGCGCCCTCGCTGATGGTCCCTACGCCGCCCACGCCGTCACCAAGCGGATGCTGCAACTGGAATGGAACGTGGGGCTCGAGGAGGCGCTCGAGCTCGAGGCGAAGGCGCAGGCACGTCTGATGGAGACGCAGGACTTTCATCGCGCCTATGAGGCCTTCGTCGCCAAACGCCGTCCCGTCTTCGAGGGGAACTGAGATGACGATGCCGCCATCTACACATCTCGACTGGCCCTTCTTCGATTCTCGGCACCGGGAGCTCGCTGATGCGGCGGCTCGATGGGTCGCGATGCAGTCGATCCCCGATGCCGATACCGATGCGGCCTGTCGCCAGTGGGTGCGCGCCCTCGGGGCCGCGGGGTTCCTGCGCCACGCCGTCCCTGCGCCATGGGGCGGTGTGCAGGAGACGATCGAGTCGCGCAGTCTCTGTATCCTCCGCGATACCCTCGCGGCGCATCATGCGCTCGCCGACTTCGCCTTCGCGATGCAAGGACTCGGGGCTGGCGCCCTCGCCCTCGCCGGATCGGATGCGCTCCGTTCCGATTGGCTGCCGAAGGTCGCGAGTGGGGAGGCGATCGCCGCCTTCGCCCTCTCTGAGCCAGACGCGGGTTCGGACGCCGCGGCCCTCGCCATGCGCGCCACGCGCACGGACGGCGGCTGGCGACTTGATGGTGAGAAGATGTGGATCTCCAACGGGGGGATCGCCGACTTCTACTGCGTCTTCGCGCGCACCGATACCGACGTGGTCCCCGCGAAGGGGATCACCGGCTTTCTCGTGCCGGCGACCACGCCCGGGCTCCGGGTCGCCGAGCGAATCGATGTGATGTCACCGCATCCGTTGGCGCGCCTCGCCTTCGATGGGTGTGTGATCCCTGACTCACACCGGCTCGGGGCGCCCGGCGAAGGGTTCGCCCTCGCGATGCGCACCCTCGACATCTTCCGCGTCTCCGTCGCCGCGGCGGCCGTGGGGTTCGCACGACGTGCCGTGAACGACACCATCGTACATATGGACGCACGTGCGATGTTCGGCGCGACCCTCGCAGCGCAGCCCCTCGCGCAGGCGATCCTCGGCGACATGGCGACCGACCTCGACGCGGCGGCGCTCCTCACCTACCGCGCCGCCTGGCAGCGTGATGCGCAGGGGGGACGGACCACCGGCGTCGCCGCCATGGCGAAGCTCGGCGCGACCGAGCTCGCGCAGACGATCATCGATCGGGCGGTCCAGTTGCATGGCGGCGAGGGAGTGCGCGTGGGACGGATGGTCGAGCGGCTCTATCGTGACGTCCGCGCCCTTCGCATCTATGAGGGGGCGAGCGAGGTGCAGCGCCTGCTAATCGGGCGGGAGACCTTACGCGCGGCGCGGGAGGCGCGATGACGATGATGCATCCCTCGGGACACCACGACGGCTGGGCGCGCGCCCAACTCCCGCCGATGGCGGAGTGGCCGGTGCTCCACCTCGAGGCGCCCTACGACTATCCCGCACGCCTCAACTGCGTGACGCGGCTCCTCGACGAGGCGATCGCCGAGGGCGCGGGAGATCGCGTCGCGCTCGTGGTCCCAGATGGTGCGGGAGGCTGGCACGAGGTCACCTATGCGACCCTCGCCGCCGATGTCGATGCGTTCGCGCACGTGCTCACCGGCGAGCTGGGCCTCGTGTCCGGCAATCGGGTGCTCCTCCGCGGCTTCAACGATCGCTGGATGGCGACCGCGTGGCTCGCGGTGATGAAGGTGGGGCTCGTCGCGGTCACCACGATGCCCCTCCTCCGTGCGACCGAACTCAAGGTGATCCTCGAGCGTGCCAACTGTGCCTTGGCCCTCTGTGATGCCGCCCTCCTCGGCGAACTGACGGAAGCGGCGCGCGAGCGCGGCGTGCCGGTCCATCACTGGGGGACCAACGCCGCCGACGGACTCGCCGCGCGCAGTGAACGGCACCGCCGCCCCTTCACGCCCTGCGACACCGCGAGCGATGACGTCTGCCTGATCGCCTTCACCTCGGGGACCACTGGCGTCCCCAAGGGATGCATGCACTTCCATCGGGATGTGCTTGCGATGTGCGATGGCTTCTCGGCGCAGGTCCTCGGGTTGCGACCTGATGATCGCTGCATCGGGACCCCACCCTTCGCCTTCACCTTCGGGCTCGGCGGACTCCTCTGCTTCCCACTCGCCGCCCGCGCGAGCACCGTGCTCCTGCCCAAGGCCACACCGGAGAGTCTGCTCGACGCGATCTCGGCGACGCGTGCGACGGTGAGCTTCACCGCCCCGACCTTCTATCGCTTGATGGGGCTCGCGATCCGCAAGGATCCCACGCGATTCCCCATCCCATCACTCCGCTGCTCCGTCTCCGCCGGTGAGGCGTTGCCCGATGCCACGCGCACCCTCTGGCGCGAGGTCACGGGGATCGAGATGCTCGATGGGATCGGTGCGACTGAGTTGATCCACATCTTCATCGCCGCGGCCGGCGCGGATGTGCGCCCTGGGGCGATCGGGCGCGCCGTCCCCGGCTATGAGATCGCGATCCTCGATGAGGCGCTCCAGCGGGTTCCCACCGGAACGGTCGGGCGACTTGCCGTGCGCGGACCCACTGGGTGCCGCTATCTCGCCGATGCGCGCCAGCGCGCCTACGTGCAGGATGGGTGGAATCTCACCGGTGACGCCGCGCACATGGACGCGGACGGCTATGTGTTCTTCAAGGCGCGCACCGACGACCTCATCATCTCGTCGGGTTACAACATCGGCGCCCCCGAAGTGGAGGCCGCGGTACTCCAGCACCCAGCCGTCGCGGAGTGCGCGGTCATTGGCGTACCCGATGAGGAACGCGGCCAGGTGGTGCAGGCGGTGATCGTCCTCGCCGCTGGTCAGACACCGAGCGACGCACTAGCCGCTGAGATTCAAGAGTTCGTGAAGGCGACAATCGCACCGTACAAGTATCCGCGGATCGTCACCTTCGCGACCGCCCTTCCCAAGACCGACACCGGGAAGCTCCAGCGCTTCCGCCTTAAGGAGTCTCGATGACGACCCTGCATCTCCTCCAGCCCGATGGATGGGCGGCGCCCCGCGGCTATTCCAATGGCGTCGTCGTCACCGGGCGGCAGCTCTATGTCGCTGGACAGATCGGCTGGGATGCCCAGCAGCGCCTCGTCCCTGGCGGCCTCGTCCCCCAGGTACGTCAGGCGCTGGAGAACATCGTCACCGTCCTCGCGACCGGTGGCGCGCGCCCCGAGCATCTGGTTCGTTTGACGTGGTATCTCACTGATCGCGCCGCCTATCTCGCTGCCGCCAAGGAGATCGGAGCGGTCTATCGTGAGGTGATCGGTCGACACTATCCCGCGATGACCGCCGTCGAGGTCTCGGCACTGATGGAAGCAGAGTCGGTCGTCGAGATCGAAGCCACCGCGGTCATCCCCTGACCCGTTGTCGTCCTTCGCTTTCAGCCTCTAGCCTCCAGCCTTCAGCCTATGCCATACGCTTCCATTACCGGTTGGGGCGCCTGCATGCCCCCGGCCGTCCTCACCAACGAGGACCTCTCCACCTTCCTCGACACCAACGACGAGTGGATCACCTCGCGAACGGGGATGAAGGAGCGCCGCGTCTCGCATGTGACCGCGGTCGAGCTTTCCACCGTTGCGGCGGCGCGTGCGTTGGCCTGCGCGGAGCTTGATGCCGCTGACGTCGACCTGATCATCTATGGCGGCGTCAGCAACGAAGAGCTCTGCCCCAATAGCGCCTCCGGCGTACAGCTCGCCCTCGGCGCCACCAAGGCGGCCTCGATCGATCTCAACACCGCCTGCACCAGCTTCTGCTACGGGCTCGCGACCGCCACCTCGATGATCCGCACCGGGATCGTGCGCAATGCGGTCGTGATCGGCACCGAACTGATCTCCCGCTACATGGACTGGAGCAACCGCAACGTCGCCGTGCTCTTCGGTGACGGCTCCGCCGCCGTCGTGCTACAGGCCACTGACAACGAAGAGGGGATGCTCGGCGCGGTGCTCGGCTGTGACGCCGAGGCGCGCGCCACGCTCCGTGTGCGTGGCTTCGGGTGCGGCTACTCCGGGTATGGCATCACCTACGGCGACACGCTGTGGGATTTCGACGGCCAGGTGATCTTCAAGCGCGCCGTCGGCGCCATGGCCGCCGCCTCCACGAAGGTCCTCGCCGATCATGGGGTCACCGCCGACCAGATCGGTCTTGTCGTCCCGCATCAGGCGAACCTCCGCATCATCGAAGGGGTCGCGAAGCATGCGGGGATCCCGATGGAGAAGGTGATGCTCACCGTGCAGAAGTACGGGAACATGAGTGCAGCCACGGTGCCGGTCGCGTTGGTCGAGGCGCTCGAGCAGGGGCGCGTCGCCCCGGGGAGCTGGCTCCTCATGCCCGCCTTCGGGGGTGGGCTCACCTACTGTTCCCTTCTCGTGAAGTGGGGGTCACGCGTCACGCCGCTCGGCACGAGCGATACCGCACTCCCCCCCTGCACCGAGTCCGCACTCACGATGGTGAACCGCGTCCGTGCGAATCAGGATCCGCATGGTCGGTCGCAGGCGGGGCTCATGGCCCCGGTCTTCGCTGAGGCGCGCATCGCCGCGAAGGGCTAGCGCGCGCCACTCTTCAGGCGGGGATCCGGACGATCTTCCCGAGGAAGAGGATCGTGCCGGAGAAGCGCTCGCGGATGGCGAGGAGGAAGGGACGATCGACGCGGAACTGCGGTGGGAGACTGGTGACCCCGACGCCGATCCCCGTGACACCGGCTGCTTCCGTCCCGGCCTCGTTCACCTCGAGGAAGGTCTTGTGGGTGACGAAGCGGACGTAGAGTCGCTCCGAGCCTGTCGCCAGTCGGGAGAGGTTCGCACGTGTCGGGTCGAAGAGCTCTGCCATCCCGAGCGCCGTGAGGTCATCCTTGAGTTGGCGCGTGATCGCTAAGATGAACTTAGGGAGATAAAGATCGGCCTTCACCGTCGCCGCGGTCGCTGAGAGCTCCCCGATCATCGCCTCCCAGCGATCGGCGGTCATCGTCTCCACGACGGACTGCACGCTCACCCCTTCGTTGGGGAGGACGATCGTCATCGCGAACGCCCCATTGCCGTAGGGGAGGTCGATCGTCGCATACTGATCGCCGAAGCGGATCCTCTGCTGTCCCTGCCGATACATCATCGAGACCTGCTGCGCCCCACCGGCCGCCGCGAAGGATGCGGACCGCGTCGCCTGCGGATCGAACGGCTCCTGCCACGCCCCTTTGAAGTACATCGCGTTGATCAGATACATGACGTCATCCGGGTGGATCGACTCGAGGATGGTCGGGATCCGACCACTGGTCTGTTCCTTCACCCACCCATTGATCTCGCCGAGGGTGCGACCATCGGCGAAGTCCACGGCGCGTACCGCCGCGTCGAAGTGCGTGCGCGTCGCCTCGAGGAAGCCCGGGGCCGGGGTGAACCCGGTGCGATACCAGATCCCGTTGGCGACGCGCATGGTCGTCGAGCGATCGAGCCCGGTCAGGAGCTCGAAGAGGCCGCGATAGGCGGCGTTCATCTCCGAGAGGGTGGGCGGGGTCGTCGACGGGGAGGCGTGCCGTAGGGCCAGGCGCATCTGGTCGAGCGTCACCCCATCGGCACCGTTCATCAGCATCCCGAGTGCCATCGAGACGCTCAACGGCGCGATCACACTGTTGCCGCTCGGATCAGCGGCGGTCTGGCGAAGGAGATCGAAGGCTAAGGCGTTCGAGGCGAGCGCGAGGCGCGACTCGGTCGCGGTCAGGTCGCGCGGGAGCCCGGTGATCGGTGCGGGGGGACCTGCCGGATCCTTTGCACAGGCTAGGGTCCCGAGGAGGATGGCCGGGAGGAGGCGGCGGAAGGAGGCGCGAGGTGACATGGCGGGAGAGAGGGATGGGCTCCTAATATCTACCCACCGAACCGGCCCCCGTGCCACAACCCGGTCCGGGGTCGAAAGCTTTCCCCCCACGCCGTGGTCCCCTGGCCCTCCCCGCCCATGCCGATCGGACGCTCCCTCCTCCTCGCCGCCGCCCAGAGCCCGACCCTGAATCGCTTCGCGCTCAAGAGCCCGATCGTGAAGCGCGCGACCCGCGCCTTCATGCCCGGCGAACGGCCCGAGGAGGCGCTCGACGCCGGCGCCGCACTCACCCGCGATGGCCGCGGTCTCATCTACACCAAGCTCGGCGAGGCCCTCACCTCGCTCGCGGATGCCGATCAGGTTCGCGACCACTATCGCTGGTTCTACGATCAGATCGCGGCGCGGACACTCCCCGCGGAGGTGAGCATCAAGCCGACGCAGCTCGGGTTGGATCAGAGCGAGCGCGCCTGCCTCGATCACTGCCTCGCGCTCGCGGAGAAGGCCGCCGCCGTGGGCTCCGTCCTCTGGCTCGATATGGAGGACTCGGCCTACGTCGATCGGACCCTCGCGCTCTATGAGGCGATCAAGGCGAAGTTCCCGCGCACCGGACTCGCCCTGCAGGCCTACCTCTTCCGCACGCCGAAGGACCTCGAGCGGCTCCGAGCGATCGATCCGGTGATCCGGCTCGTGAAGGGGGCGTACATGGAGCCCGCGCACATCGCCTTCCCCAAGAAGGCCGACACCGATGCCGCGTATGAGGCGATCGCGCGCACGATGCTCGAGATGGCCGCCGCCGGTCGCGCACGGGCGGTCTTCGGGACGCACGACATGCCACTCGTCCGTCGCATCATCGGGCACGCCGACCGCATGGGACTCGCCAAGGGTCGCTACGAGTTCCACATGCTCTACGGGATCCGCGCCAAGGAGCAGGAGCGGCTCCGCGCGGAGGGGTTCCCGGTGACGACGCTGATCAGCTACGGCGACGCCTGGTACCGCTGGTACATGCGACGACTCGCCGAGCGTCCCGCCAACGTCTGGTTCGTCGTGAAGTCAGCGCTGGGGTGAGGTGATAGCTTTCGACCCATGACCACCCCACCCGTCCTCTATCGCCGCTGGGCCGAGATCCCGCTTGAGACCGTCACTGATCAGATCACGCGCAAGCTGATCACCGGCCAGCAGATGATGCTCGCACACGTCTACCTCAAGAAGGGGGCGATCGTGCCGAAGCATCAGCATCACAATGAGCAGTTCACCTACATCCTCGAGGGCGCCCTCCGCTTCTATATGGGAGAGGATGGCACCGAGACCTATGACGTGCGCGCCGGCGAGGTACTGCACATCCCGTCGAACGTCTGGCACAAGGCCGAGGCGCTCGAGGATACCCTGGACGTCGATATCTTCAGCCCGCCCCGTGAGGATTGGCTGAACAAGACCGACGCCTACTTCCACCAGAAGTAGCGATGGAGCTGGGGATCCGGGGCCGGACGGCGTTCGTCGCGGCGGCGAGTCGTGGCCTCGGGCGGGCGATCGCCGAGGCGCTCGCGGCGGAGGGGGTGCGGGTCGCGGTCTGTGCGCGCACCGATGGCATCCGCGCGGCGGCAGACGAGATCGCCCAGCAGTATGGGGTCGAGACGCTCGGGGTCGTCGCCGATGTGACCGTTCCCGCCGATGTCACGCGCGCGATCGACGAGACCCTCGCGCGCTTCGGTGCGATCGACATCCTGGTCACGAACGCCGGTGGCCCACCCGCCGGTCCTTTTGAGAGTCACACGCCTGACGCATGGCAGCGCGCCACCGCGCTGACCTTGGACAGCGTGGTGAATCTCTGCCGCGCCGTGCTCCCGGGGATGAAGGCGCGTCGGTGGGGCCGGATCCTCAACGTCACCTCGATCGCGGTGAAGCAACCGGTCGATGGGTTAATCCTCTCGAATGCGCTCCGCGCGGCGGTGACCGGCTTCGCGCGGACGTTGGCGAACGAGGTCGCACCGCACGGGATCACGGTGAACAACCTCCTCCCCGGCTACACGCGGACCGAGCGGCTCGTCGAACTCGCCGAGGGGATCGCGAAGACCAAGGATGTCTCGGTCGCGTCTGCCTATGCGGCGTGGGAGCAACAGATCCCGATGGGACGCGTCGGTGAGCCGCACGAGTTCGCGTCGCTCGCCGCCTTCCTCGCGTCGGAGCGCGCGAGCTACATCACCGCGCAGAACGTCGCGGTCGACGGGGGCTGGATCCGCGGGTTGCTCTAGGAGAGGCGGATCTCGAGCGGAAGCGGGGGCTCCGCCGCATCGGTGACGGTCACGCGGATCGCGTCGAGCGTCACCGGATCCCACCGCGTGAGCCGCCGATAGCCGATCGTCGAGCCGTGTGAGAGCTCGCGCCATGCGCCCTCGACCCGCCCCTCCACCGCGTACCCCGCCACCCGCTGTCCGTCAGCGATCCGCTCGCGAAGGTCGAGCACGGCGACCGTGACCGGCGCGGCCAGTTGGACCGAGGCCACCCCAGAGCGCGTACTGGTCCGGCGCCACTGCACCCGACGTCCCGCTGCGAGATCGATCGCGAACAACGCCTCGAGCTTGGCGCGCATTCCACGGAGACTCTCCACATCGCGCGGATGGAGCACCCCCGCCGCCGTCGGCGGCACATTCAGCAAGAGCTTGGAGTTCCGACCGACCGAGGTGAAGTAAAGATCCACCAGATCCTCGGCGGTCCGCACGCGCGCATCCTCCTTCGCATGGTAGAACCAGCCGGG
>Ga0194127_10003412_pt1 | contig 20411 bp, 19 predicted proteins | sample TA2KigC100mmetaG_FD_148624 | JGI IMG/M metagenome (GOLD analysis project Ga0194127, IMG submission 148624) | Freshwater microbial communities from Lake Tanganyika, Tanzania - TA2015036 Kigoma Deep Cast 100m | ecosystem: Environmental > Aquatic > Freshwater > Lake | place: Tanzania: Lake...
AATAATCAATTTTCTTGGGATGCCGCTTTTCATGCTCAGCCCGGCTCTATTCCCATTGGAATTGCTCCCGGATTGGCTTGCAACAATTGCCAGGCTAAACCCTGTTACGTATACTGTTCTCTTGGTGCGGGAAATGATGACGGGCGTAACAGAAGGAGTATCTACTGTAATGAGCCTGGGCATAATTGCCGCATTTGTGGTCTCGATGCTAGTTATTGCCAGCTATGTCTTTACGCGCGAAGTCAACAAGCCCTTCTAATTGTCAAAAATTGACCTAAACTTCAACTATTCCTAACTTGGCAGATCTTTTGCCAAAAAAACCAACAATGCGTAAATGCAGCTAAAAATAGCTACGCTAGTAGCGTTTTTTGTTTTTACCATGGTATTATCCCAGCCTGCGCTGGCAGCCGTGAACTATCCGTATGTTTCCAGCTTTGGAACACAGGGACTAGTCAAGACTGGCGCATTTACCTATCCTCAATATGCCGCAGTAGATGATTCCGGCAATATCTATGTCACAGACCTTGGAAATGCACGAGTCCAGAAATTTGATAATGACGGGGAATTTCTACATGCATGGGGCTCCAAGGGAACAGGAAAATCTGAATTTCACGCACCTGCAGGAATTGCAGTGGGTGGTGGCCATGTCTATGTGGCAGACCACGAACTAAATGTTGTAAAAAAATTTGACACCAATGGAAACTATGTTTCTACATGGGGTGGAACAGGGACAGAGGCAGGCAAGCTAAAACTTCCAAATGGTATTGCGGTATCTAAAGACAATTTTGTTTTTGTAGTGGATACGGGCAACTCACGAGTCCAAAAATTTGACTCTACTGGAAAATTTGTCTCCATCATTGGCTTTAGCGGAACCACTGACGGTGGATTTCTAACACCTCTTGGAATAGATGTGGACTCTGATGGCAATGTTTTCGTCGCTGATGCTGGAAACAAAAAAATTCTCAAATTCAACTCCAATGGGGCATTTGTAACGAGCTATAGTTCTTCAGTTGGCGGCTTTGCTCTTTCTCCAGACGGAATTGATATTGATTCGGGTTCAAACCTAATAATTGCAGACTCTGGCAACAACAGAATCGTAGTATTGGACAAAGACGGAAAAACAGTTACTAGCTTTGGCAAGACAGGAACAGGCAACTCTCAATTTAAGATGCCAAAGGATGTCACAACAGACTCTGATGGTGATTTATTTGTAGTAGACTCTAGCAATCACAGAATCCAAAAGTTTGGCTCTAAAGATACAACAGAGAGCACTACTACCACAACAAAAACCACAACAAAAAGCACACCAACCACGAAACCAGCAGGAACCGACCTCAAAAAGCCGATAATTACACCTCCAAAAGACCTCTATGTGGAGGCAATTGGGGGCTTGACCCGCGTATCGATAGGCCAGGCAATTGCAACTGATGAATCTGGAATCAAATCCATTACAAGCAACGCGCCAGAAGAATTTCCACTAGGAATAACCACAGTAATTTGGACAGCAATAGACAACGCCGGAAATATGGGCATTGCAACTCAGACAATAACGGTTGGCGATTCCACACCGCCAGTAATTTCTGGATTAACCGATATTACGTTAGAAGCAAATGGCGTGCAAAACACTGCAAACCTTGGCAACCCAACAGTAAATGATCTGGTTGGAGTGTTATCCATTGAAAATGATGCACCAGAGACATTTCCACTTGGAGAGACAATAGTAATCTGGACAGCAATCGATGTTGCAAAAAATGAGGCAACTGCAACACAAACCGTAACAATAATTGATACTAAACCACCAAAGGTAAAGGCACCATCTGCAATAACATACGAGGCAACAAGCCTTGATCAGAACTTTGTCGAATTAGGCCAGCCAACAATCACTGACAATTCTGAAATATCATCCATTACAAACGATGCACCGCAGTCATTCCCACTAGGTGAGACCACAGTAACGTGGGCAGCAGTGGACTTGTCTGGAAACGTCGGCTCTACAACACAAAAAGTTACCATAATAGACACCACTAAACCAGTAATTTCACCGATTTCGGGCCTAACGATAGAGGCAACATCTGAAAAACAAAATGTGGTTTCTTTGACTCCGCCAATTGCAACAGATGTTCAAGATGTTATCATAACCAGCGATGCACCAACATTCCTCCCACTAGGTGAGACCACCATAACATGGATGGCAAAAGACATTTCTGGAAACAACTCCACAACAACCCAGACAATTACCGTAGTAGATACTTCTGCGCCAGAATTGAGTATCCCAGCTGACATAACCCAAGAGGCAACAGGTAAGACAGAAAATATCGTGTCACTTGGCGAGCCTGTGGCAACAGACGCAACAGGTGTCTCATCAATTAGTCACAATGGGCCTTCTGATTATCAATTTGGAATCACTATAGTAACCTGGACTGCAACTGATAATTATGGAAACACCGTATCCAAGACCCAAAATGTCACTATCGTGGATACCACTATTCCTGGAATTTCTGCCCCATCAAACATTGTCTTTGAGGCAACAGGTGTAACTGGAAATATTGTGGAACTTGGAACTCCAAAAACATCTGATCTAGTTGAAGTAGCATCTGTTACCAGCGATGCACCAGAGTCATTTCCTCTGGGAGACACTAAAATAACTTGGACTGCAACTGATACTTCGGGCAACACAAACACTTCCACCCAGCTAATCTCTGTAGTGGATACTACAGCACCAGTAATTTCTGTTCCAGCTGATATATCCCAAGAAGCAACAGGAAAAGACGGAACTGGATTATCCGTTGGAGATGCCCAAGTAAGCGATACAATCAAGGTCGAATCTGTTACCAGCGATGCACCAAAATCATTCCCACTTGGTGAAACAATAGTAACCTGGACTGCCACAGATTCATCAGGAAACACTTCCACTGCAAATCAAAAAATCATCATTGTGGACACCACAGCACCAAGTATTGTATCACCAGCTGATATTTCTCAAGAGGCCACATCTGCCTCTGATAATACTGTATCATTACAATTACCAACTACATCAGATGCAGTAAGTGAAGTCACAATTACAAACGATGCACCAAGTTCTTTCTCATTAGGTGAAACCATTGTGACCTGGACTGCAACAGACGAGGCAGGCAATTCTGCAACTGCCACTCAGAAAATCACAATAACAGATACCACCAAACCGACGATTTCTGCACCATCTGATCTAACCCAAGAGGCAACATCGAAACTGGAAAACACCGTAACACTAGAGACTCCATCCATATCGGATAATGTCGGAATTGAATCCGTAACCAGCGATGCACCTGAATTATTCCCAGTAGGCGATACTATAGTAACCTGGACTGCAACAGATTCATCTGGACTAGTGTCGACTGCAGAGCAAAAAGTAAGCATTGTGGATACTACCAAGCCGGAAATCCGTGTATTTGATGTCACAGTAGAGGCAACAAGCGAGGACAAGAACGCAATCGACTTTGGAAACATCAAGACAAATGATCTAGTTGAAGTAGCATCTGTTACCAGCGATGCACCAGATTATTTCAAAATAGGAGTAACCACAGTTACCTGGACTGCCACCGATGAGGCAGGCAATTCTGCTACTGCAGCTCAGACTATAACTGTGCAAGATACAACACTACCAATTATTACAGCACCATCAGATGTTTCCTTTGAGGCAACATCCTCTACTGATAATTCAGTATCGCTTGGCGAGCCAGTCGCGTCTGATACAGTAAGTGATGTCGTAATTACCAGCGATGCACCAAAATCATTTCCACTTGGTGAAACAATAGTAACATGGACAGTCAGTGATTCATCAGGCAATTCTGCAACTGCCACTCAAAAAGTCACAGTATCTGATACTACAAAGCCAGTCATCACAGCACCGTCTGATCTAACCCAAGAGGCAACCTCATCATCTAATAATGTGGTAGAACTAGGAGAAGCACAAGCAGAAGATGCAGTTGCACTAGTGTCAGTTGAAAACGATGCACCAGATTCATTTGAATTGGGCGAGACCATAGTCACCTGGACCGCAACCGATTCTGCTGGAAATACAAACACTGCCACTCAGAAAATCACAATAACAGATACCACCAAACCGACGATTTCTGCACCATCTGATCTAACCCAAGAGGCAACATCGAAACTGGAAAACACCGTAACACTAGAGACTCCATCCATATCGGATAATGTCGGAATTGAATCCGTAACCAGCGATGCACCTGAATTATTCCCAGTAGGTGAAACCATAGTCACTTGGACTGCCAAGGACAACACAGGAAACTCTGAATCTATATCTCAAAAAATTACCATAGTTGATACTGTACCACCCAAGTTTGTCAAAATTCCAGATATCACAGCCGAGGCAACAAGCAAGGACGGTAACTCTGTGAGCCTAGCAGTACCAACAGTCTTTGATATTTTGGATATTACCTCATTGACTAATGATGCTCCATTGCAATTCTCGCTAGGTGAAACTACAGTCACCTGGACTGCCACCGATGAGGCAGGAAATTCTGCTACTGCAACCCAGAGAATCACCATACAAGACACAACATTGCCAACAATTACTCCTCCAGCAGACATTACCGTGGAGGCAACATCATTTGGAGAAAATGTGGTATCTCTTGGCAAAGCAGACGCATCTGATCTAGTGGAAGTATCTACAGTAACAAACGATGCACCATCCGTATTTTCATTAGGTGAGACTCTAGTCACATGGACTGCAACAGATCTATCAGGCAACGTGGCATCTTCTACTCAGAAAATTACCATAATAGACACCACTGCACCAAAAATAACACAACCAGATAGCCTAACGGTAGAGGCAACATCTGCAACACAAAACACAATTTCATTATCATTACCATCTGCACAAGATACAGTAAGCGAAGTTCACATTGAAAACGATGCACCGTCTGTCTTTGTATTAGGTGACACCATCGTAACTTGGACTGCCACCGATGAGGCAGGAAACGCATCTACCATAACACAAAAGGTAACAATAGTGGATACTACTGCACCAACACTGGCCATCCCTAATAGTATAGTAACTGATGCAATATCCCTCAAGACACCAGTATCAGTGGGTGTTGCAACAGCAACTGACCTTACTGATGATGCACCAAGCATTACCAGCGATGCCCCAGAAACATTCCCACTGGGTCAGACAATAGTAACTTGGACTGTAGAGGACAAGTTCGGCAACTCGCTTAGCAAAACTCAGGCAGTAACTGTGGAGGCCTGCGGCAAGCCAGAATCATCATACAATGTCATAATCGGCAAGGAAGACGACGACATTCTAGTTGGCACAAACCTAGCTGACCTAATAATCAGCCTTGGAGGAGACGACATCATAACGGCAGAGAAAGGAAACGACTGTGTTCTGGCCGGCGATGGAGATGACATTGTATATGGAAATGAAGGAAACGACTACATCAACGGAGGCGACGGTGCAGATATAATCAAGGGTCAGTCTGGAGAAGATTTCTTAATTGGACTAACTGGAGTTGATATAATTGATGGCGGCGATGATTCAGACTCTTGCATAGTGTCAGAAAATGACGATGATATTCTGATTAAATGTGAGTAAGTCTAGAATTAATAATAACAAAAAATCCACCTCAATTCGTTGCCCAAATCAAAAAAACTATTTGATTCTGCAAAAAAAATAATCCCGTCTGGTGTCAGCAGCCCAGTACGCTATTTTGAACCATATCCGTTTTTTGTAAAAAAAGCGCAGGGCAGCCTAATCTGGGACGAAGATGGAAACGAGTATGTAGATTACTGTACAGGCTATGGTGCAATGCTTTTGGGCCACAGGCACCCACAAGTGATTTCGGCAGTACAAAAACAGCTAAACACTGGAACACTATATGGCGCACCAACCGCACTTGAATTAGTACTTGCAATTTTAATCAAAAAAGCATATCCATCAATGCAAAAGATTCGACTGGTAAACACAGGTTCTGAGGCCACCATGACTGCAATAAGACTAGCTCGAGGCTTTACCAAGAAAAAAAAGATTATCAAATTTGAAGGCTGTTACCATGGCGCACACGAATCAATGCTGGTGCGAGCTGGCTCTGGACTAGCAGGAATTTCAGTATCTGATGGCATACCGGATGACTTTACAAAAAACACCATCGTAGTCCAATACAACAATTCAGAACAATTAGAAAAAGTAATTTCAAAAAACAAAGATGTCGCTGGTGTGATAGTAGAGCCAGTCCTTGGCAACATGGGCCTTATTTTGCCAGAAAAGAATTTTCTCCAAGACATGAGGAAAATGACAAAACAAGCAGGCATTCCGCTGATCTTCGATGAAATCATAACTGGATTTAGAATGGGCTTGGGTGGTGCACAGGAATACTTTGGAATTACACCTGATATCACAACACTTGGCAAATCCCTATCAAATGGATTTGTAATCTCCGCAGTTGGTGGAAAAAAAGAGATAATGGACCAGCTAGCGCCTGGCGGTAAAGTATATGAGGCAAGCACGTTTGCAGGCAATCCAATTTCTGTTGCGGCCGGTATAGCGTCAATACGAACAATGTCTGCACTAAAAAGCAAAATCTATCCCAAGATAGCAAAACAATGTCTGACTCTGGCAAAATCCATCCACGAATCCGCCACAAAATACGGAATACAGCACCAAGTAAATGCAATAGAATCCATGTTTCAGATCTTCTTTACAGACAAGCCAGTCACAGACTATGCATCATCTAAACGAGCGGACGGAAAAAAATTCCACAAGCTATTACACAGCTTGCTAAAAGAAGGAATCTTTGTTGCACCGTCACAATTTGAAACGGGATTTTTATCATATGCACACTCAGAATCAGACCTAGAAAAAACAATACATGCATACGATTACGCACTAAGGCAGGTCAGACAATGAAATATCTGATTGGCACAAGAGGAAGCCAACTATCTATATCGCAGACAAACTGGGTGGTATCGGAGCTAAAAAAGAAAAACCCAGATTCCGACTATGAAATCAAAAAAATAACGACCAAGGGGGATACAGATGCACGACCACTATTTACAATAAACCAAAAGGGAATATTTGAAAAAGAAATCGACAAGGCAGTTGCAGAAAAACAAGTAGACTTTGCAGTGCACAGCCTCAAGGACGTACCTTCAATTTTACCAGACGATCTAATATTGGGATGTGTGCCACCAAGAGAACCGTTCAATGATATTTTCATTTCAAAAAATGGCGACACACTGAATACAATCAAGGAAGGCTCGCTGATTGGTACTAGCAGTCTGAGACGTGCAGTCCAGGTTTCAAGAAAGAGGCCTGACCTCCAAGTAAAGACAATTCGCGGAAATGTAGAAACCCGAATTAAAAAAGTCCAAGATGGGACATTTGATGGTATAGTTCTTGCACAGGCAGGAATCAACAGGCTGGGAGTAAATGTTAAACACACTGCATTGCCAATAGTTGACTTTCCACCATCGCCAGGCCAGGGAGCACTGGGAATTGTTTGTCGAAAAAACGACACTCAAACAATATCAATGCTGCAAAAAATCCAAGACAATAATTCCAGAATAGCAGTGGAATCCGAGCGGGCGTTATCAGAATTTGTAGACTCGGGTTGTAGATTCCCAGTTGGCGCATTTGCCCAAATAAACGGAGAAACACTAGACCTCACAGTAATTGCATATTCCATTGATGGCAAGCAAGCACTAGTTGTAACAAAGTCTGGCAACAAGTCAAACCCATATCAAATAGGAAAAGAGGCAGCAGAAGAATTGCAACGAAAAGGTGTAAATGATCTTGCTAAAGACTGGAGAGCAAAGTTGGACGAGTGGAACAAATGAGCGGAACAGTATATCTGGTTGGGGCAGGTCCTGGAGACCACAAACTGCTCACGTTACGTGCGGCTGAGCTCATCAAATCTGCAGATGTTGTTCTCTATGATAGACTAGTATCCAAGAAAATAATAGCAATGATTCCAAAGAAAACAACCAAGCTATATGTGGGTAGAGAGGTAGGCGATGACTACAAGCACCAAGACGACACTAATCTACAAATGGTAAAATTCGCAAAATCAAACAAAGATGTAGTTCGACTAAAGGGCGGTGACCCATTCATCTTTGGACGAGGGGGAGAAGAGGCAGAATATCTAAAAAAATACAAAATAAAATTCGAAATTATCCCCGGCATAACATCTGGCATTGGTTCTGCGATATACTCTGGCATACCATTAACTCATAGAAAATATTCCTCATCCGTAGTCTTTGTGACCGGCCACGAAGACCCAGGAAAAACAAAATCACCAGTACACTGGACAAAACTTGCAAAATCTGTAGAGACCATAGTGATAATGATGGGTTTGTCCAGAATTGGAATAATATCAAAACAATTAGTTGCGGGAGGCATGTCCAAAACAACGCCAGTTGCAGTGGTATACAAGGGAACAAACGAAGACCAGAAAACACTAATTGGAAATCTATCCAACATTGCGCAAAAAATTAAGGACAATAAATTCACGCCGCCGTCAGTTATAATAATAGGAAACGTAGTCAAACTACACAAAACAATAGCGTGGAGAAAATGATTTCAGGAAAAACAATAGCCATTACTCGCTCAAAGGATGATGCACAGGAGTTCATTGAACTGGCATCAAGGGACAACGCAATACCATTGCCTATACCGACAATAGAGCTGATGCCAAAGGGAGACAAAATAGTGGATGATTTTCTGCAGGACGTAAAGGAATTCCAGCCAGACTATTCAGTTTTTATGAGCTCAAAGGCAGTCAAACTGCTATTTGATGTGGCAAAAAACACAGACAAGTACCAAAAACTGCAACTGGCAATTGCTAATACCATGGTAATGGCAGTAGGCCCAAAGACGAAACAGGCACTAGAAGACGAAGGAATTCGGGTGTCGTTTGTTCCAAACAAGTTCTCTTCTGTTGGCGTAGGTGAGCAATTTACCAAGCTAAACGCAGAGGGAAAAAAGGTAATTGTTCCTCGAAGTGGCGCATCTACAGAATTTTTGGCAAATCTATTAGAGAAAATAGGACTGATAGTAAAGGAAAATCATCTGTATGATGTGCAGGCGTTTTCAGATCATACACAATGGACAAGCTTCAAGGAATTATTTTCACAAAACAAAATTGATGGAATTGTTTTCACGTCCGCATCTTCAGTACGGGGATTCTTTGAGATAATGTCTGATTTTGAAAATAAAGATCTGCAAAACAAATTAGAGAAAACACAGATCGTAGCAATCGGCCCGTTCACTGCAGAGGAATTAAAAAAATTCAATATCGAACCAAAAGTTGCAGACGTGCATACAGTTCCAGGAGCTTTTGAAGCAATGAAAAATATTTTTTCATTAGCTTGAGCTACATTAGCTTTCCCTACTCCGACCCACAACTAGTAATCAGTGTAGAATCTATTTATAACAAAACGAAGTTCTGTTTTTCGTGGCGCAAGAAAATCTCAACATGGATTATTCGAAATATGATTTCAAAGAATCCACTGAGATGTATGTCCATTTATCAAAAAAAGGATTATCAAAAGAAGTAATTGTTGAAATTTCAAAATTAAAGAACGAACCACAATGGATGCTCGATTTCAGATTGAGATCATACGAAGTGTTCATGAAAAAGCCAATGCCAAACTGGGGTCCAGACTTGGGCATGATCGATTTTCAAAATATCTACTATTATGCAAAGGCTTCAGAAAAAACAGAGAAAAACTGGGATGATGTCCCACCAGAAGTAAAGCGAACATTTGACAAACTAGGAATTCCAGAGGCAGAAAAGAAATTCCTAGCAGGCGTAGGTGCACAATACGAATCCGAAGTAGTATATCACAATTTACGCGAAGATCTCGCAAAGCAAGGAGTACTATTCCTAGACACAGATACTGCACTAAAAGAACACCCAGAAATCTTCAAGAAATATTTCGGCAAAATAATTCCACCAGAAGACAACAAGTTTGCAGCACTAAACTCTGCAGTATGGAGTGGAGGATCATTCATCTACATTCCACCAGGAGTCAAAGTAGACATGCCACTACAAGCATACTTTAGAATTAACGCAGAAAACATTGGACAATTCGAGAGAACATTAATCATCGCAGACGAAGGATCCGAAATTCACTATATAGAAGGTTGCACAGCACCAGTTTACTCTTCAGAATCATTACACTCTGCCGTAGTAGAGCTAGTAGCACACAAGGATGCTAAATTAAGATACACAACAATCCAGAACTGGAGCTCGGACGTGTACAATCTTGTAACTAAACGAGCATATGCGTACCAAGGAGCCAAAGTAGAGTGGATTGACGGCAACATTGGCAGCAAAATAACAATGAAATATCCTGGAATATACTTGCTGGAACCAAAGGCACATGGTGAAACACTATCCATTGCATTTGCAGGAAAAGGCCAGCACCAAGACACCGGTGCAAAAATGGTACACCTAGCACCAGAGACAACATCACGAATCACATCAAAATCAGTAAGCAGACTAAACGGCAGAACCACCTACAGGGGCTTATTGCATGTTGCAAAGGGAGCTACAAATGTAAAATCCTCAGTACGATGCGATGCACTACTACTAGATGACACTTCAAAAACAGACACCTACCCATACATGGAAATCAACCAAGAAGACGCAACTGTAACTCATGAGGCAACAGTAGGCAAGATAGGCGATGAGCAAATCTTCTATCTTTTGACCAGAGGTTTCTCAGAAGAAGAAGCACTGACACTAATTGTAAACGGATTCATGGAGCCATTTACCAAAGAGCTCCCAATGGAATATGCAGTCGAACTAAACCGACTCATAAAACTGGAAATGGACGACTCGGTAGGATAAAGCCTATCACACTTTTTGTTGTACCATGCAAAAACTCGCTTTATCCACAATCAACCCTACTCATGTAGATGAAATCTCTGCATCAAAAAAAGAACCAGACTGGCTAAAGCAGTTTAGAAAAAACTCATTTGCAATCTACGAGTCACTACCGCCAGAGGTCTCACCGCTATACAACAAGTACACAGACGCAAAAAGAATGAATCCATCCGAGGTATCTCTAGTCACGGAATCACAAAACGCAATCTTTGATGCACTAAAGCCAAGGCTGGCAGAACTCGAAAAGGAAATCCACATCATCCAAGCTGGCACTAATATTTTCAGAATAAATCTCCCGGAGGATCTAAAGGCAAAAGGAGTTGTAATATCATCGATTTATGACGCAATACAAAACAATCCAGAGCTAGTCAAAAAGGCACTGGAATCATCAGATCCAAAAGAAGACAAGTACACTGCACTAAATAATGCAGCATTCAATTCTGGAATCTTTGTCAAAATCCCAAAAAATCTGATCTTGGATAAACCAATTCATATCGTGTCCTGCATATCACCAGACGGCACATCCACAATATCCAAGAATATCATAATGGCAGAAGAATCAAGCAAGGCAAGTATCGTACAAGAATTATACGCACCAAAGGGCACAAGCCAGCAGGCATATCTGGAATTACTCACAGTTGACGCCCAGCCAAACTCGCAGCTTGCAATGACTACATTTCAGGCAATGGACCAGTCGGCAGTCAACTTTTCCACTAGAAACTGCACAATATCGCAAGACGCAAAGATAACTTGGTATCTTGGACTGTTTGGCTCTATGCTGTCTAGATATAGGACAAACTATTACCTTGACGGAGTCGGCGCATATGCAGAAGATGCAGAAATTGTCTTTGGCGACAACGAACAATCATTTGATATATCTGCAAACCTGATTCACAAAAAACAGGCAACTGAAGGAAAAGTAGTGCAAAGATCAGTTCTCAGAAACAAATCAAAATCATTATTCAAGGGAATGATCAAAATTTTGGAAGGTGCTTCACAATCAAGATCATTTCTGTCAGGCCGATCCATTCTACTAGACAAAGACGCAAAGTCTGACGCAATTCCGGGACTAGAAATTCTCACCAACGATGTCAAGGCAACCCACTCTGCATCCGTTGCACAGGTAGATGAAGAGCAGATTTTCTATCTAGGTTGCAGGTGTCTAGATAGAGCAGAGGCAGAGCGAATCATAGTGGAAGGATTTCTAGAGCCAATGTCTAGAACAATGTCGTATCAAGTGCGAGCATGGATTGCATATTTGATAGAATCAAAGTGGGCAGGACGCGACTTGGTACTCAAATCAGATGAAAACCTTAGAGCCATAGTAGAAGTAGAAGAAGTGCGATACAAGGAAGCAGACCAAATAGAAACCCACTACAAGTACAGGTGACCAAATTGGGAAAATGGGTAAAGGCATGTGCACAAGACCAGCTAAAAAATACCGACATGTGCTCTGTTGATATTGAAGAAAAAAAACTACTAATCACAAATTTTGGCGGCAAAATCTATGCCACAGACAGAATTTGCACGCATGCAGAGGCTGACTTGTCCACTGGATTTTTGTCAGGTGATGGGGTTCGTTGCCCATTACATCTTTCTGTTTTTAATTTAGAGAACGGCCAGCCACAAAACCTACCAGCCGAAGTTGCTTTGAAGATTTACAATGTTAAAATAGATCACAACGAGATCTACGTTGAGGTTTAGCCATGCAAACCACAATTTCCACTGAACAAATTAGAAAAGACTTTCCTATTTTGCAGAGAAAGGTTAGAAACGAAAAAAATCTTGTATACCTGGACAATGCAGCAACAACACAAAAGCCAATCCAAGTAATCAATGCAATTACTGATTTCTATACTAATCACAACTCCAATATCCACAGGGCAGTGCATGCCTTGGCAGAAGAGGCAACCGAAGCATACGAGATGACTCGAGATAAAATTGCAAAGTTCCTCAACATCAAAGACAGACAAGAAATCGTCTTTGTTAGGGGAACAACAGAGGCAATCAATCTGGTTGCGTATGCATGGGGCAGGCAAAACATCAAGGAAGGCGACATTATCGTTACCACCGAATACGAGCACCACTCTAATATTGTACCATGGCAGCTCCTAACCCAAGAAAAAAAGGGTAAGCTAGAATACATCGCAATTGATGACAATGGCGAGCTCATACTAGACCAGCTGGACCAATACCTGGCAACAGGCAAAGTCAAGCTAGTGGCGGTAAGCCAAATGTCTAATGTATTAGGAACCATAACTGATGTTGCAACTATAATTGCAAAATGCAAAAAGGCAGAAGTTCGGGTTTTAATTGACGGTGCCCAGTCTGTCCCTCACATGAAAGTAGACATAGATGCACTGGGATGTGATTTCTTTGCATTTTCTGGGCACAAAATGCTTGGCCCTACAGGTGTTGGAGTCCTTTGGGCAAAAAAAGAACTGCTAGAGCAAATGGCGCCATTCCACGGAGGAGGCGACATGATTAGAGAGGTCCACAAATACGAAACAACCTGGAATGATCTGCCATACAAGTTCGAGGCAGGCACCCCGAACATTGCGGACGTAATTGGATTTGCCGCAGCGATTGACTATCTGAACAATATTGGCATGGACTATGTCCGTTCACATGAAATAGAAATCACAAAATATGCACTGGACAAGCTATCACAAATAAACGGAATCAAGCTATATGGAACATCGGACATGTCAAAGCGGGGAGGAGTAATATCGTTTAATTTTGCAGATATTCACCCACATGACCTAGCTACAATAATTGATGAGGACGGCGTTGCAATACGATCAGGCCACCACTGCGCTCAGGTACTAATGGAAAAGCTAGACATTGCAGCAACATCTCGTGCAAGCTTTTACATTTACAATACCAAAGAAGAAGTCGATGTTTTGATAAACTCGTTATCTAGGGCTGCAAGGTTGTTTAAGCTATGAGTGGAAATGCAGACATTTACCACGAAATGATCGTGGATTATTCAAGGCATCCAAGCAATTTTGGCAAAATAGAAAATCCAACTGTACATTACCACGACAGTAATCCTCTTTGTGGGGACAGCATCGACATTTACATGAATGTGGATGATGACAAAGTATCTGATATCAAGTTCAGCGGACGCGGATGCGCAATATGTCTTGCATGCACCTCTGTTTTGACCGAAATTGTCAAGGGCAAAAACATCGAGGATGTGAGAAAAATCCAGAAAAATGACGTCCTAGGGGAATTGGGCCTCGAAAACCTACAGGCCGTGCGCATAAAGTGCGCATTACTATCACTCAAGGTCCTAAAATACGGTCTGTATTCGTATTTGGCAGCAAAAGACGCAAATGCAGATGCCTTAAAGCAGGAAGCCTCTAGCCTATACTAGTGGTATTATGTCAGACGTATCTTTAGAAATTCGCAATGCTATTTTTGCAAAATTCAATTCTGATGAGAGATTCACAAACGACCAAATATTTGCAGAGCTGCAAAATACAAACAAAATAGAAAAATCACTAACCATAGATGACATGGAACAATATTTCACCAACTTATGCGATGCGGGAATTATGAGAAACATTGCGCAAAACTTTACCACACAATGGTTCAAGCTGTTCGATCCCCTAGAAAAGGTGACATGTCCTGCATGCAAGGCAGAAATTCCAGTAAACAAATCCGAAGAAAAAAACTGTCCACTATGTAATGCAGCTATTTAGTTCTGTATCGTGTAGCTGCTGATTCCAACGACTGGATCATTGGTAGCTTTTCTCCAGTCAGGTATAACACCAGTGCGCCGCCTGCGGTACTAATGTGGGTGATTTTTTCCGCAAGGCCGTATTTTTTTAGAGCAGACGTTAGGTGTCCGCCACTTACAATTGTAGTTGCCATGGAATTTGCAACTGCCTCTAGCATTGCCTTTGTTCCATAGCTGAAATCCTCTTTTTCAAAAAATCCGGGTGGGCCTGAAATGAATACTGTACCAGCACTAGATATTATTCTGGAATAGTGCTCTATTGTCTTTGGCCCAAGATCGTAAATCTGGTCTCCCTTGTTGAGCAGTCTGACATCCATTTCTGATCTCTTACCATCATTGTTTATTGCAACGTCTACTGGTGTAAAGAAAACGTCTGGATATTCACCCATCAGGGCATGGGCTTTGGCTACTGCGTCCTCTTCCCCTTTGATGCCTAATGGATACTTGATTCGAGCCTGAGCACGCATGAAAACGTTGCCTATTAGGCCGGTCAAAAGTATTTGATCTGCCCGCCCGCGCTTGATTAGCATCTTGATTGCTTCCAATCTGTCAGTTACCTTGGAGCCACCTAGCACTATGACATGCGGTGCCTTGGCAACAGTGAGGATTTCTTCTAGCTTTCTTACCTCTCGCTCTACTATTTTGCCTGCACATGTAGGTATGACGTGGGAGAATCCAACCAAGGAAGGATGTGCCCTGTGCGCAGATGGAAATGAATCCAGAACACAAAGGTCAAATAATTTTCCCAATCTTTGCACCATTATTGTCTGCGATGCGTCCTCTGGTGTAAACTCGTAATTTTCCTCCGCACAAAATCTCAAATTATCTAATAGAATAATATCGCCATTCTGCATCTTTTTGATTTCATTTTGGGCAAGTGTCCCAATTACATCCTGCACATATGTGACTTTTTTGCCAAGCATCTTTTCTAAAATTTTTGCATGCTGGTCCATTCCAATATAGTCTTTGTTGCCGACTCTGCCCTGGTGTGATACCACAACTACTTTGGCCTCTGATAATGCATTGATAAAATCGGTTGCCTCTTCGATTCTTTTTACTCCGGAAATTTCGCCGGTTGCAGGATCTATCGGGCAATTCATGTCAACGCGAAGGAGAACTGTCTTACCCTTTAGGTCAAAGTCTCCAAGCGTTAGGATCTTCACACATGTGGTGTTTTTTTGCCATCTTAAAATCTTTGAGCCGATCAATTTCTGCAGAAAAATTAAAAGCAACAGCACTGGCTTTTGTGTGATTGCAAAACTGGTTGTTTGGCCTACGATCTAGGCCGTTCTTTGTTTTAGTGGCAGTATTCATAGTGCTGTCTGTTTTGGTGCAGACTAAAGCAACGCAGGACTTTGACCGCTCTACTGTTTTGTATTTCCAGTCGATTGGCGGAAACCACAACCTGGACCTTGCAATGTGGGTCATAACAGAAATTGGTGATGTTCGCTGGCTGGTATTGTTTAGCATAGTGATATTGATAATTAGAAGAACTCGAAGAATTGGGCTTGTGATGCTTTTGAGCCTAGTTGCAGGTACAATTGGCGCAGGCTATCTCAAGGGATATGTCATTGACAATCCAAGACCAGAGCTGGAATTTCTGGGGAGCGAGCTACCATATGAGATAGCCCAAGACACATTCGTTCTTGGAACAAACGGCTCTTTTCCGTCAGGGCATGCAACTCGGGCAGCAGTGGTTGCTCTTTTGGCAGGCTATGCATTGTCTAATACATTCCCAAGAGGTCGATACCTAATCTGGATATTTCCTATACTAGAATCACTGAGTCGCATCTATGTGTTGCAACATTACCCGATGGATGTGATTGGAGGAACAATATTTGGCACTGCCCTGGCGGCCATTATAGGCAACAAGCTAAAGCTGTACAAATTCTTTGAAAAATCAAAGACTTAATTCATCAAAGACATTGCCGCTGATCAGTACAATTGCATAGTTTCTCTCGTCGTGGTGATAGGTCCAATATCTTAGGTTTCTCTCTTGGTTTTTTTTACGTAACATGTAGTTGATCTCTGTAGTTATGGTAAAGCCAATTCTTTTTGCAAGCTTTTCCTGTTTTGGCATCAAAACCTTGAATCCGCCCTTTTGGCCCTCAAATCCAAGATTGACCATTTCTAGTGCAGATTCGGATGCGCCCTTTTCGTCCGTAATGTTGTATGTCTTGATTATTGGGATCTGAGAGGGGTGAAACTCCATGTTTTGGTGGTGTAATGGGATCAATTTAACTAAAAGCCTTCGTGATTGCTACCAAAAAGCTCGTACCAGTGTTAAATTTCTTAACTCACAAGTCAAATACTGAAAATAGTCAAAGCTTATGCGTATCATTTTGGGAGTTTTTGGTGTTGGCAACATTAGCAAAACTAGCTGAGAAGCTAAAGCAGCAAAAAATGGAAGCATCCAAGATGAAGAGGCAAAACGAACGTGCGCTAAAAGAGGCAAAATCGCTTGGAAGGCGCTCATCATCTGGATTGCGCAGATTAGAGCGACACCTAGAGCATGACAAAGAGCAGCTAACCGACATTAACATGGAGTTTAACCAGATTTTGGCAAGAAAGGAAAGTCTTGAAAGACTGGAAAAATCAGCCCAAGAAAGACTAGTCAGGGAAAACGAAGCAAAAGACCAGGCAGAAATTGATCTGGCAAATGCCGACACAGACGAGGCAAAATCAAACGCCCAATATCGACTGGATATTGCAACTGAGAAAATCGGGGAACTAGAATCCGAATTACAAATCAGGGAAAAGGCAGTTCAAAAGGTAGAAAAAGAAATAGTCGATTACAAAAAATCACAATCAACAACGTCACAGAAAATCCACAAGGAGACAAAATCTAAACCTGTACTTGTCACACAACTAAAGGAAAGCAAGATTGACTCTGAAAAATTCCAAAAAAGACTAGAGTCCTCTGAGAAAAAAGTAGAGAGTACAAGCAAAGCACTTGCCAAAGTCACTGCCAAGCTAGAAGAACAATTGGCCAAAAAAAGAAAGGCAGCAGCCAAAAAAGCGGCAGCAAAAAGAAAAGTAGCAGCCAGAAAAAAGGCCGCAAAAAGAAAGACATCAAAAAAGGCGACCAAAAAAGCAAAATCAAAGAAGTCCAGACGATAAGCTCATTATAACACAAAATTTCTAGTCAGTCATGCAAAAGCGCGGAATCTATGTTTTTTTTGGCGGAGTATCCCTAGTGGTGATATCATTTGCAGTCGCAATGTCGCTTGTTTCCAGTACTGGCTTTCCAGATTCCGAGTTTGCCCTATCTGATATGATGGAGGGAATGTTTGATGATGTCTCTGATAGAGTGCAAATCGAGCCTGGAGAAACGGGAATATTCTCATTTGATGCAAGTAGCGGTGTTGATTCCGTATTCTGGGGAATACAAATAATGGATTTCCAAGCTGGTGATTCCGTATCGATTTCAATATCGAACATTTACGGCGATGATATAGGAACATTCGAGTCAGACCAGCCAGCATTATTTGAGACAATGAAAATTGAACAAGCAGACATTTACAGTTTTCATGTAAAAAACACAGGAGCTAGGCCAATCAATACAATGATGATGTTTACAAAAAATCCGGAAACATCTGAGAAATTCTCAGATCCAAATTCTCCTCTTGTCAAGACACTAGTGCCACTGGCAGTATCTGGAATTTTGATGATGGTTGGAATTATTGCAATAATAATTGGAGTAATAATTATAATAATTGATTATAGAAAGAAAAGTTCTAGGTTTACCTAGTATTCTTTGACGATTAGCTCGCCGTATTTTCCTTTGCCAAGGGATACTTCATTTTTGAAGGTGTTTGTATAGCCGTTTTTGATCATGATTTTAGAGCCATTCTTTACTTTTTTGATGTCTTCGCCCCAAAGTGCTATTTTGATTTCGCCTGCTTCGTCAACCAGAAATGCGTTGCACACCTCGGTTGTTCCGCCCACCTTCAGATTAACTGATCGTGGTTCTTCCATTCTCTCTACGGTTCCTTCAATGTCTATTTTGTTTCGCATGTTTTTTGCTTGATCTGTTGTTACCACGAATTGAATTCAAAATTATTCCATAATTAAGTTTTTGAAAATAATTTCGGGTTTTGCAAAAAACCGAAACAATGCCAGCTAGAGCAGTTATATACTCTGATTTGAAAAATGGACTTGCAGAGGTATCGAAGCCCGGCCAACCGAGAGGGACTCAAGATCAAAAATAAGATATCCCTTCCTTTAGGGGTTCGTGGGTTCAAATCCCACCCTCTGCACCTTATACTTCTAGAATCTCAGCAGAGGTTGTTTTGTGACCTGATAAATCACGATGGATTTGTGCAGACATTTCGTCCCGGAAAATTAGGTTGCACCTATAACACTTCCAAGCCCGGGCACTCATGGGATATAATACACTGCTTAAAATTTAAATATATTGGACCTTTCGTCCACAAATTTGTAAATTGGGATCGGAATCAGAAATTATTACAAGATTACAGCTGAAATTGCACAATTTCGCAGCCACAAAGCACAAACCAATTTAGCAAAGGCGATAAAATTTCTCCTGTGCAAGACATTCTGACTGTTTTTGAGCAGTTTTCCTACGTAGGAATCTTTTTGCTTCTGGTTATAGTCAATATTGCACCTGTATTGATGCCACCGACCTGGCTGATTTTGGCATCATTTTATGTTCTAGATGAGACATACAGTCCTGTTGTATTGGCTCTAGTTGGCGCAACCGGAGCCACGGCAGGACGTGTATTGTTGTTGCATGGAAGCTCATATTTTAGAAGATTCATGGGAGAAGAACGCAGGTCCAGCCTTGATAAAATCAACACATATCTGAAATCAAAAAGGCTTGGGTTTTTTGCAGCCTCGTTTTTGTTTGCGGCAACACCTCTTCCTAGCAACTTTTTGTTTATCAGCTATGGTTTGATGAAGGCAAGAACAGTGCAAATTTACATTGGGTTTTGGGCAGGCCGCACCATCTCATACTATGTGATGATATCAATTAGCAAAATTGTCCTGACGCCGTTTGTACAATTGTTCACAGAGAGAATCTGGGGAATATTGCTTGCAGACGGAATTGGTGTTGCAATGCTAGTGTTTTTTGCAAGCATAAACTGGAGTCTATTGATATCGGAGAGAAAACTAAAATTTGTCAAGCCTAAATTTTGGAAATTATAGTCTTTTTGTCATGATAATGTCGTCTTTGTATTTTTTGTCGTGGTATACTCCTTTGGGAATTCTGCCTATTTCTGAAAATCCCATCTCCTCGTAGAGGCTTTTTCCTACTCTGTTAGAGTCATAGACATACAATTTTACTAGTTCCAGTCCGAGTTTTTTCTTTGCCTCGGATATGGTTTCTTGGACTAGTTTTGTTCCGATTCCAATTCCTCTTGCTTCTTTGATAATTCCTATTCCTAGTGTTCCTACATGTCTTGATACGTCATATGGATCTCTAGTTATCTCGCAGCTGCCGACTAATTTTTTGTCCAGATCTGCTAGAATCATTACTTTGTCTTTGCTTTGAATTGATTTTATTGTGTCTTTTAGCCAGGCCTTTTCCTGGGATAATGTGACCTGGGTGGTTTTTGCAATGTCTGATTTTTCCCTGACTAGCGAATTTATCAGACTCATCAAGCCTTGTGCGTCAGACATTCTTGGATGGCGCAAAACCATCGTCTTGTCTAGAATTTGGAATCTTTTTGTAAGCACTAGTCCTTGCTTTTTGTTGGTATGAAAAAAACTATTTGTACGATAAACTAGGAATTTTTTGCAGTGAAGTCACTAAA
>Ga0194127_10003419_pt1 | contig 20373 bp, 14 predicted proteins | sample TA2KigC100mmetaG_FD_148624 | JGI IMG/M metagenome (GOLD analysis project Ga0194127, IMG submission 148624) | Freshwater microbial communities from Lake Tanganyika, Tanzania - TA2015036 Kigoma Deep Cast 100m | ecosystem: Environmental > Aquatic > Freshwater > Lake | place: Tanzania: Lake...
CAAAATCATTTGGACTTGATGGAGCTACTTTTCTAATTGCACGAAGAGCAGTTATTACTTCATCTTGGGTTTGCTCAATCATTTCTTTATTCTTTGCCATGACAATAAATTGTGCGCTTCTTCTTTCGCCAAAGTGCTTTTCAAAAATTGTCAATGGAATGCAAATAAAATTATCTTGAGATTGACCTAATATACTTCCACGCTTTGAAAAGACACCGATAATTTCATAATTAAAATTGTCAACCTTTATTGTCTGACCAAGCGGATCAATATTTTTAAATAGTTTTTCAACAATGTCATAACCAATGACTGCAACTGGTCGGTTATAGTCATTATCAGACATTGAAAAGTTTCTACCTTCCGATAATTTTAGATCGAGTGCAATGAAATAATCATAATTGACTCCAGCGACTGATACATCAGGATTGGTTTTTTGACTTCCGTATTTTACTGCTCTTCCATTTCTACCAAGTCCAATTCCAATTGCAACTGGAAGTGTTGTAAGTCTTTTTAATTTTTCACCTTCCTTTATTGTAAGGTCCTTTCGATTTCTGTATTCCCTTCTGCTGTGGGGATTGCCAATTTGTATTGCTGGATATTTTTGGACAACAAAATTGTTCGTGCCGATGGAGTTAAAAGTATTTTCAACAGAAGTTTGAATTGCACTTATTGCTGTCATAACAATGATAATTGAGAAAAGCCCGACAGAAATTCCAATTAATGTAAGAAACGATCGTAATTTACTTGTTCTGATGGAACCGAAAGCTAATTTTATCGACTCAAAAATTTGCATACTACTCATACCTCAGTGAATCTACTGGATTCAATCTCGATGCACGCCATGCTGGCAAAAATCCTGAAATTAATCCAACAAGAATAGAAATGAATAAAGCAAGAAAAACAACTGGAATAGGCATTGAGGTTGGTAAAAATTGATTTATTATCAAGCTAATCGGATAAGAAATTAAAATGCCCATGATTCCTCCAAGCAAACAAATCATAGCAGCTTCTATCAAAAACTGAAATAAGATTGACCATGTTTTGGCACCGATGGCTTTTCTAATTCCAATTTCTTTTGTTCTTTCAGTTACAGAGACAAACATGATATTCATAATACCAATTGCACCAACAAATAGTGAAAGTGCGGTTATAACAATTCCAGCATAAGCAATGACACCTACAGTTTGATCATACATTTGTTTAAAAGCTTCTTGCTGATTTATTGCAAAGTCATCATCCTTGCCGGGCGGCACTTTTCTTATTATTCGCATGAGCGCTGTTATTTCTTCTTTTGCATCATCCAGCTTATCTACGTCTCCAATTTTAATATCAATACGCAATCTGTTTCTAGATTCACCCAACACAGATTCAAAAGTTTTAAGCGGTAAAATAATTTGACCATCCATACTGAAGCTTCCTAAGAATCCACTCCCTTGTTTTTCCAATACCCCTACAACCTTCATCGGCATGTTATTTACTTTTATCTCTTTGTTAATTGGATTTTCCAACGGGAATAATTCTTTCACTATATCTTGACCAATAATACAAACTTTTCTCGCTGCATTAACTTCAATTTCATTTATGAATCTTCCTTCTTCTAAAACTAACTGACTAGTTCTTTGATATTCTTCTGTAGTTCCTATAATCATTGACATGGTAACAGAACGATCTTTTCTTTTAACACTACTTCCAAATGTTCTTTTAGTAGGTGCCATTGCTTCATAATTACTTAGCATTTCTCTTAATTTTTCATATTGCTCAATTGTTAAATCTTTTCTATTTCTGAATGCACTCCAATCACGCATTGCAAACCAAGGAAATTTATCAACGTATAATACATCGCTTCCTAATGATGAAATAGAATTTAAAAATGCTTCTCGCAAACCAATTATCGCTGTTGACATAGTTGTAACAGCAACAATACCTATTATTATTCCAAGAGTTGTTAGAATGGATCGCATTGTGTTGGCTCTAATGGCTCGGATAGCTATTGAAAGGATCTCTAAAAATTCTATGAAAATTGTCTTAATCAAAATAAATTAGAATATTATTTTGGCTAAATATATTAAAGGTTGTTATAAGAAAACAGTCCCATTAAAATTGAAGAGACTGTTTTACAAAAAATTTATTCGTAACGAAGTGCTTCGATAGGATCCAAATTTGCTGCTTTATAAGCTGGATAAGTTCCAAAACTTACACCAATTATTATGCATAAGAATACGCCAATTAACACCCAATCAATTGGAATAACTGCTGTTGCATTAAGAAATGAGCCAGCAAGATTTCCAACTAATACACCTATTACTATTCCAACCACACCGCCAATCAAACTAAGCGTAATTGCTTCAGTTATAAATTGAAAGAGGATATTAATTTTCTTAGCACCAATAGCTTTTCGAATTCCAATTTCTTTTGTCCGTTCTGTAATACTTACCAGCATAATATTCATAATACCAACACCAGCTGCTAAGAGTGCAATTGCAGCAACTACAATTGAACCAATTCTTACTCCAGAAGTTATATCGTTAATTCTTGTTAATATTTGTTCGTTTGACCAAATATCAAAATCATTTTCTTTCCCAGGTTCAATCTTTCTAATAGTTCTAAAATATCCTTCTGCAATTTCAATAAGTTCGTTGTATGATTCTTTATCTGGAGCCATTACTGTAATATTTATGCTTCTTGAACGTTTACCGTACATTGATTGAAAAGTAGTCAATGGCATTACTGCAAAATTATCCTGACTTTGACCAAACACATCACCCAGAGATTCAAGTACTCCTAGTACTTTTAATTTGTAGCCATCAATTGTAACTTCTTGTCCAACTGCATTAATATTTGGAAATAATGTTTTTGCAATATCTGGACCGAGAACAATAAATCTGGAATAAGATTGAAAATCTCTCTCATTGAATGCTCGTCCAGATTCAACAACCCATTTATTAGTTGGGAATGCTTCAGGAGTGCAGCCAGAAACTTGAATGTTCGGGTTAGTTTCTTTATTACCAGCTTTTAAGATTTTTCCAAAATTCCATTGCTCAGCACCAACAAAAGAAGCTTCAACTAATTTTTCTTTTAAACGGAAATAGTCTTCAATAGTAATGTCTGGACGATTACGATATTTGGCTCTTTCACCTGGTCCTCCGGTTTGTACCGCCGGCCATTTTTGAATTTGAAAAGTGTTTTGACCTAATTGTGATACTCCCTTTTCAATACTTGTTTGAAGCATTTCGATGACTGTACTTATTGCGATGATAGAAAATATACCTACTACAATTCCAACAATGGTAAGTGAAGATCTAAGTTTGTTAGCATGAAGAGAGGCAAACGCGACTTTAATAATTTCAAAAATGTACATTACTCGTACCTCAATGCTTCTACTGGATCTAATTTTGACGCTGTGAATGCTGGTGCAAATCCAGAAATAACACCAGTGATTAATGAAATAAAAATTGCAAGTACAACAGTCTCAGCTTGAACTGAAGTCGGTAAAAATTGATTTACAATCATACTTAATATAACAGCAAGCAAAAGCCCAATTAACCCACCAATCAGACAAATAATAGCAGATTCAGTTAAAAATTGACCTAGAATACTTCTGCGTTTAGCACCAATAGCTTTTCTAATCCCAATTTCTTTTGTTCTTTCTTTAACAGAAACAAACATTATGTTCATAATTCCAACTGCACCAACAAACAATGCAAGTCCAGTAATAAACAATCCAGCTATTTGAATAACTCCAACAGTTTCATTAATTGTATTTAATAAACCTTCTTGTTGATTAATTGAAAAATCATTAATCTGATTGTACTTAAGTCCTCTTATCTTTCTCATTATGCCTATTGCTTCTTCTTTTGTTGCTTCAACCATCAAAGAATTTTGAGCTTTAACATTTATCGTAATGCTTCTAAAAAATTCATTTTGAAAATATTTGAAAACATTTTGAATCGGCATAAAAATTTGTTTATCAGGATTAAATTGACCCATAACCCAGCTTCCTTGTTCGGAAAGAATTCCAACAACTTTAAATTTATGCCCTCTAATTTTTACATCTTCACCTAATGCATTTCCTCTTGGAAAAAGGTTTTTGGCGATTTCAAAACCTATCACAACTACTTGTCTGCCGCCGTTGCTTTCATACTCATTAAAAAATCGTCCTTCATTAAATGTTAGGTTAGTAGTGTTAATGTAATCATGATTTGTACCTTGAACCATAATGAGTTCAACAGTTCGGTCTTTATATTTTACTGTTTGGTTTGACCAGACTGTTGGAGCAATTGCTGTTGGTAATAGAGCTAATTCTCTATACTTTTCATAATCATCAAGTCTTAAATTTTTTCTATTACGCAATTCCCACCAAGGAATATCATTATTAAACCATTCCCATTTATCAATGTATAGATTATCAGACCCTAATGAAGAAACGCCGGTTTGGAAAGCATTATCAATTCCTTTAATAGCAGTTGACATTAAAACAACAGATGTAATACCAATCACAATTCCAAGAGTAGTTAGAATTGCTCTCGCTTTATTTGCCCTAATTGCCCTTAAAGAAATTGCCAAACCTTCTTTTAATTCAAATAAGATTGGGCTCATAATCTTTCTCCCTTACATTTTTGAAGCGCCATTCTTAATTGGTGCAAATCTTTCCTTAACAATTTCATCATTCTCAATCAAACCATCTCTTAACCTAATTATACGTTCAGCATGTTCTGCTATATACTCCTCGTGAGTAACTAAAATAATTGTATTACCCTGACCAGAAATTTCTAAAAACAATGACATTATATCTTCACCAGTTTTGGTATCTAAATTTCCAGTAGGTTCATCTGCTAAAATTATCGACGGACTAGTAACTAATGCTCTTGCAATAGCAACTCTTTGCCTCTGACCGCCTGAAAGTTCATTCGGTTTATGCGTCATTCTATCTGCTAAACCAACATGTTCAAGTGCAGCACGTGCTCTTTCTTTCCTCTCAAATGAAGAAACACCAGCATAGATTAATGGAAGTTCTACGTTATGCAGTGCATCAGACCTAGGGAGTAAATTAAAAGTTTGAAACACAAATCCAATTTCCTTATTACGAATGCTAGCAAGTTCATTATCATTCATTTGGCTTACACTAGTTCCCTTAAAATTATATACACCTTTTGTTGGTGTATCAAGACAACCAAGTATATTCATTAAAGTTGATTTACCAGAACCTGAAGGACCCATTATAGCAACGTATTCACCTTTATCAATTCTTAATGAAACATCTGCGAGGGCATGAACTTCTTCACTTCCAACCTGATATATTTTTGCAATATGTTCAATATTAATTATGTTCATTTTTTCACTCGTTCTATTTTTGAAATTTATTAGTCCTTCTTTACATCTTTTCGTTTATTAGTTACCGTGACAGTTTTTCCATCTTCAAGTTCTTTTGAGATTGCTCTATATGGTCCATTTACAACGTCTTCATTACCGGATAAACCACTAATAATTTCAATGTAAGTGTCATCGCTAATTCCAGTTTTTACTTCAATCATTTTTGCTTTGCTTTCATTAATCGTAAACACAACTTCTTTTGGTTTGTTAGTCTTTCCATTTTTTGGTTTAGGCGCTTGTTCTCCTTCTTCAGCACTTTCGGGTTTTTTCTCCTTTGATTCCGGCATTCTTGCTGTTACACTCTGAATAGGAACAGTTAATACATTTTTCTTTGTTTCAGTTTGTACATCAGCATCGCAAGACATACCAGGTCTAATTTGATCACCAGGATTTACTAATTGAATTCTTACTTCAAAATTTACGACTTGGTCCTGGGAACCAAGTCCGGTTGTTTTTGCACTATTACCAATTTGAGTAACAACACCTTTAAAAACTTTATCGCCGAATGCATCAATATTTATTTTTGCAGTATCGCCAACTTCAACAAGAACAACGTCATTCTCATCAACATCAACAGTTGCTTCCATCTTACTTAGGTCTGCTACAGTTAATATTTCTGTTCCTTGGAATACACTTCCGATAACCCGCTCAGCAAGTTCAACACTTAATCTGCTTACTGTGCCATTCATTGGAGAATATATATAAGTTTTATTCAAATTTTCTACGGCCTCTTTTAATGATGCTTCAGCCTGAGCAACTAAAGATTTTTGTGATTCAAAAGTTCCTTGTGTTTGATAGTATGAGGCTTTTGCGCTTTCAAATTCAGCTTCGCTTGCAAGTTGTTTTTGAGCTAAACCCTGAACGCGCTTAAATTCTGCTTCAACTTTATCCAGCAATGCTTTTGTAGAATTCAAATTTGCTTTTGTTTGAGAAAGTCTTGCGTCAGCACTGACTTTTTGAGCTTCGTAAATGTCGGGTTTAATTCTTGCCAAAAGTTGCCCTTTTCTAACAACATCACCCTCACGAACTGGGAGCGATACAATTTCTCCAGTAGCTTCTGCAGTTATTCTTACTTCAAAAACCGGATTTATTTTTCCAGTCGCCGAAACAAGTTGAGTGATTGTTCTCTTTTCTACTTTTTCAGTTTGGACTGAAATAATCTCTTCTTTATTGCCAGCAAAAATTACTAGAAGAATTACAACTAAAAGTAATGCTCCTAACGCTCCAAAAATTATCAGTTTCTTTTTCGATTTCTTTTTTCCAGTAGTCATTTTTTGTATTACTCCTTAATTTTTATTCAAACTTTTTGTATTCAAGTCTGCCAAGTGCATTTCTAAGTTTATCTCGCTTAGCGTAGAAATCAAATTGCGCATTAATTCTATTTCTTTGTGCATCTGTAAAATCTCTATCAGCTTGCAATACTTCTAGAATTGTTCCTGAGCCAAGATTGTATCTTTCTTGATTTATTTTTCTTGTCTCCGCTGCAGCAGTTACATTTTTAGTTGCAACATCTAAACTTTTTTTAGCTGCTTGTAAATCTAAGAAACCTTGTTTTACTTCAATCTTTACTAACCTTTCCAATGCCAATAAATCTTCTTGTGAATTTTTCAAACTTACCGTTGCTAATTGAATTTGATTCTCTGTAGAAAAATTTGAAAATATTGGTACATTTAATGTGAGCCCAAGGTCAAGTGTTTTTCTATTAAATAAAGATGAAGGTTTAGTTGCAAAAGTGTAGTAAGAATAACTTCCTGACAAACTTGGAAATAATCCAGAACGTGCTATTGTCAAATTATTTTCTGCAGCATTTACTAAATGTTGTTGACTCTTAAAATCAAATCTTGTATCTAATGCCGCGTTAACCATTGCGCTAATGTTATCAAATTCTGGCATATAAGTATCAATATCAATTGAACTTCCACTGAATGGATCCACAAGTATATAATCATCGAGAACATTGAGGGCAAGGTAATTCAATAAGTTGCTTAATGAAGTTTCATAGCTATTCTGTGCTTGGATAAGTAATAATTCAGCATTACCTAATTGAACCTGAGCAGTATAGACGTCTGCTTTTGCAACAATGCCAAGTCTATTTCTTTCTTGAACTGTTTCATAAAATTTTTGATTGTATTTAACATTATCTTCTCGAACACGCATTAATTCCGCTGCATTTAAAACAAGATAATAAAAGTTTGTCGTTTCGTAGACAACATCTTGTTTCTTTTTTTCAATATTATATTCAGTTGCTTTTAAGTTGTTATCTTTTTGATTAATGTTTGCAATATTAGCAAGTCCATCAAATAATGTTACACCACCGCTTAAACTCATAGAATATGATCTACTGTCAGCTTCTGATTGTGGTATAATAACTTCATTACCGAAAAAATCTCTTTGAGTTCCGCCAATATCATTTACTCTTTGCCAACTAAATCCAGCTCTTCCATTCACTGTTGGTAACAATGCCCCGTATGCATTCTTAAGTTGAGATTGACTGGTAAGCAGACTATTCTTAGTTTTAATTAAGGAAGTATTTCTTTGCAGCGCAATTGAAATTGCTTCTTCTAAAGTCAGTTTCTTTTGGGCAAATATTGGAGAGAGTAAAGCAAAAGAAATGATAAGCAACAAAATACGTTTCATTAGTTTCTCCTTTGTGCATAGATTTGCACACTAATTTTACTACTTTTTAATTATGACGTTTTAAAATTGAAAAAAGTTACATTAAAATTAAGGTTTTTCTAGGAATTCATTCTTTATTTTTAGGAAATACTCGAATGCTTCTTCATAGTTATTGCCAATCTTTCCATCTAGAATTGCTTCTTCTATGGCAGATTTTATTAAACCCACTGTTTTTGAAGGAGGTATGTTACATATTTTCATAATTTCATCACCTCTAACTGGGGATTGAAATGCTCTAAGTTTATCTCTCTCTAAAACATCTTTCACTTTTTGCATTACAATCTCATAATTTTCTAAATACTTTGTTACCTTGCTTGGATTTTTACTAGTTATATCAGCTCTACAGAGAGTTATTAAATCATCTAAATCTTCGTCTGCAGCAACTATTAATCTGCGAATTGCGGAATCGGTTACTTGTTCGTCAACCAAGGCAATTGGTCTCAAATGAAGTCTTATTAATTTTTCTATATAACCAATTTTTGAGTAAGGAAGTTTCATCTTTTGAAAAATATTTTTCATCATTCGTGCACCTAATTCTTCATGCCCATGGAATGTCCAGCCTATACTATCAACAAATTTTTTGGTAGTAGGTTTTGCAATGTCATGAACTAGTGCTGCAAATCTAAGCCAAAGATTCTCACTCACTTTAGCAATATTATCTACAACCATACATGTATGATAAAAAACATCTTTATGATGATGTTCGTTAACTTGCTCAACGCCACCAAGATCATGTACTTCTGGAAAAACAATTTTCATGATTCCGGATTCAAATAATAGTTTTAATCCAATAGATGGTTTTTCTGATGCTAAAATTTTTAGAAATTCATCTGTAATTCTTTCTTGAGTAATAATTTCCAAACGTGATGACATGTTGCTAGCAGCTTGTAAGGTTTTATCTTCAATTGCAAAATTTAGTTGAGAAGCAAAACGAAATGCACGCATTATTCTGAGTGGGTCATCCTCAAATGTTTTATTCGGATCAAGAGGAGTTTTAATAATTTTTTTTTCAATGTCTTTTGAGCCGTTAAATCGATCAACCAAATCACCATAATTCTCATCATTTAATGAAATCGCTAAGGTGTTAATTGTAAAATCCCTTCTGTTGAGATCATCATCCAAAGTGCCAATCTTAACAATTGGGTTTCTACTTTCTTTGATGTATGATTCTTTCCGAGCACCAACAAACTCTAAAAGCAAATTATCGAATCTAAAATGAGCAGTACCATAATTTTTATAAACTGCAACATCAAATACACCCAATCTCCTGGCAAATTCAAATGTAAATTCGATACCATTGCCTACAATTACAAAATCAATTTCATTTCTTTCTCTTTTAAGCAAAGTATCACGTACAAATCCACCTACAATGTAAATTTCTTCACTTCTTTTTTTTGCAATTTCAGAAGCAATTTTCAAGAATTTAAATCTGTCAATTATTTTTATAAAATCAATCATGAAATTCTATTTTTATTTCATCGGATGAATTAACTAGCCAGTTTATAAATTTTAAATTTTCAATCAGTTTTTTTGTAAAAAATTTATTGTCTTGAAACTGCAAGGATAATACAGCTAATTTTTTTGCAATTTCTAATTCTCCCAGGTTAACAGCAGCATCTGATAAAACAAAAGCACCATAACTTGAACTAAAATTTGTTACTTCAATTTTATTTGAGAATTCATTAACTATCTTTTCTAAATCTGCTTTTTCAATTTTCAAATTTAACATGATTGGTATTGATTCATAAAATATTTCATCTTTATTCAGTGATAGAAGAATTTCCAATTTTCTTTTATCATCACCCAATAAAAACGATTGAAGCTTTTCAGTTCCTTCTAATAATAGTTGTTTTCTTAAAGCTATATTAAATTTATAAACATGATGAGGATTTTGAACTAAAAGACTATCATAATATCTTAATGCTTCCAAACTATCATCCAACTTTACTTTTAAATCGCCAGCGACAAGTTCTAAATTATAAAAATAGCGTGTTTCTCTAAACTTATACAGCTCATTCGAAATTAATATGTCAGCTTCTTTTTCTTTCTTTTGTTCAAAAAGGGAATTAACCATTCCAATTAAAGAATAATAGGTATTGGAGTATTCATATACGTCTTTGTATTTGGCATATGCCAATTCATATTCCTTATTCCAAAGTAGAGTTGCTGCTTTTCTAGTCTGAGATGCTGCAGAACGAGCACAGAATTTCTTGAAAATTGGTTGACCTCCAAAATAAAGCATGGCTTTGTGATTATTGTTTTCTACATCCATACTGTCAATATAATTTTCATAGTCATTTTCTAACTCTTTTAGATTTTTTAAATAAATAGATTCAAACGAAGAACCAGAATAAATTTCCTTTGCTTTATTGATTCCATATTTATCAATGATATATTGAATAAATGACCCAGCTTGCAAATACGAAATTGTTGGGTATTTTGAAAAAAAAGTAAATCCTTCAAATAGATTTTTTATCTGATGCTTAAATTTTGTTTTTAAACCAAGCGCAGCAAAATAATGTATCGGTAAATTATCATAGTCATCTTCAATTGCCATTGCAAAGCCTTCAATCAAGGCTGGATTTATTCCACTTGCAACCTGAAATGGCGTTGTACCAAATTCTGCAGCCATTACATGAACAAGTTCATGCTTTAATGAAGAATTATAAGTTGGAAAATTTAAATAAATCTGTTTAAGCCAAGGTTTGGCAACATCGGCATTTCCCGATCCAAATAATAATCTCTTTTGTTGTGATTTTGTAAAAACGTACGAAGTAATTTTTACTTCATACTTCAATTCCAGTTGTTCTTTTATTTCCTCATAAAAGTATTCATGACGTAAAGCCAGTATTTTTTTTGAGATTGAATCGATCGATTTATCTTGGTAATAAATATCAAAATGTTCAGTATTGATTAGACCATTTAATTCACTTTTTATTTTAGAATTATCAGTAGAAAAACCTAAAGAGGGTTTTAGTAATACAAAAAATGATAAAACTACAACTACAATACTTATTGACTTAGTTTTACCTAATTTTTTTGTATATACTAATTGAGTCAATAAAAGTAGCGTAATTGCAAATGCTAAACAGAAAAGTCGATATGATAAAATAATTCTGTTGATAGATAGATCTTCGTCATAAATTGTACCGGGTAAAAATCCAAAGATAAAATTGTAAAAATAAATTTGAGGATTAAAATAAAACTCAATTAAAGGATAACATAGAATTAACAATGACACAAGTGTAAATATGAGGTATTTAAGTCTTGAAGAATGATATGAAATAAATATCCCAAATGATGATCCCAAAAAAACAGTCGGTACTGTTAAAGTCAAATAAAACAGAGAACCATCGGTAAACGGGCAATAACTAAAAAGAACCGTCGATACTAAACTAACAATAAATGGAATTATTAAAATCTGCCCAAAAAATAATTTCTCTCTGGAAAAAAATTCAATAATGCCATTATTTTTAGAGAATACTTTAATACTCGCAAAACCAGATATAAAAAAAATAAGAATAGAATTTACAAGTGAAAATTCGTAGCCTAGTATATTAGTTAATGGTAAAAAAACAAGGAGAAGGTTTATTGAGAATAGAATAAATAAAAGTAAATTTTTAAAACTAAATTTTAATTTCATCAACTTAGAATTCTGAAGTTGGCAATCTCTCTATGTCAGCACCTAAACTTCGTAGCTTCTCTTCAATTCTTTGATATCCACGGTCAAGATGATAAATTCTTAAAACTTCGGTTGTCCCCTCTGCAGCTAAACCAGCTAAAACAAGACATGCACTTGCTCTTAAATCAGTTGACATTACTTTTGCACCCTTTAATTTTTTTACACCCTTCACAAATGCACTGTTATTAGTAACTTCTATTTTTGCTCCCAATCTAATTAATTCTGGGACATGATTGAATCTGTCATAGTATATTGTATCTGTAATTGTAGCAGTTCCTTCAGACAATGCCATATAAGCGATCCATTGAGCTTGCATGTCAGTTGGGAAGCCAGGGTAAACAGCAGTTGTGACATCAACTCCAGATATATTAATATTTTCACAATCTAATTCAAGTAAATTATTATTACATATAATTTTAGCACCACTTTCTTGCAGTTTTGTTAAGATAGATTCAATGTGTTCATAATTAACACAATCCAGTGTGATTTTACTTTTAGTCATTGCACCAGCAACTAATAATGTCCCAGTTTCTATTCTATCTGGAATATTCTCTATACTTGCTCCATCTAACTGCTCCACTCCTTCAATTTCCAAAAAAGTTGTCCCAATTCCATTGATTTTTGCACCCATCTCTTTAAGAAAATTGGCTAAAATTGTTATTTCAGGTTCAATTGCAGCATTTGAAATTGAAGTTGTACCTTTTGCTAGAACTGCAGCCATTAATGCATTTCCGGTTGCCCCAACAGATGAAATATCAAAATGAATTTTTGCACCTCTGAGCCCGCTGCTTTTTGCAATAATATAACCTTCCTCAAGTTCTATTGAAGCACCTAACTTTTTCATTGCTTCTAAATGTAAATTGATTGGTCTTGGACCCCAAGCACACCCACCAGGCATTGATACCTTTGCATAGCCATATTTCGCAAGCAATGGACCAAGAACATAAACTGATGCCCTCATTTTTTTTACATGTTCGTATGGTGCTACCTGACTTGAAATATAATTTGTATTTAATTTTAATGTATGGTTATTAAATTCAGCCTCAGCCCCTAGATTAGAGAGAAGCTTTATCATTGTATGAATATCATTAACCTCTGGAGTGTTATAGATAGTATTTTCACTGGTATTAAGAAGAGTCGCTGGAATTAAAGCAAGTGAAGAATTTTTAGCACCGCTAATTTTAACAGTACCTTTTAATTTTTGACCACCATTGATAACAAATTTGTCCACTGTATCAACCCTTTACTCAATTTTAAACATCATACCATTAACACCAACTAAATACAAATGACCATCAGGATTTACTGATATATTATTGATGTTAGAAATTATCTGTGAATCAACCAAATTCCAATTTTCACCTTTATCCTTGGTAATCATTATAGTTCCACGACTGCCAATCAAAACAGAAGTACTTTCAGAAATAAACATTGCTTTCTGAAGACCCCCAATTTCTATTAATTTTTGGCTACTCCAGTCTTCGCCATAATTTGTAGACCTTAGTACCATACCATCACCTCCGGCAATCAATCCAAATCCATATTTTGTAAAGTCTACCGATTTGAAATAATTATCATCAATTCCACTATCAATTCTTTGCCAGTTTTCTCCACCATTAATTGTCTTCAGTATCATTCCATTCCATCCTACAGCATACCCACGTTTCGAGTCAATAAATGAAAGATCGAAAATTAAATCATTAGTATTAGTGATTACTTTATACCAATTAATACCACCGTTATTTGTCTTTAAAATTATTCCTTTATTGCCAGTAATAAAACCGGTTTGTTCATCGATAAATTTTACTTTAAAAAATGTATATCCTTGCTGAAATGGAATATGCTGAATTGTATCTAAAAAATTATTACTATAAAAAATAGCGGACGAATCACCAACTAAAATTGATTTTCCAGATGCTGAGCAGTAAACATCACTTAAATTAACCTTACGATTAAAATATTTTACAGCCCAACTTGTACCTCCATCATTTGAAACAATTATGGTTCCTTCGTCACCCACGGCAGCTGCAAATTTTTCATTTGCAAAATAAATGGAATTTAAATTGACCTTTGTATTGGACTCGACTTTATTGATTGAAGAAAATTTAAATTTATCACTTTCCGTAGAAAAAATAGATTGAATAGAATATTTCTTTAAACTATCTAATTTATTACTTGTAATTAAATCATGAACTTGATTATAAACAAAGTAGGCGAGCGCTATCAGAATAACTATTACGCCAACAAATGCTAAACTACTTGTTAATTTATAAGTTTTCGATCGCTCTTGAGTTTTTTGAAAGTAGCTTGTATACAATTTTGAAACAAACTTATCTAGCTCTTGTACATCATGGTACATATCTTCGCAAGTATTGTATCTATTATTTGGTTCTTTTTCAATTGATTTGAAAATTACTTTGTCAACTTGCTCTGGAATACCAGTTAGTTTAGCAGATATCCTCTCAGGTGATTTTTTTAAATGCCCATCCATCACATCGTATTCACTTTGAAAATCATATGGAGGTGATCCAACAATCATTTCGTATACAGTGCAGCCGATAGAGTAAATATCACTTCGATGAGTAATTTCTCCGCCTCTTATTTGTTCTGGACTCATGTAATAAACCGTTCCTATCTTTGAGCCAGTGCGAGTCATATTTTTATCGTACAATGATTTGGAAATACCAAAATCCATTATCTTGGTAATGCCTTCTTTGTTCAAAATAATATTAGATGGTTTTATATCTCTATGAACAAATCCTTTAGAATGCGCGTAGCCTAGTCCTAGTAAAGTTTGTTTTAAGATATAAATCACATCATGTAAATTAAATCGACCTTGCTTTTGAATTACCTTCTCTAAGCTTTCTCCTTCAACATACTCCATGACAATACCAAGCAAATGAGCATATTCAATAAAACCGTAAACACCAACAATATTTGGATGAGTTAACTTAGCTTGATTTTTCGCTTCCCTTTTAAATCTTTCAATAAAATGTTCTCTCTCATAGGTTTGGGCATTCAACATCTTTATTGCTACATAACGGTCAAGCTTTGTATCGTAAGCTTTATATACAATACCCATTCCGCCTTTGCCAAGCACTGAAACAATGCGAAAATTATCAATTAGTTTTCCGATTAAGTTTTCCATGTGTAAAATTTATCTTTTGATAAGTTAATATAAAAAATTTTTAACCATTTTCAGACTAATCAGATTTCAAAGCATTGTTTTGCAACTGAGTTATCAATTTTTGATTTCTCTGCATTATTAAGTATTTTTACATCCTTGCGAGAGTGGCGGAATTGGCAGACGCGCTAGACTTAGGATCTAGTGCCCAAAAGGTGTGGGGGTTCGAGTCCCCCCTCTCGCACCAAATCTTTATTTTCTAACACTTTATCGAGGTATTTTTTGGAAGTAAAAGTTATTCAAATCTCTGATGCTGAACAAGAAATTGAAGTTAATCTTACTTATGATGAAATATTAACTGACATTGAAGAAGCATATAAGGAAGAACGTAAAAATATTTCTATTGACGGATTTCGCAAAGGTAAAGCTCCTATTGGTATTGTTAAAAAACTTTATGGAGAATCAATTGAATATAAAGCCAGTGAAAAAATTGCAACGAAAAAATTCTGGGTTGCTGTTAATCAAGAAAAACTAAAACCAATTTCAACACCGCAATTGGTGGATATTGATTTCGTAATTGGATCAAAATTGTTCTTTAAAGTTAAATATGAAATAAAACCTAAACTTGAGCTAAAGAACTACAAAAGTCTTGAAATTGAAAAACCAATTTTCAAAGTAAAAGAAGACGACATTCAAAAAGAAATTGATCATCTTTTGAAACCATACCTAAAATATGAAACTGTGGAAGCTGTTGACGATAGAGATCATCGAATTACTGTCAACTTGCAGCGAATTGATGAAAATGGGATTGCAATGATTGGCCATCGAAGTGAAAATATGGTAATTGTCCTTAATGATGAAAAAGTTAATCCACAGATTAGAGAAAATGCATTAGGTAAAAAGGTAAGTGAAAGCTTTAATTTTTCTTTTGTTGATGAACATCATCATGGTGATGAACTCCATAAAGAAGAATTTAAATATGATGCAGAAATCACTAAAATTGAAAAAATTGTAAAACCAGAGTTAAATGAAGAGATAATCCAAAAAATTTCCAATAATAAATCAAAAACTGTAAACGAATTAAATGAATTGATGCATAAAAATTTTTCGGATTATTATACAAAACAATCAGACGAAATCTTTGTAAATAATCTATTAAATGAAATTGTAAAAAATAATGACTTCACTCCTCCTTCTGGCTATGTTGAAAATATTCACCATAGATTAATAGAAATCGAAAAAGAAAATGCCAAGCGATACAAAATGAAGAATATTGATGAAAAAGCTATTGCAGAATATTTTAAGCCAAGAGCAGAATGGAATGCTAAATGGCAAATCGTATTGGAAAATATTGCTGAAGTGGAAAACTTAAAAGTTGAAGATTCTGAGCTGGAAAAATTGGCAAAACAAGAAGCGGAAAAAACTGGAATTTCTGTTCAGAAACTTATAAAATACTATAAGGATTCAAATAGGGATGAAACTTTACTTGAAGACAAAGTAATAAAATTCTTAAAAGAAAATAATAATACTAAAGAAGTTAATGCTGAAGAGAAATTACAAGAGAAAAAAGGGAAATAAATATGAAACTTGATTATGCATTAAACAGTCCAATTAAAAAAGACTTTGAAATTTATAATCAATTAGTCCCCTATGTAATTGAACAAACCGGCCGAGGTGAACGTGGCATGGATATATTCTCAAGGCTGTTGAGAGAAAGAATTATTTTTCTCGGAACAGCAATTGATGACCATATTGCTAGTTTGATTATTGCGCAACTTTTATTTCTTGAAGCTGAGGATCCAGAAAAGGATATTTATTTATACATCAACTCGCCTGGTGGAAGTGTTTCAGCTGGATTAGCAATCTATGATACTATGAAATATATCAAATCAAAAGTTTCAACAATTTGTGTTGGACTAGCTGCCAGTATGGGTGCTGTATTATTAGCTGGAGGAGAACCAAAAAAAAGATCAGCCCTTCCTCATGCAAAAATAATGATTCATCAACCCTGGATTGGCGGTTTACAAGGACAAACAACTGATATAGAAATTCATGCAAAAGAAATGATTAAAACTCGTGATACTATTTATAATATTTTAACAGAGCATACTGGCAAATCATATGAACAGATTGCAAAAGATTGTGATAGAGATTATTTCTTAACTTCAGAGGAAGCAAAAAACTATAAGTTGATCGACAACATCCTTGTGCACAGAGCAACTCCAAATGATAATAACAAAGAAAAGAAATAGTTATATATCATAAATTCAAATCATCGCTAGATTTTTAAACGAAACAATTAAAATTTGTTTCGTTTTTTTTTATTAATCGAGTCAAATATTATGAAGACTTTGCTAATACTATTCGCCCAAAAGATTTATTATTGTATGTATTACTTAATTTTTGAGAAAAAAATAGTAAATTGTTCATAAGATAATTTTTTGTTTTTGATAGTTCAAAAAACATAGTATTTTATTAGTTAAAATCTGGAGATAGGATGCAAGATATAGAATCCACTCTTTCGCAGTTACCTAAACCAACATCCAAAAATAAGGTTCTTGTAATAGAAGATGACTACGCAACTTCAAAACTCCTAAACAATTATCTCAACAAATGGGGATACAATCCAACACTTGTTGCAACCGAAGAACAAGTTTTTTCTGTTTTAGAGAAAGAAGAATTACTTGCAATTATTCTTGATATCGAAATTCCAACGACAAATGGATTAGAACTATTAAAAAAGATTCATGAGCATCCAAACGCAAAAAATGTTCCGGTTATTGCATGCAGTATTGAACCTGAGCAGCAAAAAGCATTCTTGATGGGTGCAGTTGAATATTTTATCAAACCGATAAATTATAATTACCTGGTAGAAGTGCTTCAGAGTTATAAGCTCCGTAAGGATTCTAAAATTTTATGTGTCGATGACGATTTGCCCACACTTAATTTAGTTAAGCAAGCGATTGATAGTGTCGGATTTAATGCAATTACCGAAAATGTTTCTGCAAATGTAATGGATCTTATAAAAGATAAAGACCTTGATCTTGCAATTATTGATTTGGATATGCCGCCTCCAAATGGATTTGAATTAATCAAATTAATTAAATCTGAAAAACGATTTGCTAACCTTCCAATTATTATTTACACCGGGAAAGAAAATTATCTTGAAGACCTTCACAATATTGAAGGAATGTTTACTGAGTTATTGGAGAAACAATCAACAAACCTTGAAGACTTAGCAGATGTAATTAATGCGATGATCTACAGCTACGAAATTCCTCCGCCAGCGGAAGAAGTTCTTGCTAAAACTGGAGTAATTAAAATTCTATTAGCTGAAGATTACAAACACTCACAAATAATTGTTACTAGACTACTAAAGAAAAATAATTTTGAAGATATAATTGTTGTTGAAAATGGTGAAGAAGCTGTTAAAATGGCGCGAGATCAAAAATTTGATTTAATTCTTATGGATATGCAAATGCCGATAATGAATGGTTTTGAAGCAACAGAAAAAATTAGACAAATTCCGGATTATAAAAGTATTCCGATAATAGCATTGACAGCTTTCGCAATGAAAGGTGACCGCGAAAAATGTCTTGAAGCCGGTGCTACTGATTACATTCCCAAACCAATTGATAGTAAAGAATTTATAGATAAGGTTCGGTATTATACAACAGCTTAAATAAGTTTTAATAATTATTTTTTACTTAAGCCGGTTAGCCGGCTTTTTTTATGATGCACAATACTTTAACAGTTATTCCCATTCTTGTTATATTTGTAAACCAAAATGAAATTCGGGTAATATATTGAAAAACATCAGAGTTAGATTTGCACCCTCCCCAACCGGTTATCTGCATGTAGGAGGTTTACGAACAGCATTGTACAATTATTTATTCGCACGAAAGAATAATGGAAAATTTATTTTAAGAATTGAAGATACCGACCGCAGCAGATATGTAGAAGGTGCTGTAGAAAATTTAATTGCATCTTTGAAATGGGCTGGATTGACTTTTGATGAAGGTCCCGATGTCGGTGGAAATTTCGGTCCTTATATGCAGTCGCAAAGACTTGAGACATATAAAAATTATGTAAACGAATTAATTAATAAAGGAGATGCTTACTATTGTTTCTGCACACCTGAAAGATTAAAAGCACTTCGCGAAGAACAAGAAAAACAGAAACTGCCTCAAGCAAAATATGACAAACATTGTCTTTCTCTTTCTAAAAATGAAATCGAAGAAAAACTTAAAAATAATATTTCTTATGTAGTAAGATTAAACGTACGACCAAATCAAAAAATAATTTTTGATGATGTTATTCGTGAACGAGTCGATTTTGACAGTAACAATGTAGATGACCAGGTTTTAATAAAAAGTGACGGCTTCCCTACTTATCATCTTGCAAATGTTGTTGATGATCATTTGATGGAGATTAGTCATGTTATTCGTGGCGAAGAATGGTTATCATCTACTCCGAAACATGTTTTATTATACGATGCTTTCGGTTGGGAACGACCAAGGTTTGCTCACCTTCCTCTCCTTCTAAATCCCGATAAATCAAAACTCAGCAAACGCCAAGGCGATGTAGCTGTTGAGGATTATCGTGACAAAGGTTACTTGAAAGATGCGCTAATTAATTTTGTTGCACTTCTTGGCTGGAATGCTGGTGATGATAAAGAATTCTATTACCTCAATGAACTTGTAAATGCATTTTCATTAGAACAAGTAAATAAATCCGGAGCGGTCTTTGATGTAGTAAAACTAAATTCTCTAAATGCACTTCATATAAGAAATCAATCAAACGAAAAATTACTAACGATGCTTAAAAGTGAAATTGAGAATTCAGAATTGAGAATTGAGAATTATTCCGATGAAAGATTATTGCTAATAATAGAATCAATGAAAGAAAGAGTATCGTTTGTAAAAGAATTTATTACTGAGTGTCGGTATTTCTATACTCCACCAGCAGAGTACGAACAAAAATCCATTGAGAAGAATTGGAAATCCGATACACCCAATCAAATGAAAAAACTTGCCGAAGCTTTTTCATTATTAGAGTCGCCCTCCAAAGAAGATTATGAACTTGCATTTACAAAAGTTGCTGAGGAATTGAATGTCGGTAATGGAAAACTAATTCACCCATTGCGACTTGCAGTAAGCGGACAAAGCACAGGACCTGGAATGTTTGATATTCTCTATATACTTGGGAAAAATGAAATATTAAAGCGAATCAATAGTGCCATTAATAAATTAAAATAGGAATATTACTTCAATAGAGTAATATTCCTATTTATTTACAAAGACAATGCTACCAAGCAAATCCAATATCAAATCTTAATGCTGGTGAAGTTCCATCGTATTTTTCAAAATCATGTTTAGAATTTACACTTCCAAAATAATAATCAACTCCAATTCCCAATCCCATTGCAAATTGTTCACCCGGAAACCATTGCCAACCAATTAAACCACCAATTGAAAAAGGACTTGTACTTGCGTCATCTGCTTTTATGTTATTGTAAGAA
>Ga0194127_10003425_pt1 | contig 20361 bp, 20 predicted proteins | sample TA2KigC100mmetaG_FD_148624 | JGI IMG/M metagenome (GOLD analysis project Ga0194127, IMG submission 148624) | Freshwater microbial communities from Lake Tanganyika, Tanzania - TA2015036 Kigoma Deep Cast 100m | ecosystem: Environmental > Aquatic > Freshwater > Lake | place: Tanzania: Lake...
GGGCGAGAAGCTGGATTTCCAAATCCAAGCCGGAAATCCAGATCGCCCCTTGTGCGAGCAGAGACGACACAAACGCCACGTGAGACCGCAGATCAACGGTATGCCACGGCGGGCGGACCACGCATTCGTTGAAGTCCTGCCACAAGAGACCGCTGCTCCGGGTCGAATAGTCCACGGCCACCAAATGGATGCGGGGGAACGCGGCGCGCAGCGAACGGGCGATGCCGACCCCTGGTGACGGGTTGGCTCCGCCGTGGACGCCGCTGATGTAGATCTGCAACATGCCGGCCCTTGTCGATGGAGAGGAGAGTGTTTTAGCCTGCATTATTCATGAACGCTTCTGCTGCAATCGCGGATTCGCTGCTGCGACAAGCCTGCACGCGGCTCGCAACTGCGTGCAGGCGGGCGGGCTCGCCGCGCGGTCGGTCAACATACTGTTTCAAGTATGCCTCCCTCCCTTGCGGCTCCGCGCGCCCGTCTCGCGACGCGACTCCACGATTTCGCGACGAACCGTCATGAATAATGCAGGCTAGCGCGCCGTCATCCCGCCGTCAATGGGAAAAACCGCGCCGGTGACCCAGGCGGACTCGTCAGAGGCCAGGTAGAGGACGAGCTTGGCCACTTCCTCCGGAGTCCCCGGCCGGTCAAGGGGATAGTCCGACAGGACTTGGGCCAATGCTGACGGGTCACTGATCAGCCCGGCCGCCATCGGCGTGTCCACCAGGCCGGGATTTACCGCATTGCAGCGGATGCCCTGCTTGGCATAGTCGATCGCGAGGCAGCGGGTCATGGAATCGAGAGCTCCCTTGGTGGCGGCATAGACCGGGAGCAGAGGAATGCCGACCAACGAAGCAATTGAGGAAATGTTGACGATCGAGCCGCCACCGGCCTTCATCATGGCCGGGACCGCCGCTCTGGTCATACGAAAGACACCGGTCAAGTTCACGGCCAGGACTTCATCCCAGGTCGCATCGTCCGTTTCGTGCAGGGCTTTTCCGAAGGCGCCGATCCCGGCGTTGTTGACGAGGATGTTCAGTTTGCCGAATGTCCGCACCGCTTGATCCACCGCCGATCTGACATGGGTTTCATCCGTCACGGAGCCGGCGACCGCGAGGGCCCGACCCGGTGTGATCTCACCGACCACCCGCTCGAGGGCCTCCTTGCGCCGTCCGGTGAGCACGACCGCCGCGCCTTCCTGCGCGAAGAGCTTGGCGACCGCCTCCCCGATTCCCGCGTTGCCTCCGGTGATCAAGGCGACTTTGCCCTCCAGCCGCTTCATGACTCGTCCTCGCTCCTCATCGATTCCTTGCGTTCCTCCTCTTGCCCATCCTGGGCGGCCTCCGCCGTCCTGCTCCCCCAGAAGCCAGGCTCGACCTTCCGGGCTACCGTGATGAAGCCCGAATGAGCGACCATCCGGTGGTCCGGCCGTACGCTCCGTCCCTGAATGTTCCAGGTCCGCAGCAGGGTCTCGAAGGTCTCAATGAGCCCGAGTTGCGCCGTCCGTTCCAAGGCCTCCACCGTCTGCATGACCTGGGGCACGGTCGGCACGTAGCTCAGGTACAGGCCACCGGACCGCAAGGCCCGCAGGGCGTGGGGCACCACCCGCCAGGGCTCGGGCAAGTCCAGCACGATGCGGTCGAAGGCCTCGTCTCCTTCGTCGATCCCTTCGTAAACGTCCTTCTTCTTCACCGTCAGGGTGGAAACCGGCCCCAGATACCGTTCGATGTTTTTCATCGCGGTCCTGGCGAAGTCTTCCCTGGCTTCGTAGCTGACCACCGATCCACTGGGCCCCACGGCCCGCAGCAACGCCATCGTCAAGGCCCCAGAGCCTGTGCCTGCTTCGAACACGCGGGCGCCCGGATAGACGTCCGCCCAGATCGTGATCATGGCGAGATCCTTCGGATAGATCACCTGGGCGCCGCGCGGCATCTTCAGCACATAGTCGCCCAGCGTAGGCAGGAGGGCGAGCATCCGCTTGCCGCGGGAAAGGGTCACGAGGGAGCCGTCCGCCTTGCCGATCAACTCGTCGTGCTGGATCGTCTCGCCGCTGTACTGAAAGGTCTCCCCGGCCTTCAAGGTCAGGGCGTACTGCCTCCCCTTCTTGTCCACCAAGTGGAGACGCTGGCCGTTCTGCAAGACTCTACCGCTGTTCATGGCGGACTCATCATAGGAGAACGGGAGTGGCTTTTCAACCGACTGACCGACCGTTTTCTTGACAGGCTGTCGAGAGGGCCGTATGATCGAGCGGGTTCGTGCCTCATCCCCACTGGGACCACTCCATGCAAACCTTGGTCTTCCGCCTCGTTTCTCCTGCGTCCATCATCGCCGCCTTCGCGCTGCTCGTTTCGATAGGGCTTACCGCGCCCGCTTCATCGACTTCCGAGGTTTCAAATCGGGTTGTGGTGGCGACCTACGAGGGAGTCATTAACCCGGTGTCGGCCGAGTACCTGCATGATGCCCTCGCCTTCGCGGAGACTAACGGGGCGCAGGCCTTGATCGTCCAACTTGATACGCCCGGGGGCCTCGACACCTCGATGCGGCTCATCGTCAAGGACTTCACCGGCTCTCCGCTCCCCGTGGTGGTCTATGTGGCCCCCTCCGGCGGTCGGGCCGCCTCCGCCGGCGTGTTCATCGCGCTGGCCGCCTCCGTGGCGGCCATGGCCCCAGGCACGAACATCGGCGCGGCCCACCCGGTGGCGATGGGCGGGGGCGAGATGGACAAGACCATGAAGGAGAAGGTCGAGAACGATTCCGTGGCCTACATCAAGTCGATCGCGGAGCGGCAAGGTCGCAACGTGGCCTGGGCCGAGGACGCCGTGCGGAAGAGCGTCTCCGTGACCGAAAAGGAAGCGCTGGCCCTCAAGATCATCGATCTCGTGGCGGATGACCTGCCGGCCCTGCTGGACAAGCTGGACGGCCGCAAGGTGGCGATGGGAGCTACCTCCGTCACGCTGCACACGAAGGAGGCGGCCGTGCAGCCGTTCCCGATGAGCTGGCGGCTGGAAATGTTGAAGGCTCTCAGCGACCCCAACATCGCCTATGTCTTGATGACGCTCGGCACGATCGGGTTGCTGGCCGAACTGTATAATCCCGGCGCGATCCTGCCCGGCATCGTGGGAGCCATCAGCCTCATTCTGGCTTTCTATTCCTTTCAGTCGCTGCCGGTGAACTACGCGGGGGTGCTTCTGGTCCTGCTGGGCATCGTCTTATTCGTTCTGGAAATCTCGGTCACGAGCTACGGCTTGCTGGCCATCGGTGGGGTGATCTCGATGATCCTGGGCTCGCTGATGTTGATCAAGTCCGAGGCCCCGTTCCTGAAAATTTCCTGGTCCTTCATTGTGCCCGTGGTGACTTTGACCGCCGGTTTCACCCTGTTCATGGTCGGGATGGGCATCCGCGCCATGCGCCGGAAGCCCTCGACGGGACGCGAAGGGATGGTCGGCCTGGTGGGGATCGCCAAAACACCTCTGACCCCGCAAGGGAAGGTCCTGGTCCACGGCGAACTGTGGGAGGCGGTCAGCGACCGTCCCCTGCAGCCGGGAGACGAGGCCGAAGTCACGAGGATGGAAGGGCTGAAGCTCTACGTCACCCCCGCTGCCAAAAAGGGAGATGCCTGACATGAACCTCCTGTTCAGTCCGATGATCCTTCTTGTCCTGCTGGGCCTGCTCGTGACGATGGGCTTCCACGTGTTGCGCGAATACGAGCGGGCCGTCATCTTCCGATGGGGTCGGTTGGCGCGCGGCCTCGTCGGGGGCACCGGGCCGGGCGTGGTCATCATCATCCCTCTCATCGACAAGCTGGTACGGGTGAGCCTGCGGACGGTCGCCATGGACGTGCCCCCGCAAGACGTGATCACCAAGGACAACGTCTCGGTAAAGGTGAACGCGGTGATCTATTTCCGCGTGGTGGACCAGCAGCGAGCGATTGTGGAAGTCGAAGATTATCTCTACGCCACCTCCATGATGTCCCAGACGACGCTGCGCAGCGTGCTGGGGCAGAGCCAGCTCGACGATCTCCTGGCCAAGCGGGAAGAGATCAACGCCGAGCTGCAGCGGATCATCGACCAGCAGACCGAACCCTGGGGCGTCAAGGTCTCGGCGGTGGAGGTCAAGAACGTGGATCTTCCGCAGGAGATGCAGCGGGCGATTGCCAAGCAGGCCGAAGCGGAGCGCGAACGGCGGTCGAAGGTGATCCACGCGGAAGGCGAATACCAAGCCGCGCAGCGCCTGACCGATGCAGCCACTGTCATGAGCCAAAATCCGATTGCGCTTCAACTGCGATACCTTCAAACCCTGGTGGAGATCGCTGCCGAAAAGAACTCCACCACGATCTTCCCGGTCCCCATCGATATCATCTCGCCCCTGCTCAAGAGTCTGGAGAAAAAAGGGTAAGGGACGTCTCTGAGCCGCAATCCGCCTAAAATGCAGGCAGAAGCTTGATTTTTCTTCCTTAGGCCTTACCTTCCTGTCCAATTCCAGCTTCGGCAGCCTTACCAAGCCCTGTTTTTCCGGGCGGTAATCGTAAGCCATTGGAATTATTTGGTTATTTAAATCATGGGCGGTGGTGAATCCTTTTGTCTATTCTGGTCTCAAATTAACTGTAAAACCAAAGCAAGGCCTGACACGTAAGAATTTCGAGGAGAGTGAGTCCTACCGACTGACCGGTAGAAGGAGCGTCATAGTAAGCCGATGAGAAAAGATACCCTCATAGAGGAACCCCAGGAAGAAACACTCGAGCAGCGTGGGACGCCGGAACTTGAAGCGGACGATGCGGAGGCCAGCGATCTGCTTGAAGTGATCGAGCGCGACGCGACTGGGGCGAACGCCGCCGAAAGCCGAGCGGAAAAGAAACGTCCTTCTCCGGGCGAAGACAGCTCGATGGCGCTGGAATCGCTCTACTTCCGTTCATTCGGCCAACGGCCCCTGTTGAATCGGGAGGAAGAGGTTGCGCTGGCCAAGCGGATCGATCAGGGGAGCAGGGGCATCCGGCTGGTCTTGCGGGAAGCCGTCGGCATTGCTCAACAGATGAAGAAGAGCGAGAAGCTTGAGGGTGCCCTCGAGGTCTTGCGCGAGAGCCGAGCCTTGAGCGGCTTCTCCGCCGTGGCTTTGGACAGGGTCGAAGGCAGTCTGCACGAGCTCATTGCGGAGGCCAAGGGACCGAGCAAAGTAGCCGCGTCCAGGCTGAAGCGGCTGACGCTGTGCCGCCGTCAGGCCCGCGAAGCCCGTGCGACCCTGGAAAAGGCCAAGGATGAGTTGGTGCGGTGCAACCTGCGGCTGGTAGTGGACATTGCCAAACACTACAATGGCCGCGGCCTCGGCCTGTTGGACCTGGTTCAGGAAGGCAACATGGGGCTGATGAAGGCGGCGGAGCGTTACCAGTATCGCAAGGGGTTCAAGTTCAGCACCTATGCGACCTGGTGGATTCGCCAGGGGATCACACGTGCCCTGGCCGACCAGTCCCGAACGATCCGCATCCCGGTGCACATGACCGAAGCCTCGCACCGGATCCTGCGGACTTCGCGCCGGCTGGTGCAGCAGCTTGGCCGGGAAGCCAGGATTGAGGAAGTGGGGCAGGCGTTGCGGACGCGTCCCGAGAAGATCCAGGAGACGATGCAGGTGTTCCAGGAGCCGATCTCCCTGGAGAATCCGATCGGAGACGGGGAGACCTTGCTGGGGGAGCTGATCGCAGATCGCCAGGCGGTGACGCCCGACTCGCACGTCCATCGCACCGAGCTGACGCGGGAGGTGGATCGCATCTTGGGGACGCTCACCCCTCGCGAGCAAACGGTGATCCGCATGCGGTTCGGGATCGGCCAGGATGAGCCTTTCACGCTGGAGCAGGTCGGGCAAAACCTCTCCGTGACCCGCGAGCGGATTCGCCAGATCGAGGCCAAGGCGATCAAGAAGCTGAAGCAGCCGGACGTCATGCAGATGTTTGAGGCGATCAAGTAACCAATTGCCGGTAGAAACAGATGCACAGTCGGAACGGGCGAGGCTGCCGGCCTCGCCCGTTTTATTTGTGGACCGGTGGCTTGCGACTTGAGCCAATTTGGGCGAGAATGGCAACCCTCTGGCCAAGCCGGATGGCTCAATCGGAGGGGACCCTGGGCAAATACTCATCGAGGAACCGCTTCTTCGGCGCGCTGACGCTCGCTGCAGCCTCCATCGGCCTGGCGGTCATGACCGCCGATTGGGCCCTGTCTCAAAACGGTCCCGCGCCGGCTAAGAAGAAAGAAATGACGGTTCCGGAGGTGGTAGCGGCGGTCAGGCCGTCGGTCGTCACGGTCATGACCCGCGGCGCCGCCGCCAATCCGTTCCAACAGCCTTCCCCGCCCGGGTCCGGCTCCGGCCTCATTGTCGATGAAGGCGGCTATATTCTGACCAACAACCACCTGGTGGAAGGCATCAAGAGCGTGGTCGTCGGCCTTCCCACCGGACGCCTTACGCCGGGTCGCGTGGTCGGGCGGGACTTTCTGCTGGATCTCGCCCTCATCAAGATTTCGGCCCAGGACCTCGTGGCCGCCCGTCTCGGCCGGTCAGCGTCTCTCCAGATCGGTGAAACCGTCGTCGCCATCGGCAACCCCTTCGCTCTCAAGGGAGGGTCCACGGTCACTGTGGGAGTCGTCAGTGCCCTGGACCGGTCGATTCTGGCGCCAAACGGCGAGACGCTCTATGACCTGATTCAAACCGATGCAGCCATCAATCCCGGCAACAGCGGCGGGCCGCTGGTGGACTTATCCGGACAGGTGGTCGGCATCAGTGCAGCCGTCGCTCCCTCCGCCCAGGCCATCAGCTATGCGATTTCCATCGATGCCGCAATGCCGCACATTCAAGCCATGTTGGTGCGCGGAGCGGTCCTCAGGCCGGATCTGGGTTTTATCCCGATCACGTTGACCCCCAACATCGTGGCCAGCTTCCACCTGGACGTGGACCGCGGCGTCCTGGCCGTTCAGGTGGAGCCCTCGCGGCCGGCCGCCCAGGCTGGGCTTCAGGTCGGAGATGTCATCACAGCGATCGACAATGTCCAGCTCTACAATGTCGGGGACTTTTGGCACGCCTTTCTGCGCCAGGGCGAGCAGGCACCAGCGCAGCTCACCGTCTACGGAAAAAACGGCCAGTTTACCGCCACACTACCCCGCTCCGCTCCTCCCCCGAGCAAGTGAGGGGCGACCCTTCGCTCGTTGCCGGGTCACCAGTGCTGTGCTATGGTTGACTCCTGGGAGTCAATGGCTCTTGCTGAGCACACAGCCGTTGGCACCTACTGGGTGAGCACCGAGGGAACCACATGAAGACCATGGCCAGCCCCGCCGTCCTTCTCAACTATGACCGGCTGGACTATGCCTCGGCCTGGGATCTGCAACACCGGTTGGTCGAGGAGCGGGTGGCGGCCCGCCGTCCTGACACGCTGGTGCTGCTCGAACATGGGCCGGTCTATACCATCGGCCGACGCGGACAGGAGGCCCATTGGAGAGGCGATGAGGCCGGTCTCCGTACGGCCGGCTATCCTGTCTATCGCGTGGAGCGAGGAGGGTCCGTGACCTATCACGGCCCCGGCCAGATCGTGGGGTATCCGATTCTTGCCTTGGCTCGTTTCTGCCCGGGACCCAAGGCCTACATGAGACATCTGGAAGAAGTGCTGGTCAGAACCTTGGCCGGCTGGGGCATCGAGGGAAGGCGGATTGAGAAATTCCCCGGGGTCTGGGTGGGCGAGGAGCCGGCAAAGATCGCCGCCATGGGCGTCCGCATCGTGCAAGGCGTGACCATGCACGGCTTTGCGCTGAACGTGACGGTGGAGTTGGAGCCGTTCCACCGGATCATCCCTTGCGGGATCGTCGGCTGCCGCGTTACCTCGATGGCAGCCCTACTCGGTGCACCGGTCGATGGCGGGTTGGTGCGTCGGCGGATCATCGAGCAATTCGCGGACGTATTCGGGATCGCGTGGAGCGAACGGAGCGATGGCGGCGCTCTTGCGGTGGATCCGACGGACGAGGGACTGACGCCTGCCGGCGGGAGTGGGGCTTGGGAGGCCGGGGTGGCGAAGTACCTGTCGTGCGGAGAGGAGCGAACGTGAACGAGTTGGACAACCATACATTTCGACTCGCGGTTGCGCAATTCGACCAGGCGGCCGAACGGATGAACCTGGATCAGAATCTCCGCGAGCGGCTCAAGCTGCCGGAACGGTCGCTGATCGTGAGCATCCCGGTCAGGATGGATAACGGCACGGTCAAAGTCTTCACTGGCTATCGGGTGCAGCACGATTCCTCGCGCGGGCCGTCCAAGGGAGGGATCCGCTACCATCCCGACGTCAACCTGGGGGAGGTGGCCGCGCTGGCCATGTGGATGACCTGGAAGTGCGCGCTGGCCGGGCTCCCCTACGGTGGTGCGAAGGGCGGCGTCCAAGTGGCTCCGGAACAACTGTCACGGGGGGAGTTGCAGCGGCTGACCCGCCGCTACGCGGCAGAAATTTTCCCCCTCATCGGGCCGGACAAGGATGTGCCGGCCCCGGACGTGGGCACGAATGCGCAAGTCATGGCCTGGATCATGGATACCTACAGCCAGCAGATGGGGTATGCCGTGCCCGGCGTGGTGACAGGCAAACCGCTTTCGATCGGCGGCAGCCTCGGCCGCGAAGAGGCTACGGGCCGGGGGGTGGTGAACGTGACTCTGGAAGCGATGAAGCACCTGGGGCTGGACATCGCGAAGGCGACCGTCGCTGTGCAGGGATTCGGCAACGTCGGGTCGCATACGGCGCGGATCATGCGGGAGGCAGGGGCCAAGGTGATTGCGGTCAGCGACAAGTCAGGCGGACTCTACAATCCCAAAGGCTTGGACCTTCCCGCATTGCTGGCCCGGTACCACGTGGACGGCCATGGATCGCTCCATGAAGCCGGCATGGGGGAGCGGATCACGAACGAGGAATTGCTGGCGCTGGACTGCACGGTGCTGGTGCCGGCGGCCCTGTCGGAGCAGGTGACGCACAAGAACGCCCCCAAGGTCCGATGCCGGATCTTGGCGGAGGGAGCCAACGGACCCACGACCCTGGAGGCGGATCAAATTCTGACCGACCAGGGCGTCTTCATCATCCCGGACATCCTGGCCAACTCCGGGGGAGTGATCGTGTCCTATTTCGAGTGGGTGCAGGATGTGCAGCGCTTCACGTGGAAGGAGAAGGATATCCGGGAGCGGCTGCACGAAGTGATTACGACCGCCTTTCACCGGACGCTCCAGTTCTCAAAGGACCGAAAGGTCTCGATGCGGATGGCGGCGCTCATGAGCGGCATCGACAAGGTGGCAGAGGCGCACCTGGTCCGGGGGCTCTATCCGTAAGGACGTGAAACGGTAATCGTGAAGCGTGAAGCGCAAGACGAGATACGAGCGACGCTTCACGAGCGACGAGGTCCGCGATGAAGTATGTGCTCGCGGCGATCGCCGGGATCTGGATGGCCGACGGGCTGGCCCTGTTGGTGGCGCCGCGATACGTGATGGACCGGGTCCGTGAGGTGCTGGCGCTCTCGTCGGCCGTGCTGCGATGGGAAGGCGTAGCGGTCGGCCTGGGGTTCGTGCTGCTCCTCGGGGCCGGCGGGCTCCCTTACCACTTTCTGTGGACGGCCACCGGCTGCGCGATGGTCCTCAAGGGCTTGTTCCTGGCCGTCGGGCCGGAGCGCTGGAAAAAAGGGGTGCTGGACTGGTGTCTGCAACGTGAAGATGTGGATTATCGGTTCTGGGGGTTGGGTCTCTGTACGTGGGCCCTCCTTCTTTTGAAGGCCTTGGGCTGGCTGGGAAGCGTGTGAGACAATGCTGACCGTGATCCTGGTCGGGCTCATCGGGCTGAGCTGGGCGGCGGCCGGGGTGGCCATGGTCACGGCACCGGCCTGGTGGCAGGATCGCACCGTCGGGATGCTGATGGCGCCTCTCTCCCGATTTCTGTTGACTCAAGGCATGGTCCTGGGGGGGTTGATCCTGATACTGGGGACTTCTCATCAGCAGGGTGTCTGGCTTTGGGGCATGTTGGGTGCGCTTCTGGTTGCCAAGGCGCTGGTGCTGCTCGGGATGCCGGAGCCTCTTCGCGCACGGCTGATCGAGTGGTGGAGGAGAAGCCCGGCGTGGAGTCTCCAGCTTGCGGGGGTCCTGCAAGTGGCGCTGGCGACGTTGTTGGTGATCGACACGTGGCGGGGCTGGCCGTGAACGACATCCTCGCGCTCTGGCAAGTGCACCGGGACGCCGGCTGGCCGAGCTTTTCCGATTCCAACCAGGGAGAGCTGATGACGCTGGACACGGTGATCAGCGGCTGCGTGACGTATTATTTGTCGGAATCGGGGCTTGATCCTCAGCGAGTCAGGATTCTGGAAGACTGCCTGACCGATCTGGACAGCCTTCTGCCGGAATTGGAAGGCGCGGTCGCCGAGTACTTCCAGCGCCTTCAGAACCTCGGCCGCCTGCTGCTGGAAGCCGGCGCCGGCAGGTGAAGGGCTGCTCAGGTCTGTCGTCCCGACGGCCTGATAGAGCGACCTTTAAGAAGAGTGGAGCGAAGGCTCGCGGTACTTGGACATACAGAGCAGATCCAGTTTGTGATAGTGGTTGGGCAGAAGCGATTCAGGCCGATAGCCAAGGCTCAGGAAGAGGCCGATGTTACGGGGTGTCCGCAGCATGGTACAGAGGTACAGCTTGTGCGCCTCGACGGCCATCCGTTCGACGTCCTTCATAAGCGCTTTAGCGACCCCGCGACCCTGGTGGGTCGGGCTCACCGACAGGAGCCGAATGACGCAGACGCCAGCCACGGTCCAGAAGCGGACGGACCCCACCACCGTTCCTTCCGACTCGGCCACGAGGAGGGCCTTGTCCTTGGCATCCAGCTTGATGCTCTCGAGCGTTTCGGTCGTCCAGGCGCTGACCTCGTACAGGTTGAGGTATTCGGCGAAGGCCTCCCGTTGAATCTGCAAGATGGCCGGGAAATCCTGCTCGGTGGCTCGCCTGACGACGACCATCGGTGAAAAAGCTTCCTTTCTTGCCGGAGCGTCTCTGTTCTCATAGCGCGACGGATGTGATTTTGCAAGGAGCCTGACGAGGCCTCCGGCACGTCCGCTCAGGCCAGATGCTCGACGGACGTTCCCTTGACACCGCTCGTCCCCACCGGCTAGAGTTTGCTTACACCCATCAACAGCAGGAGACGGGGTACCATGTTCGGCACACTGGGGTTTTCCGAGCTCATCATCATCCTGGCGATCGTCCTGATCATCTTCGGAGCCGGTCGGTTGCCCCAGATCGGCGAAGGGTTGGGCAAGGCTCTGAAGGGGTTCAAGAAAGAGGTCCACGAAGCTCCGCCGCCGGTTGATCCCAACGCGCCGAATGCGCCCAATGCGCCGACTGGACAGGCTGCCGGGGCGCCGCCGCAACAGATTGAAGAGGCGCAGGTGGTCCAGGCACAGGGCACGCAGGCTGCACAGACCCCGGCGACGCCGAAGCCGGCCACCCCTTACCAGCCTGGCCCGGAGTTGACCCCCGGCACGACCGCGGCGCTCATGGCGTCGGCTGCTCCTCAAATGTACCAGCCTCCTAGACCGAAGGGGACTCCGCCCACTCAGCCAGCCGCTCAACCAGTGGCCCAGGGCGCCGTTCCGACCGGACAGGCGCCGCCTGTGGCACAGACGATGGAGGAACGCCAGGCGCATGTTCCTCCGCCTCGCGCAGCCTACCCACCTCTGCCCCCCTCTGCCCAAAGCAAGGCACCCCCTAAACGGCCAACGGCCATCGTCAACAAAGACGCGGTCGCCCGCGTCCAGGCCCAGCAGGCCGCGCTCAAGACTAAGGCGGCGCAAAGCAAGGGGCCGTCTACCCAGGATATGCAGAGCCTGGGCGAGGGTCTGGGCGATGCATTGCGCACCTTCCGCCAGGCCGTCTCCGACGTGCGGGGCGCAATCGACCCCGAGATGCGGACGATTCAGGCCGAGATGGATGCAGCGCAAAAGGAAATCGAGCAGTCGATCGAAGCGGCCAAGGAAATGCCGGCCGTGCAAGAAGACCCGCCCAAAGCAACCACGTGATGGAGTTGCAAGGAACACGTGACAAGCTGACAAGCAAGAGCATTGGTCGCAATCGGACCGTGCTGAAGAGAGGTGATCCGAAACTTGCCAGCTTGTCAGCTTGTTAGCTTGTCAGCGTTTTTCGCGCTCCTGCTGCTCGGCGGATGCTACGGAGATGAGCCTCCCATCGAGCCTGAGCAGATCCTGCCTTCTCTCGTCCAGCTCCTTGATGACCCAAGTCCTGAGGTACGGAGGACCGCAGCCCTCTCGCTGGGGAAGATTGCCTCCCCTGAGACCGTCCCGGCATTAACAGCGGCCCTCGATGACCCGGACCCGGTTGTCCGCCAGTATTGCGTCTGGGCCCTGGGCAACGTGGGAGAAAGGGCCTTGGATCAGGCTGGGGTGGCCTTGGTGGAGATGTTGGAAGACCCCTCCCCCTCCGTGAAGGAGGCAGCGGCCTCTGCGCTGGGAAACGTGGGCGGGACTCAGACCATGGTGGAGTTGCTGGCTCAGTATCTGCGGGACCCTGAAGTCACGACCAGGCGCGCGGCCGTGCTGGCTCTGGAATGGCTGGAGGCTTCTTCAGCTTATCCCGCGCTTGAGGAGGCGCTCGCCGATGAAGATGCGATGGTGCGGCAAGGGGCGGTCGCGGCGCTGGGCGAACTGGCCGACCGCCGTGCGCTGCCCTTGTTGCGCGACCGCTTGCTGCATGACCAAGATGGGGGCGTGAGGAGCGAGGCGGCTTTCCGCCTGGGCAAGCTCGGCGACCGGACGGTGGTCGCTGCGCTCCAGACCGCCTCGGCGGGAGACTCAGATCAAGCTGTCCGCCGGTGGGCTTCTTGGGCGCTGGCTTCTATCCGGGAGGAACGATCGACTTGAACCAGACCGTGCGATCGACATGTCGGCGCTATCCGGTATTGCCGGGGTCCGACTTTCTGATCGAGTTGACCAGCTCCAATATCCGGTCACGGACTTTCGGCGCGATCTCCGTAAACTTGACGCCCATACCAGGTGAGGCCGTGTACTGATCCCGCTGAGGGCAGATCCAGGCCACCGCTCCCTTGGCTTCCAACCACTCCGCGGAACGGTCCGGCAGCGCAAACGCCAGCGAGAAGCGAGTCCCTTTCGGCTGCGGTGCCGTACTCTCAATGAAAAGCCCGCCGCCCCCGATTCCTGAGGCCTGGCCCTCGAGTTGCACGCCCTCGGGTGTTTTGTATCGAACCTTGAACTGCAGCGAGACCCTTGGGTGCACCCGCATATCGAGCACACGAGCTTTTTCGCTGGCCCCCCTGATACAGCCGATGACGGCCTCCCAGGAGACGGTGCCCAGGCTCTCCCCTTCCGGGCCGATCAGTGAGATGGTTTCCCGTTCACGATCCACCACCAGCGATTTTCCCTCATGCCCCTTGGTGAGGCGAATCGGCAGCTTCACCGGCTGAGGTTCGCGCTCTTTCTTCTTCATAAAACTAGTATAACGCGGGATGCGGTTCCGCCAAAGCAGAACCGCAAAAAGCAACGGGGCGGCTCATGGTCAGTGAGCCGCCCCGCTGTCAAAAGATAGGCACTTGGTCAATAGTCACTTGTCATTGGTGAAAAAAAGCCGGTTGGCCTGCTTCACGGATGACTATTGACGAATGACCAATGACGTTTTTTCTCTCTACGCGCTCTTCATCTCCTGGTCCTGTTCGAAGAGCCGGATCGGCTGACTCTTGCCGAGGATGACCTCTTCGGTGATCACGACTTCCTTGATCAGTTTCTGGGAGGGCACGTCATACATGACCTCCAGCATGACCTCTTCCAGAATCGCCCGCAGCCCCCTGGCGCCGGTCTTCTGGGCGTAGGCCTTCCGTGCGATTGCGCCCAGGGCGCCTTCGGTGAAGCGGAGCTTGACCTTTTCAAAGGACAGCAGCTTCTCGTACTGCTTGGTCAACGCGTTGCGCGGCTCGGTCAGAATGCGGATCAGCGCCTTCTCATCCAATTCTTCCAAGGTCGCCACCACTGGCAAGCGCCCGATGAATTCCGGGATCAGCCCGTACTTGAGTAGGTCTTCCGGCTGCACCTCCGCCAGAAACTCGCCCAGCCGGCTGTCGTGTCTCCCCCGCACGTCTGCGCCGAATCCCATCGACTTCTTGTTCAAACGCTGCTCGACGATCGATTCCAGGCCGACGAAGGCGCCGCCGCAGATGAACAGGATGTTGCTCGTGTCCACCTGGATGAATTCCTGGTGGGGGTGCTTGCGACCGCCCTGCGGCGGGACGTTGGCCACCGTGCCCTCGATCAACTTGAGCAGCGCTTGCTGCACGCCTTCGCCGGACACGTCGCGCGTGATGGAGGGGCTGTCGCTCTTGCGGCTGATCTTGTCGATCTCGTCGATGTAAACGATGCCCCGCTCGGCCCGCTCGACATCGTAGTCGGAGGCCTGGAGGAGCTTGAGGATGATGTTCTCCACGTCCTCGCCGACATAGCCTGCCTCGGTCAGCGTGGTTGCGTCCGCCAGCGTGAAGGGCACGTCCAGGTAACGGGCCAGGGTCTGGGCCAGCAGGGTTTTGCCCGTGCCGGTCGGCCCGATCATCAGAATGTTGCCCTTTTGTAGCTCGATCTCGTCCACCTCGTTGGCCGAGATCCGCTTGTAGTGGTTGTGGACGGCCACGGAGAGGATTTTTTTCGCGCGCTCCTGCCCGATGACGTACTGGTCCAGGTGGTGCTTGATCTCGGCCGGCTTGCGCAGCTTGGAGGAGATCTCTTCCTTCGCCTCTTCCCAATCCTCCGCGATGATGTCGTTGCAGAGGTTCACGCATTCATCGCAGATGTAGACGGTCGGGCCGGCGATCAGCTTGCGCACCTCGTCCCGACTCTTGCCGCAAAAGGAGCACCGCAGGTGCCGGTCCGTCTTCTCCTGTTTAGGCACGCCGCCTCCATACCAAGCTTCGCTTGAGCCGCCGCGTTCGATCACATCGCGGCGGAGAGTCACTTTGCCTACCGCAGGCTTAGATTCCTCCTCGCTGCCCCTGCAAGCCGAACCCGGCGCTACTTGTCCTTGGCGCCGTCCCTGTCCTTGCCGCCCGACTCCTTGATCAGATCCTTGGCGGTCTTGGGCGCCCGGGTGATCACTTCGTCGATCAACCCGTACCGCTTGGCCTCCTCGCCCGACATGAAATAGTCCCGTTCCGTATCCTGCGCGATCTTCTCGATCGGCTGCCCCGTGTGCTTCGCAAGGATCTCGTTCAGCCGCTCCCGGATCTTGAGAATCTCCCGCGCGTGGATATCGACCTCCGTCGCCTGGCCCTGGAACCCGCCCATCGGCTGGTGGATCATGATGCGGGCGTTGGGGAGCGCGTAGCGCTTGCCCTTGGTACCGGCCGCCAGCAGGAGCGCGCCCATGCTGGCCGCCTGCCCGAGGCAAATCGTATTGATCGGCGGCTTGACGTACTGCATCGTATCGTAGATGCCGAGCCCCGCCGTCACGCTGCCGCCGGGAGTATTGATGTAGAGGTTGATGTCCTTTTCCGGGTCCTCCGCCTCCAGAAACAGCAACTGGGCGATCACGAGGTTGGCGAACACATCGTCAACGGGCGCTCCCAGAAAGATGATGCGGTCTTTGAGCAGACGCGAATAGATGTCGTAGGCGCGTTCGCCTCGATTCGTCTGCTCGATCACAATGGGCACTAACATACAGGCCCGTCCTTTCTCTTCCGATTTCTTCTTCTCTTTTGTCGGTCGATCCTTACTCGACCTTGACCCGCGCGTATCTTAACACATTTTCCCCAGCCGCCTCATATTCTCAGCCCTGAATCACTGCGTGCCGGTAGACGAACTCCAGGGCCTTGTCCGCCTGAATGCGGGCTTTGAGCTCTTCCCGGGAGTCCTCCCCGCCCGCCTCGATGAGGCGCCGCACTTCTTCAGGAGCCAGCCTGAGCTCGGCACCCAACCGTTCATATTCAGCCTTGATGTCTTCGGCCTCGACCGTCAGGCCTTCCTTGTCCGCAACCGCCTCCAGGATGAGACCGACTTTTACCCGTCGAATCGCCTCCGGGCGACTCTCCTCCTGGAGCTTCTTGAGTTCCTCCTGGCGCAAGGCGGGCTCGCCGCCCTCGCCCGCCCTGCCCCTCTGTCGTTGCCGAGCCTGCAGGACCTGACGCACCATCGCTGTGACTTCCCGCTCGATCAGCGTCTCCGGCACCTCGAAGTGATGAGTGTCCACGAGACGCTTGAGGATCGTGTCCTTGTAGGTCTCCTCGATGTCCTTCTTCAGCGCCTTTTCCATCTCGCTGCGCAGCCTGTCTTGCAGCTCGGCCAGCGAGCCATAGGGGCCGCAATCCTTTGCGAATTCATCATCCAGCGGAGGGAGTTTTTTCTGCTTCACCGCCGCCACCTTCACCCGAAACACGACGGTTTTGCCGGCCAGCCGTTGGTCCGGGTGGTTCACCTGGTAGGGCTGGGCGATCTCGGTCATCTCGCCTTCCTTCTTGCCGACAAGCTGCTCGTCCACCTCGATGCCCAGGATCGGCACCTTGGAGCCGACCTTGTGCAACTGCCCGGTTTGCTTGGCACCCTCCAGCGGCGCCATGTCGAGAAACCCTTCCACGTCCAGGATGGCGTAATCGCCTTCGGCCAGAGCTGTGCCCACCGGGGCCGCTTCGAGTTGCGCCTGTCGCTCTCGCAGCAACTCCAAGGTCTTTGCGACCTGGTCATCGGTCACAGTCCGCTTATCCGGCTTCAGCGAGATCGGATTGGGAGCCTTGTAGTCCCGCAGCTCGATCTTGGGCTTGATCTCGACTGTGGCCGTGAAGGAAAAGACCGCATTTTTCCTGATCTTCACGCGCTCGAGGGGAGGCACCTCGACCAGCACCGGCACGATCCCGGCCTGCCGGACGGCCCGGTCATAGTAATCCGGCACCAGCCGCCGCACGACGTCCTCTTCCACGGCCTTGGCGTATTTTTTTTCCAGGAGGGCCAACGGCGCCTTGCCGGGGCGGAACCCGGGGATGTGCACCTGCTTGTTCAACTCGGCATAGGCTTGCGCGAATTGCTTGTTGACCTCTTCCTCGGACACCTCGATCTTGAGCGCGCGCTTGATCGGCCCGAGTTCCGTCACTTCCAGCTTCATAGCTTCTCCCTAGCTCTCAGCGATCAGCCGTCAGGTTTCCGTTTCTCCAGACAGGAGCATCTCATGGAGAAGCGGGACGGCTGAACGCTGATGGCTGAATGCTGACGGCTTCGTCGTAATGGTGCGAGAGGGGGGACTTGAACCCCCACGGTTTCCCACGAGATCCTAAGTCTCGCGCGTCTGCCAGTTCCGCCACTCTCGCACGAACGGCCCATTGCGCCTGAAAAGCGATGGGCACCCCTGAGCAGGCAGAAACCATGAAGTCCGATGCTGATGCGCCTGTCTTGGGAATTGGCTCAATGTGGGCGGCCATCTCATGGATGTTTCCTCACCACCGAGCCATCTGACTCGGATTTTCGACGCACCGTCTTTTGTACAGGCCACGGAGCCCCACTGTCAACAGAAAGCGGCGCAGGGGCAGTCTCACCGGCTATCGGCTTGGCGGCGGCAGACGCCCTACGGGACTGGCGCATCCGTCGATGCTCGGGCTATACTGTAAAAAGGTGAATCTGTTCAAGAGGCAAAAGACCTCTCCGCTCACGTTTGATCGAAGTGAGCGGTTCTAGCAAGCTTGGTATGGAGGTGCACCATGAGGCTTATGCTGCTTGCGGCAACCGCGGCCTTGCTGTTCACGCTCGCCAGTGAAACTGGCTGGGCCTATCGCGAGTACTTTACCTCCGAGCAGAAGGAACAGTTGGCCAAGGTGCAGACGGTGCTCGTCGAAACCATCGCGTTGACCGATAAAGGCAAGATTGATGCTACCCCCCTGGCCGAAGTCGCCACGCGGCGCATGAGTGATCTTGGTTATACCGTGGTCACCGATCCAGCCAAACCCCATGATGTCGCGTTGAAGGTCAAGTGCGAGCAACGCAAGACCTGGGAGGGCACCTCCACGATGGGCAGCGATGCGGACCTGCCCGACTCGCCTTCGCGGGTCTGGAAAGGCCCCGCCTGCCAGCTCAATTATTTCCTGGGTGGGGCGAAAATCAAGTGGCAGAAGGAAGTCCGAACCGACTTCGAGGACGCCGTGGCGGAAGCGCAAAAGGCCAATGCAGGCGATCCGGGCGCCTATGCCATGGCGGAATTAAAGAAGCGGCTGGAGCAATATGACTTCCCGGTGCTGTTGGCAGCCGACTGGGGGCAGGCCGACCACCTCCTAAAGCTCCTGGACGTACAAGGCACCAGCCAGCTCCGGAAGCTGAAAATCATCTCCCTCCTCGGCGAGATGCTGGCCGACGAGGCCTTACCGAGGCTCAGGGAAGCGCTCAAAGACAAAAACCTGGCCGGCCAAGCCGCCGTGGCGATGGGAAACATCGGTAAGGAATCGATCCCCATCCTCATTGACATGCTAAAGAATTCCAAGGATCCTGAACTGCAAGCGGCGGCGGCCAAAGGGATGGGCCAGGTGGGGGGCCTGCACGGGGACCCGAGCATCATTCCACCGCTGCTCGAAATGCTGGATGCCCCCGGCATTGACATTCGGGTGCAGACCGAGATCGCTTGGTCGCTGGGGAAGCTTCCCGACAAGCGTTCCGTCGAGCCGCTGTTCGCACTGGACCGCAAGCTCCAGAAGATCCGCCAGGATCCTCCCGATCCGCTCATGAAAAAGTTGAAAGAAGCGGTTTTCTGGTCCATCAAGCAGGTGTACACGGAAGACCAGTACAGCTAGGTACCGGCTACGACGCCTCGCTGTGGCCGGTAGTCCCACCGGTTCCCTCGATCACATCGAATCTACAATTTCGCCCGATGCCGGCTGTAGTGGGCAGCGACCTTCATCCGGTTGCCACAGATGCTCATGCTGCACCAACGGCGAGCGTGGTTCTTGGTCGTATCATGAGACTGTTGCAAAACTCCTCTTTACAAAGTGCCTGAACTGGTATAAGTAGTAGCCCCACACCCATCATCCAGAGGAGGCGGGGCATGTTCAAGAAAGGCGGCGCGGACGGCTCGTTCTTTGGCGACTGGCTCTATGAGCAGGTTCTGGGGAACCGCCCCCATCTCCTGCGGGAGTTGACCCGGCTGATCACCTTCGAGTTTGTCAATGAGGTCTGCGCCCCCCTGTATCCCGAGGAGACCGGCCGCCCACCCTATGAGCCGGCCCTGATGTTCAAGGTGGTGTTCCTCCAATTCCTGTACAACCTCTCGGACCGCGAGGTCGAAGACGCCGTCACCTACAACCTGCTCTACAAGTGGTTCTTGGGGCTCGCCGTGGACGAACGTCCCCCCGACCATACCTCCGTGTGTCGCTTCCGGACGCGGCTGGGGCCTGAGACTTTCCAAGCCCTGTTCAACCAGGTCGTGACCGCGGCGCGGGAGGCCGGCCTGATCACCGACGCGTTGCACGTCCTGGACAGCACCGATCTCGCCGCCCGTGTGGACCTGTTCCGCCTGAAGGACACGCATCAGCAGGGGCCGGCTGACCAGACCTATGTGGATCGGCATTCGCCCGACCCCGATGCCCGGTTCGGCCGCAAGACCCCGGACAAGGGGTTCTACGGTTACAAGCTGCATCTGGCCGAAGATGCCGCCAGTGAACTGCTCACCACCGTGCACGTCACGCCGGGCAACGAGCCCGATGGGGCCCACTTGCCACGGTTGGTCACTGGCCCGCCGAGCGAGGTTGTCGCGGATAAGGGGTATGATTGGCCGCAGAACCATCGCTGGTTGCGCCGCCGCCGGATCTGTTCGGGGATCCTGCGCAAGCGTCCCGGTCCCGGTCGACCCCGGCGGAGCCAGCGCCTCCGGCCCATGATTGAGCGCAAATGTGCCGAGTTGACAGTGCATCATGAGCTGGCCCGCTGTCGGTACTGGGGCTTGGCCAAGACGACGATTCAAGCGGTCATGACCGCGTTCGTGGTGAACTGCAAGCGGCTCGTGCGACTGCTGAGCCCGGCGTGGTCGCCCGCGTAGAAAGGCACACCGGGGCTGCTGGTCTTCGGAACTCTCCCGCTCGGAAGGCCGAAGCGGGAGCCGAAACCAGGACTCGAGGACCGGTATCGGGCCGCCCCCACACGACGTGTTGATGACTTCAGGTCCCAGGAAGACTGATAACGTCCGTTTTGCAACAGTCTCACACTACGTCAAGCCGTTCGAATACTTCCAATACGTGGCTCTCTCGTCTTGCCGCTGCAAGGACCGCGTGCTAAGATGCCTGCCTCCCTGACGGCGCGTGTGAAACATGGCGCGGAGAGGTGCGAGAGTGGACGAATCGGCGTGCCTGGAGAGCACGTGTCC
>Ga0194127_10003428_pt1 | contig 20333 bp, 18 predicted proteins | sample TA2KigC100mmetaG_FD_148624 | JGI IMG/M metagenome (GOLD analysis project Ga0194127, IMG submission 148624) | Freshwater microbial communities from Lake Tanganyika, Tanzania - TA2015036 Kigoma Deep Cast 100m | ecosystem: Environmental > Aquatic > Freshwater > Lake | place: Tanzania: Lake...
CCCCGGGCTCACCATTTCCGATCTGCTGCAAGGTTGCAGCGATACGGTTTGCGCCGCCCTCACACGGGCCGGCCGGGCGGAACTTCCGACACCCGCGACCATATTGAAACAGGGTGATGTGCTGACCGTAAGCGCCACCCTGGATGGCGTCAAGGCCTTGCGCGCCCGCGTGCAGGAAGGGTAGGAGGCAAGCGATGTTTGTTGTCATCACCGGCGGCGGGCGCACCGGGGCCCAACTGGCCGTCCAATTGCTGGATCAGAATTACCAGATACGGCTGATCGAACACCGGCGTGAACTATTGACCCGCCTTCATCATGAACTGCCCACAGAGGTGATCTTCGAAGGCCAGCCCACCGATCCGGCCGTGTTAAGACAGGCCGGGGTGGAGAAGGCCAATGTACTAGTAGCCTGCACGAATGACGATGCCTCCAACCTCGTCATCTGTTACCTGGCGCGCACGTTGTTCAAGGTCAACCGCACGATCGCGCGCGTGAACAACCCGCGGAATGCCTGGCTGTTCGATGAACGGTTCTTCGTGGACGAGAAGATCACCCAGGCGGATGTGATGGCGCACCTGATCCAGGAGGAAATGTCGATGGGGGACATGATGACCCTGCTCAAACTGCGCCGCGGCCGCTACTCGCTGGTGGAGGAGAAGGTTCCCGCGGGGGCGAAGGCCATTGGCGTGCCGCTCAAGGACCTGGGTTTGCCCGATGAGTGCGTGATCGCGGCCATCATCCGCGATGGTCATGTGACCCTGCCGCGCGGCAATTCCACGCTCAAGGAATTCGACGAGGTGTTGGCGATCACGGATGAGGATGGCGCCAGGCAACTGGCGGCTTTGCTGGCCCCGCCGGTCTACCCGGTGAAATAGATGAGACGTCTGCCCGGCCCTGCACAGCCGGGCTTTTTCTATTTACTCACAAGTTCCTTTACCTTCTCGATGTAAGCCAGGCTTTGATGCCTGAAGTAGGTGTTGTACAACTCGGCGTAGTGCCCTCCCCGGTTCAATAACGCGGCATGGCTGCCCTGCTCGATGATCGCGCCTTTTCGCATCACCACGATGCGGTCCGCGGCTTTTACCGTCGAAAGGCGGTGCGCGATCAGGATGCTGGTGCTGTTCTTCAGGATCAGGTTCAACGCCTGTTGGATCTGCCATTCGGTGAACGGGTCGATGCTGGCGGTGGCCTCATCCAGAATGAAGATGGCGGGATTCTGCACCAGCACGCGCATCAGCGCCACGAGCTGCCGCTGTCCCCCCGAGAGGCGGTTGCCGCGTTCGCCCACTTCTGTATCAAGCCCGTCCGGCAGGGTTTCGAGCCATTCTCCGTCCCCGATCCGATTGGCGAGTTTGACCATTTCGCCCTCGGGGACGCCCGGCGCGGCATAGCGGATGTTGTCTGCCACGGTGCCGGAGAACAGGAACGGTACCTGCGAGACGATTCCCAACTGGCGTCGATATTGGCCGAGGTCGAAGGTGCGGATGTCGCGGCCGTCGATCAACAGGTGTCCTTGTTGGAATTCGTAGAAGCGCGCGATCAACTTGGCGATCGAGGATTTGCCCGCGCCGGTATGGCCGACCAGGGCCATAGTCTCGCCGGGCTGAATGTGCAGGTTGAAATCCGTCAGGATCGGTTCCTCCTCGGAGTAACGGAAGTGCACGGCTTCGAAGCGAATCTCGCCTTTGAGCCGCGGCACATCCTGCTTTTCCTTCTGGATCACGTTCGGATCCGCATCGATCAAGGCAAAGACCCGTTCAGCAGCCGACAGGCCGGATTGAATCTGCGCCCAGAAGGAGGTCAGGTTGAGAATGGGGAAGAAGAACTGGTCGAGGCTCATGATGAACAGATACCAGGCGCCGATGCTCACGGTCCCCTGCGCCGCGCTCGAGCCGCCTACAAAGACCAGGATGCCGACGAAGACGCCGCCCAGTGCGTTGAGCGTGGGGAAGACCAGCGAGAGAACGAATCCGCGCTGTACGTTTACGTGGTAGGACTGCTGGTTCGATTCATCGAAGGATTGAAAGATGCCCTGTTCCTGACGGAAGTTCTTGGCGATCGATATGCCGCTGATCGTTTCTTTAATGGCGGCGTTCACGTCGGCCATGGCCTTCATGCCGCGCCTGGTGACGCGCCGCGCCATGACGCGGAAGAGCGCTGCGATGGCAAAGATGACCGGCAGGAAACTGATCAATAACAGGGAAAGCCGCCATTCCGTGCGGAACAGGATCACACCCAGCAGCACCGCCTGGAAGATCTGCGCCACCACATCGGTGATGATGACAGTCAGCTGCCCGAAATCGTTCGTGTCGGAGGTGATGCGCGAGACGATGCGCCCCGAGGAAAATTGATCGTAGAAGGATAGATCGTGTTCGGCCGCGGCACGGAAGGCGCGCGCCCGCATGTCGAGCACCACGTCACCCACGGCGCGCACGATCAGGCCGCGGCGCAGCCAGTTCAAGCCCCACAACCCAAAGGCCACGATCACCAGCGCGAATCCCACCCAGGCGATGGACGCGAACGATGGCTGTTCGTCCAGCAGGTCCACCATGCGGCTGACGACCACGGGCAGGCCTGCTCCGATTGCCGCCAGCAGGAGGATGACCAGGGAGGCAGCCGCCAGTCTTCGCGACTGATTCTTGAAGTATGCCGCCATGCGCCGCGTCAGTTCACGGTCGGCGTACTGGCGGTCGTATTTCTCGTCGTTCAGTCCGGCAAAGAAACCCATGTTCTCTTTCGTATATCGTTGAGAGATGCTTCGCGCTGAGCGGAGTGACCAACGGGAGCGAAGACGAAACGGAGGCGCCCGCAATCCCCTCAGTCTCTAAAAATCCTCGAGTACGCCTCGGAGGTCTTCATCAAATCATCATGCGTGCCGATGGCGGCGATGTGGCCCTTGCGCAAAACAATGATCAGATCCGCCCAGCGGATCTGCGACAGGCGGTGGGTGATGATGAAGGTCGTGCGCCCGCGTGCGGCATTGGCGATGGCGCGCTGGATCCTATCCTCGGTGGCCGAGTCGATGGCGGAGGTGGAATCGTCGAGCACCAGCACGCGCGGATCGGTGAGGAAGGCGCGTGCCAGCGCGATGCGCTGCCGCTGTCCGCCGGAGAGCGTCACGCCGCGTTCCCCGACGGTTGTGTCGTAGGCCTGTTCGAAGTCCTCGATGAACTCATCCGCTTGCGCGGCAGCGGCAGCAGATCGAATCTCCTCACTCCCCGCGCCGGGTTTGCCGAAGGCAATATTGTCCTTCAGGGAGCGGGAGAACAGGAAGATATCCTGCTCGATGATGGAGATCTGCGAGCGCAGCGCGGCCAGGTTCCACTCTCGCACGTCCACGCCGTCGATCAGCACCTGACCGGCAGAGGCATCATAGGTGCGATTGATCAGTCTCACCAACGAGGTTTTGCCGGCGCCCGTCTGGCCTACAATGGCCACGGTTTGACCGGGGTGGACTTTGAAGGAGACCTCCTGGAGGATGGATTCACCTTTGCCTGTTTCTCCCTCACCCCTTTCCGGATAGGGGAAAGATTGAGGGTATTTGAATGAGATATTTCGGAATTCGATCTGGCCCCCGAGGTCCGGCCGGAGGCGTTCTGGTCGAGCCTGGTCTCGCGGTTGATCAGGTCCAGGATGCGGCGAGCGGAGGACAATCCCAGCGAAATTTGCGAGTAAGCCCAGGTGGAGGTGAAGGTGGGGAATTGCAGCAGTTGCAGCATCCCGAAGTAGGCGATTACTGCGCCGGTGTCGATCCGCCCGGCGCGAAAGAGCAACAAGGCATGCACCAGGCCGCCGGCGTATGCCAGGCCGAGCAGCAGCATGGCGATGTAGCGCGCCTCGAGGTCACCCTGCTGGACGAAGGCATTCCGCACGCGGCGGGCGTTTGTGACGAAGCGTTCCACCTCGGCGCCCTCCTGCGCCGCGCCCTTCATGATCTCCACACCGTCCAGCGATTCGGACAGGTGCGTATTCATCTCGCCGAAGGTGGAACGCACCTCGTCCGTGATCGGAGAGAGTGTTCTCAAGTAACGTGCCAGCGCGATGAAATAGATGATTGTAAAGATCGCCGGCGTGAGGATCAATGAGAGGTGGTATCGCGGCGCAAAAAGCAGCGGCATCAGGATGAACATGAAGGAACCGACGACCAGGTTGACGCCGGGGCTGAACATGAAGTTCACCTCGCGCACATCGTTGGTGGCGCGCGCCATGGTGTCGCCCACCGGCTGAAGACTGTGGAAGGTCATGCTCTTGCCCAGCAGCGAGAGATAAAGTTCGTCACGGATGTCGCGCTCCAGCTTTTGTGCCATGAGTTCAGCGCCGAAGTTGCGACCCAGCTGCAGGATACCGCGGATGATCTGTGAGATTCCGATGGTCAGCGCGAGCGGCAGCAGGACCGAGGTATCCGGCGAGTCGGCCAGCATGGCGTTGAACGCATCTCCGGTCAGGATCGGCACGACGACTGCCAGCACCGCGTTGCCCACGGCACCGATGAAGATCATGAGGATGATCCACCCATACAACCGTGCATGGGACCAGATCCAGCGAATGGGACTTGTGTGATTGAAGATGTGTTTTCGTTCGAGGGTGAATTCCGCGGGCAGACTGAGCGAGGACATGCGGGGGATTGTACCATCCTGCCTGCGCAACCTTCGAATCGGACAAGTGTTATCCTATTCAAGTTGACAATCCGGTCAACCGTATATATCCATAAGGAGACGTAACAATGAGCATGCCCAAAACGTTAGCTGGATGGTGCACGGTTCTATTCTTTCTGTTCTTTGGACTGGCTGCATTCATCCCTGCAGCCGCCTCCATGCCATGGCTCACAGGAATCCTCGCCCTGGGTGTAGCCGTATTCACTTTTCTCGGCAAATAAGCGCGTGAAGGATGCACAACCTCCCTGATGGGAGGTTGTGTTATTCACTGCCTTATCCGTAATTATCGAAACTTGCATGTGCCGGAAATCGGTGGGAAACGGCTTTTTCACTTTGGACATTTGTACAGCGCTATTCAATTTCTGAAAGAATCTCCGCACATCTCATCGAGTAATCCCATCCCAGACCATCCTGGATGTTCCACCAGGTGGATAATACCGCGTGGACGGTTGACCAGTGAATGATCTGCTCCCGCTCGAAGCCAAGCATTTCTGTGAGTATCTCGATGCGCCTCTCTGACCTTGTGCGAAACCTGCCTTCGTCCTGAATTTCGCTCAGCGGGTTGAGCATGAACGGTCCGATCTCATATCCTGCCGGTCCGATCACCCCCTTCGGGTCGATCGCCAGCCAGCCGCGTTCTGAGAGCAGGATATTGTCGTGATGCAGATCGCCGTGGATGAGCATTTGGTTCTGCTCCATAAAGAGTTGCGGTAACAAGGATTCGACGTGCCGCAACAATTTTTCCGGTATTGGCCCCGTTCCTCCATCAAAATGAGGGCGGATGTTCTTCAGCCCATCGAACCAGTCCGCCAATTGGATGAGTTTATCCGATGCGGGTGCTGGTTTCCAAAGGTTTCGCATGACCCCGACAGCGATGCGGGTCGCCTCCTCGTCATCCGCCAGCGAGGATAGCAGCTCGCCGGGTTTTAATCGTTCCAGCAAGAAACAGGAATTTTCCTCATCCTTTTCGAGCAGGCGGCAGGCGCGATTCCCGTCGAAGCATTCCAGTGCTTCCATCTCGCTGGTCAGTTCGCGGTCTGGCACGCCGACCTTGAGAACGACCTGCTCGTCCCCTCGGTGGGCAAAGGCCACGTAGTTGTAGGATAGATTTGGGACCGGCTGGAGGTTCGATAATCCCCAGCGGATTGAGGCCTGGGTGATCAGGCCTGGCAGTTTCTCCTGCCAGTGGCGGCCGGCCTCGCCAAAGGCTCCTTGTATGTTCCGGATGAATTCAGGAGGGAGATGCAATCTTTCGATCAACTTGGGAACAATTCACCGAATACCTCGGGGCAGTACTTCTCCACCATGGCAGAGGACAGCCCGTTCTCGCGGCAGATCTCGGCGAACAGATCCGCCGAGGGGCGCTTGACGCGCTTTTGAGTCTCCGGATCGAGGGACCACAGGCCGAAGCGGTGCGTCCAGCCGAGGTCCCATTCGAAGTTGTCCGTCAGTGACCAGTGGAAGTATCCCTTGACCGGCCAGTTGAAGTTGACCGCGCGCCACATCTGATGGATATGCTGTGCGATGTAACGTGGGCGGATGTGATCGTCGGCGCACTCCACCCCGTTTTCGCTGACGAGAATGGGCAGATTGGGAAAAGTCCGAACAACCCACTTCATTCCCTCATACATCCCTTCCGGCTCATTGGCCAGGAAGCTGTTATCACTCATATCCGCCTCTTTGCGAAAAAAATTCCGGCCGAACAACGTGTTCACCTTTCGCAGGTCGAACGCGACAACTTCGCGCGTGTAGTAATTGAAGCCGAAGTAATCCTGTGTACCCTTCGCCTCGGGGATGCGGATGGAACCGATGGGGGTCTTCATTATGCCGGAAGCCAGCGCGAACGGGAAGCCTAGATTGACCGCCGTGAAGAAATTACGCTGTACCCAGCGGTCCAGCGGAGACCAAGCGCGCTGAGGCGCAAAGGAACGATAGTGATGGGCAAAACCGACGCGCGCCTCCGGTTGAATCTGGTGGATGGCGCGATATGCTGCGGCATGTCCACGGATCAGATTGGCCTGGACGCGCAGCGCGAGCCTCAGGTTGTTTTGGCCAGGCGGGAATGCTCCGGAACCGCCATCCACATATCCATTGACTGCGTAACCGGTCGGTTCATTCAACGTGCACCACAGTGAGCAGTATTCCTTCAAGGCCTCGACCGTCTTGCGGACAAATTTCTCGAAAAGCGGCACGACCTCTTCGGTCTCCCATCCATGTACCTCTGCGAGCCATAGCGGGTCGGTGAAGTGGTGCAGTGTGACCATGGCGGTCAGGCCGCGGTCCTTCAGCCCGCGCAGCATGGCGCGGTATTTTTCGAGGGCGTCCTCGTCCCAGCGGTCGGGAGCGGGCTGGATGCGGCTCCACTCAACGGACAGTCGGTGCGCGTTCTGGCCGGTCTCGGCGGCGCGGTCGAAATCCTCTCGCCAGCGCCCGCCCCACCAGTCACAGGCGAGGCCGGATTTTCCGTTCGTATGTCCTTCCTGCTCCCATTTGTGCCAATTGTTGTTGGTATTATTGCCTTCCACCTGATGGGCGGAAGTGGCCGTCCCCCACAGGAAGCCTTTTGGAAAATGATAGGTTGCCTGAGGCATGGGTCTCCTATGCTGTGCGTTGCTGCGTACGTGCAAGATACGCCAGATACACTGCGATCGAACCGGCGACCGCCGCGTTCAACGATTCGATCCTTCCCTTCATCGGCAGTCTCAAAACGACATCACATTTTTTTCGCGTAAGTTCGTGCAGGCCTTCCCCTTCGGCACCGACGACCAGCCCAAGAGCCCCCTGCAGATGGCGCGAATCCACACCGATCTCCGTTCCCTGCTGGTCGAGACCGGCGATCCATACGTTGTTCTCCCTGAGCGCCTCGATGGCCTGCGAGAGATTGGAGCGCGCGATGAGCATGTGCTCGCTCGCGCCGGAGGAGGCGTTGACCACGGCCGGCGTGACCTCCACAGTGCGGGCAAGTGGGATGATCAGGCCGTGAACGCCGGCCGCCTCCCCCGTTCGAAGCAGTGTCCCAAAGTTTTGCGGGTCCTGCAGGGAATCAAGGATGAGCACAAAGGGCGGCTCTTCCCCAGCCCGCTCGAGGATCTCGATCACATCGGAATAGGGATAGCCATCCACCTCGGCGACCACACCCTGGTGGTTTTGGTTGATCCTGTCCAACTTTGCGCGCGGGGCGCGATTGACCTTGATCTTTTGTTCCTGTGCAAGTTTGAGGATGTCCTCGATTCGTCCTTTCTCCTGCACCCCCTCGGCCATTTCGATGGAAAACACCTGCCTGCGTTTCGCGCGCAGGGTCTCGTAGACCGCGTTGCGTGAGTAGAGAAGTTCCTTCATATTAAAACTGATTTTACTTGATTAAAGAATTGGAAATGCTCAGTTGCTGGGACAGCGCTAGAACATAATTTGGGTATAATGCCAAGGCAAAATAATAATCGTCTCTCGATAAACTAACTATGCCTTATCCCTTCCACATTCTTCAGAATGAGAAATTAGCGGCATCTTCTCACGATGTTGAGACATTCATACGGCATGCATTGGGCCAACATGCCTACATTGTCGAAAAAACAGATCTTGACGAAACAAACAAACGATATCAGCTCCATTTTTGGCAACGGGATTTACCTCTTGACCGTCATATGAGCGATGGCAAGATAGGGAAAACCTATTGGGGTGGAGCTGAAATCGTTGTGTGGAGTGATTCAACTGAAATTGTTCGAATGTGGGCGGCTACACCTGATGATTGGTATATAGGTGAATTCCATCTCGACAGAGATAAAGTAATGGAAGAGCGATTTAGACAGCTTGAAGAGTTAAGTAACGAAATCCGAGAGCGTTTCATGCCACCAACTAGTGAGGACCAAGAACCGTCACTGGCCCGCCCCATCTCGACTTTCGAGATTTCTGAGAAAAAAGAGGTATCCATGCCCAATAATTCTGAAAAGAATGACAATGATGCAAAGCGGAATGTTTTTGTCGTTCATGGACGTAATGAGGCTTTGAGGCGTTCCATATTTGATTTTTTACGGGCGATTGGATTAAATCCCATTGAGTGGACCAAAGCGATTGCCATGACAGGCGAAGGCTCTCCATTCATTGGTGTCGTTTTAGACAAGGCCATGGAGCAAGCTCAAGCAATTGTAGTTTTATTTACGGGAGATGACGAAGCAAAGTTAAAAGATGAATTCATAAGGGCACATGATCCCGATTATGAGAAACAATTGACTCCACAAGCTAGACCTAATGTACTGTTTGAGGCGGGAATGGCTTTTGGGAAATATCCAGAGAGAACGATACTAGTTCAAATTGAATCGTTGAGGCCATTCAGTGATATCGCGGGGCGTTATATTCTTCATCTTACCGATTCTTTAGAAGCTAGGCAGAGTTTGGCCCATAGACTAGAAACTGCTGGATGTTCTGTAGACATAACAGGAGTGGACTGGCACTCTGCAGGAAAATTCTCCGGCCCAGTCAAGAAAAAAAGAAAAACTAAGGAAACCAAGTCTGAAATTAATAAACAGGCCTCGTTAATCGAGCAAGTAGCAAAGGAACATTTTCTTCCCGTTGAAGCTGTTACAATCTTAATTGCTCTTACAGAGCTTCCTAAAGACATGGCTGGCGAAGTTGCGGTTACTCAATTGTCGCAGTCAACAAAAATCAACCCGTTGCGTACTAAGAAATATTGCAAATTATTAGAGTCAAAAGGGTTTATGAAAGAAGGCTCTTCAATACTTGACGAGGTTAACTATTTGATAACTGCTGCTGGCGAAACCTTTTTATTGCAAAATAGTTTAGTGTGAAAAAAACTTCTGAAGATTTTATCCTCAGAAGTTCTGACTATTAGGCGATTCAACCAACTAATAGACTAATCTATCCCCATCTCCAGGTTGTGCCATCCTTGGTGTCTTCGATGGTCACGCCCATCTCCTTGAGTTGGTCGCGAATCTCATCTGAACGCGTCCATTGTTTTTGCCTGCGGGCTTCGTTTCGTTCTGCGATCAATGCGTTGACCTGCGCTTCCTTCTCGCTCGAGCCTTTCTTTTCGGCAAGAGTCAAGCCAAGCACGCCAGTCAACTCTTTGAAAACATCCTGTGCAGACTTGAGCTGTTCATTCCTGGCGCCATTGTCGCGCGCGGTGTTGATGGCTTTGACCAGCTCGAATAACACGGCCAGCCCGCCGGCGGTGTTGAAGTCATTATCCATTGCCTCGGTGAAACCGCTTCTCGCCGAGTCGACGGCGGAGGCGAGGTAGGCCGCAGTTTCGGGTATGACGCCGGAAGCGGAAGGGGAGCCCGGCCGCAGTGCGGATTTGAGGCGTTCGACATTCTTCTCGGCGGCTTCCTGTGTTTCCTCGCTGAAGACCAGCGGCGCGCGGTAACTCCCGCTCAGGACGAGCATGCGCATGACATCCGCCGAGCGCTTCGAAAGGAAATCCTTGATGCTGACAATGTTGCCCAGCGATTTGGACATCTTCTCGCCGGCCAGCTGCAGCATGCCATTATGAATCCAGTAACGCGCGAAGGGCTTACCGGTGTAGGATTCGGTCTGCGCGATTTCGTTTTCGTGATGCGGGAAGATCAGGTCGTTGCCGCCGCCGTGAATGTCGATCTGTTCGCCGAGTTCGGCCAGGTTCATGGCCGAGCATTCGATGTGCCAGCCGGGTCGTCCCTTGCCCCAGGGGCTGTCCCACGAGATCTCACCGGGCTTGGCTGCCTTCCATAAGGCAAAGTCCATAGGGTGATCTTTGGCCTCGCCCACCTCGATGCGCGCCCCGGCTTGCATCTCCTCCAATTTGCGGCCGGAGAGCTTGCCGTAGTCCTTATCGCCTGTAATGCTGAAATACACGTCGCCGTTGGAGGCGGCGTAGGCCGCCTCCTTCTGAACCAGCCCCTGGATGAATTGGATGATCAGCGGCATGGTCTTGCTCACCTGCGGATAGGATGTGGCCGGCAGGACGTTCAGGCTGTGCAATTCGTTTGTATACTCGCCAATGTATCGCTGCGAAAGCGTGAGGGGATCCTCGCCGAGCTGGCTGGCGCGGTTGATGATCTTGTCGTCCACGTCGGTGTAGTTCATGACGTGCCGCACCGTGTACCCTCGATGCTCGAGATAGCGCCGGATGACATCGAACACCAGCGCCGACATGGCATGGCCGACGTGCGCGTCATCATAGACCGTGACGCCGCAGACGTACATTTTGACCTGATTCGGTTCGAGAGTCTGGAACTCCTCGGTCTTGCGGGTGAGGGTGTTGTAGATTCGAAGCATGGGCATATTTTTACCACAAATCAAATTTTGCATGGCAAACTAACACCAATGCAGGTATGATTTGAAAGAGACCTTTCGTTGAGGAATTCGAAAAATGAAAAAACTTGAGTATCGCCGGGTCTTCACTTTTGTGGGCCTGATTTCATTATCGCTGGTCTATGGCCTGTTATGGTCTTCCATGATCAGGAATCCCAAAGTGAGGACCGGTTCCGACTTCATGGGATTTTATTCCTACGGGCGGATCTCTCAGACGCTCGGATATGGATCCATCTTCGACATTCATGAACAGCAAAAAGTGCAGGAGCAGGTGGTGGGATTCCCTGTTGTTCCGATCTTCTACACTCATCTGCCCTTCATTGCGCCTCTCGCGGTTCTTCTTGTGAACGAGGATTTTGTGAGCTCGTTCAACCGATGGGCGATGGTTCTGCTTTCCCTGAACCTGGTGAATGTATTCCTGCTGATGAAGATGGTCAATCGTTCCAGGTTCTCATTGGAGCAGCGCGTGATCCTGGGTGCGGGATTATTCCTGTTCTTCCCAACGTTCAGCGGATTGATGAACGGTCAGGATACCCAGATCCTGCTGCTGGGAGCTGTGATTTGGGTTGCGGGAATCTTCTCCGGAAAACACTTTCTGGCCGGCCTCGGGTTGAGCCTGATGACCATCCGCCCGCAAGTAGCGCTGTTCCTTGCCATACCGTTTTTCTTCCGACGACGGAATGTTTTTTGGGGATTCGTCGTCGGCAGCCTTGCACTCGCCGGACTGAGCCTGGTATTGATCAAACTGGATGGAGCGTCTCAATTCATCCAAAGCATCCGCTATATCGAATCGACAGTGTGGATCGAACCGCACGCGTTGGATATGCCCACCATCTCCGGAATCATCCGCAGGAATTTTTCATTTGCCGATCCGGGGCCGGTAAGGAGCTTTGTCTGGGCGTGCTACCTGGCCGGGATTATCGCTTTTTGTGTAATCTGGTGTCGCAGGGCGGAGATTGCTGAAAGGCAGGTCTGTCTGATCTCGGCCTGCGCGATCTTCCTGCTCCCATATGCTCATTATCACGACTTGGTCCTCCTGCTGATTCCAATCGTCTGTTTGGTGCGAATCCTGGAGAGAGAAAACCTGGTGAAGCCGGATTATCTGGCAGAGATACCATTGATCCTTTCGTGGCTGGCCGCGCTCGGGTTCGCCGGATCCGGGTACCTGAAATTCCCGATCATGTACGGTGTCATGCTAGTGCTGATTGTTTTGTCTCTGAAACCGGATCTGGTCTTGCGTGTTGGCAGAAACCAGCCAGCGGGCTAGCCGGGCTTTCGTTTCCTGGCAGTCTCCTCATCCACTCGTCCGAAGATCATGCGACCGGCGGCGGTCTGCAGCACCTTGCTGATGTTCACTTCCATGTATTCACCGATGAAGTCCTTGCCGTTCTCCACCACCACCATCGTTCCGTCGTCCATGTAACCCACACCCTGACCGTGCTCCTTGCCCTCCTGGATGATGTTGATGCGCAGGGCCTCTCCCGGCAGTACAACCGACTTTACCGCGTTCGCCAATTCATTGATGTTCAATACCGTCACTCCCTGCAGTTCGGCTACGCGGTTGAGGTTGTAGTCGTTGGTCAGCACGGGACTTTTGAGCTGTTTGCCGAGTACGATCAACTTGTCGTCCACCTCGCGCACCCCGTCCACGTTGATGTCCGAGATGCGCACCAGGATGTTGGGGAGTTTCTGCAATTCCGCCAGCACCTCCATGCCGCGCCGCCCGCGTTGACGACGCTGACCATCCGGTGAGTCGGCGATGTATTGCAATTCGTTCAGCACAAAGCGCGGGATGAGCAGCGTGCCCGGCAGGAAGCCGGTCTTGGCGATGTCCGCCACGCGTCCGTCGATGATCACGCTTGTATCCAGCAGGATGGTGCGATTGAGATTGGTCCAGGAGGAGGCGCCGCCTCCTTCGCCGCGTCCGCTGAGCGCGCCGAGCAATCCCATGATGTCGCCCTGGCGCATCACAAAGACCGAGACGCCGAAATAGGCGAACAGGAGAACGCCGATGAACGGTAAAATTTCTCCGAACGGTTCTGGCAGCAGGGAGAGGGGGAAGGCCAGCAGGGCTGCGATCAACAATCCCGCCACCAACCCGGTCATCCCGGCGAACAGACTTTCCGCAGCCAGGCGCCCGAGCAGGGAACGGATGGCTCGCGCTGGACGCGTGGTCACATACGGCGTAAGGATCAGTCCGGTCAGCGCGCCGATCAGCGTGAAGATCGCCGTGGTCCGATAAGCTTCGGGTGGATAAAGCCGGGCCAGGTTAAACCCCCAATACCCTCCCGCCACTGCCAGAATAAACATGCCAACAATGCGAAGAATAAATTCCGCACTCATAAAACTCCTTTGCAATAAAACCGGCGAAAAAATGAAACTCATCATAGCACGGCTGGGTACACCCGTCAAATGCAGTTGGCCGTGAACGATTATTGTGTATAATCACAGCCTGGATGCGGGTGGCAGGACCACGGTTGCCTGCAGTCAATGACATGCCCCTGGTTGATACCCTGAATCGTTCCCTGCGCGATCTGCGGATCTCCGTCACCGATCGCTGTAATTTCCGCTGTGTGTACTGCATGCCGAAGGAGGTCTTTGGGCCGGATTACAAGTTCCTGCCTCGCTCCCAGGTGCTGACTTTCGAAGAGGTGTCGCGCCTGGCGCGTATTTTTGTCGATCAAGGGGTGCGTAAAATACGACTGACCGGGGGGGAGCCTTTGGTGCGCAAGGACCTGCACCTGTTGATTCGCATGCTGGCTGAAATCCCCGATCTCGATCTGACCATGACCACGAACGGTTCCCTCCTGGCTCGAAACGCTCATCAGCTCAAGACGGCTGGGTTAAAACGGGTCACAGTCAGCCTGGATTCGCTGGACGACCGGGTCTTCAAAGCCCTGAACGACGTGGATTTCCCGGTGCAGGCAGTGATCGAGGGCATGGATGCCGCGGCTGCCGCCGGCCTGGGTCCGATCAAGGTGAACATGGTGGTCAAGCGCGGGGTGAACGAGGACAGCATCCTGCCGATGGCGCGTTTCTTTCGCGAAAAGGGCTATATCCTGCGCTTCATCGAATACATGGACGTGGGTCATTCCAATGGTTGGCGGATGGACGATGTGGTTCCGGCGGCGGAGGTCATCCGCAGGATCCATGCCGAAATGCCGCTCGAGGCGATAGATCCGAATTATCACGGCGAGGTGGCCGGGCGCTTCCGCTACAGGGACGGGATCGGGGAGCTCGGCGTGATCGCCTCCGTCACCCAGGCCTTCTGCCGCGACTGTAATCGCGCCAGGCTCTCTGCGGAGGGTCAGTTGTATACCTGCCTGTTTGCAGTCAAGGGATACGATCTGCGCGAACTGCTGCGCGAGGGCGCGGGCGATGAGGAGATCTCCAACGCGATCGCGCGCATATGGGGCAAACGCGCGGACCGCTATTCCGAGATTCGTTCAGAAAACACGGTCTCCCTGCCCAAGGTGGAAATGTCCCATATCGGGGGATGAAGTCCAATCCGTTGCATGGACCATATAAAAGCCATTTTCTTTGATCTGGACGGTACCCTGCGCCATAACCAGCCAAGCGGCGATCAGGTATTCAACGATTACCTGCTTGAGCTGGGTTTGATGATTTCCGGGGAGGATATGGCGCGCGCCCAGCGCTGGGAACATTATTACTTTGCCAACTCGCCTGAGATCCAGGCGGATCAGAATCAGCATGTGGAGCCCCAGGCTTTCTGGCTGAACTTTGCCCGCCGGCGGTTGGTCGCCCTTGGATGCCACCCACAAAAAGCTCATTCATTGGCGCCCAAAGTCTCCGCGCACATGAACGAACACTATAAACCTCGAACCCATGTACCGCAGGAGGTCTTCCCGTTGCTGGGCTCCATCAAGGATCGCGGGTATGTGCTGGGTGTGGTTTCGAACCGCGAGGATCCGTTCCACGAGGAATTGAAGGAGTTGAAGCTGGATGGCTATTTCCAATTTGCGCTGGCCGGCGGAGAGGTGAATGCCTTCAAACCCGACGTGCGCATCTTTGAACATGCGTTGGAGCTTGCCGGAACCGTCGCGCCCGAGACCATCTATGTGGGGGACAATTACTTTGCGGATATCCTCGGCTCGAGTCGCGCGGGACTGGTGCCGGTGCTCTTCGACCCGGCCGGGCTCTTCCCCGAGGCAGATTGCGCGGTGATCAAGTCCTTTCGCGAATTCCCCGATCTGTTGACATAAGAATTCTCCCTGAGTGGAGCCGCGCCGGCCGCGAAGTCGAAGGAGCTCAGCCATTTCCATAGGTGAATTTACCACCAAGGCGCGAGGCCGAAACGATGGAATCATTCTTCGTGCTTGATGGCTTCGCATAGATGTTGGTCAACTGGCGTGAGGTGATCGCGTTACAATCGGCAGATCGTCCAAGGAGGGCCCCATGGCCTGGGAAAGAAAACTCATGCGCACCGTGCGCGTCCGCAATTCGCAGAAACATGGTGTGCTGGCGCGCCTGCTGGCTGCCATAGCAGAGGCCGGCGGCGGAACCGGCAGCATTGTCCTGCTCAATGAGACCTCCCAGCACGTGGTGCGGGATGTCACGGTATACGCGGAGGATGAAACGCACCTGCAGACTGTCCTGGACGCAATCCACGCCAACGAGGGGACGCGCGTCATCGAAGTGCGGGATGAGGTTTTGGAGCTGCATCAAAAGGGGAAAATCGCCATCCGCTCGCGCTACCCGATCGATTCGCTGACCACGCTGCGGCGCGTCTACACGCCTGGCGTGGCGGAGGTCTGCCGCAAGATCGCCAGGGACCCGGCCAAGGCGCGGCTGTACACCAGCATCAGCCACATGGTGGCCATCGTCACCGACGGCACGGCCGTCCTGGGTCTTGGGGATATCGGTCCGCTGGCTGCCATGCCGGTCATGGAGGGCAAGGCCATGCTGATGGAAACGCTGGTCGGCCTCTCCGGCGTGCCGATCCTGCTGAACACGAAGGACCCGCAGGAGATCGTCCACGCGGTGGCAGCGATCGCGCCGGGCTTTGCGGCGATCCAGCTGGAGGACATCTCCGCGCCGCGCTGTTTTGAAATCGAGGAACGGCTTCAGGCCAGGCTTGATATTCCGGTGATGCACGACGACCAACACGGCACGGCGGTGGTGTGTACGGCGGCGTTAATGGGGGCGGCGCGCGTATCGGGTACGGACCTGAACCAGGCCGTCATCGGGCAGATCGGGCTGGGCGCGGCCGGGCATGCCATTGGCCGTATGTTGATGAGCCTGACCGGAAAACCAGTCTATGGGGCGGATCTAAGCCAGGAAGCATTGCTGCGCTTTGAAAAGTCGGGTGGCAGGAAGTCGAATCTGGAAGAGATTATGCGGACATGCGACATCGTGATCGCCACCACCGGCGCGCCGAATTTGATCCAACCTGCGATGGTCCGCAAGGGGCAGATCATCCTGGCGCTCTCCAATCCGAATCCGGAGATCGATCCGGAGGACGCCCTGAAAATGGGCGCGGCTTTCGCAGCCGATGGAAAGTCGGTGAATAACGTACTGGGATTTCCCGGCATCTTTCGCGGCACCGTGGATGCGGACGCGCCGCGCATCACGCACGAGATGCTGGTGGCGGCGGCGAAGACCATCGCCGAGCTGACGCCACCCGGCGAACTGGTGCCCAGCCCGCTGGATAAAAAGGTCCACAAGTCGGTTGCGCGCGCTGTGGCCGAGACAGCCATGAAGCAGGGCATCGCGCGTGCAGAGTTCGTGCCGTATGTGGAGGAGTAGAGGGATGATCGACTTCCCTGGAATTTGAGTGACCCTACTTGGTGAGGATTGTAGAATGTGTAAAGGGGTTGATGTTTCACCGTAGACAAGCATTTCCCTTCGGGGACAATGTAATTGGAACCGACCATCCAAACACTAGTTGGGCCGAGCTTGCACTCACCGATTATGCTTGCAATACACTACGGAGCAGAGAGATATCGTATGGTAACGATCGAACGTGCAAACGTTGAGGACGTGTCACAAATTAAGCAAGTGCTGAGCGAGACATGGCAAGCCACATACAGTTCGTTCCTGTCTCAAGCAACTATCGACAAGGTCACATCCGTCTGGCACAGCCCGAAGCAACTAGCCGCGGAAATCTTGAACCCACGCATCTTTTTTGGCGTTGTCAAGACAGCTGAGGGCACGATCATCGCTCTCACAACCGTGGGACAAATCAGCGACGATTCCGTTATGCTATCCCGCTTATATGTTCATCCGCAGTATCAACGCCAAGGAATCGGGAGCAAACTCTTAGAGGCAGGCATTAGCGCATTTCCGACAGTCCGCACGATGCGGCTGGAAGTTGAAGAAAATAATCACCTTGCATACATGTTTTATCATCGCCACGGCTTTCGCGATACAGAACGCAAAGAGGAGCAGGTGGAAGACGATGTAATTCAGGTCGTGGGGATGGAGAAACTGATTTCCTGATGTATCCGAAAATATTAAGTTGTCGTCGTACCACGGCTCGGCCCAACACAGCGTGCAGTGGGCAACTGGGATTCGCCGCGTTTTTTGAGAAGATTCAACGCTTTGACAGAATTCCGTTTTCAAGCAGTGTGCGCGTCCCGCCCAGTTGCCACTAACGCAGGCCGTTGGACAATCGAGAGAATCGAACAATGAGAATCTCATATGAACATGTAATATCAAAACCTCCAGAAGCGGTATTCCCATGGATCGCAGAACCTGATAAAGCCATGACGTGGCAGAAAGATGTTAAGGGAGGAGAAGTACTTGTTGATACACCGGAGGTGGTTGGAACGACATTCAGGGAGGTCGTTGAAGAAGATGGCAACAGCCTCGAAATGCATGGAACCATTACAAAATATGTTGTTAACGAAATAATCGGCTTTCATTTGGAAAGCAAGATACACGAGTTTGATGTCAGTTACTCCCTGGAAGAGTTGGACGGGAAGACGAAATTCAAAATTGATGCGAACATTCGATGGAAATTTCCAATGAACGTCATCAGTTTACTCATTGGGAAAAGAATCAAAGAGAACTTGGTCAAGAAGTTGGAATCTGAAACGCTGGAATTGAAGAAGGTATGTGAGTCCAAATGACTGAAAAGGATATCGCCCAACACCGCGTCCACTCCGTACCTTGCCTGGTGTGGATCTTTAACCCCGCCAAGATCCGACCGCAGGTCTTCCCCTCACCGCTCTCGCTCGGCGAGGGTAGGGTGGGGCTACACTTCGAGATTCCACTTGCTGTAACTCGAATTCCTCCCTCTCACCACGTCGTCGAACAGTTCGCGAAGCCTGGTCGTAATCGATCCCATTCCGCCCTGGCCGATGGGTCGATGATCGATTTTCGTGATCGCCACGATCTGCGCCGCGGTGCCGGTCATGAACATCTCCTCGGCGATGAAGACCTCCGTGCGGTCAATCGAGCGTTCCACCACCTGCAGACCCAATTCGTTACGCGCCAGTTCGATCACCGAGCGGCGCGTGATGCCTTCAAGGATGTTGTCCGTCACCGGCGGTGTGACCAGGACCCCGTCGCGGAGCATGAAAACGTTCATCGCCGAACCTTCGGAAACGTGACCGTTGTGATCGAGCACCAGCGCCTCGTCGAAGCCGGAAAGGTTGGCATCGGTCTTGATCAAGGCCGAGTTGGCGTACGCGCCGGAGACCTTTCCCCGCGCCGGAATGACGTTGTCGTCGATGCGCCGCCACGAGGAAAAGGTCACGTGCGCGTCCGTGTCGTTCCTGACGTACTTCTGGAACTTCATCACGAACATGCAGAATTCGTCGCGCAGGTCGTGCAGTTTCACGCCGATGCCCATATCCGCCTTGTAGATGGTGGGGCGCAGGTAGATATCCTCCCTCCAGTCGTCTGTATGCAGCACATCCAGCGTGAGCTGGATCAGCCCTTCCTCATCATAGGGAATGCGCATGGTCATCATCTTCGCCGAATGCAGCAGGCGGCGGAAATGGTCGTAGGGACGAAAGACGAAGAGACGTTTTTTCTGTTCGTTCCAGTAGGCACGCAGGCCGCCGAAGACGGCGGTGCCATAAAGGAAGGCGTGGGTGGCGATGTTGATCTTTGCTTCAGAAAGAGGGACGATCTTCCCCTCAAAAAATGCGTGCTTCGAGAGATCCAACAGGCACCTCCGGGTGGAATCGGCTGGTAATCGCTGTCTTGCGGCGGAATTATAACCGATGCACTCCTCTTATCGTTTGGCTGTGACCCCTCCCGCGCCATCGGTTTGACGAAAACGCGGATTTGGAACGCCAGCGTTCAATCGCCGTCGCGTTTTCTTTTCAGTGCGATCAATCCCCCTGTGTCCAAGGGCGGTTTCAGAGGCGCGGATTCCAGTTTCATCACGCGGCTGTTGGCGAAGTATTCGAATCCAAAGTCCGTTGGATCGCCGGCTTGTTTGCCGGGAATGGGCATCAGCCGCGCGGTGAGCGGTTTGTCCAGCCGCAGGGACAGGGCACACAGGTCCAGAAGAAGTGGAGCGATCTGCTCGGGAGTTGTATCGCCGGGCAGCGGGATGGTATCCAATCCGGTTCCACAAACGGCCGAAAACAAAAGCAAGTCCTTGAAAATCAGCAGGCCCTCGGCGGCGCGCTGCGCAAGGATCGAATCCTCAAGAACGGGTTGGAAAAATCCGCTGAAGCCGGCGCGCGGAATGTCGGCGCGATCGACGGCTTCGGTCAGCAGCGCAGCGGCTGCGAGGGAGCCGTGCAAGCCGATGTTCGAAACGCCCATCTTTTCGATGGCAGCTCCGATCGATTGCGCGTCTTTCGGAAAGGGCGCCAGCGAAAAATCTATGCCGAGGAATTTGGCGTCCCCCAATTCGGATTTCGATATTCGCTCAATCGCTTCGCCGTGTCCTTCGATTTCCGCGGTCAGGCGCCGCCGTCCATCGTCCATTGTTCGCTGCCCATCGAATGCCTCCACGGCGAGATCCGCCGCCTCGGTGGCGATTGCGAAAGCCGGCTCATCGCCCTCATGGTAGGCGGCGGGAAAGAACGGCGCGCCCGGCTTCACATTTGCAAGCGCGGCGAAACGCAAATTGGCAAATCCATCCGGCGTGATGGAAGAAGCCCTGTGGATGATTCGCGCACAAGCCTGAATGGCCGAAAGAGAGATTCCCATATCGCTTGAAGCCATTTCGCCGCCAAAGAATATATTAGGGGCTGTGCGAATGGCCTCGGGAATAACCTCGTAACTCTCGGGCAGTTCGATCAGGGCCGGACCGAGTGAGGCGTACGCGATCCCGGTCTGACCGAGCATTTGGGAGAGGTTGGCAGCCAGTTGAATGAGCTGATCGACCTTTCCTCCCAACAACCTCGGGAAGGGGATGGTCGCGAGGCGGGTGGTTTGAACTTCCCC
>Ga0194127_10003429_pt1 | contig 20329 bp, 17 predicted proteins | sample TA2KigC100mmetaG_FD_148624 | JGI IMG/M metagenome (GOLD analysis project Ga0194127, IMG submission 148624) | Freshwater microbial communities from Lake Tanganyika, Tanzania - TA2015036 Kigoma Deep Cast 100m | ecosystem: Environmental > Aquatic > Freshwater > Lake | place: Tanzania: Lake...
GACACCTTCATGACCTTGGTCGCCACGGCCAAGAAACTGGAGGTAAGTTTTTACGCGTACATCCAAGACCGTATTTCTGGCGCGTACCGATTGCCCAAGCTCGCTGATTTGATCACGGAGCGCGCCCAGCGAGATCCACTCGATGCGTCTTGGAGTTCGCCGTAGAATTACCCCAAGTTATTGAGAAGATACTTCAATTTTAAGGTGCGAATTTCTCAACTCGGAAAACCCGAGTCGTTCGGCGTTAGTCTAAACTCGAAATTTGACAAATCTGATAGAATAACATATCCTCATTAAGAGGGTAGATCGCGAGAGTTGCAACGTGGCAAATCACGAATCGGATCGGAATGAACTGAAAGCCGTGGTCTTGGCGGCAGGCAAAGGGACTATTGCGGTTGATGCGCCGCCGATTGTTCTCCAGAATCTGGGCGACCGCAAGATCATTGACTATGTCATCACGAACGCGCGCCAATTCATTTCGCCCGACGATCTCTATATCATTGTGGGGTACCAGCAGGCAGCAATGCGAACGCACCTGGGCACATCCTACCATTACGTCGTTCAAGAAGAATCACTCGGCACCGGGCACGCGGTTTTACAACTCGCTCCTTACCTCAAAGATTTTGACGGCGACTTGCTCATTCTCTACGGCGATACACCCCTCTTTCGCCCAACCTCGATTCGTGGGTTGTTGAATCGGCACTATCTCCGCCAATCCGATTTGACTCTGCTCACCGCTGTCGTGGATCGCGCGCTGCCCTATGGACGGATCATCCGCGATGCTGAAAATCAGATCGTAGACATCATCGAAGAGACGGAAGCATCGCCGCGCGTTCGCGAGATTCGTGAACTGAACGTCGGCGCGTACGTCGTGCGCGCGCAGCCGCTCTTGCGCGTGTTGGAAAAGTTATCGCCATCATCCGACGACGAGTATAGGTTGACGGATTGCGCGCATCAGCTCATCCACTCGGGGTTGCGCGTCGAGAGTTATCAAATCTACGATCAAGGCGAAGTGCAAGGCATCAATACGGCCGAAGACCTGGCGCGCGCGGAATTCATTTTGCAAAAGCGACTTTACCAGCCGCGCCGCGCGGAAGAGCAAAATCAGGTTTACTTTGGCACCGGCGGTTGGCGCGCAATAATTGGCGAAGGGTTTACACTGCACAATGTTCGTCGCTTGAGTCAAGCGTTAGCCAACGCGATGACGCGGCGCGGCGAAGAAAAGCGCGGTGTCCTAATCGGTTTTGATCGGCGGTTCCTCTCGAACCGCGCGGCGGAAGCCGCCGCCGAAGTTTTCGCGGGCAATAACATCCCCACGGTGTTGGTGGTTGAAGATGCGCCGACACCGCTGATCACCTATGCCACGGCGAAACAAGGTGCCGCGTACGGCCTGGCGTTCACCGCCAGTCACAACCCGCCCGAATGGAATGGGCTCAAAGTTTTTCACCGCGACGGCTCGTTGTTGCTCGACGACGAAACGCGCCAGATCGAAGCGGAGACGAATCGGCTGACGCTGGATCAAGTGATCAAAGTCGATCTCGATTTGGCATTGGAAGCAGGCATTGTCCAACGGCGCGATTTCACGAACGAGTACGTGGATGCCATCGAGGCGTTGATCGATCTGACCGCGATTCGCAACGCCGGACTCAAAGTCATCGTAGACCCGATGTACGGCGTCGGGCAACTCACGCTCGGGACGATCCTGACCGAAGCGCGCTGCCGGGTGACGTTTATCCACGAACGGCACAACCCGTTGTTCGGTGGACGCTCGCCCGCGCCGAATCTGGAGGCGCTGCGATTGTTGATCACGCACGTCAAGGAAGATCGCTACGATCTCGGCTTGGCAACCGACGGTGACGCGGATCGCATCGCGATTGTGGACGAGCAGGGCGAATATATCACGATCAACGATATTTTGCTTCTGCTGTACTGGTATCTGCACGAAGTACGTGGCGAACGCGGCGGCGTCGTGCGTAATCTCGCAACCACGCATCTGCTCGACCGGCTCGCCGCGCACTACGGCGAACAATGTTACGAAGTGCTAGTCGGTTTTAAGCACATTGCCGCCACGATGGTCGCGCACAACGCGCTCCTGGGTGGCGAATCGAGCGGTGGTCTGACGATCCGGGGACATATCTTGGGCAAGGACGGCATCTTCGCTTCGGCGCTGGTCGTGGAGATGTTGGCGCGCACGGGTAAGCGCATCTCAGAATTACGCAAGCAAGTTTATGAAATCACCGGGCGACTGTGCTATGTTGAAGAAGGAATTCCATCTACTTCGGAAATGCGCGTCGCAATTCCACGACGATTGAGGAAAGTCCCGCTCGATCACATTGGACCATATCCAGTGCTGAAGGTCTCTCACATTGACGGCACGAAATTGTACTTGGAAAATGATAACTGGGCGTTACTCCGTTTCTCTGGCACCGAACCTTTGCTGCGCCTTTCGACTGAAGCCGACTCGCTTGAGAAAGCCAACGCAATGATCCAATGGCTCAAGCAATTCGCGACCGCGCAGTAGAGCAGGGCAGTGACCGAACAAAGGAGGTGATGAAACCAGACTCCCCAATCAAAATGGTTGGTCAATTGATGATCGAAACGAGTACCTGAATCTCAAGGAGGAGAAAGATGAAGAACATCGTTCGTTTAATTTTCGTGATCGCGCTCGTGGCAGTTGTTCTGACCGCGTGCGCGCCAGCGCCAACAGCGGTTCCCCCAACCGCCGCGCCGAAACCGACTGAGGCACCCAAGCCAACTACGGTTCCCCCGACGACAGCGCCTCCAACCGCTGTCCCGCCGACCGCCGCGCCGAAGCCGACCGAAGTCGTGCTGGAAAAAGAATTGGTCTTGTACTCCGCCGCCGATCAAGCAATGGTTGATTTCGCGGCGCAAGCATTCCAAGCCAAAACCGGGATCAAGGTCTCGACCGTCCAGGGCGGCTCGGGCGTGATGCTGGCGCGCATCAACGCCGAAAAAGCGCGTCCGCTCGGTGATGTGCTGTGGAGCGTGGGACCAGATACCATTGGTGCAATGCCGGACTTGTTCGAGCCGTACAAACTGAAGGAATTTGACAAACTCTTGCCCGAAGCGCAGGACAAGACTAACCTGATAGCGCCTTGCACGGGCATTGCCAGCGCGACGATCATGTACAACAAGAAACTCGTGCCGGCTGCCGACGTGCCGAAAAAGTGGGCAGACTTGCTCGACCCCAAGTGGAAAGGCAAGATCGTGAACGCCGATCCGTCCAAGTCGTCGTCATCGTACCAATCGCTGGTCACGCGCTTGATCGCGTTCAAAGACAAGGGCTGGGAGTTCGAAGAGAAACTGATTCAGAATTTGGTGATCGTCCCCAGTTCTAGCGCGGTCTATCTCCAAGTGGGCACTGGCGAGCAGGCGCTCGGGCTCGCGTTTGAGCAAGGCGCGTACATCTACGCCGCCGGCGCTACCGCCACCGCGGGCGTCGTCTATCCAACCGATGGCACCGGCGTCCTCTTCGACGTCGCCGCGTTGATCAAAGGCGCGCAACATCCGAACGCTGCGAAAGCGTTCCTCGACTTTTCGGTCTCGGCGGAATTCCAAAAGGCGCTGATCGAAAAGTACTATGGTCGCCGCGCTGTACGATCCGATGTGACTCTGCCGCCGGGTGTGCCACTGGCGAAGGACATCAAGACCACCGAGTACGATTTAAAGTGGGCGGCAGACAACCGCGACGCGAACCTCAAAAAGTACCAGGAATTGATGGTCAAGTACAACAAATAGTCGGCTAGTCACATAGTCGAGTAGTCAGATAGCCGGAAACGAACTAGCCGACTATCTGACTACAAGACTAGGGGACGATCTTCGGAGATACGATGACCCAGGTCAAAATTGAAAACATCGTCAAACGGTACGGCAACGTCAGCGTCCTCAAAGGCGTCAATCTCGTCATCGAGCCGAGCGAGTTTTTCACGCTGCTCGGTCCCAGCGGTTGCGGCAAAACAACCTTGCTGCGCACGATTGCTGGTTTTCTGACCCAGGATAGCGGCGCGATTTATTTCGACGGCGAATGTATTGACGGTATCCCGGCGCACAAGCGGAACACGGGCATGGTGTTTCAGAATTACGCGATCTTTCCGCACCTGAACGTGTTCGATAACATCGCGTATGGATTGAAAAATCAAAAACATTCGCGGCAAGAAATCGAGCGCAAGGTGCTGGAGGCAGTGCGGTTGGTACGCCTCGAAGGTTTGGAACGCCGGATGCCGCGCGAACTTTCGGGCGGACAACAGCAACGCGTCGTCCTGGCGCGCGCGATGGTGATCGAGCCGCGGGTCCTGCTGATGGACGAGCCGCTCTCGAACCTCGACGCGAAATTGCGCGTGGCGATGCGCGGCGACATTCGCGCGCTGCAGCGCAAGGTCGGCATCACGACAATTTACGTGACGCACGATCAGGAAGAGGCGCTCGCGATTTCGGATCGGATCGCGGTAATGGACGCGGGACTCGTCCAGCAAATCGGCAAGCCCGCCGAGGTGTACGTGCATCCCGTCAATCAATTCGTCGCCGATTTTGTCGGTGCGACGAATATGCTGATCGCGCGCCTCGTCAAGTACGAATCGGACGCGCGCCGCGCGTGGTTTGACCTGGGCACGGGTTCCCAGTGGCAGGTGCCGCTCGCTGTCGCGCCGCGCGGCGATCAATGTGTGCTCGCAGTGCGCCCCGAAGTGTTGTCGTTTGCCAGCGCCGCGAGCGAGGCGGTCAATCGCGTCAACGGTCAGATTGCCGACGCGACGTACGGCGGCTCGACGATTCGTTATCAAGTGCGTCTCGAAAACGATCAAACGCTCCAGGTTCACGACCACAACCCAGAGCAGTCCGCGATTCGACAATTGGGCGAGCGGGTGCAGCTCGTGTGCGATCCGGCGCGCGTCCTCGTCTTCGAAGGAGGCGCGCATGGCAGTTAATGTGATTCCTTTGCGCCGCGCCGCCTGGTCGCGGTATTGGCAGAACTTTGGATTCTGGAACATCGTCACGCTCGGCGCGTTCGCGCTGTTGTTGTTTTTCCTCGTTTATCCACTGCTTGCCGTTTTTGGGCAAAGTCTGACCTCCAAGACCGGCGACTTGTTCGAGGGATACCGCAAATTTTTCTCGCAACCATACTATTCGAACAGTCTGACGAATAGTTTGCTCGTTTCGATTCCCGCGACGATTGGCTCGCTGGTGATCGGCGTGCCGCTCGCGTACATCGTCACGCGCTATACGATCCCAGGTCGCGCGCTCATCCGCGCGGCGGTCGTCATCACGCTGCTTTCGCCGCCGTTCATCGGCGCGTATGCGTGGGTCGTGATGTTGGGACGCGCGGGGTTGCTGAACAGGTTCCTGGAAAACTTTGGCATCCAAGTTCCTTCGATTTATGGTCCCGTCGGTTTGATCTTCGTCTTTACGATCACGCACTATCCGTTTGTTTTCTTGATCGTCTCCTCTGCGATTCGCTCGATTGATCAATCCATCGAAGATGCCGCGCGCAACCTGGGTTCGGGCGAAGTCAAAACGCTTTTCACCGTCCTCTTGCCAATCTTGCTGCCTTCGATCACCGCGGGCGTCCTCCTGTCGTTTATGACGATTGTCGCCGATTTTGGTACGCCGATGATTATCGGCGAGAGTTTCCGCGTCCTGCCGACGCACATTTACAGTGAGTTCATCAACGAGATGGGCGGCAACCCGATGATGGCGAGCGCAATGAGCGTTATCCTGATCGCGATCTGTTTGCTCGCGCTGGCATTGCAGCGGTACTATTCGTTCAAGACAAGTTACAACGTCCAGTGTGTGCGCCCGCTCGAGACGCGCCAGCCGCACGGCGTGGCTGGCGCACTGATGATCGCTTTCGCAGACCTGGTGATCCTTGTATCGCTCCTGCCCATAGTGGTCATCTTTTTTTCCTCGTTCTCCATAGGGCGCGGCTCAATTGTTACGTCGAACTTTTCGCTGGAAAACTATGAGCGCATCCTCTACAACGTGCCCACGGCGATCACGAACACCTTCTTCCTCGCGACACTCTCGGCGTCCATTGGCATTGTGCTCGCGATGTTCATCGCCTACGTCTTGGTGCGCGGCAAGACGCGCTGGCGCGGCGTGCTCGATTCGCTCGTCGCGCTGCCGAACGCGATTCCTGGCACCGTGATCGCGGTCGGCTTTATCATCATCTTCAATCAGCCGCCGTTCTTGATCACCGGCACGTGGATGATTCTGGTGGTCTCGTACGTCATCCGGCGTTTGCCATACGGGGTGCGCGCCTGCGTCGCGATGTTGCAGCAGATTGACGCGAGCATCGAGGAAGCGTCCGTCAATCTGGGTGTGCCGCCGATGCGCACGTTCGCGCGCGTTGTCGTGCCGCTGATGGCGCCTGCCATCCTCGCAGGCGGGATTATGACGTGGGTCACGACGATCAGCGAATTGAGCTCGACGATCCTGCTATACTCTGGACCCTATGCGACGATGACGGTCAAAATTTTCAGCAACGTTTTCTCCAACGACTTTGGCAACGCGTCCGCGCTCGCGATGATTCTGATCGCCGCGACGTTCGTGCCGTTGTTCTTGATGTACCGCTTCTTGGGAGAACGTGCGGAGCAAGCGCTATAAGTGGCAAACCGCGTTTTGTTTCTTTGCACCGGCAATTACTACCGGAGCCGGTTTGCCGAGATTCTCTTTAACGCGCTGGCTCGTCAAAGCGCTATAGATTGGCTCGCCGATTCGTGTGGGTTGGCAATCGAGCTGGTTCCGCCGGACGGCGGCGCGCTCTCTCCCTTTGCGCGTCAGGGCTTGACAGAACGGGGAATCGCGCTCGACGAACCGCCACGCCGTCCGCGCGCGTTGCGTGAGGAAGACTTGACGCGCGCACATCGCGTTATTGCCTTGAATCGCGTGGAGCATCATCCGTACCTGAAAAAACAATTTCCCGCCTGGGCTGAGCGTGTGGAATACTGGCATGTGGGTGATCTGGACTACGCACCCGCTGAGCAAGCGTTAGCGGAAATCGAACGGCATGTGCGCGCGTTCATCGGACAATTGAGAGCCACACGATAATGAAACGGAACATCATTCCCCAAGAACATCTCTCCACAATGTCCTATCTCTGGCGCGAGTACGCACGCGCGCCGCGCGCGCTCGCGTTTCGCGCGCGGACGCCGAATGAATTTCGCGCGTGGCGCGACGCGTTACGCGGCAAACTAATCGAGTTGCTGGGCGGATTTCCAAGTGAGCGATGCGATCTCGCGCCGCGCGTCGTCGAGGTGGTCGAAGAAAAAGAGTATCGCCGCGAAAAAGTGATTTTCTATTCCGAACCCGAGGTCGCAATCCCGTGTTACGTCTTGATCCCGCGCAAGGTCGCGTTGCCGTACCGCGCGGTGATCGCGCTGCACGGACATGGGACGGATGGCACGCGCTTGATGCTCGGTTTGGCGCGGAACGCCAAAGAGCGCGCGTCGATGCGCGCGGGCAAGTGGGATTTCGCGCGGCAACTCGCGCGGCGCGGTTTTATTGTCTTTGCGCCGGCCCAGCGCGCGCTCGGCGAACGCGTCGAAAAAAATCGCGCGTATCAAGCCAAATCAGGACGCAACAAAAAATCGTGCACGATCACGACGCTCGCCAGTTTTATGCTGGGACGCACAATGGCAGGGATGCGCGTGTGGGACGTGATGCGGACGATTGATTACCTTCGCACGCGCGCTGAACCGATTGCGGAAAAAATCGGCTGTATGGGTTGGTCGGGCGGCGGCACGACGACGCTGTACGCGTCCGCGCTCGATGAACGGATCAGCGCGGTTGTGTTGGAAAGCGCGTTCTGCACGTATCGCGCGTCGATCTTATCCATCGAACACTGCGCCGATAATTACATTCCCGGAATTTTGCGCTATGCCGAAGCGTCGGACATTGCCGGTTTGATCGCGCCGCGTCCGGTGCTAATCGAAAGCGGAACCCAGGATCACATTTTTCCAATCGCGGGAGTCAAGCAAGCATACGACGAACTCGCGCGCGTGTACGCGGTATTGCATCGTTCCGATCATCTGGACGCGGATTTTTTTTCGGGTGAACATCGCGTCGGCGGACGCAAAGCGTTCGCGTGGTTGGCGCGATGGTTAAAGTGATCCGACTTCCAAAGTTTGTAACTTTGGAAGTTTTTAATTGCCGAATCGTCTCTTTTCCGCTATAATATCAAATAGATTTTACCGGTTGTCATTCTGAGGAATTTATGATTCGCGGAATTATTTTCGACCTGGGCTGGACCCTGATGTACTTGAATGCCGATGTGGAACAAACGCGTGATCGCGCTTACCAATCGCTCGCGATGTTTTTGAACGCGAATGGAATCGCCACCGGCGGGAATTTTATTCCAACCCTGCACGCGGCACGCGCGCGCGGTTGGAAGTTGGCGGACGAGACCGGCGTCGAACGCTTTGGCATTGAAGCGCTCGCGGAAACATTTACCGAGTTGGGCTATCCACGTCCCGATGGTTTGCTCGCGCGCGCCAACGCGGTGGTGTTCGACGAACTGGCGCGGCAATGGCTCGCGTACAGTGACGCGCTGGAAACTTTGCGCGAATTGACGCGGCGCGGTTTGCGCGTCGGGTTGTTTTCCAACGCGGACGACGATGGGCTCGTGCAGAATTGCGTCGCGCGACTTGGCTTTGCGCCGTACCTGAACCCCGCGCTCAGCAGCGCGATGCCGCATCGCCTCCGCAAGCCCGATCCGCGCGCGCTGCATCTGATTGCGGACGCGTGGCAGATCGCGCCGCGCGAAATCATGATGGTCGGCGACGCGCCGCAGTACGACATTCTGGGCGCGCATCGCGCGGGGATGCGCGCGGTTTTGATCGATCATAGCGAGAATTTTTCGTGGCAAAAAATTCCCGACGACCGCGCGAACGATCCCGCGCTGCGCGCGGATGCGGTGGTGAAGACGCTGGCGGAAGTGCCGGGCGTGATTGAGAAGATGTGAGGGAGGAATAGGAAAATGCAAAACCTAAACCGGATCACTTTTAATCTGGATGTGATGGGTGGCAAGCCCTGTATTCGTGGCTTGCGCGTCACGGTGGGAACCATCGTGGGATTGCTTGCTTCAGGATATTCTACCGCGGACATTCTCAAAGCATACCCCTACTTGGAAGAAGAAGACATCCGTGAAGCGCTGACGTACGCCGCGTGGCGCGCCGAAGAAATCGAACTGCCGTTGGTTGCCGCATGAAAGTGTTGATTGAGTTGATCGCGGTTGACGAAGCCAAAGCCAGAGTGCGAATCTTGCCGATTCAGGAAAAGATGTGACGCATTAGACCTGTCAGGTTTCCAAAAACCTGACAGGTCTGAAAGGCAATGATGCCGACTGATCCACTTTCGATCTATTTACAAGCCATCACCAAAAATCTCGCGCGCGGGAACGCGACCGAACACACGCATCGCCCCGCGCTCAAAGCGTTGCTCGAATCGTTCGACGCGAACATTACCGCGACGAATGAGCCGCAGCACATCGTTGATGTCGGCGCGCCCGATTTCATCGTCGAGCGCGGCAAGACGCCGCTCGGCTACGTCGAAACGAAAGAGGTCGGCGCGAATCTCGACAAGATCGAAGAGTCGGAACAACTGCAACGCTATCGCGCCGCGTTTCGCAATTTGTTGCTCACCGATTATTTGGAATTTCGCTGGTACGTGGACGGCGAACGTCGCGACGCTGTGCGCTTGGGCGAATGGCGCGGCGGTGTCATTGCGAGGAGCCGCGCAGCGGCGACGAAGCAATCTCCACGCTGCGAGTTGGGGATTGCTTCGGCGCGAAAACCGCGCCTCGCAATGACAGAGGGCGCACTGGCACCTGTCACCGCGCTCTTGCAACAATTCATCGCGCACAGCGCGCCCAGCATTTCCAAACCCAAAGACCTCGCGGAACGCATCGCCGCGCTCGCACAATTGATGCGCGACGTGATCGAAAAATCGTTCGCGCGCGAAAGCGAACGCGGCAATCTGCACGAATGGCTGACCGCGTTCCAGGAAACGCTCATCCCTGATCTCACGCCCGCGCAATTCGCGGATATGTTCGCGCAGACAATCGCGTACGGAATGTTCGCCGCGCGCGCGAACGATCCGACGCCGAAAGATTTTTCGCGGATGGAAGCCGCATTCGTCCTGCCCAAGACGAATCCGTTCTTGCGAAAACTGTTCCACGAAATCGCGGGACCCGATCTCGACCCGCGCGTCGCGTGGATCGCGGACGATCTCGCCAACCTGCTCGCACGCGCGGATATGGAGCGCGTGCTGAAAGATTTCGGCAAGCGGACGCGCCGCGAAGACCCCGTCGTCCATTTCTACGAAACGTTTCTCGCCGCGTATGACGCGCGGCTCCGCAAAGCGCGCGGCGTCTACTACACGCCCGAACCCGCCGTCTCGTACATCGTGCGTTCGGTGGATACATTGCTGCGAAAAGAGTTTGGCAAAGCGAACGGACTCGCCGATCCGAGTGTGTTGCTGCTCGATCCCGCCGTTGGCACGGCGACGTTTTTGTATTTCGTCATCCAGCAGATTCACGAGACGCTGAGCGCGCAAGGACAGCAGGGCGCGTGGGCAAGTTACGTCGCAGAGAAATTGTTGCCGCGCCTGTTCGGTTTTGAAATTCTGATGGCGCCGTACACCGTCGCGCATCTCAAACTCGGCATCGAGTTGAAAGACTTGGGTTACGATTTTGCGAGCGACGAGCGGCTCGGCATTTATCTGACGAACACGCTGGAGCAAGCCGCGAAAAAATCGGAACGGTTGCTCGCGAAATTCATCAGCGACGAATCGGACGCGGCGGCATCGGTCAAGCGCGACAAGCCGATTATGGTTGTCATCGGCAATCCGCCGTACGCGAATTTCGGAATGATGAACAAAGGTGAATGGATTGGCGATTTGCTCGACGATTACAAGCGCGGCTTGAACGAAAAGAAACTGAACCTCGACGACGACTTTATCAAATTCCTGCGCTTTGGTCAGTGGCGTATCGAAAAGAGCGGCGCGGGCATTCTCGCGTTCATCACGAACAACACCTACATTGACGGCATCACGCATCGGCGGATGCGCCAATCGCTGCTCGAAACGTTCGACGACATTTACATTTTAGATTTGCACGGCAGTTCCAAAAAGAAAGAAAAATGCCCCGACGGTTCCAAAGACGAAAACGTATTTGACATCCAGCAGGGTGTGGCGATTGCGTTGTTTGTGCGTAGGGGCGTTTTATTAAACGCCCCCACATACGCCCCCACATACGCCCCCACATACGCCCCCACATACCCCCCCCCAACCGCGCGCGTCCATCACGCGGAACTCTGGGGCACACGCGAAACCAAATACGCCGCGCTCGCGGAAAGCGACATCGCGACGACGCGCTGGACGGACTTGACACCTGCTCTTCCATATTTCTTCTTCGTTCCGAAAAGTTTTGCCGCAGAGGAAGAATACAAAGAAGGATGGAGCATCACAGAATGCTTTGGCAATCAGAATACAGGCATACAAACTAAACGCGATGAACTTTTCATTGCGTTTGAACAAGAAATTCTTATTGAGCGATTCAAGGATATTTCCGTTCATTCTGCCGACTTGGAGTACCTGAAACGAAAATATAATCTCCAGGATTCTTCTGGCTGGCAAGTCTCCAAACTGCGTGGACTCCGCTTTACTCCCAAAGCATTGGTGCCCATCTTTTACCGTCCTTTTGACATTCGTTGGATATATTTTGATCCAGCGGTGCTTGGGCGAGCGCGTGAATCCACCATGCGGCACATGATCGCGGGAGAGAATCTGGGACTTGTCACACTGAGAATCAATGGAGGCGGAAATGACTTTGTGTCCGTGGCAGTTCGCAATATCATTGAAAAAGGTTCACTCCCACGCGGAAACTATTCCCTGTTCCCCCTCTACCTCTACGACACGCCCGCCGCGCACCAAACCGCGCTGAATCTCGGCGCGCGGCGCGTCAACTTTGCGCCCGCGTTCATCGCGGAAATGGAAACGCGGCTGGGGTTGAAATTCGCGGCGGATGGTAGGGGCGTTTTATTAAACGCCCGAACGGGCGTTTTATTAAACGCCCCTACATTCACCCCCGAAGACATCTTCCACTACATCTACGCCATCTTGCACGCGCCGACGTACCGCGAACGCTACGCGGAATTTTTGAAGATTGATTTTCCGCGCGTCCCGCTCACGCGCGACGTAAAATTGTTCCGCGCGCTGTGCGCGTTCGGCGCGGAACTCGTCGCGCTGCACCTGCTCGAATCGCCCGCGCTGGATAAACTGATCACGCGCTTTCCCGTCGCGGGCTCGAACGAAGTCGAGAAGATCGTCTACGCAGAAGAATGGCGCGACGCGAGCGGCAAAACGCAGCGCGGTTGCGTGTTCATCAACAATCCCCCTGTCATTGCGAGGAGCGGAGCGACGAAGCAATCTCCGCGTCGCGGCTTGGAGATTGCTTCGCACAAATCGCTCGCAATGACAGAACCGCAGTACTTTGCAGGCATCGCGCCCGACCTGTGGAATTTTCACGTCGGCGGTTACCAGGTGCTAGACAAATGGCTCAAGGATCGCAAAGGGCGCGCACTCGCGTACGACGACCTCACGCATTACCAGAGAATCGTCGTCGCGCTGCGCGAAACAATTCGCGTGATGAACGCGATTGACGCGGCGATTCCGCAATGGCCGCTGGAGTGATTGATGACGGCAATGGTTCCTTTCTACACGCGCTTTCGCGAGTTGGCTTTTCGTGAAATGCGCTCCGTGACGATTCGCGGCGAGCGCAATCTGCCTGATGGCGAATACGGTTTCCTCGAACTCTACTGCGACGATCCCAAGTGTGATTGTCGGCGAGTTCTGATTGATGTGGTGACGCCGACGACAGGATCAAAAATCTGGGCGACGATCAATTACGGTTGGGAGAGTCTCGAGTTCTACGAAAAATGGATGGGGAACAAAGAGTCGGCGCGCGAATCTTGCGGCGCAACACTGGATATGCTCAACCCACAGACCGAGTACTCTCCCGTGTTGCTCGCATTGTTCAAATGGGTCTTGCAAGATCAGGCATACGTGGAACGCCTGAAGCGTCACTATCGGCTGTTCAAGTCCGACCTACGCGCCAAGCGCAAGTCGGCAACGCGATCAAGCCGCCCAGCCAGACGGAGGCGCTGAGCGCGATCACGCGCCCAGTCCCCAGTGAGCAAGGAGTCTCTAATGCTAGACCAAAACAGATCTGATCTTTACGGCGCGCTGCGCGAACAATCGCGCCAGCGCTTTTACAATCTCTGGCAACTCGCCAAAACGGGGCAAGCGCCTACAGAGGGCGAGGACGCGCTGCTTATCCAAGTGATGCGCGAGCATCCCGAATACTACGACACCTGGGCGCACGCGAACGAGTTGCTCGGCGAAGCGATTCCAGCCGACAGTGTGGACCCGTTCGTGCACGCGATGATCCACGCGACCGTCGAGAATCAAATCGCGCAGAACGACCCGCCCGAAGCGCGGGCGGTGGTCGAATACAAGACCTCCCGCAACATTCCGCGCCACGACGTCATTCACGAAATCGGGAACGAGGTCGCCAAAATGATCTGGACTGTTCTGCACGACAACAAACCGCCTGACAACATCGCCTATCGCCGCAAACTCGCCAAGATGCTGCCGCGCGCGCAAAGAAATCTTTCAAAGTGAGTTGGAGATTTCTCGCTTCGCTCGAAATGACAAATCACCCAATCACCCAATCACCGATTGCTGATTGCTGATTGCTGATTGACTAATTGAAATCTGAAATCTGAAATGTTTCTTTCCACTCGCCGCCTGTTCACCGCGATTCTGTTCCTCGCCTTGTGCGTGATCGCCGCGCGCGAAATCAGCGATCCCGATTTCTGGTGGCATCTTCGCACCGGGCAATTCATCTTCGAAACGCGCGCGATTCCACACACCGATATTTTTTCGTTCACGAATGAAGGTCGCCCCTGGGTTACGCACGAGTGGCTGTCCGAAGTTGTGATCTACGCGCTGTACGCGCTCGGATCGTTTCCCGCGTTGATGCTTACGTTCGCCGCGATCATCGCGCTGACGTTCGCGTTCGTGTATGCGCGCACGCCGGGCAAACCGTACATCGCCGCGTTCGCGGTGCTGCTTGCCGCGCTTGCCGCCGCGCCGACGTTTGGCGCGCGTCCGCAAATGTTGACCCTGCTCCTGGGAAGCATATTTCTGTACGTGCTCGACAAGCGGCGCGATTTATTGTGGCTGTTGCCGCCGTTGACGATTCTCTGGGTCAACTTGCACAGCGGTTACGCGCTCGGGCTGGTGATCGTGGCGGTGTATCTCTTTGGCGAAATCGTCGCGGCGGTCAGCGGTCAGCGGTCAGCGGTCAGCCCAAGACAACTTGGGATTATTTTCGCGCTGTGTTTGGGCGCGGTGCTGTTCAATCCGAATGGCGCGGCGATGTACGTTTATCCATTCGAAACGCTGACGAGTCGCGCGATGCAGGCGTACATTCAAGAGTGGTTCTCGCCCGACTTTCACCAGATCGAGTTTCAGCCGTTCGCGTGGTTGCTCATCGGCACCCTTGCGGCGATGGCGTTCGCGGGCAAGCGCATCACGTTGACGCAGACGATTTTGCTCGCGGGATTCACTTTGGCGGCGTTGCGTTCCGCGCGCAACATTCCGATCTTTGCGATCATCGCCGCGCCGATTCTGGCGGAACAACTGTGGCATCTGATCGCGGCGCGGATGCCGCCGGAAAATCGGCGCGTGACGCGCGGAATGGCAATCGTCAACTGGCTGATCCTTGCGCTCGTCATCGCGGCAAGCGCGGCGCGCGTCGGGATGATCGTTTTGAATCAATCCGCCGTCGAGCGCGCGAAATATCCGGCGGCGGCAGTTGAATTTTTGCACACGCGCGCGCCGCGCGGCGCGCTGTACAACGAGTACGGTTGGGGCGGTTATGTCATTTGGCGGTTGTATCCCGCGACGCGCGTCTTCATTGACGGACGCGCGGATGTCTACGGCGATGCGTTCATCGAGGACGTGTACTTGAAAGCGTACCGCGGCGGCGCGGATTGGCGTGCGCCGTTGGAGCAGTACGCCGTGCGCGTCGTCCTGATCGAACCCGGCGCGCCGTTGGCGGCGCAACTGGCGCGCGATCCGGAATGGCAAAGCGTGTACGCCGATCGGCAAGCGGTGGTGTTTGAAAAACGATGACGCGCGCAACGCGCGTTGACAAGATCGGCACTCTCATCTATACTGCGCGCGGTGAGCCCTTGCGTTGCTTCTGACGACGCAGAACGAAATTCATCGGTGGACTGGCGAGCCGAACGAGGATTCGATGGATGAACCTACTCAAACCGAACGCAAACGTCCGTATTTCATCTGGGATTACGATCTCACGGAAGAAGACGTACGCGCGATTTTGCGCGGCGACAACGAGTACGAGAAAATCCAAATGATGGTGCGGATTTTGGAATCCGCGCGCTGGTCGGATATTTGGCGTTACCTGACGCTCGCCGAGGTGATGCGTTATTGGCCTCAACTGTACCGCCGGATGCGGCGCGAGGTACGCGATGTGTGGGCGTGGGCGTTAGAGGAGTGGGCGCGTGGCGCAACCTAGTTTGCTGACGCGATTGCAACGCGCGTTTCTGGAGGAATTTTTTAGGCAACCTGTCGGGCAAGAATTTTTTCTCACGGGCGGCACTGCGCTTGCCGAGTTCTACTTGCGGCATCGCTACAGTGAAGACATTGACCTATTTACGTTGAATGACGCCGCGTTGCAAGATGTCTCCAACAGTCTGCCAGCCATCGCCGCGCATTTGAATGCGACCGTCGAGGATCGTTTCCGCACGATCAGTTTTCGTCAGGCGTTCCTCCGGCTGGGCTCAGAAGAACTCAAGATTGATTTCGTTCGTGATGTTGGCGCGCAATTTGGCGAACATCGGCGGTATGGAAGCGTTGTCGTAGATTCGGAATTGAACATCGCCGTCAACAAGGTAACTGCCATCTTCGGACGAATTACGTCCAAAGATTTCGTTGACCTCTACTTTCTGCTCAACAAAGGATACGATCTCGACGAACTGATGCGTTTGGCGAAAGAAAAAGATCTGGGATTCACCGAATTCTATTTCGCCGGAATGTTGCGCGAGAATCGTCGGATCACCACGCTGCCGCGAATGATCCAGCCGTTGACGGCGGAAGAACTACGCGCTTTTTTTGAACCGCTGGCGACAAAACTAGTGCGCCGACTCAAACCCCCCGAATAACCACCGTGCGCGTATTCAAATCCTCTCGCTTTTGGCTGTTCGCAATTCTCCTCGCCGCGTTCGCACTGCGACTGTATCGGCTCGGCGTTGCCGGTCTGTGGTACGACGAGACGGTGAGCGTGATCCTCGCGCAAAAAGATTTGCTCGCGCTGACGCGTCACACGGCGGGCGACATTCATCCGCCGTTGTACTATTACGCGCTGCATTTCTGGGGACGCCTCGCGGGTTGGTCGGAATTTTCCGCCGCGTTTCTATCGCTTTTCTTTGGCATCCTCCTGATCGCGCTGGTTTATCGCGCGGCGCGCGACCTCACCCCTATCCCCTCTCCTAATAGGAGCGGGGCGAGGGGAGAGGTCGCACTCACCGCCGCGTTGCTCGTCGCGCTCTCCCCGTACAATTTGTGGTACGCGCAAGAAGCGCGAATGTACACGCTGGGCGCGTTGCTGGGGCTCGCGTCAGTGTACTTGTTCGCGCGGATGCTGGGCAGTCGCCAGTCGCCAGTCGGCAGTCGGCAGTCAACCCGTTTCACGCATCACGCATTACGCATCACGCGCCACGTTTCACGCGATTTCATTGCCTACGTCATCGTCAGCGCGCTCGGGTTGTACACGCTCTATTATTTTGCGTTCCTCCTCGTTTTTGAGAATCTCGTTGCACTAATTTGGGTCTTTCGCAATTCGCAATTCGCAATTCGCAATCTTGAATTACGAATTACGAATTGCGAATTGCGAATTTTTTTGGGGGCTCAACTCACCATCCTCGCACTCTTTTCACCTTGGCTCCCCATCGCGTTCCGCCAAGCCCTCGATCCCCCCGTGCCGCCGTGGCGGTCGTTCACCGCGCTGCCGGAGGTTCTGCTCGAATCATTTTCCGCGCTTGCGTTCGGACAATCGGTTGATCCGATTTTCGTCGCGCCGATGTTGGTGATCGTCGCAGTTGTGATCGCGTTCGCGTTTCGCGCTGACCGCCGACCGCCGACGGGCGACCGCCGCACATTATTCACACCGATCTTTCTTCTGGGTTACACGCTCGTTCCATTGCTCATCATTTACGCGCTCTCGCTGTGGAAACCGCTCTATCACGTCCGCTATATCTTCACCTACTCGCCCGCGTTTTACATTTTGCTCGCGCTCGGGTTGGAAAAAATTCGCAATTCGCAATTCGCAATTCGCATTTTACTGTTGACTGTCTACGGTCTACTGTCTACTGTTTCCGCCTACAACTTTTGGTTCAACCCGCGCTACGCCAAAGACGATTTGCGCGGCGCGGTCCATTACGTCGCGGAACGTTGGCGACCCGGCGACGCGATCTTGATCAACGCCGGCTATACCTATCCCGCGTTCGTGTACTATTTCGATCAACCGATCGCGTGGCGCGGACGATTGACAGATTACGCATCCTTCGACTCCGCTGCGCTCCGCTCAGGACGTATCACGTATCACGATGCTATCGTCCTGCAAACCGGCTCTATCGGCGGCGCGGCGAACCTGGGTTGGGGCAATCCGGAATCCGATTTTTACGCGACGACCGCCGACGAAACGCGCGCCGCGCTCGCGCGCCTCTTTGCCGCGCACCCGCGCGTTTGGATGCTCCGGCTGTACGATACGGTGGTTGACCCCGATGGCGTCGTCCGCGATTATCTTGCGACGCGCGGGCGCATCATTGACGACGAAGGTTTTGCGGGCGAATCGTACGCGCGTGTTCAGGGTTATATCACTCGACGCGATTCATTCACCGCGCTGCCCACCGCCGCGACACGGCGCGAGATTCTGCTCGGCAACCGGATCGCGTTACTGGGATTTGAACCAGCCGCGATCGCCGTGCGCGCCGGCGCGCCGCTCGACGTGGATTTGTATTGGCAAGCGCGCGAACCGACGAACGTGGACGCACGACTGTACAGCGGTTTGTTCGCGGCGGATGGCGCGGTCGTCGCATCGTCCGACGAAACACTTATCGGCCACGCGCTCGGCACATCGCGCTGGCCCCCCGGCGAAATTCTGCGCCAGCCGGTGCGGCTGATCGTTCCGGAAAAGATCGCGCCGGGCGATTACGTTTTGCGCGTCGCGCTGTACAATCCGCTGACGAACGAAATGTTGTCCGCGCCGAAAAGCGAATTCGTTACGGCGGACGGGCAAATTATTTTGACGCGCGTGCGCGTGGAGAGATAACGAAATGCTGCGCGTTGCAAGTTTCAAGTTTCAGGTTTCAGGTCGTCCGCATACTTGCGCGATTTTCAATGAAGATTGTATTGCCGGGATGAATGAACGACTTGCGCCGCGCTCCGTGGATGTGATCGTCACGTCGCCGCCGTACAACTTGGGGATCAAGTACAAAAAGTACGACGATACGATTGCGCGCGACGCGTACATCGCGTGGCTCGGCGAGTGGGCGCAAGCCGTGCGCGAGGTGCTGCGCGACGACGGTTCGCTCTTTCTCAATCTCGGCTCCAAGCCGACCGATCCGGCGGTGCCGTTCCAAGTCGTCGCCGAAATGCAAAAGCATTTCGTGTTACAAAATGTGATCCATTGGATCAAATCCATCGCCATCGAGAAAGCGGACGCAGGCGATGACGCGGCGCGTGGCATCACGCGCGATGTTGCCATCGGACATTACAAACCGATCAACAGCGCGCGCTATATCAACGATTGCCACGAATACATTTTTCACCTGACCAAGCGCGGCGATGTGAAATTGGACCGACTCGCGATTGGCGTCGCGTATCAGGACAAGACGAACGTCGCGCGCTGGAACACGCGCGGCGACAAACGCTGTCGCGGCAACGCGTGGTTCGTGCCGTACAAAACGATTCGCGATCGCGCCGCACAACGCCCGCACCCGGCAACGTTCCCGGTAAAAATTCCGGAGATGTGCGTTCGCTTGCACGGGCTGAAAAAGACGCGCCTCGTCGTTGACCCGTTTCTCGGCATCGGACACAGCGCGTTGGCAGCAGTTGAACTGGGTGTAGACTTTATCGGCTTTGAAATTGACGCGGATTATTTCGCGCAAGCGCGCCGCGCGCTCAATCAGATCGCGCGCGCGCGCCAATAAATTTTGGAAGGAGAAACAGAGTGCAAATCGTAAGTGATCGCGGGATGGATCTCGCGCCGGAGCAGTTGGAGGGCTTGGACATTCATCTCGTCCCGCTCACACTCACGCTTGACGGCAAATCGTATCGCAGTGGCGTAGACATTCAGCCCGCGGAATTTTATCGGCTGTTGTCTGCGACCGAAAGTTTTCCGACGACCTCGCAGCCATCGCCGGGAGATTTTGCGGAAGTGTACCGCCGCCTCGCGGCAACTGATCCGGAGATTCTCTCGATTCACATTTCGTCCGGGTTGAGCGGCACGCTGAACGCGGCGAAAGCCGGAGCCGATCTGGTGCCGGAAGCGCGCGTGACGTTCGTGGACACCAAGACCTTGTCCGGCGCAGAGGGCTGGCAAGTGGAAGCGGCGGCGCGCGCGCTGAAAGCGGGCTGGTCGAAAGAAAAAATCTTGGACCTCGTCGCGCGCGTCAGCGCGGCGACGGACACGATCTTTACCTTGACCACGCTCAAGTATCTCATTCACGGCGGGCGCATCAGTCATCTGAAGGGCTTGCTCGGTTCGGTGCTGAACTTGAAACCGGTGATCGGCGTCGAAAAAGAGCACGGCAAGTACGCCAGTTACAGCAACGGACGCACGCTCGAACAAGCGATCGCGAAAATCGGCGATCACATCGCGGCGCAGCACAAACCCGGCACCGCGCTGCGCGTCCAGGTGATGCACGGCGACAATCCTGATGGCGCGGCGATGTTGCGCGCGCGCGTGGATCAATTGTTCAAATGCGCCTGGCTGCCGACGAGTTCGATCGCGCCGGTGCTCGGCGCGCACACCGGACCGAGTCTGGTCGGCGTGGCGTACGCGCCGATCGCGGCATACCCCGAATTGCCATAGCAAGAAAGGCAATAGCGCAAAAGTCACTTGGGCACATTGTCCGCTGGGAGCATTTTCCAACGCCGCACCATGTCTTTGAGTTGAGCAGTGGATTGTTTGACTGAGCGCGTGTGCATCCGAAACCGACGCCGATGT
>Ga0194127_10003434_pt1 | contig 20302 bp, 17 predicted proteins | sample TA2KigC100mmetaG_FD_148624 | JGI IMG/M metagenome (GOLD analysis project Ga0194127, IMG submission 148624) | Freshwater microbial communities from Lake Tanganyika, Tanzania - TA2015036 Kigoma Deep Cast 100m | ecosystem: Environmental > Aquatic > Freshwater > Lake | place: Tanzania: Lake...
GGGAGGCGGGGAGGCCGAAAAGCCTTTTAGAGCGATTACCTTTAATAGGTTGAATTAACCAGGCGGCCTGTTCAATCATCACCTGTTTGGTGAATCATTATGGCCAATTGCCCTTTCTTTCAATGTATCGCATTCTAAAAGGGTTTGAGGCATCTCGGCCTCCCTTGTGAGATAGGGTGAATCGCTCAATTTAGGTATATGTTATTCCACATTCTAAAAAAATTTTAATTTGAGGTCAGCCACAACTTTTAACTTGAATTTCAGCAGGGAAGCCCTTAAGATAAAAAAGCCTTTAGGTTAAGGTTAACTTAGATGTTGCAATATTGAACCCGAGCAGAGGTACTTCCAAATCCTTGCAATTGCGGATTTTTAGAAAATCAAGGGTAACAGAGGATCTCACTCACTTTACGTGAAGTCCTGGTTTTGGCTGGAAACACATGTAGCAGACTCCCAAAGGTGCCGCTGCAAGGCTTTTACAGTATCCCCGCCCGGTTTCGATATTGTTTTTTTTGCACTGGCGGGTTAAGAAAAGATCCTCAATATTCAAAGACTCACAAAATATTAAAAAGGGAGAGACCCATGCGGATCGAAAAGGCGAAACGGATTGATCAAATTCCTCCGTACCTTTTTGCACAGATCGACAAGAAGAAAGAGGAGATGAGGAAGAGGGGGATGGATCTCATCGACCTGGGGATCGGAGACCCTGATCTTCCCACCCCTCAGCCGATTATTGAACGATTAAAAAAAGCCTCCGAAGACCCCCGGAATCACCATTATCCCTCCTATGAAGGCATGATCGAATTCAGGACTGCGGCGGCTCAATGGTTTGAGAGGAGATTTGGCGTCGCGTTTGATCCAAAAACAGAGGTGCTTACCCTCATCGGCTCAAAAGAAGGCATTGCCCATATCCCCCTGGCCTTTGTAAATCCAAAAGATTATGTGCTGGTGCCCAGTCCGGGATATCCGGTCTACCGTGTGGCAACCCTCTTCGCCGGAGGAACTCCATACTTCATGCCCCTTCTCAAGGAGAATGGCTTTTTACCAAAACTTTCTGAAATCCCAAAAGAGGTAGCAGAAAGGTCGAAACTGCTCTTCATCAATTATCCCAACAATCCGACTTCAGCCATTGCCGAAAGGCCTTTCTTCGAGGAAGTGGTCGCCTTTGTGCGGCGTTACGGGATAATCGTCTGCCATGATGCGGCTTACTCTGAACTGGCCTTCGACGGCTACCGACCGCTCAGCTTCTTTGAAGTTGAAGGGGCGAAAGATGTGGGAATCGAATTCCACAGCCTTTCAAAAACCTTTAACATGACAGGCTGGAGAATCGGTTTTGCAGTGGGCAACCCTGAAATTGTCTCAGGATTGGGAAGGGTCAAGACCAATATCGACTCGGGCCTCTTTCAGGCAATCCAGGAAGCAGGCATTGAAGCCCTCCATCACTTTGACACGCCCATTCCCAACATCATCCGCATCTATGAGGGCCGGAGGGATGTGATGGTGAAGGGCCTCCGGGAGATGGGCCTGGAAGTGGACTTGCCGAGGGCCACCTTCTATCTCTGGATCCGAGTTCCACGAGGATATACCTCCGCCCAATTCGCCACCCTTTTGATTGAACAGGCTGGGATTGTGGCAACGCCGGGCAATGGTTTCGGAGAAGCAGGAGAGGGTTATATCCGGATGACCCTCACGGTGGATGAGTCGAGGTTGCAAGAGGCAATCGAACGACTCAAGAAGATCAATTTTTAAAAATCTCTTCCTTCGATAAACTGTAACTGTTTGGCCAAATCAAGCGCAAAATAGTATCATGGAGCTGGGCATGCTGTCCGGAAAGGCTTCGTGGCGCACCTTTCGGATTCATTGGCACAGGCCTTTATCCTGTTCGATGAGGCTTGCTCAGATGAGATCGTCCGTTTCCCATTCAATCCAAAGATCACCATTCGAAGCCTTGGAGAGCGGCTTGCCCAGCTCCGACTCCGTGGTAACTTCTATTTGGCTAAACAGTTACAAAAAACGGTTGAATGAAACTCAACAATTTTCTTCTGCCATTTTTAAACTTCTTCGATACACTAATCAAAAGGTAGGGAGGCCGAAATGCAGGAACTTTTTGGAGAGGTATTTTTTATTGCCATCCTTATTCTCTGGAATGGTTATCTTGCCGGCACAGAGATCGCCGTGGTCACGGCCAGGAAGAGCCTGGTCCAGCAGATGGCTGAAAGCGGTAAAAGAAATGCAAAAATCTTGCTAAAGCTGAAAGAAAATCCTGACCGGTTTTTAGCAACCATCCAAATCGGAATTACCGGAGTGAGTGTCCTTGCCTCTGCGGTTGGAGGAGCCACCGCTATCGAGGTGATCAAACCGGCCTTTCAGATGGCCCCGATCAAAGCCGTCTCTATTGCCGCAGAGCCCCTTGCCATCGGAATGGTGGTCGTCTTGATTACTTACTTTTCCGTGATCTTCGGTGAACTCGTGCCGAAGTCCATTGCGTTGATGCATCCCGAAAAAGTGGGGCTCTGGACGGCAAGGACCATTGATGCCTTTTCAAAGGTTGCTTCCATTTTTGTCAAGTTTCTCACCTTCAGCACCTCCCTCTTGCTCAGTCCCTTCGGGAGAAAACCCTTTAGCGAACGGGCCTATATCACCGAGGAAGAGGTAAGGATGCTCATCAGGGAAGGCGGAAAACACGGCGTTTTTGAACCCGCGGAAGAAAAGATTCTGCAAAGCATTTTTGAATTCACGGACATGTCGGCAAAAGAGGTGATGGTGCCGGATATTCAGATCGTCGCCATCCCGATCGGTAAATCACCCATGGAGGTCCGATCCCTTATTGAAGAAGAGCAATTTTCTCGTTATCCGGTATACGGGAAAGACCTCAATGACATCCGGGGGATCCTCTATGCGAAAGATTTTCTGACCCTCCTGACAAAAACAGGACAGGTCGATATCCGAAAGATCATTAAGTCTCCTTTCTTCATCCCCGAAACGATGAAGATCAGCCTCCTTTTAAGGGAAATGCAAAAGAGGCGAACCCATATGGCCTTGGTGGTGGATGAATATGGAGGGATCTCCGGTTTGGTGACGATTGAAGATTTACTCGAAGAGATCGTGGGGGAGATAAGAGACGAGCACGATATCGAAAGCCCGGTGATCTTGCTGAAAGACGGGACCCTTCTGATCGATGCCTCGATCAGTCTGAAGGATTTAAAAGAAGACCACTCGATTCCACTCCCTGAGTCACCGGAATATGAAACCCTCGGTGGATTTCTGATGACAACCTTACAGAAGATTCCCATCATGGGCGATAAGGTGGAAGTGGAAGGAAAACGGTTTAGCATTATCGAAATGGCCGGTCAGAGGATCTCAAAAGTCAAATTGGAAAAACTGCCCGAACCCGTTCAGGAAGAAGCATAGTGCCTGCCTGCGGCAGGCCTATAGCAGAGCGCATAGCGTCAATAAGAAAAATTCTTGCTCATCCTTTTTTTATGCCACTCTGCACTCTTCAATCCAAAATCCCCGTTCAGTTATCCTTCTATTACTCCACTTGCAGAGCTTTAAGGGTTTCGACCGTTGCCAATGACAATCCTTCTGGTAATCGGCATGATTGTGGTGTTCTATATGATTGTGGCAGAAGTAGCAAAAGGTCCTTTTACAAAAGGGGGAATTTTAAAAGTTAAGGGGACGTATGGTCTAAAACGGCCTTGGGTTCGCCTATTCCATCTGCCGGTGGAAGGAAAGCTGGTACGAGAATTTGAAGGTCTTGATGTTGGAGTGACCCCCTTGAACATCATCCTCTCTCGGCTCTCCCAGCTTCTGCACTCCAAACGTTTCTCAATTTTCCTCTTGCGCTTCCCCAGTATTTTGTGGTTTAATTTTTCACTCGAAATACTCCTTTCTGATTGGCTTTTGTTTTTTGACAAAACTATAATAGCCTTATCTGGAGGGCATTTCGAGTACTTTTTCACTTTTTCCCAAAATAATTACACTTGTTTAGGGTCTAATTGATAACGTTCACGACATCGTGGACAAACGTTCTTTGACCGGCAAGTGCCCCGTCCCGCCAATGGCGGGATAGGCGAGGTCAAGGGGCACAATATAAATGATATTTCATCTCCGGGAAGCCCCGTCCTGTGGACGGGGAGCTTCACAATGGAATAGCCACATTTTTGCATTTTCATGAACACCAAACTAAAAAGGGGAGGTGTTCATGAAAAAGGAGAGCAAACAAGAAAAACTAAAAGCTATACAACGGTTCTTCGATGGAGAAGCTCCAAGGGACATTTGTGCATCTCTTGGTCATTCTCGATCATGGCCGTACAAATGGGTGACGCGGTACACCCCTAATAACTCGCAATGGGTTGAAGATCGATCTCGGCGACCTCTTTCCAGCCCCTCCCGCACCCCTGGAATAGATATTTGAGGCTTGAGAAATTGAGATTTGGTATCATTCATAAAAAGTTGGCGGTTTGAGATTCGCGCAGGGCGAATGATGCGAAGCGCAAAGCGAGAGAAGGAGGAAGATGGATGGCGAAAATGGATGAATTTATTTCCTTTGATGCGACTGGACTCGCCGCGTTAGTGCGGCAGAAGCAGGTCAAGGCGATTGAACTTGTAGAGGCTTCGATTGAGCGGATTGAGCGGTTGAACCCAGCTCTCAATGCGGTGGTGGCACCGATGTACGAACAGGCTCGCAAAGCCGCAACCGGCGAGTTTCCCGATGGCCCTTTTTCCGGTGTCCCTTTTTTGCTGAAGGACCTGGGAGCCCCTTGTGTGGGAGTAGCCATGACGATGGGTTCGGCCTTTATGCGTAACTTTGTGCCGGATCATGACAATGAACTGGTGGCCAGGCTGAAACGGGCCGGACTAATCATCGTCGGTAAGACCAACACACCCGAGTTAGGCATCCTTCCTACTACCGAACCCCGATTGTTTGGCCCCACCCGAAACCCCTGGGACATCCATCGGACTCCCGGCGGTTCAAGCGGAGGGTCAGCGGCTGCCGTAGCCGCTGGCTTCGTTCCGATGGCTCACGGCAATGATGGCGGAGGGTCCATCCGGATACCGGCCTCGTGCTGCGGACTCTTCGGTCTCAAGCCTACGCGAGCGCGTAATCCCCTTGGGCCTGATTTTGGGGACATTTTTGGAGGATTGGTGATCGATCATGCCATCACCCGTTCTGTTCGTGATAGCGCCGGCCTTCTCGATGCCACGGCAGGTCCCGACATAGGCGATCCTTATTGGGCGCCCCCTCCGGCGCGCCCGTTCCTTCAAGAAGTGGGAGCCGATCCGGGCAGGCTTCAAATTGCTTTTACCACTCAAACTCCAACAGGTCTTAAGGTGCACGAAGACTGCGTCAGCGCAGTGCGGAATGCGGCTAACCTATGTGCGGACCTCGGGCACGAATTGGTGGAAGCTTCTCCGGAGATAAACGGAGAGTTGGTGGCCCAGGCATTTATGGTGCTGTGGTCGGCCGGGTGTGCCTGGACAATAGACGGAATGGGACTGGCAACTGGACGTATTCCCAAACAGGATCAGTTTGAACCGCTCACCTGGGCGCTTTATGAGATGGGGCGACAGCAGAGCGCTTCGTCCTATCTACTTTCTCTGACTTTTCTTCAGCGTATAGCCAGGAATATTGCCAGATTTTTCCTCAAGCATGATGTCTGGCTAACCCCCACTCTTGGGGAGCCGCCGGTATCTCTGGGGGCTTTCGATTCGTCTCCGGAGAACCCTCTGCAGGGCCTCCGTCGTGCGGAGGGTTTTGTTCCCTTCACACCCATCTGTAATGCCACCGGCCAGCCGGCCATGTCGGTTCCTCTTTACTGGAATGGCGAAGGGCTTCCCGTGGGGGTCCATTTTGTCGGACGATTTGGGGACGAAGCCACGCTTTTTCGACTGGCAGCGCAGCTTGAGTCGGCCCGGCCATGGGCTGGCCGCCGTCCAACCGTATTAGCTTGAGACGGCTGTCAGGTCAAGCCGCGGAGGAAGGCCAGGTGTCATCCATAAATATATTGGTGTATTCCATTAAAATGAAGATGGGGAGATAAGGGGATAAGGAGAGTGGGGGACAAAGTCATTAAGAGTAAAAAAGAGAAAAGAGGGGACGTTGGTTCTAAAACAAATTGACATAGGTTGGTCATTTTTGAAGAAGGGACAATGTTGAGAAAAACCCTAATGCGTTTTAGAAAAAACGTTTACAACAGTTCTTGGGTTCATTGCGTCTGTGGAAAGTCATTCGTCATGAAAAGTGTCAATTTTCAACTACGTCCCGTAGATCCGCGTCCCGTAGATCCGTAGATCCAGCTTGCGTAGATCCAGAACATGTATGCGAAATCAGAAAATGCAATATTGAAAAGAACACTCCACATTGTTCAGCTTGCAACATGTATAAATGTGAAAAAATAGAGAAATTTATTCAGTTGGCCCCTCAAATAGGTATGGCCTTAGAGTCGTTGCGGGGAAAGACAAAAAACTAAAATCAAAAAATGCGCTAACAACCGGCTCAACCTGAACGCGAGAAGCTCGACGGCGCTATGCGAAAAAGTCATTGGCGTCCCAGGTTAGCCGGAGCGATCCCTTTACTCTGAAACAGATAATCAAGACAACCTATCTTTATAATCCTGGTAATTAAATTCTCTGATTAACCGAAATCCTGACGTTTCATTCCATATTCCAATGCAGGGGTGATTGACGCCATTGAACATGGTGGTTTTTACAGTCGTGTAATGGATCATATCATCAAAGATGATTTGATCGCCGGGTTTAAGTTCTCTATCAAATGACCAATTCCCCATGTAATCACCCGCCAAACAACTGATCCCTCCCATTCTGTAGGTTGGTTTTTCTGCCATTTCATCGGTCCCGTTCAAAATAACAGGCTTATAAGGCATTTCTAAACAGTCGGGCATATGGCAGGTGAAGGAAACATCGAGAACCGCCGTTTTTATCCCGTTATTTTCAACGATATCCAATATCGTCGATACCAGGTAACCGGTTTGATAAGTGAAAGCGCTCCCGGGCTCTAAAATGATTTCAACACCATATTTGTTCTTAAAACCGGTGAGGGTTCGAATCAGATGGTCTGTACCGTAACCCTTTTGGGTGATCAGATGACCGCCGCCCATGTTCACCCATTTTAGCTTGGGTAAATACTTGCCGAATTTGTTTAAAAAGACGGCCAACAGCCTTTCTAACGCAAAGGAATCTGCCTCGAATAATGCGTGGAAATGAAAACCTTCAACCCCCGGTGGAATCTGATCGCCAAGTTGTTCGGCCGTCACTCCGAATCGAGAGCCGGGTTTACAAGGATTATAAATGTCATATGCAGAATCTGAAAACTCAGGATTAATGCGCAAGCCCATCGAGACACGATGATCGTAGGCGGCCTTGGAATACTTTCGCAATTGGTTGATGGAATTGAAGGAAATATGGCTGCTGTATTTTAAAATGTCTGCAATTGTTCTCTCTTCATAAGCGGGCGAATACGTATGCGCTTTTCGTCCGAGCTCCTCAAAGGCTAACCGCGCTTCATTGATTGAACTTGCTGAAGCGCCCAAACCATATTCTTTAAAGATCGGGAATACCCTCCAGATCGAGAAAGCTTTAAACGAAACGAGAATTTCAATTTGGGAAGCCTCTTTGACTTTTTTTATTAATTCGAGGTTATTTCGAAGCAGACCTTCATCAATCACATAACACGGGGTTGGAATTTTGTTGAAGTCGACGGACATTGTTCTCAGGATAAATTGGAATGTTGGAATAATGGAAGAAACAACACCGGAATACTGAAATAGTGGAATACTGGAATAATGGGTAAAAAATTTTTAACCCAACCATCCGCTGGTTTCTTTAATTTTCTTCTTGGTTTTTCCCAATATTCCATTTTTCCAATATTCCATTCTTCCAGACTTACACTTCCAGATCAACATCATGTAATTCGTGCCAGGGAAGTCCATGGAGTTTCAATTGTTCCATGAACGGATCCGGATCAAATTCTTCGGTGTTGAACACGCCTGCCTTTTTCCATTTACCGGTAATGAACATCATTGCGCCAATCATGGCAGGCACTCCAGTCGTATAACTCACCCCCTGCGCCCCCGTTTCCTTATAGGCGTCCTGGTGTTTACAATTATTATAGATATAATAGGTTTTCTCCTTGCCGTTCTTAACCCCTCTAATCCGGCAACCAATAGAGGTCTCCCCTGTATAATTTTCACCGAGTTCGCCCGGGTTGGGCAATACTGCCTTGAGGAATTGAAGGGGCACGATCTCCTTGCCTTCATACAGAACAGGTTTAATACCGGCCATTCCGATATTTTGAATCACGCGTAAATGGGTTAAATACTCCTGCCCAAACGTCATCCAAAATCGAGCCCTTTTTAGAGCGGGAAAGTTTTTAACCAAGGATTCTAATTCCTCATGGTAAATCAGATAAGATTCGCGGGGTCCGATATTTGGATAATTTAACGGTTTATGAATTTCATGAGGTTCTGTTTCAATCCATTTTCCATCTTCCCAGTATTTACCTCTTTGAGTCACTTCACGAATATTGATTTCCGGATTAAAATTGGTCGCAAATGGTTTTCCATGGTCGCCTGCATTACAGTCAACAATGTCGAGATAATGAATTTCGTCAAAATGATGTCTCAAAGCATAGGCGGTGAAAACTCCTGTAACTCCCGGATCAAAACCACAACCTAAGATGGCTGTTAACCCTGCCTTTTTAAACCTGTCATGGTATGCCCATTGCAATTTATATTCGAACTTGGCGACATCGGGTGGTTCATAACTTGCCGTATCCAAATAATTCACACCTGTTTCAAGACAGGCATCCATGATGGTTAAATCTTGATAAGGCAGTGCCACGTTGATGACGATATTTGGGTTAAAACTTTTAAATAATGCAATTAATTGACCCACATCATCAGCATCCACCTGGGCCGTCTTGATTTTATTCGGGCCGACTGCTTTCGCAATGATATCGCACTTTGATTTTGTGCGGCTGGCCAGCATGATCTCCGTAAAGACCTGTGGAACGCCGGCAACCTTATGAGCCACGACGGTTCCTACTCCCCCTGCCCCTATGATCAAAACTTTCGCCATGATCAGTTTAATAAGAAAATTGTTTAGTAATTTGTAGACCAGTTTAAGAAGAATAAAGTTTAATAAACTAAACTTCCAAAAATTATAACTTCGTTTTTTGGTTTGTCAAGAAAATATTTTTAATGGTACCTAAACGGACCTATGGAGTTTAAAAGTTAAAGGTTTCGCTTGAAGGTTTTTCCAGAAGGACCTCCCGACCTTTTTCTATCTCTGTAACTGAGGGGTTACCATACACACTTTTTTTTACTTGACAAATTTAATGGGGTGTTCTATTAAATTGTGGGCAAATTAAATATTTCACAAAGTTTTTGGTATTCACATTCATATCAATAGGTATAGACGTTGAGTTTCAGGAGGAAAAGATCGCTATGCGTATAACCATTAACGGCAGAGCTATTGAGACAGAAGAAGGCGCAACCATTCTGAAAGTTGCCCACCAAAATGGATTCCGGATACCAACGCTGTGCCACATGGAGAGCCTCATCCCGACGGGCTCATGCAGGATGTGCGTGGTTGAGGTTCAGGGTCTTGAGAACCCCGTCACCGCCTGCAACACACAGGCCCTTGATGGCATGGTGATCGAAACCGATACACCGAAGATTCGGGAGATAAGAAAGGAAGTCCTTCAGTTTATGTTGGTGAAACATCCCCTCGATTGTCCGGTCTGTGACAAGGGAGGAGAATGTGATCTTCAGGATTATGTCTATGAATACGGGATTCAAAAAGCAGAGTATCAGATTGATGCCCCAATCAAGGAGTATAAGACCTATTCCACGCCTGCCATCAAATACCATCCGAACCGCTGTATTCTCTGCAGTCGATGCATCCGGGCTTGCAGGGAGATCGCTAGCAGGGAGGTCCTCGATCTTCAGGAGACCGGTTTTGATACGCGAGTCGAGGCCGTAAAGCCTGACAGATGCATCTCCTGCGGTGAATGCCTGGCCGCATGCCCGGTCGGAGCGCTTACGGAGAATGTGAGTTCCATCAAGGGAAGAAAATGGCAGGCGAAGCGGGTTACGACCGTATGCGGATATTGCGGCGTAGGCTGTTCTCTCGATGTCAATGTCGTTGGCAACAGGTTGATCAAAGTCACCACTAAAGAAGGCGTGGGGACAAACAATGGAGTTCTCTGCGTCAAGGGAAGATTTGGTTTTGAATTTGTAAACAGCCCGGAAAGGCTCCGTGCCCCTTTGATCAGAGAGAATGGCGCGTTGAGAGAGGCGAGCTGGGATGAGGCCCTGACCTATATTTCGACGAAGTTAAAGGAGATCAAAGAGAAGAATGGCCCTGACAGCATTGCCGGTCTTGCTTCTGCAAGAGCCACCTGCGAGGAGAACTATCTTTTCCAGAAATTCATCAGGGCGGCGATCGGAACGAACAATGTTGACCATTGCGCCCGTCTCTGACACTCCAGCACGGTGGTCGGTCTGGCCACCACTCTGGGCTCCGGAGCCATGACCAACTCCATCGCCGATTTCAAGGAAGCGGATGTCCTTCTGGTGACCGGAAGCAACACCACAGAAACCCACCCTGTGATCGGAATGCTGCTCAGAAATCGCGCCCGCTTCAATGGCGCAAAGATCATCGTCGTCGATCCGAGAAAGATCGATCTAACGGAAGAAGCTGATCTCTGGCTACAACCCAAGCCCGGGGACGACATCGCCTGGTTAAATGGATTGGCCCACATCATCATCAAAGAGAACCTCTACAATAAACCTTTTATCGACCAGCATACGGAGAGTTTTGAAGCCGTAAAAGAGAAGGTCTCCGGCTACACCCCCGAGTTTGTGGAGAAGATCACCGGGATTCCAAAAGACCGGTTGATCAAGGCGGCGCGGATGTACGCCTCGGCCAAAAATGCGGCCATCCTTTACTGCATGGGGATCACGCAGCACTCCAAAGGGACGGATGGGGTGAAGGCGATCTCAAACCTTGCTCTTCTCTGCGGCCAATTAGGAAAACCGGGAAGCGGCGTCAACCCTCTGAGAGGCCAGAATAATGTGCAGGGCGCCTGTGATATGGGCTGCCTGCCAAACGTCTATCCGGGATACCAGGGAGTGGCGGTAAAAGAATTAAGAGATAAATTTGAAAGCCACTGGGGAGCCGCGCTCTCAGAGAAGCCAGGATTGACCGTGATCGAGATGAGCGAAGCGGCTTATGAGGGAAAGATCAAAGCCCTTTACATCATGGGTGAAAATCCTCTGGTTACGGATCCTGACCTTTCTCATCTGAAAAAGGCCTATGCCAAGCTGGACCTGCTTGTGGTGCAGGATATCTTTCTCACGGAATCGGCCCAGGTTGCCCATGTCGTTCTTCCTTCTCTGAGTTTCCTTGAAAAGGACGGCACTTTTGTCAACACCGAAAGAAGGGTTCAGAAGGTAAGAAAGGCGATCAATGGACAGGAGGGACCCAGGGCGGACTGGGAGATCATTTCTGACCTCTCCTCAAGATTCGGATATCCGATGAATTACGGAAACCCGGAGGAGATCTTCGAGGAGATCAGGAAGGTGACTCCACAATATGCAGGCATTACCTATGCACGATTGGAATCCGGGGGCATCCAGTGGCCCTGCCCGGATGCGAATCATCCGGGAACGCCAGTCCTCCATAAGGGCAGGATCGTAAGAGGAAAAGGGCTCTTTGTCCCGGTCGATTATACTCCTCCGCCTGAAGCCCCTGACAGGGATTATCCGTTTATTCTGAGCACAGGGAGGGATTATTATCATTATCATGCGGGAAGCATGACCAGAAAGGTCAGGCTCCTCAATGAGATGTGCCCCGAGAGCCTTGTGGAGATAAACCCGACTGATGCGGAGAAGCTTGGAATCAGCGAGGGAGACCGGGTGAAAGTTGTAGGCAGAAGGGGTGATTTTGTTTCAAAGGTGAAGATTACGGATAAGGTATCAAGTGGAGTGGCCTTTGCCAAATTCCACTTTGCCGAGGCCCCGGTAAATGTTCTCACCAATACAGTGCTCGACCCTGAATCGAAGATTACGGATCTGAAGGTCTCTGCAGTTCGAATTGAGAAATGTTGAGGATAAGAAGTATATTGAAAATTCATAAATCTCTACTATTGAAATGAATGCGAGAAGATGTTAATTTTTTCACGAATTGTTTTTCTCCCTCAGGTATTTCTAAAGGAAGGAGATTGAAATATCAAATAATAACGGTATGTTATTTAAGTATGAGCTGGGTTTACTATTCTCGATATTTATCTTGACAAAAAAAGGACAATCTTGTAAGTTGTGCTGATCGAATGAAGAAACTTTTCACAAGGGGGGCATGATGCTGATAGATTATCTTCCCATCCTTTTTTATTTCGCCATTGCCGTCATCTTTGCCTGTTTTGCCATTACCGCCTCCTATCTGTTAGGCCAGAGAAAACCTTCAGCCCTGAAAGAGGCGCCCTTCGAGTGCGGCATGACCACTTACGGTTCCTCTTTCCGCAGGATCTCGATTAAGTACTACATCATCGCCATGCTTTTCCTGATTTTTGATATCGAAATCGTTTTCCTCTATCCGTGGGCAGTGGTCTTTAAGGAATTAAAGATCTTCGGCTTTATTTCAATGTCTATATTCGTCGGGATTCTCATCATTGCCTATATCTATGTCTGGAAAAAAGGAGCACTGGAATGGGAATAGAAACCTACCTTGAAAAAACCCCTTTGATGCCCGGCCTCGATTGGGTGGTCAACTGGGGCAGGAAGTATTCGATCTGGCCGGTGACCTTTGGCCTTGCGTGCTGCGCTTTGGAGATGATCGTGACCAGTTCGGGAACATGGGATATTTCGCGATTCGGTTCAGAAGTTTTCAGGCCGTCTCCCCGACAGGCAGATCTGATGATTGTGGCAGGGACGCTGACCAAGAAGATGGCTCCCATGGTCAAACGTATCCATGAGCAGATGCCGGAGCCCAAATGGGTCATTGCTTATGGAGCCTGCGCCTGCTCTGGAGGAATTTTTAAGACCTACAATGTGGTTCAGGGCGTGGATCAGATTCTACCGGTGGATGTCTATGTCCCGGGTTGTCCGCCCAGACCAGAAACATTGCTGACAGCGATCATCGAGCTCCAGAAGAAGATTGGGAAGGAGACCCTTGCGGATCGGAAGAATGTCCGGTTTATCCGGGAAGAGATTGATGAAAGGATAGGGTGATATGGCTGAAGTTCATCCCGCCGTAAAAAAAATTCAGGGGAAATTCCCCTCTTCGGCAATAGAAGCGACGACCTTTCGGGAAGAAGTCAATGTGATTGTGCCGAAGAAGGATATCTTTGAGATTTGTCGATTTCTCTATGCCGACCCCGATCTCCAGTACCATATGCTCACCGACCTCTGCGGGGTGGACCATTTTCCTCAAAGCCCCCGGTTTGAAGTGGTCTATCTCCTCTACTCGTTCAAGGCCAATGATCAATTGAGGCTGAAGACGAGGGTTGGAGAGGGTGAATCGGTGAAGAGCGTTGAATCGATCTGGAAGTCGGCCAACTGGTTGGAGAGGGAGGTCTACGATCTTTTCGGAATCCCCTTCGAGAACCATCCGGACCTGAGAAGAATTCTTCTCTGGGACGGTTACGAAGGCCACCCCCTGAGGAAAGATTTCCCGGTCGAAGGACCGGATTTTGACAAACCCTTTGTCCCCGAGGTCTGAAATGGCAGAGACACGATTGATGACCATCAACATGGGCCCTCAGCACCCGGCCACTCACGGAGTGTTGAGGCTTGTGTTGGAGCTGGATGGAGAAGTGATTGTAAAAGCAACTCCCCATATCGGACACCTCCACCGGGGAGTTGAGAAACTGGCTGAGGCCAGGACCTATCATCAGGTCATTCCTCTCACCGACCGGTTGGACTACACCAATGCGATGGGAAATAATCTCGCCTATGTCCTGGCCGTTGAAAAACTATTGGGCATTGAAGTCCCCAAGAGGGCTCGATACCTGAGAGTGATGATGGCCGAGCTTCAGAGGCTTGCGGCGCATCTCATCTGGCTGGGGACTCATGCACTGGACATCGGCGCCATGACCCTACTCTTCTACAATTTCAGGGAAAGGGAAGATATCCTGAGGATTTTTGAAGAGGTCTCCGGCGGAAGGCTGACCCCGACCTACCTGAGAATCGGCGGGGTTGCCAAAGACCTTCCGGATGGGATCGAAGGGAAAATCAAATCTTTTGTCGAAGCCTTTCCGGGCCATATGAAGGATTATGAGACCCTTCTGACGAAGAACGTGATCTGGCTGAAACGAACCAAGGGGGTAGGCATTATCTCGAAGGAGGATGCGATCAACTGGGGCGTAACTGGTCCGACGCTTCGCGGCTCAGGAGTGAAGTGGGATGTGAGAAAAGCATTCCCTTATTCGAGCTATGAAGATTTCGAATTCGATATTCCAACGGGTTCGGTGGGCGATGTCTATGACCGGTACTATGTCCGGTTGAGAGAGATGGAGTGGGCGAACTCCATTGTAAAACAGACTTTGGACCGGTTGCCGAAGGGCCCTGTCCTTGCCGATGATCCGAAGGTGGTTTTGCCTCCCAAGGAGATGGTCCTCACAGATATTGCCTCCCTGATCCGGCAGTTCAAGATCGCTTCCGAAGGGTTTCAGCCTCCAGAAGGGGAGGTCTATGTGAGCGTGGAGGCGGCGAAAGGGGAGCTGGGGTTCTATGTGGTGAGCGACGGGTCGAATCGGCCATTGAGGGTGAGAATTCGGCCTCCCTCTTTTCTCAATTTGAGCGCGCTTCCGAAGATGATCGAGGGGAGTTTGATTGCAGATGTGGTCGCCACGATCGGAAGCATTGATATTGTGTTGGGAGAGATTGATCGGTAAAAAGACCATTGCAAATTATAAATTGCAAAATTAGCAATTCAAAATTGGATGAAGTCGTAAAAAGCTGAAAAAGCTTAAAGATCGTCATTCCGGCGAAAGCCGGAATCCAGTAATCTCAAATAATTATGAATACACTGGACACTGGTTTTCACCGGTGAGACGACTTTTTACGAGACCATTAAATTTAAGAAAAAATTTGCATTTTTCAATATTCAATTTGAACTTTGCTTTGATCTTTTAGTAAAGGGGTTCTTATGACAGACATCCTTTTTAGCAGTTGGGGTGGAACAGTTGTGGATAACCGGGGAAAACCGGAAGCAGAGAGGGCGCCCATACCCAATCTCAATCTTCCCCTTGAATTTGAAAAGGAGAAAAAGGTCAGAGCCTTCATAGGTTGGGACGGGATTGCCATCCGGGACCCTGAAGTCAATTTAATCGACCTCATTCGGGCTTACATGGAGGCGGTTCAGAAGGAATCGTGCGGCAAATGCACACCCTGCCGGGTAGGAACAAGGATTATGTCATCCATCCTTAACCGGATTGCAGGGGGGCAGGGGAAAGCAGAGGACCTGGAGCAACTGAAGTATTTGGGCGAGATGATCGGGAAGAGCTCAAAATGCAATTTAGGACAGACCGGGCCCAAACCCGTGCTCCATGCCATCGACTATTTTAAGGCAAAGTTCTCCGAAGTGATTCAGTCGAAGAAGAAGATCCCGCGTGAAGAGTATAAAGTTAAGGTAACCGCTCCGTGCGAAAGCGCTTGCCCTTCGCATCTTCCCATCACCCGCTATGTCGAATTGATCAAGGAAGGCCGGTATATAGACGCGCTCGCCGCCATCCGTGAGGCGACCTGCCTCGCAGGCGTTTTGGGAAGGGTCTGCATCCGTCCCTGCGAGGACAACTGCAGGCGGCAGAACGTGGATGAATGCGTCTCCATCAAATGGCTCAAGCGATTTGTGGCTGATTATGAATTGGACAAAAGAAGAGAACCGGAGGTAACCCGGGTTCCCACCCGTTCCGAAAGGGTGGCCATCATCGGAGCTGGTCCCGCCGGCCTTACCTGCGCTTACTACCTTGGCCTTAAAGGTTATCCGGTCACGATCTTTGAGAGGCTGGGGGAGCCGGGAGGAATGGCCGCTGTCGGAATTCCGGATTACAGGCTCCCGAGGGATATCGTAAGATATGAGACAAGCCTCGTGGAAAGGATGGGTGCGGAGATCCGTTACAACACTCAGGTGGGAAAAGATATCACCCTCTCCCAGATGTCTGAACAAGGATACAAAGCCATCTTTATCGGCGTGGGGGCCCATACCAATACGCCCATGGGTGTTGAGGGAGAGGACAAAGGATATAAGGGGTTCATCCCCGGAGTTTATTATCTCCTTGAGATCAATCTTGGAAGAGACCCCTATCCCGAAGGAAAGAGAGTGGTGGTTGTGGGCGGCGGGAATGTGGCAATTGACTGCGTACGCTCTTCCTTTCGCATCGGCAAAGCCGATGTGAACCTGGTCTATCGGAGGACGAAAAAAGAGATGCCTGCTGACCGGGTGGAAATCCACGATGCAGAAGAGGAGGGCGTGAAATTCCATTACCTCTGCAATCCGGTCCGGATCATTGAAAAGGATGGGAAAGTGACCGGCATGGAATGTATCCGGATGGAATTGGGCGAGCCGGATGAGAGCGGAAGGCGCAGACCCGTTCCGATTAAAGGTTCGGAATTTTTCATCGAGGCCGATATCGTGATTCCCGCCATTGGCCAAGCGATCGACCTCTCCTTCCTCGACGAAAAGGACGGGGTGAAGACGACAAAGCGCTCCACCATCGCAGTGCAGGAAGGAACATTTCAGACAAACCGTGCAGGGATATTCTCTGCGGGTGATTGTGTGATCGGTCCGGATGTTCTCGTCCGGGGGGCGGGCCATGGAAAGAGGGCCGCCGAAAAGATTGACGCCTTCGTTCAGGGAAGAGAGGTGAAGGAATCCGAGGACGAACGGCTGGAGACCCTGGTTGAGAAGATCAAAGTTTACAGCAAGGATGAAAAGATCGGAAACCCGGGCGGGCAGAAGAGGGCGATGCTGGAACTTCTTCCTCCTGATTCAAGAAAGTGGATCTTCGACGAAGTGGAGAAAGGGTTTTCGATTCCGGTCGCACAGAAGGAAGCCGAGCGCTGCCTCCGGTGTGTGAGGGTAGGGCTCTTTGCGGTTTAATTAGGAAATAGAGACGAATAACACGAATGTAAAACGATCCTTTACTATTCGTGAAATTTGTCATTTTCATCATTCGTGGGTGCCCTCCGGGCATGGGGAATTAGTTGAAAAAAGGGGTTAGAGGAGAAGCAGAATGCAGGTCGTATATCTTCTCGTTGAGACAATTGTAAAATGTGTGGTGGTCTTTGCTTGCCTGATGCTCTCCGTGGCCTATCTGACCTGGCTGGAGCGGAAGGTCCTGGGCCACATCCAGATCCGTTTTGGCCCGAATCGCTGCGGTCCCTTCGGACTGCTTCAGCCCTTTTCGGATGGCATCAAAGCCTTCTTCAAGGAGGATCTTGTTCCGGGGAACGCGGATAAGGCGGTCTTTGTCATTGCCCCGATGATCTCTATCATTGCGGCCATCAGCATGTTTGCCGTGATTCCCTTTGGAAACCAGTTCACCATTCCGGGAACGGATTGGGTGGTCAAATTGCGAATCGCTGATATTGACATCGGACTTCTCTATGTTTTCGGTATTGCCTCCCTTGGAGAATTTGGGATCGTCCTCGGAGGCTGGTCTTCGGGGAATAAATATGGCCTGACCGGGTCGCTTCGGGCGGCGGCTCAGATGATCAGTTATGAGGTGGCCCTCGGACTTTCCATCGTCGGAGTCATCATTCTCTCTCAGAGCCTCAGGCTAACAGAGATCGTTACGCTCCAGGCGGGGGGGTTCTGGAACTGGAACATCTTGTATCAGCCCGCTGCTTTCGTCTTTTTCATCATCTGCGCCCTTGCCGAGATTAACCGGACCCCCTTTGATATGCCGGAGTCGGAATCGGAACTGGCCTGTGGATTTAACATCGAGTATAGCAGCATGAAATTTGCCCTTTTCTTCATGGCGGAATATGCCCATATGATCACCGTAGCTGCTGTCGCCGTGACACTCTTCCTGGGAGGATGGCAGGCCCCCCTGTCCCAGCTCGATTTCATCCCCGGGGTGTTCTGGTTTGGAGTGAAGGTCTTTGTGCTGATCTTCTTCTTCATCTGGCAGAGAGGAACCTTTCCGAGGCTCCGCTACGATCAGATCATGAAGTTTGGTTGGAAGGTTTTATTTGAATTGACTCTCGTCAATATCTTTATCACCGCCTTGGTCGTTTTGCTGAAAGGTTAATAAGGGGTTACGCATGATCATTCCATTACTAAAAGGTCTGGCCTTTACATTGGGTCGGTTCTTCTCCAAGCCGATCACCATCCAGTATCCGGAAGAAAAGGTGCCTCCTGCGAAACGCTGGAGAGGAATCCAGTATTTTGAAAAGGATGAACAGGGAAGGCTCAAGTGTGTCGCCTGCGGCCTCTGTATGGCGGTCTGTCCTTCCCAGTGCATTCACATAGTGACCGCCGAAAATGAGGAGGGAAAGCGCTATCCCCTCGCCTATGAACTTGATGCCCTGAGATGTATCTTCTGCGGTTATTGCGAGGAGGTCTGCCCGGTCAATGCCATCTTCGTTGGAAAAAATTACGAATGGGTGGAGAGGAATAGGGTGCCCTTTCTCATGAACACGGAGAAACTTCTGGAGGAGAAGAAGTATAATCCGTAATTGAAGTGTAAATTCGAAGTACGAAATGGGTTTCAAAGGGGATCAGGTTACCAGGAAATCAGGATGCAGAGTACCAGGTTATCAGAATATCAGAAAAGGCAATAAATTTTTTGACCTGATATCCAGGTGTCCCGATGTCCACTACCTGATAATCTGATATCCTGATAACCGGCAAACTTTGTTTCGATATTAGGAGTCATACCATGGCTGAAAATTTTGGAATACTCTTCCAGTGGTTGATCTTTTTAGGGGTGGCATTTGTCTCAATTGTCGCCTCCCTGCTGGTCATCACGCGCAAAAACCCCATCCATAGCGCCCTCTTCATGGTGCTGACCCTGCTCTGTGTGGCCGTGCTATATGTGTTGCTCCACAGTCCGTTTATTGCCATCATTCAGGTCATCGTCTATGCGGGGGCAATTGTGATGCTCATCGTCTTCGTCATCATGCTACTCGACCTCGAGACGGAGCTCCGTTCCAGGTTGAAGATCGTCTATTCAAAGGTCATCGGAGGATTTGTGGCTGTTCTCTTTCTCTTCGGGATCCTTTACACCGTCGTGGCCAAATCCCCGACCGGCCAGACAGGCTCCTATACAACGGAAAAGATGGCCAGCGATGTGAAGACTGTGGGCGAGGCCCTTTTCACGGAATATGTTTTCCCGTTTGAGATTACGGCCATCCTGTTAACGGCGGCCATCATCGGCGCAGTGATCTTAAGCAAGAAAAGGACATAAGGAGAATCAACTATGTGGGTCGTTCCAACCATTCCACCTGCCCTCTATCTCATGTTAAGCGGAATCCTTTTTACGATCGGTGTAATCGGGGTGTTGACCCGTCGCAATGCAATCGTCGTCTTCATAAGCATCGAGTTGATGCTCAATGCGGTCAATTTAACCTTTATTACCTTTTCCCGTTTTCTCCAGTCGATAGACGGGGTCATCTTTGCCTTCTTCGTGATGGCGGTGGCGGCGGCGGAAGCAGCGGTTGGGCTGGCGATCTTTGTGATGCTCTATCGTTCCAAAGAGACGATCAATGTCGATGACATCAATCTATTAAAGTGGTGATGCAGTTCGGAGTATTTAGTTCGTAGTTCGGAGATTGTTGTTTTGAAACTCCGCACTTAAAAAAGGAGTTCTTCATGTTAGACTATATGTGGCTCATCCCTCTATTTCCTTTTGTCGGGTTTCTGATTAACGGGTTATTGGGGAGACGTCTTGGAAAGGGCGTGGTCAGCGTGGTGGGCCCCTCTGCGATCGGGCTCTCCTTTCTCACCTCCATCCTCATCTTCTTTGAATTGATCAATAAACCCTCCACCGAGCGGATTTTTGAGAAGGTGATCTTCGACTGGATTGTCTCAGGCTCTTTCCAGACCGTGATCGGTTATCAGATCGATCCCCTCTCCATTCTCATGGCTTTGGTCGTGACCGGCGTGAGCTTCTTCATCCATATCTACTCCGTGGGATACATGCATGACGACCCGGGCTTCACTCGATTTTTCACCTATCTCAACCTCTTTGTCTTCATGATGCTCAACCTCATCCTGGCCAACAACTTCCTTCTGATGTTTGTGGGCTGGGAGGGCGTGGGCCTCTGTTCCTATCTTC
>Ga0194127_10003442_pt1 | contig 20267 bp, 24 predicted proteins | sample TA2KigC100mmetaG_FD_148624 | JGI IMG/M metagenome (GOLD analysis project Ga0194127, IMG submission 148624) | Freshwater microbial communities from Lake Tanganyika, Tanzania - TA2015036 Kigoma Deep Cast 100m | ecosystem: Environmental > Aquatic > Freshwater > Lake | place: Tanzania: Lake...
CCCCGGGAGCATCAATGGGTTCGGTTGTTATTCCTTATTTTGGACGTGAAGTAAAATTTGTGGGAAATCGTGTATTTGCAGATTGGACAGTAACAATTATAAATGACGAAGATTTTTTAATAAAAAATGGATTTGAAAGATGGCTTGGCGGTATGAATAGTCATGTTGGCAATAGAAGAAATGTGGCTTTTGCTTCACCAACATCTTATACAAGTGATGCAAATGTTGTTCAATTTGGAAAAACTGGATTTCCAATTAAAAATTATCAATTTGTGGGAATGTTTCCCATTGATGTGTCACCGATTGATGTTGATTGGGGTTCAAATGATACCATTGAAGAATTTACTGTAACATTCCAGTATCAATATTGGTTGTCAAACACAACAGACGCAATAGCAAGACCAGCATCAAGAAGTTTATAATTTTTTACCATTTTAAAAAATAATTTATATAATGATATCTTTGAAGGGAAAAATAAATGGCTAATTGGAAGTTATTTGGGTTTCAAATAACGAACGAAAAAACCAAGAAGCAGGAAGGGCAACAGGACGCAAAAAATATAACAGAAAAGTCCTTTGCCCTTCCTCAAAATGATGACGGTGCCGTTACGCTTCAAACAGGAGCGTATTTTGGCACCTATGTCGATTTGGAAGGTGTTGTTCGTAACGAAATAGAACTCATAACCCGTTACCGTGAAATGGCAATGCAGCCAGAATTGGAAACTGCAATTGATGATATTGTTAATGAAGCGATTGTTATGCAGGGTCATACACAACCATTAACAATTAATCTAGACGATCTTAAACAACCAGATTTAATTAAGAAAAAAATTCGTGAAGAATTTTACATAGTTCTAAAAATGTTAAATTTTGGTAACATGGGTTCTGAACTATTCCGTCGTTGGTATATTGATGGAAGAATGTTTTATCATGTTATTATTGATGAATCTAGACCAAGAGATGGAATTAAAGAACTTAGATATATTGATCCAAGACGTATTCGTAAAGTTCGCGAAATACAAAAAACAAAAGATCCAGCTACAGCAGCTGATATCATTAGAACAGTAAGAGAGTATTATCTATATAACGAGCGCGGTATTATTGGTGCACACTCAAACTTGGGCATGAGAATTGCTTCAGATTCAGTAATTAATGTAAATTCTGGTTTGATGGATTCTCGTCGTGCAATGGTTCTTTCTTATTTGCACAAAGCAATCAAGCCATTAAATCAACTTCGTATGGTTGAAGATGCTACAGTCATTTATCGTTTATCCCGAGCACCAGAACGTCGTGTATTCTACATTGACGTAGGTAATCTCCCTAAGGTTAAGGCTGAACAATATCTTCGTGACTTGATGGTAAAGTATCGTAATAAACTTGTGTATGATTCAAATACAGGTGAAATTCGTGATGATCGTAAACATCTATCTATGCTTGAAGACTTTTGGCTACCTCGTCGTGAAGGTGGCAAGGGTACTGAGATTCAGACTCTTCCGGGTGGACAAAATCTCGGTGAGATGGAAGATGTCAAGTATTTTGAACGCAAACTATACAAGTCATTGAGCATTCCGATTTCTCGTCTTGAAATGCAACAGGGATTTTCAATTGGTCGCACATCAGAAATTACAAGAGATGAATTAAAATTTTCTAAGTTTGTGTTTAGATTACGCAACAAGTTTTCCACATTGTTTGATGAAGCTCTTCGTGTTCAATTGTCTCTAAAAGGGATTTGTACAGTAGAAGAATGGGATAATTTTAAGGAAAATATATACTATGATTTTATCACAGATAATAACTTTGATGAACTTAAAAAAGCTGAATTAATTCAAAATCGTATTAGTGTTCTTTCACTCGCAGATCCATATATTGGCAAATACTTTTCAATTGAATGGGCTCGTAAGAATATTCTTAATCAAACGGATGATGAAGTTACGGAAATCAAAAAGCAAATTGAAGATGAACAAGAAGAAATGATTGAAATGGCACAGAAGCAGGCTGAAATAGCACAAGCATCAATACCACAAGCTCCACAAGTACAACAACAAGATGATCAAAATAATTCTACTGCACCTATTGCATCGCAACAAGATGATCAAGCTTCACAAGCAAACGCCAATACTACACCTCAGAATGGAACATCTTCAGACAATTCTGCGTTAGATAGTGCTGTAAACCAACAATTAAAAATTGAGCAAAAAAGTAATCTAAATAATATACTAAGAATAATCAAAGATCGGAGAAATGTTCTATGAGCAATTCAAGTGTAAAAAAAATCGTAGACAATATCATAAGTGATAAGTTTGACACGCTAAAAGAAGATCTTTCAAAGGCAGTTTCGTCAAAAGCAGTAACTGTTCTTGAAAGCAAGAAAGCTATGATTGGTAAGAAATTTTTTGGTAAAATGAGTGAAGAGTCTATTGATGAAGAGAAAAAATGAAAACCTTTAAACAATTTATTTTAGAAGCAAAACAACCACCGGCCGGTGTGGGGCCAAGAGATAAAACTTTAGGCGCTCGTCTTCGCGACCCGAAGCATACAGTAGGAAGCGCAATAAGGGATACTGTTAAAAGTGCCCTTCATCCTGGTCGGGTGGCTGGAAAACTTTTTGGACCAACTATAGGATCAATGATTGGTAAAGCTACTGGTGCGTCACAACAAACAATGAATACAATAAAGTACGGACCTGACGATAGATGAAAACATTAAATCAATTTTATTCTGAAACGGAGAAAAAAAATATTAATGAATCTATAATTTTAGAGGATCTTTCTTTTAAGTCAGATCCTCCAAATATCATTATGTTGAAACGTAAGGCTATTCGTATTTTTCCAGATGGAAGAAAAGTTGCTCTATATTATGCTGACAAAATTAAAAAATATGTTTCAATTCCATATTTTGATATGGTTCATAATGATAAAAATTTGATGCAAGTTCATGAAAAGTGGACCCCAAGAGGGAACATGGGTGTTTTAATGCAAATATTGGATTCTGGTCAACCCGGAACAATAACATTTGAAAACAACTTATCCGTAAAAATTGATGTTATGACTGCACAGTCTATTGTTAATTTATATAATAGTGTTAATAGTACAAACAAATATAAAATTGAAAGAATGGTTAACAAAGACAAAAATAATTTTGCAAAAGTTGCCGCCTTCTCTCATGGCGCAAGCACAGGATTATAAAAAATGGCAAATACAACTCAAAAATTGATAGACACCGAACGTCGTGTTGTTTACAAATTTACTGGAAATACAGCTGAACCTTCAGTATTAAAAATAGATGCGGGTGCGTTAAATTTTTCATTAAATGCAAATAATCAATTACTTGGTTCAGGTGCGGATAGAAAAAACATATATCGTCTAGCACTAAAGAAAGTAATTTATGATGTTGCACCTGGTCAAGGTGCAGGAAATGGTTATGTTGAGCTTTATTGGACGGGCACACCAAATACAACTTTAGTTACATTGTCAGGCACAGGTAAAATGGATTTTGCCGAAGGTGGTGATGGTATTGTTCTTTTAAATAATGCGACAGGTGCTGGAGCAAATGGTAATGTTGGATTACAAACCGTAAATTTTGCATCAACAGGTTGTGCTTATACATTAATTGTAGATTTTAGAAAAAACTCTGAAGATTATAATCCAAAGTTAACATCATAAGGATTTATAAAATGTCATCGACAAAAAAATTACTAGAATCTATTATATCTAATGATTACAATGATGCAAATGAAAATCTTTCTGACTTATTCGTTGAAATTTTAAGAAATAAGCTTGTAGAGGCAAAGAAGATTGTTGCTGCAAAATATGGTGTTGCTGAACTTGCGGAAGCACTAGAATCTTTTAAAAGTTCTTGGGAAGAAGAGCAAATTGATGAAAGTAACATCACTAAAATGGGTCGATTAAAGTTAATCAAGGCTCGTATTCGTGGCGGAAAAGTACAACGTCGTATTAAGAAATCCGCAATTGCTGGGCTAACTCTTCGTGCCGGAAAACTTATTCGTATGTCTCCAACTGAGAAACGTAGACGTAAAATGGGTGCTCGTCGTGCAAAAATTAAACGTCGTGCAAAATTGGCACGCTCACTTCAAAAGCGCAGACGTTCATTGAATAAAAGAAAGGCTTTAGGTCTAAGATGAAACTCATAAAGGAAGTTGTAGAAGAGGTTCGCTATTTGACCGAAGAAAATACGATGGGTCAAAAAGAACACTATATTGAAGGTGTGTTTCTTCAGGCCGAACGTCAAAATCGTAATGGTAGAGTTTATCCTATGGATATTCTACAAAGAGAGGTTTCTAGATATACCTCAAATTATATTATGCAAAATCGTGCTTTTGGTGAACTTGGTCACCCAGATACACCAACAATTAATCTTGATCGTGTATCTCATATGATTAAAGATTTAAAACAAGAAGGCACAAATTTTATTGGTAAAGCTAAAATTTTAGATACTCCTTATGGTAAGATTGTGAAAAATTTAATTGATGAGGGCGCCAGATTAGGCGTATCTTCTAGGGGACTGGGATCGCTAAAGCCTAAAAACGGTGTGAATCTTGTACAGGATGATTTTTATTTGGCAACGGCGGCCGACATAGTTGCAGATCCTTCTGCACCTGATGCTTTTGTAAGAGGCATTATGGAAGGTAAAGAATGGATTATAGAAAATGGTCAATGGAAAGAAGTTGACTATGATCATGCAAAGAAAGCTTTGAATGAGGCAAATAGAAGAGACATAGAAGATGTTAAGCTTCGCTTATTCAAAAATTTTATCTCAAAACTCTAAAATATATAAATAGTTTAATACAAAGGAGCAAAAACAAAATGGCAAAGAAAAATCTAGCAGAAGCAGCTGCCGCAATTCTTTCAGGCAACATGGCTTCTCTAAAACCAATGTCAAAAGGGGCTGAAAATTTTGGTCAAGCTGGTGCTACACCAATGGTTGCAACACCTGGTCAAGAAGGATCACCAGAAACAGTTCAACAGGCAGTTGCTTCAGCTGACGAAGCTGGTGTGACTAAGGCTGTTGGAGTTGTTTCAAAATCAACTCCCCCAGGGGCAAAGCCTGCTCCGGCTGAACCAATGCACAAAGCACCACCTCAGGTTAATCAAAAAGATGATGAAGATGATAAAGATGATGATAAAAATAAAAATGAAATGAAAATGCATAGCGAAGAACCTGCGGAAATGAAAAAAGAAACATATGGTATGATGCCTGGCAAAATGCCCATGATGAAACAAGAAGAAAAACACGAAGATGATGATGATGATAAAGATCATGATGATAAAGATTCTGATGATGATAAAGATTCTGATGATGATACAAAACACAATGATGATGAAGACAAAAAGGCTATGAAAGAAGATCTTGATGCTCTTTTTAACGGCGAAGATCTATCAGAAGATTTCATGAAAAAAGCCACAACAATTTTTGAAGCTGCTGTCACTGCACGAGTAAGTGGAGAAAATGAATTGGCAATAGAATCTGGTCTTCGTTCAGAATTGACAGAAGATTTTATTGCTGGTCTTCGCAATCTATTTGTTGAACACTACATTGATATTCCAGAAGAGAAAGTTAGTGTAGTTGAAGAGATGACATCAAAGGTTGTTGAGCTTGAGGGCAAGTTAAATGAACAAATTTCTACCGCGGTAGAAATGAGAAAACTTATTATTGAATATGCAAAGAGAGAAGCATTTCATGAAGTATGTGATGGTCTAACATCAACTCAAATAGAAAAGATGAGATCATTGTCTGAAGGTGTTGAATTCTCAACAGTTGAAGACTATACACAAAGCCTCTTGACTCTACGCGAAAATTATTTCCCAACAAAATCTAGTGGAAAATCAGTCAATCAAAGACTTGATGAAGAAACAGACGTTGTGGAAGAGCAGAGTCTTGTAGAAGAAACACAAAAGAAAAAGACAAATGTTGATCCAGTTATGGACGCATATGTCAAGTCAATTAGTCGCACAATTATAAAGTAATTTTAAAGGAGTTAACTTACATGCAACTATCTGAACAACTAGTACAAAAGTGGGGTCCGGTTCTGGAACATCCAGATCTCCCAAAGATTTCGGATCCTTATAAGAAAGCTGTTACAGCTATGATTCTTGAAAACCAACAGATTGCTTCTGCACAACAGGCAGCATTCATGGGCGGTGATCGTAGTTTCCTAGCAGAATCAGCACCAACAAACGCAACAGGTGCTTCAATCGGCAACTATGATCCTATCTTGATCTCGCTGGTTCGTCGTGCCCTTCCAAACTTGATCGCATATGATATCTGCGGCGTTCAGCCAATGACAGGCCCAACAGGCTTGATCTTCGCAATGCGTTCTAAGTTTGATTCACAGACAGGAACAGAAGCTCTGTTTAACGAAGCAAATACTGCATTTTCTTCTTCAAACAAGCTTGGTGCAAATGGTTCTCCAAATGCACACCAGACATCACAAGGTCTTGGCCCACAAGATTATACTATTGCTAATACAGCAAATGGTATGTCAACAGCACAGGGTGAAGCACTTGGCGATTCTGGTACAAACCTATTTGCTGAAATGGCATTCTCAATTGAGAAAGTTACAGTAACTGCTCGTGAGCGTGCATTGAAGGCAGAATACACTCTAGAACTTGCACAGGACCTGAAGGCAATTCATGGTCTTGATGCTGAGACAGAACTAGCAAATATTCTGTCAACAGAAATTCTAGCAGAAATCAATCGTGAAGTTATTCGTACAATCTACGCAACAGCTGTTCTAGGCTGCAACGCAGGTACAACAACTGCCGGAACATTCGATTTGGACACCGACTCAAATGGTCGTTGGTCAGTTGAAAAGTTCAAGGGTCTTATCTTCCAGATTGAGCGCGAAGCAAACGCAATCGCTCGTGCAACCCGTCGTGGTAAGGGTAATATCGTAGTATGCTCATCTGACGTTGCTTCTGCAATGGCAATGGCTGGCGTTCTACAGTATACCCCAGCACTTCAGGCCGATCTACAAGTAGATGACACAGGCAACACATTTGCTGGTCTTCTACATAATCGTGTAAAGGTCTACGTCGACCCATACTACGGTTCACCAACTTCAGTAGGAACAAATACATCAGAACTAGTAACAGTTGGTTATAAGGGCACATCTCCTTATGACGCTGGCTTGTTCTATTGCCCATATGTTCCTCTACAGATGGTTCGTGCAATTGGACAAGACACATTCCAGCCACGTATCGGATTCAAGACACGTTACGGAATGGTTGCAAATCCATTTGCAGAAGGTACAACAGCAGGTCTTGGTCGTTTGGCAAATCGTTCAAACGTCTATTATCGTATCTTCAAAGTATCAAATCTTCTCTAATCGTAAGAATAAGAAGAAAGTAATACTGCAACTTGAGGGGGAACTTCGGTTCCCCCTCTTTTTGTTTATAAATATTGTAGAGGTACAATATGTCAAAAATAAATAATCAACCTACAAATACAAGTTTCTTACAACCAACCAAATATCAATTGTCATTTACAAGAATGCCAAATTTGACATATTTTTGTCAAACATTTAATCTTCCCGGATTATCAATGACCGAAATTATTCGTAATACGCCATTTGTAGATTTATACGTTCCAGGAGATAAAGCACAATACGAACCTCTAGATGCTTCGTTTATTGTAGATGAGGATCTACGCACATGGCTTGAAATGCACAATTGGATAACAGGTCTTACTTTTCCTAAAAACTTTGAGCAGTATCGTCGTTTACTAAAAGAAAATAAAGATTATGGCGGCACAGTATCTGATGCTATCATGACAATAATATCAAATAAAAATACTCCAAATATTCGTATTACTTTTAGAGATTGTTTTCCAACATCTGTATCATCTATCGCCTTTGACTATACATCAGATGCAAGCATGACTCTTAGACTCTTACAGCATCAGCCACATTCCGATATAATTATTTTGATGTTGACATTCTTTGAGATTTAGTGTATAACATACTAAATCCCAGGGAAATTATATAATGATCAAGAACATAGATGATTTGATGGAATCTTGGAAGAAAGATTCACAGATAGATAGCACCGAATTGGGTACCGAATCCATTCGTCTATCTTCTCTACACGCCAAATACATAGAAGTATACAAGCATCAGAAGATGCGTGAACAAAAACTTAAATTTGATCTTAGTAAATTGACTAAGTTAAAATGGAGATATTATGATGGCAAACTTAATGGCACAGAAGAATTGAATCAGCTCGGATGGGAGCCGATGCGTGAAAAATATCTTCGTGCAGACATTAGTACCATGATTGATGGTGATAATGATGTTTTGGAAGTCAAGAACAAGCTATCGTATACAGAACTTTTTGTTGATTGTTGCGAAAAGATCATCAAAGAAATTCATCAGCGTTCATTTAACTTGAAAAATGCCATAGAATTTATGAAGTTTACTCAAGGTGTCTGAAAAAATAATTGTTGCAAAAAAGAACGAAGCATATATTATGCTCTCTTGTGAGCGAGGTGTCGCTCGTGAAATTTCGGAATATTTTACGTTCTATGTTCCTGGATATCAATTTACACCTGCATTTCGTAACAAAATTTGGGATGGTAAAATAAGACTTTTTGATACAAGAGATTCAACAATATATCATGGTTTATTATCTCATCTTCAAATATTTGCTGAAGAAAGAGAATATAATCTTGTATATGATGAAAAAGTTTTACAAAAAACATCTTTTTCTTTAATTGAAGCAAGAGAATATGTTGATTCTTTGCAGGTACAAAGTCGTAATAAAGATATTGAAGCAAGAGATTATCAAATAGAAGCATTTGCACATTGTATTCGCAATCGTCGTCAAATGTTAATATCTCCTACGGCATCAGGTAAATCACTTATTGCATATTTTATCACACGATATATGACCGATCAAAATAAAAAAGGTTTAATTGTTGTACCTACAACTTCTCTTGTTGAACAATTATATACAGATTTTCAAGATTACTCATCCAAGAATGAATGGTGTGTTGAAGACAATGTTCATAGAATATATTCTGGTCGTGAAAAATCTTCAAATAAGCTTGTAGCAATATCAACTTGGCAATCTTTATATACTTTACCAAAAAATTATTTTAACTATGAATGGGTTATAGGTGATGAAGCACACAATTTTAAAGCTAAGTCTCTTGCAACCATTATGACTAATTTAGATAATGCATCTCTTCGTATTGGTATGACTGGAACACTTGATGGAACAAAAACTCATAAACTTGTGCTTGAGGGTCTTTTTGGTCCTGTACGCAAGACAGTAACAACAAAAGAACTCATAGACAAGAAACAACTATCAGATTTTGAAATTAAATGTCTTGTCTTAAAATATCCAGAAGAAATATCTCGATTACTTAAAAATGCAAAATATATTGATGAGATGAAATATCTTGTTACAAGTGATGCAAGAAATAAATTTATTCGCAATCTTGTACTATCATTAGAAGGAAATACCCTTATTCTTTTTCAATATGTAGATAATCATGGAAAAGGTTTACATAAGTTAATTGAAGAAAAAGCAGGCGATAGAAAAGTCTTTTTTGTTCATGGTGGAACTGAAACGGAAACCAGAGAAAATATTCGTGCAATTGTTGAGAAAGAAAATAATGCCATTATTGTTGCATCATATGGAACATTTTCTACAGGTATAAATGTAAAAAATTTACATAATATTATTTTTGCATCTCCATCAAAGAGTCGTATTCGTAATCTTCAATCTATTGGTCGTGGATTACGTATTGGAGATAATAAAAAGAAAGCTGTTCTTTTTGATATTGCCGATGATTTAAGATATAAAAAACATGAAAATTTTACATTGAGGCATTTCCGTGATCGTGTTAAAATATACAATGAAGAGCGTTTTGAATATAAACTATATAATATAGAACTAAAGGTATAACCATGGAAATACTATACATCAAATTAAAAAATGGTACCGATATTATTTCAAATACCTCAATCAAGGGTAATAATGTTACACTTGAACACCCTATGGCTATACGTCAATTTGCAGATCCACGTAATGGTCGTGTATCTCTTTCATTTAATGAATGGGTACCATCTGACTTTGTAGACACATCTAAGTTTCTTATAACAAAGGATGAAACACTTATCATATGCAACACATCTTCTAAAATTCAAAAATTCTATAAAGAGTGCATAAAACCAAATGAAGAAAGTGATGAGGTATCAGAAGAAAAAGTAACAGATCTTCATTCAAATCTTATAAAATTAATAAACAATAATAGAAAACTACTGCATTGAACGGAGACATTACAAATGTACCGTTTTGTCAAGTGAAAGTCAAGAGAAATCATCATGAAAAAAATTCCGTCTAATCATTACATAGATAATAATGAATTTCTAGCCATCTTGATAAAATACCAAAAAGATGTGCGAAGAGCAAAAAGAAACAAGGAACAGAAGCCACCAATACCAAATTATATTGGTGAATGTTTCATGAAAATTGCGGAACATTTATCATATCGTCCAAATTTTGCAAACTATTCCTATCGTGATGAAATGATAGCTGATGCAATTGAAAATTGTCTCATGTATTTTGAAAATTTTGATCCAAAAAAATCTAAAAATCCCTTTGCTTATTTTACACAAATAGTATACTATGCATTTATTCGTAGAATCTCTAAAGAAAAAAAACAACAATATGTAAAATACAAGTCTTTGGAAAATTCGAGAATATTTGATGAAATTACTGGTGAAGATCTTGAATTATTGGGATCTGAAATCAAATCCAATATTGTTAAAGGTCAGGAAATTTATGATAACATGGCAGAGTTCATAGAAAACTTTGAACAAACACGAAAAATAAAGAAAGAAAAAATAGGCAAAAAAGTGGGAATAGAAAAGTTTTACGAAGGAGATACCAATGGCTGAACATGAGCCACTACCAGCTTCAATTGAATATCTTATCAATAATATGATGGATTCCAATCAAGATGTATGGCGTCGTCAACCATTTCGTCAACGCCTGGCAAGAATGCGCGATTTGATCGATGAAAAGATCGGCAAATACGATTCAGAGTATTTGAAAGCAAATAGAAACGTTGCGCCCTTTAAAAGAGTTTCCAAGTGAAAATTACACAAAAATCCCACCTTGGGTCAACTAGTACACGAACACTTAATCAAGTGCGGAGTGGAAACTCCAATACATCAAACAAACATGGATCGCAAAGAAAAGATTGCAGAAATTGAGAGTTCATTTAGCCACATCATGCATGTTCTAGGATTAGATCTCTCGGATGATAGTCTCACGGAAACACCTAAACGTGTGGCAAAGATGTATGTAAATGAAATCTTTTGGGGCCTTGACTATAATGCATTTCCAAAATGCACAACAGTTGACAACAAGATGAAATACGATGAGATGGTAGTTGAGCGTAATATTAATGTTCAATCAAACTGTGAGCACCATTTTGTGGTGATTGATGGCGTGGCAACAGTTGCTTATATTCCTAAGCAAAAAGTCTTGGGACTTAGTAAGATCAATCGTGTAGTTCAATACTTTAGCAAGCGACCACAGATTCAAGAGCGACTTACCGAGCAGGTATATCATTCCTTGCAATACATCTTAGAAACTGATGACATCGCAGTGGTCATTGATGCTCAACATTATTGTGTCAAGAGTCGCGGTGTTGAAGATGTTGGTTGCTCAACTGTAACTAGCAAACTTGGTGGCGTGTTTAAGATTGATCCTAGTGCTAGACTAGAGTTCATGAACATTGTCAATAATTGCACAAGATAGTTTATTACACATGAAAATTGCACTTATCAATGATACACATGCTGGAGCTAGAAATGATTCTCTTGCGTTTGATGATTATTTTTTTCGTTTTTGGAATAATATATTTTTTCCGTATCTAAAAGAAAATAATATTACAACCGTATTTCATCTTGGTGATATTGTTGATCGCCGCAAGTTTATAAACTATATAATTTTGAATCGATGGAGAAATAAATTTTTTCATCGTATGAAAGATATGGGCATCAAGATGCATGTCTTGGTTGGAAATCATGATGTGCCATACAAGAACACAAATGACATCAATGCGATTGAAGAGCTATTTGAGCAAAATGAATTCATCCAAGTCTACAAAGAACCCAAAGATATAACAATTGATGGATTTGATATATGTCTATTACCTTGGATTAATTTGGAAAATCATCAAAGAACAGTTGAACATATAAAATCAAGTAAGGCTCATGTTGCATTTGGTCATCTTGAAATTGCAGGATTTGAAATGGATCGTGGCAATATATGTCATGATGGTATGAACCGATCCATATTTGACAAGTTTGAAATTGTATTGTCCGGACATTTTCATCATAAATCTTCAGATGGGCATATTACATATCTTGGTAATCAATATCAGATGACGTGGGCTGATTATGGTGATAAACGAGGATTTCATATTTTTGATACAGAAACTCGTGAACTTACATTTGTAGAAAATCCGTACCAGATGTTCTATAAAATATCATATGATGATAAGAATGATTTAGATTTTGAAAAACTCAAGACAATAGACTTTTCTCAATATACAGGAACATATGTAAAGATTCTTGCTATAAACAAGACTAATCCATTTCTTTTTGAGAGATTTATACAAAAATTGATTGATGCTTCACCTCTTGATATAAGCATTGTGGAAGATTTTTCCGAGTTGACAAACGGAGAAGATGACGATATAATAAATGAAGGTGAAGATACAATGACCATTCTAGACAAATATGTTGATGGTCTTCAAATGGAATCGGCTGATAGATTAAAGTCAATTCTTAGAGAACTATATCTTGAAGCTATAAATTTGGAAAAAGTATGATATTTTTTGAAAAGATTCGGTGGAAAAATTTTCTTAGTACAGGAAATGATTTTGCCGAGATCAACTTAAATAAGTCGTCCACAACATTAGTTGTGGGCAACAACGGTAGCGGAAAGTCAACACTCTTAGATGCGTTGACTTTTGCTTTATTTGGTAAGCCATTTCGCGGTATCAATAAACCGGGGTTATTGAATAGTGTCAATGAGAAAGATTGTCTTGTCGAAATAGAATTCAAGGTTGGTAAAAAATCATACAAAATACTTCGTGGAATAAAGCCAAGTAGATTTGAAATCTATTGTGACGATCAGCTAGTTAATCAAGATGCATCTTCTAGGGACTATCAAGAATACTTGGAAAAGTTCATTCTCAAAATGAACTATAAATCGTTTACTCAAATTGTTGTTCTTGGTTCCTCCACATTTATTCCGTTTATGCAATTATCAGCATCAGATCGTCGTGCAATCATTGAAGACTTGTTGGATATTCAAATTTTTTCCTCTATGAATGTGGCTCTCAAGCAAAAGCTTGTAGCAATCAAAGACGCAATGAATGATGTGTCACATCGTCGTGATCTTACAAAAATTAAAATTGAAGCAACCAATAAATTAATTGCGGAAATAGATAATACAAATATTCTGCAGATCGAAAAAATTGACCGCGATATAGCAAATTCAAATAATCAATTGATTAATCTTATCAATGAATGCACAGACCTTCAAAAAAAGCTTGAACAATTAAACGAAAGTATTCTTGATGAAAAGAAAACAAATAACAAACTGACCAAACTTAACAATCTTACTATTAAGATTGAAGACAATGTATCCAAGGCTCAAACTGCAATAGACTTCTATCGCAAAAATGATAATTGTCCAACATGTCGTCAATCGATTGAAGAAGAATTCAAGAGTCAACAAATCGAGTTATATAATAAGAAAATAGAAGAATACAATGTTGGTCTAAGTGATCTTGAAATTGAAATAGAAAAGATTAATACCAGAATATTAGAGATACAAGTCATTGCAAAAAATATGGCTAATGTGAATATTGAATATCAAAAAAAGAATGCCACAATTAATGCTATTCGTGAATATGTTATTCGCTTGACAAAGGACAAACATAGTATTGAGACAAATAGAACAATTGATACTGCTCATACAGACGATCTAAAAAATCTTGAAAAACAACTATTAGATCTTGAAGAAGAGGAAAAAAAGGTTGTCAACGACAAACATCATCATGAGCAAGTTGCCTTTCTTTTAAAAGATACTGGAATTAAAACTAAGATCATTAAACAGTATTTGCCAATCATGAATAAATTAATCAACAAATACTTGACAAGCATGGAATTTTATGTTAATTTTAATATAAATGAAAACTTTGAAGAGGTGATAAAAAGTCGTCATCGGGATGAATTTTCATATGAAAATTTTTCCGAAGGTGAAAAACAAAAGATTGACTTGTCTCTATTATTCACATGGCGTGCGATAGCAAAAATGAAGAATAGTGTTAGTACAAATCTTCTTGTTTTGGATGAAATTTTTGATAGTTCTCTTGATTCCAATGGAACCGAAGAGCTATTAAAGATTCTTAATTCCATTAGCATGGACACAAATGTCTTTGTTATCTCTCATAAAGGTGACATCTTGTTTGACAAGTTTAGATCTGTAATTAAATTTGAAAAGGTAAATAATTTTTCAAGGATAATGAAATGATAGAAAATGGCATGTTAAAAATTAATACGGCCACACAAACAATTCGGCCGTATGAAATTTATGATCTTGTAAAATCTACGGATCCTATTCTTAAACAAGTATGCAAACCATTTGATTTTTCTAATCCACCTATTGATCCAGTACATCTTGCATCATCATTGTTTGAAACCATGTTTGCAAATAGCGGACTTGGATTAGCAGCACCTCAAGTTGGTATACTATATCGTGTGTTTGTTGTGGGTTATGAAAATACAAATAAACAAGTATTCTTTAATCCTGAAATTACTGAACGCTCTACGAAAGAAGACGAATATCTTGAGGGCTGCTTATCATTCAAGAGACTTTTCTTTAAGATTTTTCGTTCACAAGAAATCAAAATTAAGTATCAACATGTCAATGGTGAATGGAAAGAGGACAAGTTTACGGGATTGACTGCACGATGCATTCAACATGAGAATGATCATCTTGACGGAATTTGCTTTACCGAAAAAGTTGGTAAGACTACTTTGATGCTGGCTAGAGAAAAAGAACGTAAGATGCGAATCAAAATGACAAGAAATGCTGTATAGTGATTGGAGCTATTGGGAAAAACATGATATGAAAGATAGTGAGTTTCTTTTTTGGTTAAGAGATAGACTTATCAATTTTTACGGCGAAGATCCACATGTTGACTACGTTCAAAGATTATATTCTTTAGCCAGAAAAGTTGAAGATGATGAGACTTATTGGAATAGAATGATGGACAGTTCGAAACAAACGGACTAAATTTATAGGATATTGTAATGTATCAAAAATATACCATTGATGATGTGAAGAAGTCTTCAGCTCGCAAATTGTTCTCGGTCATTTCTACTTTTGCTGGTGGTGGCGGTTCATCAACAGGATATCGTCTCGCCGGTGGTAACATCATTGCGATCAATGAATTCGTTGAAGAAGCAATCAAGACATACTCAACAAACTTTCCCGATACTAAGATTATTTCTGGCGATATCAAGAAATTGACTGCAAAAGATTTTCTTGATACTGCTGGACTCAAGTCTGGTGAACTTGACATACTTGATGGATCACCTCCATGTTCTGCATTTTCCGTTGCAGGTAAGAGAGAAAAAGGCTGGGCTGGTCATGTGACTGATACAAGAAAGTCATATTTTGACGATAATGGGAATATCGTTGAGGAAGGTGATCTTGAAGTTCAAGAAGGCATCAAGAAGTATTCTGATGGAAAGATAGTTGAAGCAATTGAAGATCTATTTTTAGAATTCATTCGTATTGCAAAAGAAATTAAACCAAAGGTAATCGTTGCAGAGAATGTGAAGGGTATTACTTTTGGTGAAGCCAAAGGTAAGCTTTATGAATTTGTTAACTCATTTGAAAAGATTGGATATCAAGTCACATATCAGGTATTGAATGCTGCCGACTTTGGTGTACCACAGGCTAGAGAACGCACACTATTTGTATGCATACGAGAAGATGTATGTGACGCAGTAGACTTGAATTTTCTGAACATACATTCTACCGTGTTCCCAAATGCAACGCAATGCAAACATATCACGCTTAGAGAAGCGATTGAAGACATAGAAAATGATCCAAATGAATTGAAGGAACTCTATGACTATGTTCAAAATGGGTTTCAAAAAGATTGGATCACAAAACTTCCATTCAATCCGACGCGACACACTAAGCCATCAGACAAGGAATTTCGCGAATGGAATCCTAAGGCATCATGCTTCAACATGATTAGACCTTGTCCCGATCTACCATGCCCAACGTTGACTCAACGAGGTCAACAGAAATCTGTATCGGGTGTATTTCATTTTGCCGAGAATAGAAAATTTACCATCAAGGAACTCAAGCGAATCATGAGTTTACCAGAAGATTTTATTCTAACAGGCACGTTTGATCAACAAGCTGAAAGAATTGGGCGCATGGTTGCCCCAAAGATGATGGCTGCTCTTGCTGGTAGTATCTATGAAAATGTTTTGAAGCCATACAACACGAAAAATAAGTCTTGACGTAGATCTTGTTTTGCGATAAGATATGCATGATTAGACAAGCAATGTTGCCCATTCTAATCAAAATTGAGTTCTTAATGAACCAATACAATGCAAGGAGAACACTATGACATCTTTTGATAATTTTTCAGATTTCATTCCTAAATGGAATGTTGAAAACAAAACAATTCAGCAATTTCTAAAAGATTGCAATTTGAAGATTGATGTTAATCCAATAGGACAAAGACCTGCTGCAGCGCCTTATGTTAGTGGTGGCAACAAACCGACAAAGTCACAGAGTATTATTGCATCCATTTTTAATAATTACCACATTGGTGATTTGACTTTGGTCAAGAACAATGAAGGTAAATATCGCTTTGAATCGATTGATGGTGGGCATCGCAAGAGAGCTATAATAAAATTTTGGAAAAATAAATTTCCTACTCATAAGAGTTCTTCTATTGGACAAAAATATGCAAGAGATCTCTCTGATCATGAAAGAGATTTTTTTCTTAATTATGCATTGATTGTTGTTACTTACGATTCGATGCCCAATAAGTTGAAGGGTGTAATTTTTCGGAACAAGAACAATACAACTCCGGTAAATCATCAGGAGATGTTGAACTCATATGGCGATATTCCCATTGCCAATTTTATTCGTTCTACAGCCAGAAACTTTTCTGGTGAGAAGTCGATTCGACAAAACCTCTTTTCCAAAGTACTTTCATCCAGAAAGATGATGATCGCGAAGAAAAGCATACTTATTTGAAATTTGCTAATCATCGCCTGGATCATGACGAGCGTGTTGCGCGTATTACCTATATGGTATACATGGACACAAAACTTGTAGCCTGTGATAAAATTCAACTTGAAGAAATGTATGGCAATGATGATCTAACCAGAACTGAAGTTGATAGAATTGCCAAAAAGGTTTGCGAATGTCTCGATTTCATGCTTTGTCAAGACTCTTTATAGAGAGTTCAAACTTGAAGATGCGTACAAATTCTATCAAAAGTTTGATGTGGCAATGAACAAGTTTGTTGGTTCTGATTCGAACAAACTTGTCTCTGGTGAATACAGAGAGACACCAAAGCATCAGCCAAGATTGATTCACGAAGCTTTTCGTGGTTATCTCGGTGCTCATAATTCTTCTAAGAAAATTGAAATGACGTGCAAATGGCTTTGCAATGAAGGTGGGTTTGATCCTGTCGAAGACGAAAGTATATCAATATTGGATCATCGTCGTTTCTTTCCAAGAAAGATGATAGAACAGAAGTTAAATGAACAAAATTATATGTGCTGGGTTGATGAAACACCACTAAATTTGACAAACGCTCAAGGCGCACATATCACACCATATAGTTTGGGTGGCAAGACGGAATATGATAATCTAATAGTTGTAAATAAGTATCATAATAGCATGATGGGCAGTATGAATGCCTATGACTATAGGGAATCTATTCTTAGAAATAAGGAGAGATAAAATAATAAATGAACTATTAACTAATGAAATAAAAAAATCGTCAAAAGATATCAACGTCGCTGTACTTTTGTCCGGCGGCGTTGATAGCATTTCTGTGGCTTTAGCTGCACATCGCATTGGTAAAAAGATAACATCATATACGTTTCACCTTAAAGATCAACCAACATACGATACACATAAAGCAAAAGAAATAAGTGATATCATGAGTTGGTCTTGTAAGATCATAGAAGTTCCTATAGATAATGTTGTGAAGGATTTTATTCGTCTTAGACGAGAAATTGAATGTGTGAAGAAAACTCATTACGAATGCTGCTTTCCTTTTCTTTATGTTTATCCACAAATAGAAGAGAAAGAAGTTCTTAGTGGTTGGGCTGCAGATGGGTACTATGGTGTATCCAAAAAAGCAAATATACGCTACAAGCACACGATGGAAAAGTTTAATGAGTTTCGTGAAGACTATTTTCTACCGGATCATCGTGCAGGATACCTTTGGCACAAGAGAATTGCCGACATAAATGGGAAAACATTTATCACACCATATCTTACCGATGCAGTGAAACAATTTTTTTGGTCCAAAGACTGGTGCGAATTAAATGAACCATTTCAGAAACATCATGTAGTTAAAGCATTCAATGAATTTTCCACATTTGGCAAAGTAAAAAAACATATCAATTTACAATTGGGGTCAAATATTGACAAACTATTTGAATCTGTTATAATACCAGATAAGATGATAAATTATAGAAATAGAAAACGTATCATGGATATTTGCAAGGATTGGAGAAATAGATGACACAGAAATTCACATTCGCACAGCGCGAAGAGGGTTTTGACAATCATATCAGTCAATCAATTCGCGGCTACAATGACTTGATTGGTGATGTCATCAATCTATCTCAGTACTTTGTTGAAAACAACACCACAGTATATGACATTGGATGTTCAACAGGAAAGATGTTGAAAGCCATGATCAAGCAAAACGAAAAGATTGCAAAAGATGCTAGCTATGTTGGAATTGAAATTGAAGAAGATTTTTTCAAGCACTTCGATTCTACTGATTCATCTCTTAGATTCATTCGCGAAGATGTTCGTGATGTTGATTTTGTTCAAAACACATCCTTGGTCACATCAATCTTTACCTTACAGTTCATGCCAAGACAGGATCGTCAAGATGTCATCAACCGTATCTATGATTGCTTGATTCCTGGCGGAGCATTCGTCTTTGCTGAAAAGACAATTGCAACCAATCCAATTATTCATGAAATGCGTACATTCACATATTACGATTTCAAAAAAAATAGTTTCACCTATGACGATATCATGGAGAAAGAGAGAAAGCTTCGTTCCATGCTAAAGTCAAATAGTCGCGAAGAGTTACTTGAAATGTGTATCGGCGCTGGATTTGAAAAGAGTTCAATTGACTCATTTTGGCAAAATTTTGCCTTTACAGGTTTTGTCGCCACCAAGAATTAATTGAAATTCCAACATAGATATGTGATAGATGCATAGCTGGTATGCATTGGAAAAATAAATTCTTCTGTTGTTTTTCCCAAGTTGTTGGAGTACAATTTGGAAAAATAAATTCTTCTGTTGTTTTTCCCAAGTTGTTGGAGTACAATGACCACATGATCGCAAAAAAGACAGAACCTTCAATTCAGCGGCAAGCCAAGAGTCAGCTTGCAAAACTCATGGCTAATGAGAATCTCACGGTGGAACATCGTGCGGTTCGTACAGCTTATTTTGATACCGAGAGGCGTGTCCTAACACTTCCAATCTGGACAGACATGACTGGCGATATCTATGATACGCTGGTTGGTCATGAGGTTGGACATGCTCTGGACACGCCTACTGGCGCATCTAATATCATTGATGCAATCAAGGCAATTGATGCCAATAATATGCGTGGTGCCAAGATGTTCCTCAATGTGATTGAGGATGCTCGCATTGAAAAGACCGTGCGTCGCCGTTATCCGGGTATGCGTCGTTCTTTTTCGCTTGGATACAAGCAGCTTCTGGAGCGCAATTTCTTCGGCACTCTTGGTCGGGATCTCAAGTCCTATACTCTGATTGACAAGATCAATCTACATTGCAAGCTTGGTTCAGCCATCATGATTGACTTCTCTTCCAAAGAGAGGGAGTTGGTCCAGATGGTTGAGAATTGTGAATCGTTTGCCGAGGTTGTTGAGGCTGCGAAGGCAATCTATGCTTATTGGGG
>Ga0194127_10003446_pt1 | contig 20257 bp, 18 predicted proteins | sample TA2KigC100mmetaG_FD_148624 | JGI IMG/M metagenome (GOLD analysis project Ga0194127, IMG submission 148624) | Freshwater microbial communities from Lake Tanganyika, Tanzania - TA2015036 Kigoma Deep Cast 100m | ecosystem: Environmental > Aquatic > Freshwater > Lake | place: Tanzania: Lake...
ACAGTTGAACTTGAACTCGGGTTTCCGGCCGCCGAGGGCAAAGTAGTCGTTCAGCGGTTCGGTACACATGGACAGATTCTGACCATCGTAGATCAGATTTTCACGGATTTGCGCAGTCATGCCCCCTCAGGTCAAAACCGATACATGGAGTTGCGTGACAATCTTAGTGATGCTTAAGACGATCCGCATTGCCGATTCTCTCGGCTATCCATTCGTTTGTTTTAATGTACTGATGAATGTGAGCTCGAATATTTGAATTACCTTTACCGACACGGGTAGACCATCCCTTCACGCCGGGCTTATCGTCAGGCGGCCATGGTTTGAAATCGACCCAATCATTTGGAGTCGAAGGATCGGCCAGAATTGATTTGACCGCATTCCATTCTTTATACATTCTGATTTTCTTCAGATCTCGATCGAATCTTGAGCTGTGGGCAATCGCCGGAACCTGAGCAATAAGCGCAATAGATCCAAGTGGAATCCCGAGGATGCTTTCGTCCTGTATCAGATATACAGGGCATTGGGTTCCGTCAACGGTGCCCATTCGAGAGACGCGCCCTTGATACTCCAGCAAAGGGCCGAGCGGAAGAAATTTCGTGTAATCGATAGGATGGGTACTGGAGGGCTTGGCCGGGCTCGGTATCTGAGCAGCAATCTTTGCCACGAACCCATTGGCAAAATTCAAGAAGCTCTGTGTATCAACGCACTGTATGCCATTGTTATAGCCCGACGGTTGATTGCGGGTGAAATATACTGCCGCACTGTATGCGTCCGGAACGCTTAATTTTGCTGGTTTCCAGCGGATCGATCTTAGGCACGCTCCGTTCGCAAGTTGCTCTTCATCTGGGACATATTTCCCGTTTGATAGCACAGTCTGCCCTTGAATGTAGCAAGGTGCGTTGAAGAGAAGTTCTATCTGGCCGGCCGCATAGTCGACTGCGTAGTGGATGCGCTCATGTGCGAGCAGTCCGCGAAGAGCCAGATTAACAACGCCTTGCCATCCGGAAATTCCAGGCCCATTCGGAGATATGTGGTTAGCAAAGCGGAGCAGGCCAGAAATCGGGATGTAGATACCCCAGTTTTGCGGGTCTCTATGAAAGCTCACATACCAGGCAAGTGCATCAGTGCCGTCATCCTCGGGCGCGCCCCACGGACTCCGAATTTCCGAACTTCTTTTGATCGCGTCACTGAGTTCGTCATCATTTAGCATTGGGTATAAAACGCCCTCTAACGGGTCCTGTCCATTGCCGGCATAGCCACCAGATTCATGCACATGATTCCCATCGTCCGGCACCCACAACGGTTTTCTCTCGAAATCATCTATGACTCGCCGAGGGCCGGATTGCCCCGGAACAATGGCGCCATTTATCCCCCTAAGGGAAGTAATCATTGTTGGTACATGTACTAAAGGCATTTCTATCTCCCCAGGCATACAGCCATTTCATATGCTAGCAAAGGTTTTCAGCAAACTTCCACATACCCAATTAACTCTGCCGAATAGCTACCATCTCCGTTCGCAGCGCCCTTGTGCTTTAACTCCCGCTGCAGTGTTGGCTCTACGGCACGCGAGAAAATTTCAAGGCGCTGCTCGGGCGGAAACTTCGGCGCGGTGGTGGGTGATTGCAGATAGCTTTCGCATTGGCGCTCAACTGCGGGCACCCGAGTCCCATCCTGCTTCACCGCAATCGGCTGTACCACGACGCGGCGTTCGCCGTTTCCGGCAGACGCCTCGACCATCCAGAGAGAAAGCAGAACCGGCGCGTCCACGTCCCCTGAAACCGCAATGCCAATATCCTCGGGTGGAACACTGCGCCAGCGTCCAAGCTCTTCCTGTATCAGCGGATGATCCAGGCCCATCAGTTCCACGTTATCGCTGCTCGTAGCCGTATCACGGCTCAAGGTAAATCGTGCCCGACGTGCGTCATCAACAGTCACAAGGTCGTAGGTCTCTTCGTCGATCTTGACCAAGCGCTGCTGACGATCCACCACCGCAGCGCAGAGGAATCGCACCAGCCGATCCAGGCTGGACGACACGTCGGAGAACGGCTTGTAGTCATCGAGGCTGAAACCTTCGAGGTCTTGGAACAGATCAAATACCACCTGCCGCGCTTCGCGTGAATTTGAGAGCGCCGCTTCCAACTCCACTTGTGTGCGTTTCAATTCTGGGTCGGACAACGCCTCCTGGTACAAGCGGTCGTAATTGAGTCGCTCGGATAGCTGACCAAGAATCTGCGCGCGCAGGTCTTCTGCCACGTTGCCTTGGTCGTCAACCTTGCCGACCGTCTTGGCGATTTCCGTCAGCTTCTCGTCGAGCATCAAGAAAATTCGCCCCTCAATGGTGTCTGACAGTACGAGGTTGTAGACCTGCGCCGTGTGGTTCTGCCCATAGCGGTGGATGCGCCCGATGCGTTGTTCCACATCCATCGGATTCCACGGCAAATCGAAATTAAACAGGATGCGCGCGAACTGCAGGTTGATGCCTTCACGGCCAGCCGCCGTACAAACCAGCACGCGCGGGCCATCCTTTTGGCGGAAGCGGCGCTCTGCTGCAACCTTTGCACCGTGATCACCGCCACGCAGCACGGCCACGCCCTGCCCGGGATAGGCCTGCTCAATCTCGCGGGCAATCAGATCGACCGTGCCGAGGTAGGTGGCGAAGATGACGATCTTCTCGCTGGCATTCTGCCGCCACAGATAGCCCAAGCCATCCAGCAGCTTCTGCGCCTTGGTCTCCCGCTGCTGCGGGAAGAGATTGAGCAGATCGCCAATGCGCAGCCGTTCCTCAGGCAGATGCAGCTCCACGACAGCCGATGCGGCTTCTTCAGCGTGGGCGGCTCCATATTCGCTGCCATAAGGATCGGAGGCCATTTCCAGCGCCTCCTCATCCAGCTTTTTGACCAAGCGGTATTTGAGGTCGGCCAGCACGCGATCTACTTCACTACGTCCGATGCTGTCCTGCGGCAGGGCGAATTCCTCGTGAATCAGTGCCCGCGCTTCGTCGGTCAGCCGCTCACGACCTTCAATATCAAGCTCTTTGTCGCGCAGCAGTGCCTCGTGCAGTGTCAGCATCAACAGGCGGCGTTTCAAGGTTCGCCGCACAGCCGCAAAACTGGATGCCGCAATCTTCTGAAATATGGCCATCAAGAAACCGAGCGCACGCCCCTGACCACCTTGGCGACGTGCCAGATCGAAACCATCCTCCAGATACTCGCGCAGCTTCTCGTAGAACAGCCGCTCTTCCTGATTCATCAGGAAAGACTCGGTATGCACCCAGCGCCGTGCAAACAGCGGCGAACCATCAGGCTGGCAGGCATCGGCCTTGGTGCGGCGGAACATCACCGTATTGAGACGGTGGCGGTTCTCCAGCATCTCTTCGTGGCTGCCAAACAGCGTCGGGTTCAAGAGCTGCGCCAGCATCCAGAACTGGAAGTGATTACCCTGGTGCGGTGTGGCCGACAGCAGCATTAGGTCACGCGAATGATCCTTCAACGCCTCGGCCAGCTTGTAATTCTCAGTTTTCCTGACCTTGCCGCCGGTGCGGTAGGCGGTCAGATGGTGTGCTTCGTCGAACACCACCAGATCCCAACGCGGTGCATCCAGCAGGCGCTTGATGCGTGCCGGGCGCTTCAGGGTGTCGATGCTCGCAATCAGCCGGTCGTGCTTGGCGAACGCATTCGTCTTGCGGTCGGTAATGTCGCCCTCGGAGCCGAACACCTCGAAGTCGAGGTTGAACACTTCATTCAACTCGCGGTGCCAGTTGTTCACCAGCCCGGCAGGCACCACCATCAGCGCGCGGTTCAGCTCGCCCCGGCTGGCTAACTCACGCAAGATCAGCGCAGTTTCGATGGTCTTGCCCAGGCCCACCTCGTCGGCAATCAGATAGCGCCGGGGAGATGCGGTGGCAATGCGGTGCGTCAGCACCACCTGATGTGGCAGCAGGTCGATCTTGGCCGAGGTCAGCGCCGACGCGCTTTCCATGACGGGCAGCGCGTGGGCCTCGTAGGACAACCACGCCTTGCGCGCCCGATCTGCGCCGCCGTCGACGGAACGCAGGATGCGCTCGGTGCGGGAGAGCTCGCGGCGCACTGCGCCCACCGGCACACGGCGCTCGCCCACGCCGAAGAAGGCGCGCAAGTAGCCATCGCGCGCCGGGTCAAGAACGACACCTTGGCCGAATTCGTGGTGGGTGATCCGTTCGCCGGGTTGGAACTGAGCCTCTGCTTCCACGCGCCGACCTCAGGTAATTCGCAAGTGGAAGAGGCCCGCCGCTTTTGCGCCCTCGCGCAGCAGTATTTCCTGCGGGTACTCGTTGGCCTCGCCCCAGAGCAGGCGGCCAAAGTCGAGCTGCTGGCCTCGGTGCGGCGCTTCACACAACCACGACACCGCATCGGTGGACGTCTGCACCTTGAGTCGGCTATTTCCCTGAGGTAGCCAGAAGATCAGCGCGGCCTCGCCTGCATAGGCGTCCTGAAAAGACAGGATGGCGCGCTTGATCGTGTCGGCCAGCCATATTTCGCCTTGATCGGGAGCCAGCAAATCAAGACTGCCTTCAAGACCGGCTACCACCAGCGTCTGGTTGCCGTTGCTGGGGGGGTCATCCGGCCATCCACTTCCATTTGGGGCGGCGGCCTGCAAGAACTGCCGCAAGCTCCACACCTCGCCAGCCGCACACACCGTATTGCGTGCTTCCTCATCCCACAGCCAGCTGGTGCCGCGCCGTTGCCACACCGTATCAAGCACCTGCCTCATTGCACATACTCTCCATTGTCATCGAACAGCGAAGCCTGCTGAGGCTTGGGTGCCTGGCTGGCTTGCCAGGTGGAGAAGATCGACACCGCGCGCGACGCGGCGTTGCGGGTGGTTTGATCCGGCCCGTTCTTCTGCAACCACTCCAGCAGAGGCTTGAGCGCCACGTGTGGTTTGAAGTTGTCGTTCTTCAGCGTGTCCGAGGCATTGATGCCGCTGCCATCGACACAAGCGCCGATCAGCACCAGCGCCTGATCCAGATCGGAGGTCAGGCGGCGGCGGTGCTTGCCCGACCAATCGCGGGCGAAGTCCAACGGGTTGGCACGCGTAAAGACTTTGTTCTTCTCGAAGCACCAGCCGCGTCGAACGAAAAGGCTGACGATCCGTTTGCGCAGCGTCGATTGCCGTCGCGCCAGCGCTTGCGCGCTGAGGTGCGTCTCCTCGAAACGCAGACTCGCGGTCTCCTCCCCAAAAAACACCCCATCGATCGCGATGACATGGAAGTGAAGGTGGGCGTTCATCAGCGCGCCAAAGCGGTGGATGAAGACGACCGCGCCGATGCGTGCCGTGCCGTCGCCCGCCGGCAGGCTTTGCCGCAGTCCCTGTTCGATGGCGCGCAGAAAGCTGTGCAGCACGGCGCTTTGCAGTTTGGCGTCATCGAGGTGGTAGCGCAGCCGTTTCGGCAGCGAGAGCACCCACTGCCGCACCGGCAGGGCGGGAAAGACGTGATCGACCAGATGGGCGGCGGTTTCGACCATGCGCCGGGTGGTGCATGAGGGACAGACGCCACGACCCTTGCAGGAGTAGGCGACGATGAAATCGTGGCCGCAGTCGGCGCAGCGGGCACGGGCAAAGCCGTGAGCGAGGATGCCGCAGTCGAGGTAGCGGCGGAATTCGCGTTCGACGAGCGCCGGGGCTGAGCGACCCGCAGCGTCGTCCTGCAGCGCCAGCCAGGTGGCGAGGTGCGCTTGCACGAGCCGGTAGAGCAGCGTTCGTTCCGGGCGCCGGCGTTGATAGACGCTCGCCTCTTGGCAGGGCTTTGCGGCTTGGATGGGCATGCGCATCCTGATCGGGGGATCGGGATGGGTAACTGTATGCGCATATGGGGTATCCACTTAGCTCCACTTGAGCTAGAATGCACTGGATGGACGTCCAGATACTACCGCCGATTTCCGGAAAAGACTACCCCCGGACCTGGAATGACTTCCTGGACTGGTTCGCCACGGACGAGGCGTGCCATGCGTATTTGGAGCAACTGCGCTGCCTCTTGACGCTTCACATCTAGGCGGACTTCTAGCTTGGCCAGGCGCGCCTCCAGCTTGACGATGTAAATCACTGCGGGGATCAGCACATACCCCACCCAACCCCCAAAGATGGCCAAATGCCGGTGGTGATCTGCGTTTACCCCGCTGAACTACATCTGGACATATTGCCCCCATTAATTCGAGAGTGCGTTGGCCTTACACGCTTGCCAAGGACTAACAATTGGTCAGCGAACGAGCGGATATCCTCGGCCATGGCAAGTTTTGATAACCAAGAATCAGGGATGCCGGTTTCGCCGTAATGTGCGCCTGCAAGCTGGCCGCAGATTGCTGCCGTAGTGTCTGCATCGTGGCCGAGATTGGTCGCGGCGAGGATGGCGGAACGATAGTTGTCGGTGCGATGGAAACACCAGAGCGCGGCTTCGAGGCTTTCAACGACATAGCCCGAGCCTTTGATGGCATCGACATACTTATCCTGATAGCTCCTGAACGCTATCGATTGGATGGAGGGCGATTCGAAATCGATATCTTCACCAGCGGCAAGTATTGCGTCCTTCGATGCGCCGGCGAGCGCGGCATGCAGCATTGCTCCGAATAGACGGCTGGCATCCAAGCATTCGACCGCGCCGTGCGTAGTTCGGGCGCTTTCGGCCGAGTAGTGGATTGCGCTGGCGCGATCATGGAAGAAAAACATTGGAACTGGCGCAAGCCGCATGAGGCAGCCGTTACCGGCAGCGTCAGGAGCGGTTGAGCCGCTATACGGGTCGCCAGTCTGTCGAAACTTCCCAAGGGCTCGCATGACTGTCGTACCTACGTCGAAGCAGCTACCGTTGCTGCTGAGGTAGCCCTCTCGCATCCAACGGACATAGCGATTCATCTGGTCGATCGGGTGGAAGCCTTGCATTTCAACGAGGCTGGTGGCGAGACAGAGTGCCATCGAGGTGTCATCGGTCCATTCGCCAGGCTCAAGTCTGAACGGACCCCCACCCACCATATCGGTGACGAGCGGGAAGGTGCCGCGTCGTTTGAACTCTACGGAGGTGCCTACTGCATCGCCGCAAGCAAGACCAAGTAAAGCGCCGCGAAACCGATCGGTGATTCTTTCGATCATCGCCGTAATGTTTCTCGAATCAATTCCGCAATATGCGTATGTCCAAGTGCGATGGCATAATCATGCAGTGATGTGCCGTCTGGACTTGCTACGCTTGGATCGGCCCCCAACGCGATGAGTGATTGAACTGCCTTGATGTCGCCGCGTCGAATCGCATTGGGCAGATTCCGGGTGGCTTTTATCGAGCGAGTTTGGAAGCTCGCCCGACGTATGGCCACACACAACCGCTTCTTCGCAACGCTGGACGATGTGCTCGCCGCCATCGACACATGCTTCGATCGCTGGCGGAAACCAAACTCGGTGCTGCACAGACTATGCGGCATCATTTAAGACGCTATGTTTAATTCGACTATTACCCCTCTATTCACCGTTTCGGGCGGTCACCGGCGGTCACCGTCCAACACTTTACTTCGCACCCAGAGAGACCCAGAGAGGGGGCAGGGTTGACACGGATCGAACGACAAGCAAGAATGCGCGCGGGCGATGGATTGACGGTGGATGGTTTTCATGTTTCAAACACCTTCTCAATGAAAAGGGGTATCAAATGAGTACAGCATTCCGCAAGTGCCTGACCGCATCACTGGTCGCGGCCGCGTTCGGCGCCATCGCGTCACCCGCTACCGCCTCCGAAGCAGAAATTCTCAAGAAGATCGAGGCGCTGCAAGCCGAGGTCAATGCCCTCAAGGCTGAAGCGGCCAGAGCAAAGGCCGCGGCGCCGGTCGCTGCTGCAACGAGCGGCCCCGTCGCGATCAGCGCCGCAACCGGCATCACGATCTACGGACGGCTCGACGTGGTGGGCGAACAAAGCGACGATGGCAAGGTGTCGCGCCATGCGCTGCAAAGCATTTCCTCGCGCATTGGCTTCCGCGGCGAACGCAGGCTGACCGATGACCTGAGCGGCATCATGCAGATCGAGACCGGCATCGACCCGCACGACGAAGCCAACAGCAAGCTATTTGCCAGCCGCAACACCTACGCGGGTATCAAGAGCCAGACCTTCGGTACCCTGATCACCGGCAAGCACGACACGCCTTTCAAGAGCCTGGAAGGTACCGCCGCCCCGGTCTGGGGTAGTGCGGAAGCCATGGAAATCATCATTCACGGCAAGGGTAGCGCCCGTGTCGCCCCCAACTTTAACAACCTCCACACGCGTCGGACCAACAGCGTGCAGTACTGGAGTCCGAAGTTCAGCAACGTGCAAGCCAAGCTGGCCTATTCGCCCGACGAGGTCAATGGCGCTGCCGGCACTTACGACGCCAAGCTGTATGGCGCGTCAGTCGAGTGGGATAACGGCCGCTTCAAAAACGGCATCGCCACGGAAACGCAGACCAACTACAGCGTAGCCAGCGGGGTCGGTTACGACATGACCGGGGTCAAGGCCACGGCCGGCATGAAGTTAGGCAATGGCACCGTGGGCATCGCCTACAGCGTCCTCGACAACAATCGAGGCAGGAAGACAGACAACTGGCTGATTTCGGGTACATATAAGTTCGGCCCGACAGTTCTCAAGGCCAACTACGGAACCTCCAGCGAGTCGGCCAGTGGAGCGAACGACGGCCTGAGCATGTTCGGCATCGAGCTGGGTTATCCGATCGACAAATTCACCACTCTGTACGGCTACTACGCCAGCATTAACAACGACCCGAATGCTCGTGGTCGCTTTGAGGCCGGCGAAACCAAGTATTCGCCGGTCGCAGGGGATGACCCCAGCGTCATTGGTCTGGGACTGCGCTACAACTTCTAAGCGCGGTTTCTCCCCCGCTTGCGAGACCGGGCTTTGTCCCGGTCTTTTTCATGGTGCCTTGGCCACGAGTTTTTCGAGGGCCGCCATGTGCGCCTGAACAAAATGGATAAAGGACGTCGTGATTCGCGAGAACGCTCTGCCATGGTTCCAGCACAGGGAAAGATGGCGCTCCAGTTTGACCCCGCTGACGCGCAAGCTGCACAGGCGACCCTCCTGCAGTTCGTGCAAGACGGCATAGCGTGAAACTATCGATATTCCCAAGCCGGCTTCCACGGCCCGCTTGACGGCACCGACGTTGCCCAATTCGAGGACCGAATGCAGTGTCACCCCCTCGCCTCGCAGTTGTTCGGTCATGCTTTCTCCGCTCGCAGAATCGCGAGCCGGCAACACGAAGGGCTCGAGCGAAAGCTCGGCAAGCGTGACGGTTCCGGTTTCCGCCCGCGGGTGATTGGGCGGAACGATCACGATCAACTCGTCTTTCAGGATCGGCTTGACGGCAATCCGCTCGTCGTCAATCGGGATGCCTTCGCCGATCACCGCCAGATCGAGTTCGTTGCGCAGAAGCATGTCCAAAATTTGCCTGGCCGGATCAATGCGGACTTTCAGTTCCACCCTTGGGTGCTCGCGCTTGAACTCGGCCAGGATGTCAGGCAACAGGTAAACCCCGACGAGCAGACTGGCGCCCAATTGCAGATGGCCCGCCTGCAGCGAGCCCAAATCGTCAAGTTCGGCCTGCATTTGCTCAATCCGGCCGTGAATATCCTCGGCACAGGCGAGCACGACGCGCCCTTGCTCCGTCAGTGAAATCTTCTTTCCCACGCGATCGAACAGCTTGAGCTTGAGCTGCCCTTCCAGTGTGGCGATCTGCGCACTGATCGCCGGTTGCGTCAGGTGCAGTTCCTCGGCGGCCTTGGAAAAGCTGTTGTGGCGGGCAACGGCGCGGAAGGTTCGCAATTGGGTCAGATTCATATGCTGTGCACTATAACCAAAACTCTATGCAAACGATACCAAGCTTTGATTGGACTGAAACTCAGTGGATAACTAGACTTCGCCTGTCACTACAGCAATCATTCCGACCGGAAATCGGTTAATCCGTCGCCCAACGGTTTATTGAAGGCCGCAGTGACACCCGATACGATTCGGTGGCTCATTTCAGGCAGCCGCCGATGAAAAGCATCAAGACGGCTCTCGTCGGTTCGCCGCAAGAACTGACTGATTTGACAAAAAGGTCTCATTAAAATGTCTTACGCCAACGCGAAACTCAATGCATGTTTGCAAACCGCCAAAGAGGCCGCCCGTCAGGGGAAATCACTGCGTGTCTTCCTTGGCAATGAAGCTTCCGATCTCGATTCCATGGCATCGTCGGTCATGTATGCCTGTTCGAGAGGGGGTTCAGCCGCCGGCCTCACCAACGTGCCGGTGATGAACATTCCGCGCGAGGACTTCAATTTGCGCACCGAGGCAGTCTGGCTGTTCAAGGAAGCGGGCGTCGATACCGGCAATCTGCTGTTTCTCGACGAACTGGACCTGAATGCATTGTTTGCCGCCGGCACATCGCGTCTGGTGCTGGTCGATCACAACCGGCTGTCGGCGAAGCAGGCAGGCTGGGCGGATGCCGTAGAGGAAATCATCGATCACCACGCGGATGAGAACCTCTACCCGAATGCCAAGAAACAGATCGCGCCCGTGGGTTCTGCCGCAACGCTGGTGGCTGAAGCGCTCCTGGCAGAGGGCGGAATCGAAGCCGGCGTCGCCGCATTGGCGCTGGGAACCATATTGCTTGACACCGTGAATCTGGATCCGGAGGCCAAGCGCGTGACCCCCCGCGACGACGCAGCCGCACAGAAACTGCTGGAAATCGCGCAGGCAGATCGCAAGGCACTGTTCGACAGCCTGCAATTCGAGAAGTTCAATGTGGCGGCGCTGAGTTCGCGCGACATCCTGCGCAAGGACTACAAGCAGTACCGCATGGGCAGCCTGACGGTCGGCATGAGCTCGGCCCTGTTGCCGCTGACAGACTGGATCAAGAAGGATTCGACGCTCGACGCGAATTTCGCCAGCTATTGCGCCGAATGCAAGCTCGATGTGCTGCTGGTCATGAGCGCCTACACCGCACCCGACTTCAAGCGTGAACTGGCAGTGCATGCAAACGACCCCGCCTTGAGAGTGAGGTTGGTCGAATTCATGAACCAGAGCGGCTTGGGACTGACGCGGCTGGTCGATTCCATCGGCAAGACCGACTTTTTCGCGCAGGCCGATTTGAGCCAGTCGCGCAAGAAACTGCAGCCCTTGCTCTCAGCATATCTGGCGCAGGCTTGAGCATCACGCGATCCGCTCGAATCGGGCATCGTGGCGCGGTTTCCTGCAGCTTGACGATCAAAGGACATTGACATGGGGAAAGAGATCGAACGCAAGTTCGTGGTCGACGAGGCGCTCTGGCAGCCGCAGGGCGCCGGCATCGCCTTCAAGCAAGGCTACCTGAACTCTCAGCAAGAGCGTGTCGTCCGCGTGCGGATTGAAGGGGATCGCGCCAAGCTGACGATCAAGGGGCAAGTCACCGGCATCACGCGCGCCGAGTTCGAGTACGATATTCCGGTGGAAGACGCTTCCCTGCTGCTCGACCAGTTGTGCGAGCAACCCTTGATCGACAAGCATCGGCACAAGGAAGCGCATGGCGGCAAGACCTGGGAGATCGATGTGTTCCATGGCCAGAATCAGGGCCTGGTGGTTGCCGAGATCGAACTCGGTGCGGAGGACGAACACTTCGAAATCCCTAAGTGGGCAGTACGGGAAGTTTCCAGCGATCAGCGCTACTTCAACTCCAATTTGTTGAAGAACCCGTACTGCAATTGGAAAAAGGCCTGAGGAGCAACGCACCATGAGTGTTTCATCAACCGCACCGCACCATGCATCCAACCAGAAGCTCATGGAGCTTCTGGGCATGGACAGAATGACCCTGTCATCCAAGGCCCGTGCCGCGCAGAGTCCTTCGGAAAGCTGGATGCGCTATCTCGGTTTTCCGGGCGGCATCTTGCTGTTCCTGCTGATCCTTTACCTGCCGGCCGGTGACGGACTGAGCGCGGCCGCCCAGGCGGGTGCCGCCTGCTTCGCGCTGGCGCTGGTGTGGTGGGTGACCGAACCTTTCCCCACCTACGTCACCTCGCTGGTGCTGATGTTCCTGCTGCTGATCACGCAGACGGCGGATTCGAAAGCCATCATGTACGTGCTGGGCATGGACGTGATCTGGCTCAATCTGCTGGCCTTCATCCTCAGCTCGATGCTGGTCAAGGTGCGCCTGGCCAAACGCATGGCGCTGTGGCTGATCGTCAAATTCGGTCGCCGCGCGCCGATGGCCCTGATGGCTTTCGTCATCCTCAACATGATTCTGGCGCCGCTGATTCCGGCCACCGCGGCGCGCGCCGTGATGCTGCTGCCGCTGATCGTGGTCGTCGCTGCCATCTATGGCGCCACCGAAGAGGACAACAACAATTTCGGCCGCAACCTGTTCCTGATCAACCTGATCGGCATTTCGGTGCTGTCGTCGATGACCATGACCGGATCGTCCGCCAACCTGATCGCGGTCGGCCTGATCGAGACCATGGCCGGCGAACGGGTTTACTACATGGACTGGGTCAAGGTCGGCACGCCGATCGCCATCAGCATCATGCTGATCATGTGGTGGCTGGGGCAGAAACTGGTGTTCCGCATCGCGCCAGACGCCCAGGTGCCCCAACTCGAAGGCGGTCTGGGACTGGTGGAAGCGCAGCACCAAAGCCTCGGCCCGCTGCGCGCCGAGGAAAAGAAGGCGATCGGCATCTTCGCCGTGGTGCTGTTCCTGTGGATGACCGATGTGTTCCACATGGAATGGTTCGGCGTCGAGATCAGCGCACCCTTCGCCGCACTGCTGGGCGCCGTGATCGTGCTGTTCCCGCGCTACGGCGTGCTGCAGTGGTCCGAAGCCGAAATTCCCTGGCACCTGCTGATCTTCAGCGCCGGCGCCTATGCCGGCGGGCTGGCCTTGGATCAGACCGGCGCCGCCGAGTGGGGGGTGCGCGTGCTCTTCGCAGGCATTGACCTGAAGTCGGTGCCCTTCGGTTACTCCTATACCGTCGTCATGGCCGTGATGATCTACAGCCACCTGCTGACGACCTCGAAGACGGTTCGCACGCTGATCATGCTCCCGATCATCATCACCCTGGCCAAAGCGCTGGGCTGGCCACCGCTCGCCTTCGCGCTGCCGGCCGCCCTGTGCATCGACTGGGTGGTGGGCCTGCCGATCAGCGGCAAGCCCAACGTGATTCTCTTCTCCGCCAACCAGTACTCCGTGGTGGACAACTTCAAATACGGCATGCTGACCTGTACGGTGGGCCTGGTGCTGCTGGTGCTCTCGGCGCTGACCTGGTTCCACTGGATCGGACTGACGCCTTCGTTCTGGGCGGTGGCATCATGAAACGCACATTTTCCCTGTTGGCCCTGTTCGCGCTGTGCCCGCTGGCAGCGGCGAGCGAAATCGTCTCCTACCGCAATCTGGCCGACCTCGCGGCCAATGGCGATGCCAAGATCACGGCAAAAGTCGAATTGCGCGCCGCGCAGCCCGGCAGATTGGTGCTGCCACTCGGCTTTTCCAAGGCGGACAATCTTGTCCTGCTGGCGCCGACTTCCGGCGCGAAGCTGGTTGCCGATCACGGCAAGCGCAATGCGGTGCAATTCGAACTCGCGTCCGATGTGCCTGCCGAACTCGCGCTCGAATTCGCTTTCGAGGTGCCCGCCCTGATGGCCGCTCCCAAGGTCGAGCCCGGCAAGAAGCCTGAGCTCGCGGCAGGTGCGGCGCTGGTCAAGCACCGTTTTGTCAATACCCAGGAAACGCCAATCGAGACCTACAGACTGGAGGTGCTGCTGCCGAAGGGCATCCAGGTGCAGGAGATCGCCGAGCAAACACCGAAACCCAAACGCACGGACGTGCTGCCGCGGGTGCGACTGGACGCCAAGGAAGGCCGACAGAGCGCAGCGCTGCAGCTGTCCGGACTCAAGCAGGGCGATGCCACCGCGATGACCATCGAGACCGTCAGCGAACATCGCTCGGTCGGCTGGCTGCTTGCCGGCCTCGCCCTGAGCATGTTCTATCTGCTCAATTTCAAGGATCTGGTGGTGCGCAAGCCTGCCTGATTCAACCGTCGCATCACTTTTCAACCAGGAGTCCACCATGTCTGACGTATTTGCAAAGAACCAGGCCACCTCGGCCGAAGATGCAGCCAAGATCGTGCCGCGCGCAGAATTCCGCGTGTTCGGCAAAGAGATCATCGAAGCGGTCAAAGCCAAAATGTGGAACGGCAAGACCGTCCTGTTCCAGGCCCGCAAGATGCCGGCCGAGACCTATTTCCTCTCGGCTAATACCAACGAAGCCAACGTCAAGGTGCGCGACGGGCTGCTCGACATCAAGACCAAGGTCGGCGAAACGCCGGAAGGGTACGAAATCTTCCAGCCGCGCGGCAAGTTCCAGTTCCCGGTCAAGCGCGAAGACCTGGCAACGATTCTCGGTCATCTCAAGGTCGAGATGGCCCTGCCCCAGGAAAACTACACCATTGACGAATTCATCGCGCTGGCGCGCAAGCATCCCGAACTGGTGCCGGTGAGCGTGGAGAAGATGCGCTACGGTTTCACCATCGAGGGCATCATCTGCGAATACGCGCAGGTCTGGTTCAATGGCGCGATGGTCGAGTCTGCCTGTGCGGAAAGTGAAAACTATGCAGGCATGAAGCAGGTGGTGGAGGGTCTTGGCATTGCGTCCATGCCCAACACCAACTACCTGAAAGCCGCCAAGCAGGTTGTCGGTCTGATCTGAGCACTGCACACCTCATGTGCCGCCTTGCCTGCCCACCATCGCCGTCCCGCCAGCGTCTACTCGCTGGCGCCCAACACGACGGGAGGTTTGCGTGCGGGCCCTGACGGCCCTCAGGCAGCGTGCACCCGCCCCGGGCGACTTCTGGGGCGGACTCGCGGCCATGCTGGTGGCGCTGCCTGCCGCCATTGCGTTCGGCGTCACCGTGTATGCCGCGCTCGGTCCGGCCTATGCCGCCTACGGCGCGCTGGCCGGCATTGTCGGCGCGACGGTGCTCGGGCTGATCGCGTCGTGGTTTGGCGGTACCCAACGGCTGATCAGCGCGCCCTGCGCTCCGGCAGCTGCCGTCCTTTCAGCCTTTGCCATCGAACTTGTGCAGCATGGGGCCCCCCCCACGCAGATCGTCGCCCTGCTCGTGCTCGTCGGCATCCTCGGCGGGCTCACGCAGCTGGCGCTGGGCATGATCGGTGTCGGCGGACTGATCAAATACATCCCCTATCCGGTCGTTAGCGGCTACCTGACCGGCGTGGGCCTCATCATCATCGGCAGCCAGATTCCCAAGTTCCTCGGCGTCGAAAGCGGATTACGCTGGCACGAAGCGATGATCACCCCCGAACACTGGGACTGGCGGGCCATCCTCATCGCGATTGTCACTATCACGGTGGCCACGGGCGCGCCCAAGCTCACCCAGCGCATCCCCGGCATCATTCTCGGCATCCTCGCCGGCATGGGTACCTATGGGCTTCTCGCGGTCGTTAACCCCGACTTGCGCAACGTCGACGGCAACGCGCTCGTGGTCGGACCGCTGGGCATCAACAGTGAAGGCTTCCTCGCCGCCGTCACCGGACGCTGGATGGAGATCGGGCATGTCAATAGTACGCAACTGGTCGGCCTGCTGGGTACCGCGCTGACGCTCGGAGTGTTGCTGTCCATCGACACGCTCAAAACCTGTGTGGTGCTCGACAAGCTCACCCGCAGCCGGCATGACTCCAATCGCGAGTTGATCGCGCAGGGCCTGGCCAACGTGGCATCCAACGCCGTTGGCGGACTATCCGGCGCGGGGCAGATGGGCGCCACTCTGGTCGGACTGAACAGTGGCGCACAATCGCGCAATGCCGGCATCGTCGAAGGTGTCCTCGCGCTGGTCGCTGCCTTGATGTTGAGCCAGTTGATCGCGTGGATTCCGGTGGCCACACTGGCCGGCATTCTGATCGTGATCGGTGTTCGCATGATCGACCGGGAACCCCTGCATTTCCTCGAATCCAAAACGACGATCCTGGACTTCGGCGTGGTGCTCGCGGTCGTCGTGGTCGCGCTCACCGTCAGCCTGATCGCCGCCTCCGCCGTCGGCGTCGGCATGGCGATGATCCTCTTTGTCCGCGAGCAGATCGGTGGGACAGTCGTCCGCCACAAGATGGAACTCCGGCAAACTTCCTCGAGCTGGCACCGTCCGGAACGCGAAATCGCCGTGCTCGACCAGAAGGGCGGCGAGGCAGTCATCTTCGAACTGCAGGGCAGCCTGTTCTTTGGCAATACCTACCAGCTGTACACCGACCTTGAAAAGGAAATCGGTACGCGCAGCTACGTCATCATCGACCTCCGCCGCGTGCATTCGATCGACGTCACCGCGGCGCACCTGTTCCGGCAAATCCGTGACACGATCAGAGAGCGTGGCGCCCTTCTGGTGTTCAGCGGTGTCCGCGAAAATCACCGGAGCGGGCGCAATCTTCACGAATTTTTGGGGCAGAGCGGCCTGTGGCATCCACAGAGCAAGACGGTTCGTACGTTCGCCGACCTGGACGCCGCGGTCGGCTGGGTTGAAGACCGGCTGCTGGGCGAAAGCGAAACGGCTGGTGAAGACGAAACACCCATGCAACTGCAGGAAATGGAACTGTTCTCCAAGCATAAGGATGAGACCCTGCTGGAACTCGAACGCATGATGGACATCCGCCAGTTTGCCGCGGGCGCCACCATTTATCCGAAAGGTTCGGTCGGGGACGAACTTTACTGGGTGAGACGAGGTACCGTGCGTCTGGTGGCAAAACTGGAAGCGGACAAGACCAAGCCGCTGGCCACCTTCGGACGGGGCGATTTCTTTGGCGGCCTTGCCTTCATGGATAACCAGCCGCGTCCCCATGACGCTATCGCCGTGACGGCCACCGAAGTGTATGTGCTGAAACGTGAGCAATTCGAGCATATCGCCCAGTGCCACAAAAAACTGGCGTTTAACCTGGCCAACGCCATGGCACGCATGTTCGCCGCGCGCCTGCGGCGTACCGAGCACAAACTGGCCATGCTTCAGGAGTATTGATTCATGCTCGACAAGGCGAGTGGATCGGCGATAATGGTTTTCCGTCGTGTCGAGGGCTTTGGCTCGCCGAGACGCGCCAGCCGGCTCAGTTGTTTTTGTTCGATGTACTTTTAAGGAGCTAAATCATGCTGTCGAAACACGCTATAAAAATTGCCGCAGTGACTTTGCTGAGCGCCTTTGCCGCCCTGGGCGGACCGGCCAGCGTGGCTATCGCCAACGATAAGCCGCTGTATGTCAGGACCATCGAAGCCTTCCCGTCGCCGAAGCTCGACGATGTCAGCGGTCGCGAATACAAGGTCATTCTGGACGCGAACAAAGCCAAGTCATCCTTGAACGATACCTTTGCCGACCAGTGGGCCCAGATCAAAGCGGCGGCGGCCAAACGGGGTTTTACGGTGACAGAAAAGGACAAGAACCCGCTGAAGGTTGAAATGTCCACCAAGGAGTACTTCGACACCGCCGATCAGGCGCTGTGGAAGGCCGGCTACCTGATCCGCATCAGCACCAAGTACAAGGATGGCGCCCCGGAAGACAAGGTCAAGGTGACCGTCAAGGCCGTCAACGAACCCACCGCCAAGATCCTCGCACGCCCACTGACCGTCGTCGGAATCGATGCCGACAAGGTCAAGACGGAAGCGGAAGAGAATGTCGGTTTCATCCCCGGCGGCAAGCTGGACGGCTATGTCGAAAAGGGTGCGGACTTCAGTGTCAAGACCACCCAATTGGGGGCCATGACCCTCGGTGACTTCGGCAAGTTCATGCCCGAACTCCTCAAACTGGGCCTGCCGGCCAGCACGCCGCTCATCGGCAACAAGGCTTATTCGTACCGTATCAAGCCGGGCGCCGTCGTGCTGCCCGAGGTTGGGCCGTGCGGTGTTTCGATGGAAGCCTGGTCAACGGCCGAGGGTGCGACGCCCTACCTCTATGACTTTTCCTATGGCTACGGCGATGTCGACTTCTACGCGATCAAGGCCGCACACGCCGAAGGTGAAAAATTCATGGTTCAAGTTGTCAAGGATGAACTGAAATCACTGCTGGCCGCGGACTCCGATAACTGGGGTGGATCCAAGGTGCGCAAGCTCATGAATCGCCCGGTCGGCAAGTAGCCCTTCCCTATCGACCGATGGCCGGCGGCCGCGCCACGTACGCCGCCTCCAGGCTCCCTGCTTTTTTGTCAAAAGGAGAAACTCAAATGCAATCCAGATTCAAGCTGTCACTCGGCGCCCTGTTGGTCGCCCTGGCGCTGCCCTCATTCGGGGCGCCACCGGTCGATCCGCTCGACCAGAAATATGGCTTACCGTCCCAACCCGCCTACATCAAGCATTACGAGGCTGACAAGACCGGCAAGGTGCTGCTCAATCCCTACTTGCAAGTGGCCACCAAAGATTTCCCCGCAGTGCTGGATGTGAAGAGCGCACCCTTCAATTGGGTGATCGACATGGAAGGCCGCCTGGGCCTCATCCCTGAAGCCGCGCATCCCTTGGGGCGAACCTACGCCAAAGGCTTCTTCCGTCCGGAAGACAAATCGGAGCGCAAGCCTGGCACGCGCGAAAACTATGGTCATGTGTCCTCGCTCGGCGGCGCACCCGGCCGGATCAGCGGCGAGATTCTTTATGACAAGGGTACCAACACCTACACGATCAACAACAAGTCGGGACGGTACACCAAGCACAATGTCGATCGTACGCCCGAGCAACTGGTGGAAGCGGCCAAGCTGATTCGTGAAGTCGTCGATCCGGGCAATGTGGCCTGGGGTCCTGTGTACTTCCTGCTGGACTACGCCTCGGCGGAAATTCGTGAAAAGCTGCTGGCCGACCCGCGTTTGGCCTTTGACGACCCGAAGAAGAAGAGCCGTCCGCATATCGTGATCATGCAAGGGGGTCCGGCACAGGCCTTCGCCGAGAAGCCGACCGTGGCCGCGCCCGCGCCAGTCGCTGTCGCCGCGCCCGCCGCGAAACCGGCGGAAGCAGCGGCACCCGTCGCCGAAGCGCCGGCACCGAAACCCGGCAAGGCCAAGAAGCCCAAGGCTGCCCAGAACGACGATCCGTCCTGAAGTTGCTTGAGCCGAATAAATACGAAAGGAAATCATTCATCATGAAAGCAAAACCCATTGTCACGCTGGCCGCGAGCGTTGCGCTATTGTTGAGCGCAGCGCTCCCGCTCACTTCGATCGCGCAGGAACTCGTCACGCCTTATGTTTCCGTCCTGAAGGGCGAAAAGAACTATTGGTCCGGGATCGATCCGATCAATCGCGACGGCACGGTCAATGTCGTTATCGAAATTCCCGCCGGCACCACCGCCAAGTATGAAACGAACAAGCAAACCGGCATGCTGGAACTCGAACAGAAGAACGGTGCGCCGCGCTTTGTGCAGTACCTCGGCTATCCCGCCAATTACGGCGCGATTCCGCGGTCTGTTCTGTTGAAATCCAAGGGCGGTGATGGTGACAGCGTCGATGTCATCGTGCTGGGTCAGGCGGTGCCACGCGGCGCCGTTGTCAAGGGACGGGTCATTGGCATGCTGTCCCTGATCGATACCGGCGAGATCGACAACAAGGCGATTGTCGTCGCCGAAGATTCACCGTTCGCCAAAGTCGCGAACATCGCCGACCTCGACGCCAAGTTCCCTGGTGTCACCGCCATCCTGCAGACCTGGTTTACGTCCTACAAGGGCTATGGCAAGGACGGCAAGCTGATGCTCTCGTCGAGTGGCTTCAAAGGCCGCGCCGAGACCATCAAGTTCATCGGCGATGCCATTCTGGACTTCGAGCACTCCGTCGTCACCGAGGCGGACAAGCGTCCGCTGGATGAGAAAGGCAATCCCTATCTCTATCGCTGGCCGGGCGCCAGGAACGTCGGCGAATAATCGCATCGCACTCGCGGGAGGGTGACCGAAAAACCCTCCCGTTCCACATCAAAGGATAGGAAATTCAACCGCCATCCCGGCAGTATCTCCGCACCCGTAACCCATCGTCAATCGGAAAACTGACCGTAATCGCGCCTTCGCCGTGCAACCACCGCTGCCCCATCATGCCCGAGGCCCGCAAAACGCCCGACAGGCAGCGTTATGCGGGCCTCGGGCAGGAGCGTTCCCGACGGCCGGCTTTCGCCGTCCTCTGCTACCACGCGATCCGCTGATCGAATTCGAACTCGGGGATGGGCTGCGTCAGCGGATCGGCGTCGCCCTGTCCCGCCGCCTCCCACAGCGGCGGCCCGCGCGCCGGGGCCAGCTTGGGCGGTGCGAT
>Ga0194127_10003448_pt1 | contig 20251 bp, 19 predicted proteins | sample TA2KigC100mmetaG_FD_148624 | JGI IMG/M metagenome (GOLD analysis project Ga0194127, IMG submission 148624) | Freshwater microbial communities from Lake Tanganyika, Tanzania - TA2015036 Kigoma Deep Cast 100m | ecosystem: Environmental > Aquatic > Freshwater > Lake | place: Tanzania: Lake...
ATATGCCCCGGCAAATACCCACGATTGAAACAGATGAATATCTTTTGCGCCAGTTGCTGACTAATTTACTCGATAATGCTATAAAATATACCCCGAAAGGTGGTCGGATAGGTCTGAAGATTAACCCTGTCAAGGGATCTGTTCAGTTTGAAATATCAGACACAGGTATTGGCATTCCGCAAGAACATATCCCGCGTATTTTTGAAAGGTTCTATCGTGTTGATCCTGCCCGCTCGCGTGAAATGGGTGGAACAGGATTGGGTCTCTCCATTGTTAAACACATTGTCCATCTTCATCACGGGTCTATTAAAGTTGAAAGCACGATAAACGTCGGAAGCAAATTCATCATTACCATACCCCGGCAACAGTCAAAATATACAGCGTAGGCTTACAAAAATATTTTTATCGAGAACTGAAATACATTGCAATATCAGGGCTTATACTCAAAAGACTCACAATTTGTGATTTATCAATCCGATGCAAATTGCAATCGTTTTACCGGGGTGGTACGGACAAGTTTATGAAGAGATTTGCCTTGGAAAACATGAAATTACCGCATGAATTATGGAAAAGTAAATTTTATTATAGCATTAACAGGAAAAAACATTATAATTATGATTTATTACTTGATTTTACCCTTCGTTCCTTTTTCTGTATAGTACCTAACTACAGTATATCTTAAATTGTTATTGCTGTTTATGGAATTTATTATAACTAACTTCGAACGCCTTCTTCATATCTACGAACATATTTTTTGGCTTAAAGAACTTATTACACTATTAAAATCAACGCTCTTTTTTCTGCTGGTAGTATGGAGTTTGCACAGAAAAAGAAAAATTGAAACTCTCTTCATTCTTTCTGCCTGTCTTGGCATGGCTTGTGTTTATTTCGGAGATAACGAATATTGGAGCGATAATGATATCCTCAAATTTGTCGCTCCGTCTTCATTATATATTTGCTTTAAGACAAAGGCGTACGAGAGAAATAGCGCCTTGTTTGCATTTCTTGGCCCTGTTGCATTAGTAACGTATGAATTTTACCGGGGTCTGGAATTCACACTAATATCCTTGGTGATCTATGTTTTGGTTGTGACGGGCATTATTATTGTAAAAAGAAACTTCGCTTTCTCTTTGTCTATTAGTGTTATAATAGGTTTTTGCTTTAACTATATCGGGCTTGTTGCGCCTCCGAGTACAAGTGAACTTTTTTTTAATCCGTCAATAATTTCATTAGCAACCACTGGGGTTGGATGGTTTTACAGAAATCCTCTTTACGCACATTTTCTGAAAATCTATTGGTTTACCCTTGTTTGCTTTGCCTATTTCGGTAGCTGGATGTTTCACCTGCTTAAGCTGTTTATTTCTTTTTTTTACTACTAAAACATTCATTAAATAACGACCCGGTTTTCTATAATCTGCATGTTACGCACCCTCATTCTACCAGGGCAACATCAAGTGCAAACAAAATAATATAAAGAAACAAAACAATACGAGCCATCCAGCAAATCCGTTATCAGACGATTCCTCCTGAACGTCGATGTAGGAGCATTTGATGCTGCCATTTGCGGATGGTTACAGGTTCATTGCGGAAAGATGCGGCCATTGCCGTTGCTTTGACGTTACCCTGGAATTACCCTTCATTTGCCTTGACATAGCGGGACTCCTTACCTATAATTCACCTACATAACTCTCGACTCTTTTTTGAATAAGGACTTGCAGCACATTAATGTAGGCCGAATCAAGAAAAATTGCCAGAACCATACGTTTGATGGAAAGTCTTATAGAAAAAATTCGATCTCTCTAACTTACAAAAACCGTGAATAAGGAAACTGTTTTTACTAAACCAACAGAAACAAAAATTATTCAATCTTTCAAGCCCACTTTTCGGCAATATTGGTTACTCTTTGCCATTTTAGCATTCTCAGCCTTTTTGGCCTTTTCCGCATTTGGAATAGACACTATTACAGGATTAAGTATATTGTCGATTAGCGGTCTTCTTATCATTTATATTATTCTTTCAGTCTTCACGACGAGATATGCAATCACAAGTCAGGGAATTTTGATTAGAAAATGCCCTTCCCCAGGAAAATTCAGGGAAATGAGTTATTGTGACGTCAATAATATTACGATAAAGCAAGGGTCGATGCAAAAACGATTTAAAATCGGCAATCTCACCATAAACACCGAACGCCTTAGCTTTGTGTTTAAGGGTGTTAAAAATCCTCATCAAATAAAAGAACTCATAAACAAGGAAAAGGCCTCTGCGTATGAAAGGCGCACCTTATTGAGAAAAATATTGTAACTATTTTCCGGAACCGCACTATGCGCAGGCACTTCATAAAATATATCTATTCGGGTATTTTCAGTATCTCTTTCTTCTTATGCCTGAAAGTTTCAATTCCTTCACCCGCAGAATCTATCAGTACCCTCGACAGTGAAATTATAAAGAAGTATCAAAAAATAATTCTGGAAGAACCTTCCAATCTTAATGCACATTTTAATCTGGGTATTCTGTATTACAGAAATGCCCTGTTTGACGAAGCGCTTCGAGAGTTTCGTAAAGTGCTCGATATCAATCCTAATGACTCTGAGGCTTACTATAACCTCGGCAACATTTTCAATAAAAAGAACCTTTTTGACGATGCCATCGACTCATATAAAAAAGCCGCAGCCATGAATCCGAACGATGCAGGAATTTTTCACAATCTGGGGAACGCTTATACTGGCAAAGGGATGATCGATGACGCCATTTCCTCATATAAGAAGGCTATAGAGATCAATCCGAACCTTGCAGAAAGTCACAAAAGTATTGCATATCTTTATAGGAAAAAGGGACAGACGGCCGAGTCTATTCAATCTTTTGAGAAAGCTTCCAAAGTCAACTCCAAAGATATAACCATGCTTTTGGACCTGGCCTCAGCATATGAATCAAATGGATCACAAGACCGTGCAATTCTTACTTACAGAAGGATATTATCAATAGACGCTGACAACAAAGACACAAAGAACAGACTCGCCATGCTTTGTAACAATAAGGGTGTATCCCTGGCATTACAGGGAAAAAGTGACGAAGCGATTTCTGCATACAAAGAAGCCTTACAAAACAAAGAAGACTTTAAGGAGGTATATAATAATCTCGGCGCCGTTTACGTTGACAAGGGAATGATTGACGATGCGATTGCCACTTACAAGAAGGCGATTGAAATCAGCCCGAATTTTGGAGAGGCTTATAATAATTTGGGAGTTGCCTTCACAAAAAAAAAGAATTACGATGAAGCCGTTTCTGTATTCAAAAAGGCGCTGTCTTTAAACAAAAACCACGCAGGCGCGCATTTTAACCTGGGTGTGGTCTACTCAGAAAAAGGAATGACCTCGGAAGCTATAGATGAATACAATGAAGCTTTGCGGCTGACCCCAAACGACCTTTCAACGCTTTATAATCGGGGTGTCCTTTATATACAAAGCGGTAGGTTAAATGATGCCACAGTAGATATGAAAAAAATAATCGAGATTAATCCAAAGGTGTCTGCAGCCCATCACAAACTCGGAGACGTTTATCAAAAACAGGGACATTTCAATGATGCCATTTCCGAATATAAACGGGCATTGGAAATATCACCAGACCTTAAAGAGGCGTTAACCAGTCTGGAAGACACCTATCGGCTGAAAGAAAAAAAGATGAAAAACCAAGGAAGCAGGGGAATAAGAAAAAGATAGGTCATATATTCAGGGAATTTCAAAGTTATGAATAACAAAATCAAAATATTTCTTTTGTGCCTTGCCTTCTTCTTGGTTTTCAGTTTTAAAGGCAAAGCATTTTGCGAAGAATACAAGCTGTTTACCGGTGTTATTCATCTCGATTCCACCATTAGCGGCGGAAAATTGCCTCCCGAAGAGATGTCCATGATTGCCCATGACGCCGGGGTGGAAATTGCTGTCTTTACCGACCACGATACCATGCGATGGGAATACGGGATACCACCGCTCAGAAAATTTATCAGAAAGGTCGTAGAAAAAGGCTCAATTCATAGTTACGGTGAGGAGAACTATGTCAATACGATCTCCGGATTAAATCAAAAATATCCTGATATGTTAATTATGCACGGGGCGGAGGCAATTCCGTTTTATTGGTGGAAAGGAAGCTACTTTACTAATGACCTGGAGATGATGGACGGGCACAAGCACATCCTGGTAATGGGATTGAATAATGCCTCAGATTATAAAAACCTCCCTTCGATTGGGAAGGGTTATTCCAGGGGGTTTGGATTTGATACCCTGGTCAGTCTCTGGCCTCTCTGTTTTTTTGTTTTTGGCTGGCTGCTATTCTCCATAACAAAAGAAGGCGTGAGCGCCATGCCCCTTAAAGCTGCAAGCGTGCTGTGTCTCTTGCTGGGTATAATTTTCACGATAAACAATTTTCCGTTCGCGTCGCCCCGGTATGACCAATATCATGGAGATCGCGGGATAGCGCCGTATCAGACGGTCATTGACTACGTCAACACACGCGGCGGCGTGACCTTCTGGGCGCATCCTGAAGTGGAAGATGTGAATAAGGAAACAAGCGGGGTTAAACTTATTACAAAACCCTATCATGAAGACCTGCTTAAAGCGCAGAATTATACAGGTTTTGCAGTATTTGCGGAAGGGATTAAGTACCTGGCGCCACCGGGTGGTGTTTGGGATCAGATCCTCAATCAATACTGCAAAGGAGAACGTGAACGACCCGTCTGGGCTATCGGAGAAGTGGATTTTGGGGATGAAGACACATTTTCTATCAAGGATTCACAAACCGTATTTCTGTTAAAGGAAAAGAATGAAAAAGCCGTAATCGAAGCGCTTAAGGCAGGCCGTTTGTATGCGGCTCATTTGTATGGTGAAAAGTCTCCGGCTTTGGTATTGGACACATTCATAATCGAAGATACAACCCAATCCTCAAAGGCCTATATGGGGGAGGAATTAGAGACAGACAAAAACCCCCAGCTAAAGATTCACGTGTCCCTTCCGGAAACAGCGAGGGACGTAAAATACAAAGTAGACATTATTCGAAACGGCGAGGTAATACATCGGTTTGAATCTACCGGAAATACTGAGATGACATATGAAGACAAATATGTTAAACCGGGTGAAAAGATTTATTACCGGCTGGATATCGATGGCCCTTCGCGCATCCTGTCCAATCCAATATTCGTGAAATTTGGTTCACCTTCCGGGAACACGAAGGGAGAATGAGCAATTATAAATCAGCAGAAAAGATCAGGGTATTGCACGTAATTACACGCCTTGAAAGGGGCGGCGCACCAGCCGTCCTTCTTGAAGTGTTGCGACGCTGCGATACTTCACAGTTTGAACATCATATTGCGACAGGTTTGTCGCAAGCACCGGAAGATGATATGATTTCATTCGCAAAAGATACAGGGTTCAGAGTAGTGGTTATTCCTTCCCTTATTCGGGACATCCACCCGTTTTTAGATATATATGCCCTTTTAAAACTTTATTTTTTGATTCTTCGGAGCAGATATGATATCGTTCACTGTCATACATCAAAGGGTGGTTTTATTGGCCGTTTGGCGGCACGGATGGCAAACGTAAAATGCATTATTTATTCTCCCCACGGTGATATTTTTGAAGGGTATTTTGGGGAGATTAAAACCAGGTTTTTTATATGGCTCGAACGGTTTTCCGCACGGTTTACAGACAAAATCATTACGTTGACAAAAAGCGGTATCGGACCTTACCTGAAAGCTGGAATTGGCCAAAAATCTCAGTTTGATTATATTTACAATGGAATTGACGTAGAAAGCCTTGAGAAAAGAAAGGTCGACAGGATACAGAAACGACAGGAACTCGGAATTGAGAATGAGTATTTCTTAATTGTAACGGCAGGAAGACTTGTGCCTGTAAAAGGCCAGACATACCTGATTTCCGCCCTTGCTCAGGTAATTACAGAGATACCGAATATACGGTTGGTTTTGCTTGGAGATGGGGAACTGAGAGGAGAACTTTCAGGGCAGGTAAAAACCCTTGGCTTGGAAAAACAGGTATTATTTCCGGGAATGCGCAGCGATGTCCCTGAAATCATCTCATGTGGCGACCTGTTTGTCCTGCCCTCCGTTAACGAAGGATTTGGTGTCGTGTTATTGGAGGCGATGGCCATGGGATGTCCCATTGTCGCAACGAACGTGGGTGGAGTGCCTGAGGTCGTTCTGGATGGAGAGACGGGAATACTTGTGCCTCCGGGAGACCCTGTAGAATTGGCCGGAGGCATAATTCAGCTCTTAAAAGATACCTCTCTTGCCGTTAAAATGGCTGAATGCGGATATCAACGATTGAAGGCGTGTTTCGATATCAGAGAAACGGTATCGAAAACAGAACATTTGTATAAGGAATTGTTAGAAAGGAAATTGTGTGGAGATGTCAATTAAAGAAAATTTAGAACAGGTAAAACAAAACATTGCTAATGCAGCCGTGAAGGCGGGCAAAAGACCGGAAGACATTGTCCTGGTTATGGCGACGAAAACGGTGGATACGGAACGAATACGCGAGGCCGTTAGGGCGGGCGGCCGTATCATCGGAGAAAATAAGATCCAGGAGGCCATGAAAAAATACGAAGTATTAAAAGACGAGGATGCAGAATGGCATTTCATCGGGCATCTGCAGACAAACAAGGTCAAAGACGTTTTGAAATTTGCGGACATGATCCATTCCGTGGACCGTTTATCCCTGGTAGAAAAACTAGACCAGCGGTTACAGCAAGAAGGCCGTTCCATGGATATTCTGGTACAGGTCAACACCTCTCATGAGGAAAGTAAATATGGTATTTCACCTGAAGAGGCAATCTCTTTGGTCAGGCAAACAGCCAAATACGATACATTAAAGGTATATGGGCTTATGACCATTGGCCTCTTTACTAAGGATGAGGTCAAGATTCGGAAGTGTTTTAAGGCGCTAAAAGAAATAAACGACAACATTATCAAAGAGGGCATTGATAAGGTACAGATGAAATATCTCTCTATGGGCATGTCGGGAGATTACCAGATAGCAATCGAGGAAGGCGCAAACATGGTGCGCATCGGCACGGCAATCTTTGGCGCCCGCAATACCCCCGACGCCTATTACTGGCCTTCAGAGAAGACCGATGCCGACAGGGCAGGGCAATAGGGACGGGTTTGAAAACATGGTAGCACGTTAGTCCTTTTGTAACAATTAGGTTTTTTGAAAAATTTCAATAACAATACTATTTTACCGCATGGTGTAGGGGCAGGTTTCAAACCTGCCCCTACGGTAAATACGATGAATGCATAAAGTATGAAAAGATTCAGGCTGTAAATTGAAGGCTATTATAAAGACAAAACATGCGAAGGGAATGGAATACAAAGAAGTTCCCGTTCCCCAAATAGGCCTCAGGGACGTGCTGATTAAGGTCAATGTTGCTTCGATCTGCGGAACGGATGTGCACATCTTTGACTGGACACGCTGGGCGCAGCATCGCTTCACACCGCCCCGCATCATCGGTCATGAGTTCGTGGGAAACGTTGCAAAGATTGGAGAGGAAGTGACCCATGTAAAGGTTGGAGACCGGGTTTCTGCCGAAAGTCATCTGACCTGCGGGTATTGCTATCAGTGCAATAACGGATATTCAGAGGTCTGCAGGAATTTCAAATTGTTGGGTGTCGATCATGACGGCACCTTTGCCGAATTTCTTGTCTTACCTGAACACGTGCTGTGGAAGAACGACCAAAAAATTCCCGATGAATGGGCAACCATCCAGGAACCTTTTGGAAATGCTGTTGATACCGTGCTTGCTGAAGATGTTTCGGCAAAGACTGTTTTGATTCTTGGCGCTGGACCGATTGGACTTTTTGCCACAGGCATTACCAGGGTATGCGGCGCCTCGTTAGTTATCGTTTCCGACCCCAACAACTACCGATTGGCCATCAGCAAGAAGATGGGGGCGCACATTGCCGTCAATCCCAGAAGGCAGGACGTTACTGAACTTGTCATGGAAGCCACGAAAGATAACGGAGCGGATGTTGTCCTGGAATTTTCCGGCAACAACCAGGCGCTGAATCAGGGCTTGAAGGTTGTTACGCCCGGAGGCAGGATTTCCATTTTGGGTATTTATGAAAGGCGTGTCAATATTGATCTGAACGAGGACGTTATTTTTAAGAAAATCCGCATTTATGGAATTACCGGCCGTAAGATATTTTCCACATGGCACAAGACCTCACGTTTCTTGTCTGCCGGCCTTGTAGACCCCACCCCCGTCATTACCCACCGGTTACCCTTAAAGGACTACGAAAAGGGCATGAAACTCATGAAGGAGGGAAAGTGCGGGAAGGTTATTTTAAATGTTTAGAGGTGTTATTTAGCCACGAATTTCCACGAACAGCCACGAATATTTCTCAAAAAATCCATAATCTTTATTAAAAAATGGCTATCGGTCTTAACATATTATATCTCATTGGTGATAGGGGACTGGACTTAACAAAAGGAGAAGGATATAAAATTCATGTACTGAAAATCATCGATGGATTAAAGAAAAACGGGCACAAAGTATTTTTATTAACCATAAATGAAAACCCCTTATTATCTGAATTTGAAAACTACCGAACTATACAACATAAGTATTTGCGCCTTTTTTTCCACCGCTTCTTCCCATTTACAGGGACTATAAACAGTATAAATATTCTGCTGCAAATCCTTAGACTGAACAAGTCTTATCGTTTCGACATTATACACGAACGTTTTGGTTTATATTCCTACGGTGGAATATTGGCATCTAAAATGCTCCATATTCCGCATATAACGGAGGTTAATGGTCCAGGCATAGAAGAAAAAAAATTATTTACAAAAGATATTACCCCAATCCAGAAGTTTACCGCGAAAATGATTCGCAAATTTTGTCTCAGAAATACAAACCATGTAGTTGCCGTTTCAAACAATTTAAAGTCATTTTTATTGGATAATCACCTGATTAACCGGAGAGATAAAATTACCGTTTTACCAAATGCCGCTGATGTAACGGCATTCAATAAGCAATTTGATGCACAAAGTATAAAAGCTTCTCTCCATCTCGAAGATAAATTTATTGTCGCATACACCGGGACACTCCAGGTATGGTACGCCATTGAAGACCTCATCGCAGCCTTTCCGCAAATTCTTAAAGAAATACCCAATGCCTGCTTGTTAATTATTGGGACGGGACAGGCCAGAATGACACTTGAAGCTTTGGCACGCAACTTAGGGGTTTCTGACAGGATAAGATTTATGGGCTACGTCCCGCATGAGAAAATTCCAGAGGTACTTTCCATTGCCGATGTTGCGGTTGCTCCTTTTAAGGAATTGGGAATGACCTTTTTTGGATCCGCTATTAAAATATTCGAATATCTCTGTGCTGGGAAGGCCGTTGTTGCTTCAAAGATCGGACAAATCGCAGAGGTATTGCAAGATCAGCACACGGCGTTATTAGTAACGCCGGGTTGTGTTGAGGAATTAGGAAATGCCATTATAAGATTAGCCCGCGATGAACCGTTAAGAAGCTATTTAGCAAAAAACGCCCGTATCGAGGCGCAAAAGTATTCCTGGGATAAACACGTAGAACGTTTAGTTGATATTTACAGAGCTCAAGTTAAAAATTCCCCTCTTGGGAGGGGTTAGGGGTGGTTCTCCTAGTCGTAAAATCTCAGCAAATATCTCAATAAATTTTGTTGCGCAACAATGATACACAGAAAGATAAATATTCTTTACGTTATCGATACGCTCTTTATCGGCGGAGCGGAACAGCACGTAGCTACGTTGTGCAAGCATATAGATAAAGATAAGTTTCATGTTGTAGTTTGCACCCTTTTCAGTCGAAACCTGTCGCAGGTTGAGCCATTTGCTGTTCAGATTGGAAAAATGGGGATTCGGGTCGAGCGGCTTGGTTTAACCACCTGGCGAGACTTTGAAACATTTAGAAAATATATGAAACTCATCGATGAAGAAAAAATAGACATCGTTCATGCCCACACTGTCCCCGCAGATTTCTGGGGATGTTTAATTGCCAAATTATTCAGGCATTGCAAAACTGTCGTTACCTTACATGGGCCGGATTTGGAAAAAACGCGTATTTCTAAACTCCAATATACCCTGGTGAATACCATTCTGTCGAACAGGATTATTATGGCCTCTGGTCTGCTAAAGCGTATGGCTGTACGCGAAAATTTTGCAAGGGCCGAAAAAGTTATGGTAATTCCTAACCAGGTAGATATCGATTTTTTTAACCCTTCGAAAAAAGGAAATAAATTTCGCGCTGAATACAATATCCCCGACGATACCATCATCATTGGCAGCGTAGGCCGTTTTGAAAGAAGTAAAGGTTTTGAAATATGTTTTCAGGTATTTGCAAAGGCTCGAATCCAACATTCTAAATTGAAATTTATTTTATGTGGTTATGGTAAAGAGGAAGATTTTTATAAAGCGGTTATCAAAGATTTAGGCATCGAAAAAGATGTTATATTTACAGGTCCCAGGATGGATATTGATGAGGTGATGGCGGCCATAGACATACTCCTTTTCACACCTTATTATGGTGAGGGTTTTGGGTTGGTGCTCATTGAGGCTATGGCTTCAGGAAAACCCGTTGTTGCTTCTAATGTTTATCCAACTCCGGAAATTGTTATCGATGGCTGGACTGGATTTTTACCTTTTCCCGAAAAGCCGGTAGAAACCATGGAAAAGGTTGACGTTGATTCATTTGTTAAAAAGATACTGTATCTCATCCGGAATAATGATGCAAGAAAGACCATGGGATCTGAGGGACGGCGTGTTGCGGAAGAAAAATACAGTACGAAAGTCATAATGAAGCAAATTGAAGTGCTATACAAGAGTTTAGTTGCAGTATAACGACGTTCGGAAGTTTTTAGCGGAAAGGGACAATGAAACGCACTCCTGAATATGATCAACGTGTTGAGCAAGAAATGCGAAACTTTCAGGCAGCGAATTTTGATACATGGTACCTCCAGGACAAAGGTATCTGGTATAATAAAGTGGAAATAGACTCCGTAGTCTCTCTGTTGGCTTGCAGAAAAGAAGACGTCATCCTCGATGCTGGATGCGGCACTGGCAGAATCAGTATACGGATAGCTCCACAGATAAGACGTTTGATTTGTGTTGATTTTTCAATAGACAGCCTGTTAATATTGCAAAAGAAATTACCCTCTGATTTATATTCCAAGGTTCATTTTATTGCTGCCGATATCAGCAAAATGCCTATTCGGGGAAACAGCTTCAATAAAATCGTTTCTGTTCAAGTCATTCAGCACATCCCATCCCACGAAAAACGGTTATCAGTACTCCGAACCTTCCACGGGTTGCTCCAAAAGGGTGGACATCTTGTATTTACCGTCTTTCGATGGAATGGGGCAGTATGGACAAACAAAGAGGGGTATTATGCGGAAAAGTTATATCGTTATGCTTTTGAGGATGATGAAATAAAAGCGCTGGTAAAAGAAGCCGGTTTCGATGAGATTTCCATTCAGCCTTTAATTGTTCAGCATCTGCGACTTCAGCGATTCGGGCTCTGGACAACTTACCTGGATCGACTGCTTGCCCGATTCTTAAATCCAGGACGGTTTGGCAAGTTTTTATTGGTAACCGCACGCAAATCTAAACAATAATTTACTTTTACAAATGAAAATATTAGTTTTAACGGATATGTTTCCAAGCGGGGATGACCCCACTTCTGGTGTCTTTGTCTACGAGCTTTCAAAAGCTGTGTCATGCAAAAACCAGGTCGTTGTCATTCACCCACGGCTTTGGAATCCATTTAATATAAAATCCTGCAAAGAAAAACAGAGTTACCATCTTCACATGAATGACATGGAAATCTACCGACCTAAACTGTTCATACTGCCGAAAGGGGACAGGTTATTCTTCAGAGCATTTGTCTTTCTTATTGGGGTCTTACCTTTACTGAGAAAATTAAGAAAAACATTCCATTTTGATCTCATTCATACACACATGGCCGGTCCTGCCGGCTTCGCAGCTGTTTTATTGGGGATGTTATTTGGAAAATCAGTAATCGTCACGGTGCATGGCTCTGACATCCATTCTTTCCCCGGATATTTTTTTCTAAAGCGTATGGTACACTTTACGTTAAAAAGAGCGCATAAAATCGTGGCCGTAAGCCAGTCACTAAAAGATTCAATCTTGAAATTGGATGGATTCCCAGAAAAAATATCGGTAATTCGAAATGGCGTAAACCACAAAGAATTTTTCCCGTTCAATAAAACAACCGCAAGAGAACGACTCGGCTTACCGATTAACAAGAAAATTATCCTTTTTATCGGTAATTTGCTCCCTGTAAAAGGAATTGATTTGCTCCTCCGCGCCTTTGCAGGCATGGAGAAAAAAGATTGTATTGATCTTATTATCATCGGAAAAGGCAAATCAGAACGCAAGTTAAAAACTCTAACAAAAAAATTACACATCGAGACTCATGTTAATTTTATGGGTTCTAAAGGACACAATGAAATCCCCGCGTGGCTGAACGCCTGTGACGTCCTTTGTTTACCCAGTCGCAACGAAGGCTTCCCCACGATAATTGTCGAAGCATTAGCATGCGGACGACCTGTAGTAGCCACAAAGGTTGGCGGCATTCCGGAGGCCGTGACAAATGATACATTCGGTATTTTGGTTGAACCCAATAATACGGAAGAATTGGCTGCAACACTCAAGAAAGCGCTTGAAAAGGAATGGGATTATCAAGCTATAGCAGAATATGGGAAACGTTTTTCATGGAATACAATTGCTGAGGAATACTCTGAATTGTATAAAAATGTAGTTTCAAAAAAATAAATTTACAAATATTTATCTGTTTATGATACGAGCTTTAAAAATATTACTTATTATCGCACTACCGCTTATAGCCTTTCTCAACACACTTGACAATACCTTCGTCTATGACGATGTGTTTACCATAACCGATAATTATTTCATCAGGGATTGGGGGAATTTCCCCGCTTTCTTTACTGACGATTATTTTAAATATTCAGGCGAGGTAACCTTTCGCCCGGTAGTAACCTTATCTTATTTCATCGATTACTCTCTATGGCGTCTCAACCCTGCCGGGTTTCACCTGACCAATATCCTGCTCCATGCAGTTAATGCAGTACTCGTTTACTTACTGGTTTCTGCTGTTTCCAGGTCGCGTACCGCCTCTTTTCTCACAAGTATCCTGTTTGCCCTGCATCCTATATTAACAGAGGCTGTAAACGGTATAAGTTACCGGGAGGATCTCTTCGCCACCACGTTTTTTCTTGGTTCTGCTTTGCTATTTATCCAATCCGCAATCCGCAATCCGCAATCTAAAATTCGCAATTACCTATACCCTTTATCACTGTTTTCGTATCTCCTGGCATTATGTTCTAAGGAAATGGCGATTACGTTGCCCCTTATTGTTTTTCTTTTAGACTGGTTACTGGGCGATAAAGACAGGGTCAAGAAAAATATTATCAACTATTATCTAGGATTCATACTGGTAAGCGGCTTTTATCTGTTCCTGAGATTTGTGTGGTTTCATAATCCTGTAGAAAAACAGTTGACGTATCCAGATAATAGCTTTTTGATAAACCTGTTAACCATGCCAAAGATTTTTTGCTCATACATAAAATTATTATTCTTTCCTATCCGTTTTAACGCAGAATATATCATAGCACATACCAAAACCCCCTATGCTGCAACTTTTATTCTTGGCATTATATTTCTGAATATAATCGGTGTAATTACTTACAAATTTTATAATCATTCAAAGCGTCTATTTTTCTTTATGCTCTGGTTTTTTGTTACCCTGGCCCCCATGATGAACATTATGCCCATAGCCAACATTATGGCTGAAAGATACCTTTACCTCCCCTCGGTTGGATTTTGTGCAATACTGGCATACATTTCAACAGGAATCTGGAGACGTGCTTACGCTTCTATTTCACGGGAAGATGGGAAGATGGGAAGGTGGGAAGGTGGGAGACTATGCGTCTCGCCTCCCTCTTTCAATCGCCTCCCTCTTATTTTTGCAACATGTTTGATATTAACCCCTGTCGTTTCGTATTCATTGTTTACTATTAAGAGAAATAAGGTTTGGAAAGACCCGTTCATCTTCTGGTCAAAAACGGTAGAAGATTCACCCAACAGTTCCAGGGCGCATAACAATCTGGGTATGATTTATCTCCAGAAAGATAAAACTGATTTAGCAATTTGCGAATTTCAAGCGTCAATAGCCCTTGAGTCTGATCCTGAATATCATCATAATTTAGGAATGGCTTATCAAAAAAAAGGCATGAAAGAAGAGGCGTTGCAAGAATATTATCGTGTTCTGGCAGTAAACCCCGACTCCGCCCTTACCCACAATAATATGGGTAATATCCTCATAGACAAGGGACGTTTTGACGAAGGAATTTTAAAATTCAAAGAGGCCATTCGGCTTAAACCAAATTATTATGATGCCCATTATAACCTGGGGCTTGCCTATTTTAAGAAAGGACTTTTAGATGCCTCAATAGGTGAATTTGAATTGGCTATTCATTACGAACCAGACCATGCCGAGGCGCATAGTTGCCTGGGCACGGCTTACGCCAACAAGGGGCAATTCGACAAGGCACTTTTGGAAATCGAAGAGGCCATCCGGCAAAAACCAAATTATCCCAATGCTTACAAAAACCTGGGATTAATCTACCTAAATTATAAAAAAGATGTTCAAAAGGCATTGTACTGTTTTCAGGAATTTTTGAGGCTGGATCCAGTAAATAAAGAGGCGGGCGCAATAAGGAAGACTGTTGAAGAGCTTCAGGCATCACGCTAATATTATTCTCATTAGGTTATGGTTGATTTGGTTTTATCTGCAATGTATAAATTTCATAATCAGCTTTTCATAGGCATCTATGGGTAACATTCATAGATTTCGTTATCTTTTAATTTCCATGTGAGGAACGATTTTTTCGACTGCCAATGAGATTCCTGCTGCTATTATTTTCATAGTTTTTTTTGTAGTCTCTGATTTTAATAGTATATTTCCATGATAATGATTATCATTTATTTGTTGTCTTTCGTATCTGAGTAAACCTTTTTCTATTCTATCTATTAACCTATCAATTTTATATCGGGAAATTACTGCCACTCCATTTACATATTTAGTTTCACCATTCTCATTTTTTTGGTTTAAGGTAAATCCGATGACAGAATCATCGTCCTCCCAATTAATTGATTGTTCATCCCATCCGTCTTTTCGATTAACATTTTTGAAATAAAACGCGTTTTCGGGAACAAAACCTTCCACCGTTATTTCGCTGCCTTTCGAAAGACCTCTTATACAATTATCTGGATAATCCATTTTATAAATGAGAGATGATAAAGTACAAAAGCCAGGAAACAAGTTTGTGCAGATCAATATCAGCAATGGAGCCTGATGCAATAATTTCTCCCAAGTTCTCTTTAGTAACTAATGACCAACTAGATTCCTGAGGATTAGGCTCTATATGGAATCCTATTCGATAATCATTAGATATCCATTCAAATAATAGAGAACCATCTTCTGGTGTAGCGGCATGCAAATAAGGAATACAAGTTATAATATTCAAAAACGGTTGGGTATTGAGAACGTTTTGAATTGCTGATAATAATTTCACGGCTTGTTGAAGCAAATTACTGTCAGTAATCTTGTGGATTATGTTCCTAGCTAATTCAAGGGTGTCTCTTTTTGATAACACCGGCACATAATTAGTTTGCGGAGTAAACTGAGCATTAAAAGAAATAGACGAATATGAAATCCACTTTCCCTCCTGAGAACTTAAATCTAGATACCCAGAAATGCGGTTTTCTTGTGGAAGTCTCTGTCCAGAATTGCTTACTTGAAATGTCTTAATCATAATGATTGAGGCTCCATAGCGTTGTGTAATCGGTCAGTAATACACCATCGAATTAACCTTGAAGCATGCGCATTAAAAAAATCGAGTCTTTCCATAGTCGAAGCAATCGGTGTTTTATTGGCATTGTAAAAATCACTATCAATCATAAAACAAATCTCATCGTCTTTTACAGCCTTAACTAATTTAGTATTTATCACCACATTGCTTTCTCCATCGGATAATCCAATTTCATATATACTTGCAAAGTTTTTAACTTTATCTTTTAAGTCGGTTCTGGGATTTCCAATGAGACCCAATATGTAAGGTTGCAATAATTCATCCCATTCAGTGTTTAGAGGAAAATTTAAAAATGAGCGTTTAAAAACATCGAGATACCTTAATCCCACTCTTAAAAAATAATTAGGGGAATATACTTCTTTCAGGGTTTCGAATGGAATCAGTAGTTTTTCCTTAAAAGTTTCCCACCGTTCATATTTCTTTGTTTTCAATGAAACAAAATTTCGTGTTAAATTAATCTTCCATTCTTCATCTTCGGAGGAAAATTCATAATTCTTACAACTTAATGCCTTTAAAATTTGCTCGGATGGTTCGGGCTGAATTTGATTTATCGCACCAGAAGGAATACTTATATTTAACATTTCTGATACTTCCGAGAAGTTGGGAAAATACTTACGAATTCTTTCTTGAAATGCGACAGGAACTTCAGTATCAATTTTTAGTATAGGAGGAAATATTAATTGACATATCACCACATCTAAGGGGTTTTTCTTATAAATTACTCTTTTGCATTCTGGAAATAGCATTTTCCCGTAAACCCAACAACAAATTACAATCAGTTAAACTTTATTTAAGCTTGCTTGCTATATACTTATACACTATAAGAAAGATTACAGTCAAACATTTTTTACATTATCAACCCACAACCAATGAGAACACTAAATGCAATACTTCTTTTGTGCTTTCCGTAAATGGATGTCTATCTCTTTCTTCCTCTGTTCAAATCCTTTTCTGCCAAGCATCGCAAAGGCATTGATTTTTCCAGCCTCCACTCCCGGCTGATCGAATGCATTGACGTTGTAAAACTTCCCCGCGTATGCCGTTTGTAATTCAAACAGATAGAATAATTGCCCCAGCGTAAATGCAGAAAGTCCATCGAGTGTAATCGTACAATTCGGGCGATTGTGTTCTGTTAAAGCAAGTCGTGTCCCTTCAAACTCTGCATTCATAACATTGTTGAGTGAGTGTCCTTTCAGATAAACCAAATCACTTTCAACATCATTTCCGCTTACAATAGATACTTCTTTGCTAAACCGCTTGATTGCCAGGAAAGTTGTCACCTTGTCATAGGGACCTTCCATATAAAGCTGAAGCTGTGAATGCTGATCTACGACACCAATAGCCCTTACCGGTGTCGAACCGGTATGGACAACCTCGTTATGTAACGAAAACTTTTTACCAAGACTCTCCGCCCAGAGTTGACAGAACCAATCGGCCACTCCGCTCAGGGCGTTGGAATAAGGCATCATGACTAATATATTTTTACCGTTTTTTGTATGACTCAAATAATAGAGCGCAGCGCCCATAAGCGCTGGATTTTCCCACAGATTGTCAAACTTACAGACTTTGTCCATAAACACCGCCCCATCCAGCAAGGCTTCAATATCAACGCCGCTCATCGCCGCAGAAAACAGGCCAACGGGCGTTAACACTGAATATCTCCCCCCAACTCCAGCCGGAATCTCAAATGATCGGAACCCTTCACGACTTGTAATTTCCCTCAAAGTGCCTTTCTCGCCATCCGTGGTCGTGATCACATGCTCTTTGTAATCTTTGCCAAGCCTGTCACGTAACCGTTTCGTTATAATCAAAAACTGAGCCATTGTTTCTACCGTGGTACCTGACTTCGTGATGAAATTGAAGAGGGTTTCTTCTGGTTTAACAATATCTAAAAGTCCGGAAAACCTGTCGGGGTCGATATTATCCAGCACAAAAACACGCGGGAAGCCCTTCCTTTCCCGATCAGTAAGGATATTGTAAAAGGGATGATTTAATGCTGTATGGATAGCAAAATTGCCAAGCGCTGACCCACCGATACCCACCACAACAACGTTTTTGAATTTTCCCTTGAGGGTATTTGTGGTTTCGATTATCTCTGCTGCAATATTTTTTTGGTAAGGCAGATCAAGAAATGGCAATTTCCCTTTATTGCGTTCTTCTTTTACGTCATTCATATATCGGCTTGCCGGCAGTTCAAGGGTTTTCAACTCCTGCTCGGTAATGCCATGTTCAGGCCCGATGGTATCGGCCATCATATTGTTAAAATCGAAGTGTATTGATTGTTTACCTTCCATTTATATCCTCGTTTGTATGTATCATAATAGTTTATAGGCTTAAATTGCCGTTAAATTGCAAATGTTTATCTATCTTATTTCTCAACTCCTCTTCGTCCAGTGCGAAGCAGGGGTTAATCTCGATTAAACCAATGACATTCCCATGATTATCCACAGGAATAGAAATGCCCGCATTACGCAGCCACCGGCCGAATAAATTAATCATGTCCTGCCTTGCAGTAGCCGGAGAATTCTCCCCTTCCATATTTTTTATCGGCGAAAATTCATCTTCGCGAAGCGTTTCCATTATCACACCCTTTTCAACGTGTTTCAGCACATCGAAGATGAAACTCTCAAATTTTATGGCATTGTTTTTCTCAGGGTTGATCGCATCACCATTTTCGTCCAGACAGGGTACCTTTTTCAGTGCGGAATGAAAAGGAAGGGCGTCTCCGTGTTGGTATATTTTTTCAAGGAAATCGATACGAATCATGTGCACCGCAATATTTCCCGCATCATATTTTAAAGCGCCATTCCCGTCCCTTGCATACATATCCTCCCAACTCAGTTCGCTATATTCGATCACCTGTAAATGTCCATTGCTATGCACTACGATACCTACCTTTTCCTCAGGATGGCACTTTTTAACTATTTTCAATGACATCTCTGCCTCATTTTTCAAATGATAGCCAACAAAAACCGGATCGGCAATCTTTATTAACACATTATCAACCTGATGATAAAAAATGTTTTTAATACCACGTGCTTCCATATCTTTAAGAACACCTTTCTCCTTGAGGGCAATGATTGTGCCTCCGTGGCCGTTGGGGCTCATAACAATGTCAGATTTAGAATTCATCAGCAATTTCCCGTTAAGGTCCACAGCCGGAAACATACCCTGGGCAAAAAAGCATACCTGCTGAGAGTCTAATCCAAAGAATCGGTGTGAGTGGAAGAATTCTTGCGTCATACGGTCATTCGTTTCGCTCGTCATAACATACCAGGGAATACAGGTGTCGTATTTTTGCTGAACTGCGCGTATTTTCTCTGCATGGAGTTGAAAGACACTCTTGCCGCTAATCGGCGCAATAGGGAGTGTTCCTTTTGGCCCGTTGCTTCCCAGTCTTGTTCCATGCCCGCCGGCAACCGTTAGGACAGCAATCTCTCCTCTTCGCAAAGAGGTCTCCCCAATCTGCCTTGCCCTTTGCGCGAGCGCCAATTCAGAAGCATTTTTAGGGACGGTTATAATCTGAGGTGGAACCAAGTCTCCCTGATGGGTATTTTGGGTTTTATGGCGGTTGTCATTGAAAAGTTTATGTACAAATTGAAAATCAATCGTAGCTGTCTGTTGTAACAGGTGTTTCTGTTCTGCGGGAGTTATTTCGTCCCACCACTTGAAAATGTGGGACTGACCCAATTCAAAAGCGTCCTGAATGCACCTTTTATAGCTTGGATACTCTTTTTCCAGTGTTTCTCTATTTACCATGGGGAGAAAAGGAATACTGTTATTAAAATCTTTATTTCTTTACTTTACAATTCTGATAAATTATATGCCAACATCTCGTGTACGGCAAGGATTTTTACTTCATGTTTATTTTAACCCTTTTAGAAATTTAAACTTGAAATAAATCTGGAATATCAGTAACCTTAATACTTATTTATAACTAAAAAGGAAATTGAATGAAGAAATTTTTAATTGTTATCTCTATCATCATTTGTTTCCTCATAGGAATAGGCGTAGCCGGGTATATCATTATCAAAAGGACAACTTCGGATGAGGCAATAAAGAGTCGTTTATTAAATGCATTAAAAGATTTCGGAGAAACAAAAATTGAACGCGCACACATGGATTTGTTGGAAGGGATTGTCATTGATAACCTCTCTTTTGCAGGCACTTCCGAAGATCTTCTGGGCAAGTCTCTAAAAATCCCCAGAATCGTTATAAAGCATTCCCCCCAGAATCTTCTCAAAGGAAAACTCAATATCTACAATGCGGTCGTTATTGCCCCTGAATTGACCGTCG
>Ga0194127_10003452_pt1 | contig 20227 bp, 11 predicted proteins | sample TA2KigC100mmetaG_FD_148624 | JGI IMG/M metagenome (GOLD analysis project Ga0194127, IMG submission 148624) | Freshwater microbial communities from Lake Tanganyika, Tanzania - TA2015036 Kigoma Deep Cast 100m | ecosystem: Environmental > Aquatic > Freshwater > Lake | place: Tanzania: Lake...
GGGGCGCTACTGGCACGTCCCCGAGTTGCAGACGAATCCGTCGCCGCACGGTGTGCCGCCGGGCCACGCATCGTGCGTGCACCCGGTGATCGGGTCGCAGCCGTCCCGCGTGCAGGGGTCGTGGTCGTCGCAGTCGGCCGGCGCGAGGCCCGCGCACACACCGTCGGCCTCGCACCCCAACACGCCCCAGGCCCCGATCCGGAGCCCGACGATCGACTGGAACACCGGGTCGCATGGGGGGTCCCAGCACGCCTTCCCGGTCCGGATGCCGGCGAGGAGGCGCCCGGCGGCACCGGTGGAGGCCGCGAGCGGGCTGTCGTGCTCGCCCGGGTCGAGCCTGGTCGAACCGAGCAGGTTCGCGGCAGCGTCGAAGCGGAGCAGGACGATGTCGGTCTTCACGGCTCCGGAGGGGCCCGTGGCCAGGAACACGCCGACCCCGCCGCCCGGAGTCCTGGCCATCGGGACGCTGGCCGAGGAGATCCACTGGCCGAGGCTGGCCTGGTGGGCGGTCGTCCCGTCCGCCCGCAGGCGCTGCAGGATCCCGGTATGCAGCGCGACCCACGCCCCACCGCCTTCGGCCGCTATCATGCCGAACGGCGAGCTGGGCAGGTCCGACCGCGTGGAAACCACGCCTCCGACCGCGTCGTAGCGGACCACGGCGTGCTGGCCGTTCTGGAAGAAGAGGGTGCCGGAGACGAGCACGCCCCCGTCGGGCTGCGGTGCCAGCCCCGTCACGTGTCCTGTGGCCGGGAGGGGATACAGGTGCATCCAGACGTCCCCCCCGGCCGCGGTCAGGCGGGCGGCCCGCCACCGGTAGTTGCCGTTCTCGCCACCATCCCGGTTGAACCCCCCCGCGAAGATGTCGCCTTGAGGGCCCTCGGCCATCACGTTTACCGATAGGTAGGCGAACGGACCCGGGTTCGCCGCTGTGTACTCCTGCGTCCAGAGGCCCACGCCCGACCCGTTGAAGGCGCGCAGTTGCATTTTGGCCGCCGCCATCTCCATCGTGGCAATCACGGTCGTGCCGCTCGAGAGCGTCAGGAACGCCGTGGTCGCGGCGGGGCCGCCGGTCCACCCGGCGACAACGGCGCCGTCGGGCCCGAGCCTCAGGTGCGAGCCGTTGCCGTAGAAGGCCAGGCCACCGTCGGCAAGCCCATGGCCGCGCACCATGGGTGTCGTAGAGATCTGCCACTGGTCCGGCGGCGCGGGGCCGGGCGCGCACGCCCCCTGCGAGCATGCATCGCCGACGGTGCAGGGATCGCCGTCGTCGCACGGCGCCGCGTTGAGGGGGTGGACGCACCCGTCGGACGGGCTGCAGACGTCGTCCGTGCATGGGTCCGAGTCCGTGCAGGCCGAGTCCTCTGGCGTGCTCACGCAGCCGGCAAGCGGGTCGCAGACGTCCGTGGTGCAAGCGAACCCGTCGTCGCAGTCGCCGTCGACCGCCAGGTGCGAGCAGCCCTTCAGGGGGTCGCACGAGTCGACGGTGCAGGCGAGACCGTCGTCGCACGAGACCGCCTCCGGGGCGGGGCCACAAACCGCGGCCTTGCAGCGCCGCGGCGCGACGTAGCCGCCTCCGGCCGTGCACGTCGCTGCGCCGCATTCGCTGCCGTCCTTCTCGGGGGTGTGCGAGCAGCCGGTCTTGGGGTCGCAACCGTCCTTCGTGCACGGGTCGCCGTCGTCGCACGCCAGGGCCGGTTCGGCGGGCCCGCACGTCCCGGACTCGCAGGTGCGCGGCTTCGTCCAGGCCTTGGAGCCCTCGCAGGCACCGTCCCCGCAGCGGGTGCCGTCGTCGACCGGGTGCAGGACGCACCCGAGCTGTCCGTTGCACTCGGCCGCGTTGCAGGCGTTCGGGCTGGTGCACGCTTCCGGCGTGCCCGGCTGGCACACCCCCGCCCGGCAGGTCGGCGGCGGGGTCCATGTGGTCCCGTCGCACGAGCCGGGGCCGCACTCGCCGTCATCCCGCGACGACGTGACGCATCCGATCACGGCGTCGCAGGCGTCGTCGGTACACGGATTCCCGTCGTCGCAGGGGGCGATGCCGTCCGCCGGCCCGCAGGCGACGCCGCACCCGTTGTCCGCTCCGCACGCCTTGCCCGCGCAATCCGGGCAGCACGGCGTGGTGCACAGGCCGTCCACACAGACCGAGTTGTCCGGTTCGCCCGTGCAGGGGTTCGTGCACGTGCCGCACACGCTCCCGCACCCGTCGTCGCCACACACCTTGCCTGCGCACTGCCGCGCGCAGCCCTCGCACGTGTCACCGGACCCGCACGACTGGCCGTCCAGGCAACAGGTGTCACCGCACCACGGGCCAGGGCACGTGCAGCCCCATTGGGCCTCATCGCAGGCGGCGTTGGTCGGACAGCGCTTGCACCGCCCCCCGCACCCGTCATCGTCCCCGCACCACTTCCCCGAGCACTGTTTCCCGCAGCCCTCGCACGTTTCCCCCGCGCCGCACGCCTGGCCATCCAGGCAGCACGTGTCCCCGCACCAGGGCCCAGGGCACGCGCAACTCCACTTGGCCTCGTCGCACTCGGCATTCTCGGGACACGTCTTGCACGTTCCCCCGCAGCCGTCGTCATGCCCGCACCACCGCCCCTCGCAGGACGGGACGCAAGCCATGTCGACGACGGCCGCGTCGGTGGTCGTGTCGCCCGCGCCCCCGCCCCCGCCCCCGCTCCCGCAGGCGACCGAGAACACCGTGGCGACGGTCAGTGATTGCCATGCCACCCAGCGCATCGGGCTCCCTCGCGCTCCAGCGGAACGATGGTAGCTCGGCCTCGGGACTGGTGCAAGGGCGACGCGGAGTGGTGGGTGGACCTTCCCCGGTCAATGCCGCGTCACAGGGAAAAACGCCAACGATTCCACGAAGATCGGGGGCACCGGGTCGGACACGGACACGGACACGGACACGGACACGGAAGGCCCCGGGATCAGGCGCGATTTGCCCCGCCGCCGTCTTGTGGTCGTCCACCACCAGCCGCCGAATCACCGACTTGTACGCGTCGCGCCTGCTCGGCCGCACCGCCTCCGTCCGCGGCGCCGTCCGCGGCGCCGTCCGCGGCGCGTCCTGGCCCCGCAGCACCCGTCTGAACATGGATGGACACGGCCAGCTTCTTCGCCGTGGCCTTGATCCCCCACGTCTCCCGGTACGTGGCCGGCACCCGGACCCGTCGCCGCTCCCAGCGTCGCTCCCGGTCATGAAGGAAAGGCTTATCCGCCAGCCGTTCGCCAGACCCAAGGACCATCCCGCGCGCCGCGGCCGCGTTGCTCCCCGCGCCCGGTCCTGCTACCATCCCGATCGGGTTGCGGCGTTGAGGTTGCCGTGCGTTCGACCCTGGGTGGGGACGATCCTCATCACGACATGTCTGACGAGGAGAAGGATCGTGAGGAGGTTCGGCTTCGTAGGGAGGCACGGGAACTGGCCTCCGGGGACGTTCGGGCGAGGAAGGCGAGGCTGATGCGAGCCAACGAGATCTCGCGACGGAAGGCGCGTCGTGCTCATCAGCAGTAAGGGAAGGAGTGGCGCCATGGCCGAACTGAGACTGACAGCGAGCAAGGCGCTGGCTGACGAGTACCGTTCACTGTTGAGACAGGAATGGTCCGCGGAGACACTGCTCCGCGCGACTGGCCTCGTGGCCAAGCTGCTCCGCGCCTCGGAGCGGGGCACAACCGCCACGGCGCTCGGCTCGATGGCGGAAGCCGCCGGCCGTTTTCGGCCCGATGCTCAGGTCGCCGCGGCTCTTGGGGGCTTCCTTGATTCGCTCTTCGAGGAAGGCGCAGTTCCTCCCGTTGACCGGCTCCCGATTCGCAGGAGTCCCGCCAAGGCACGACTGGCGCAAGCCGCTGAACTGTCGTGGAGAATCCTCACACTTCAGTACCTGGCCAGCCGCGTCGCTCAGGTTCGCCTGACCGGGGGTGTGGACTTCCTCAGGGATTGCCAGAGCCTGGTGTTCCAACTGGATCTCCTTTTCCTTCTGCCCGACCTTGACCGCCATGGGATGAACCTCGAACACGACTTCCTCCTCAAAGCGATGGAGGCGCACCTCGCCCTCGTCAGGAGGCGCGAAGTCGCTCACGGCGCGTACCTGTCGGGAGTCCTGTTCGAGTACCTGGGCGAGGCGGAGTTGGCGGAGTCGGCCCTCGCCGCTGCGTTCCAAGCGACTTCTCCCGGGAACCACGACTACCTGACCAAGGCTCATCTGGTCTGGTTCAACCTGCTCGACGCCGGCAAGGCGCATGAGGCCAAGAACTTCTGCTTGCAGTTGTATCGTTCCTCCCCCCCGGAACTCCTGCCCGAGATCGGCGAGATGCTCGACCAGACGTTCTCGGTTCCTGCCCGCAAGCGCGCCACTGCCTGACCGTGTCACGGAGCAGGGCTGTCGATCATCCGGAAGGTCCCGAAGAGCTGCCGCTACGTCCACGGGCCCGGACAGCAGTGCCACCGCGAACCCGTCCGCCTTGAGCGCGGCGAAGACCTCCTCCACGCCGTCCATCCGGCGCAGGCCCGCGCAGCCGGCGATCGATATTCCCGCTGACCCTGCGAGCCACTCGTCGTACGTGCAGCCGCCCGCGAAGAAGCGATGCCGCATCTCGTCGAGCGCCTCGCGCGGGCACCCGAAGTGCGTGTGGAGCACCTTCCAGATGAAGGGCTGGTCGGGCGGGAAACCGTCGATCAGCGTGCCGTCGAAGTCGAAGCACCCGAGCCGCCTGCGGCCGGGCATCTCGGACCTCCGGGGCGGAATCATGTGCGATCCGGGCGGCGGGAGCGGACCGCCCGTAGTCGTCGGGTGCTTCCGCGGCCAAGCCGTACCCGTACCCGTACCCGTACGCGTACCCGAACCCGTACCCGAACCCGAGCCCGAGCCCGTGCCCGCCCGGCTCCCGGCTCTTCGTCGGGTGTGCGGGATCGCACGCCTCGGGGCCCGTGGCCGGACGGAGGAGCGCGATCCGCGAGGCGGCCGGCCGTTCCCGGCGATGGCATGGAACCTGCTGACGCGAGGCTCCGGCGCGGCCGCGGGCGGGCACGCCCGCCGGCCCCTGCGAACGCACGGGGAAGCCCCTGGATGGACCGTATCTCCGCGAGCGGCAAGGTGATCCTCTTCGGCGAGCACTCGGTGGTCTATGGCCACCCGGCGCTCGCCATGGGGATCGGCGGCGCCCTCGTCGCGGAGTCGGTCACGCCTGCGCCGCGGCGCCTCACCGTCGAGGTGTCCGACTGGGGGCTCGCCGCGAGCGACTCGGACCCGGGGATCGTGGGGGAGGCGCTGCGCCGGATCGCGGCGGCAGTGCCGGGCTCGGCTGGATGCCGGCTGGTCGCCCGCGCGCGGATCCCGGCCGCGGCCGGGCTGGGGTCGTCCGCCGCCCTCGCAGTCCTGGCCGCGCGCGCCCTCTCCGGGTGCAGGGACGCCGGCCTCGACGACGAGGGGGTGCGGGCGGCCGCCCACCAGGCCGAGTGCGTGTTCCACGGCAGGCCCTCCGGGCTGGACGACGCGGTCGCGACCCACGGCGGCCTGTGCCTGTTCCGCAGATCGGAGTGGACCGCCGATGACCGGCTGCCGGTCCCGGCGAGGCCGCTCGCGCCGGGGCTGCTGAGGGTCGCGGGCCGCGTGCCTCCGCTCGTGGTCGGGCAGACGGGGGTCGCCCGATCGACCGCGGTCCTCGTGGCGGCGGTCCGTGCGCGGCGCGAGCGCGATCCGGCGGCGGTGGACGCGCTGTTCGCCGCGATCGGGAGGAGCCTGGACGACGGGCTCCGCGCGCTGGCGTCCGGCGAGCGTGCACCGCTCGGGGCCGCGATGAGCGGTTGCCAGGCGTCGCTCGACGCCCTCGGGCTGTCGTGCGCGGAGATCGACCGCATGATCGCCATCGCCCGGGACCACGGCGCGCTCGGCGCCAAGCTGACCGGGGGCGGGGGCGGGGGATCCGTGATCGCCGTCGCGAGCCCGGGGGGGGAGCAGGCCATCCTCGGGGCCTGGGCCGCCGAGGGCTTCGCGGGGCGGGTCGTCAATGGCGTCGAGGGCGACGCGGGAGTCCCGCAATGAACGCCGCGGCCGCCCGCGCCCGGGCCAACATCGCCCTGGTGAAGTACTGGGGCAAGCGCGACGTCGCGAACAACCTCCCGGCGACCGGGAGCCTGTCCATGACCCTGTCCTCGCTGGCGACCGAGACCCGCGTCACCTTCGACGCGGCGCTGCAGGCCGACGAGGTCGTCCTGAACGGGACACCTGCCCCGGAGACCGTGCGGCTCCGCACGTCGCGGTTCCTGGACCGCGTCCGATCCCTCGCAGGGGTCGCCGGCGACGCCCGGACCGCGCGCGCACGCGTCGAGACCGCGAACTCGTTCCCCACGGCCTCCGGGCTCGCGTCGTCGGCGTCGGGGTTCGCGGCCCTCGCGCTCGCCGCGACGCGCGCCGCCGGGCTCGACCTCCCGCTTGCGTCGCTGGCGACCCTGGCGCGCGCCGGCTCCGGGTCCGCCCCGCGCAGCCTGATCGGCGGGTTCGTGGAGCTGCCCGCCGGCTCGGCGCCCACCGGGTCGGACTGCGTCCCGGTCCAGGTCGCGCCTCCCGACCACTGGGACCTCGGGCTGGTGGTCGCCGTCAACGGGCGGGCGAGGAAGGACGTGGGATCGACCGAGGGCATGGAGCGGACCCGGGCGACCTCGCCCTTCTACCCCGCATGGCTCGCCCGCAACGCCCCCCACCTCGCCGAGGCCCGCTCGGCGATCCTCGCTCGCGACCTGGCTGCGCTGGGCCGCGTGGTCGAGGCCTCCTGCTTCTCGATGCACGCGGTCGCGCTCTCGGCCGCCCCCCCCATCCTCTACTGGAACGGCGTCACCGTGGACGCGGTGCATCGCGTGTGGGCGCTCAGGGCGGCCGGGCTCCAGGGGTACGTCACGATCGACGCGGGGCCGCACGTCAAGGTGCTGTGCCGGGCCGCGGACGCCGGGGCGTTCGCATGCGAACTGCGGCAGGTGCCCGGCGTCGTCGAGGTGCGCGTCGAGCGGCCCGGGCCGGGCGCGGAGGTCGTGTCATGAGGGCGCGGCCGACAAGTCCCGAACGGCGCACGCCGGGCACCCCCTCGCTCGGGCCGTGGGCGCCCGGGTCGCTCCCGTCGCGGCACGCGCCGTGGACCCCGGATGCGGCCATCCGATACTGCGAGGCAATGGCGCGCAGCCACTACGAGAACTTCCCCGTCGTCTTCGGGCTGATGACGCGGCCGCAGCGGGAGGCGCTCGCGGCGGTCTATGCGTTCGCGCGGACCGCGGACGACTTCGCGGACGAGCCGGAGTTCGACGGCGTCCGGGAGCCGCTGCTGGACGCGTGGGAGGACCGGCTCCGCGCCTGCTTCCGGGGCGAGGCGGACCACCCGGTCTTCGTCGCGCTCGACGAGGTCCGGCGGCGCCACGGCCTGCCGGAGCGGCCGTTCCTGGACCTCCTCGACGCCTTCCGCCAGGACTGCCGCGAGCAGCGGTACGCGACCTTCGCCTCGGTCCTCGACTACTGCCGGCGTTCCGCGAATCCCGTCGGCCGGCTCGTGCTGCACGTGCTGGGGCTCGCCCGCGAGCCCCTCCTCGGCTGGTCCGACCGGGTCTGCACCGCGCTCCAGCTCACCAACTTCTGGCAGGACCTGTCGGTCGACGTGCCGCGCGGCCGGCTCTACCTGCCGGTCGAGGACCTGGATCGGTTCGGGATCCGGCCGGAGGACCTCCTCGGCCGGGAGGCGCCCCCGCGGTTCGGGGAACTGCTCCGGCTCGAGACGGAGCGCACGCGGGCGCTGTTCGACGAGGGGAGGCCGCTCTGCACCGCGGCCGTGCACCCGGGGTGCCTGTACTTCGGCGCCGTGTGGGCGGGCGGGCGCGCCGTCCTGGCCCTGGTGGAGGCGACCGGGCCCGCGGTGCTGCTGCGGCGGCCGGCGCTCTCGCGGGCTGCCCTGGCCGCGATCGTCGTCGGGTTGCTCAGGGGGGCCGGACGGGAGGGCGGATGGAAGCGCGGGTGACGGCCGCTCTCGCCGACTGCCGACGGGTGCTGGATCGGTCCGGATCGACGTTCTCGCTCGCGTTCCGGCTGCTTCCGCGCGATCAGCGCGACGCGATGACGGCGTTCTACGCGTTCTGTCGCGAGGTCGATGACGCGGTGGACGAGGCCCCGGACGCTGCGTCCGCCCGCGTCGCGATCGAGGAATGGCGGGGGCGGGTGGCGGCAATCCACGGCGGCGCGCGGGTCCATGGCGGTGCGCCGGTCCACCCGGTCGTCGCGGCGCTGGCATGGGGCGCCGCGCGCTTCGGGATCCGGCGCGAGCACCTCGACCTGGTCCTGGACGGGGTCGAGGCGGACCTCCGCCGCGATCGGTACGCGACCTTCGCGGACCTCTACGACTACTGCTACCGGGTCGCCTCGTCGGTCGGGCTCGTGTGCGTGACCGTGCTCGGGGATCGGTCGCCCGAGGCGTTCCGCTACGCGGAGCTGGCCGGGATCGGCGTCCAGATGACGAACGTGATCCGTGACGTTGGCGAGGACGCGGGCCGCGGCCGCGTCTACCTGCCCGCCGAGGACATGGAGGCGTTCGGCGTCGCGGAGTCGGACGTGCTCGGCCGGCGGTACACACCGGCCCTTCAGCGGCTCCTGCGGTTCGAGGCGCGGCGCGCCCGGGCCTTCCACGAGATGGCTGCCGGCGCCCTCCCCCCGCGCTCCCGCGGGCGGCTGTTCTTCGCCGAGGCGCTGAGGGAGACGTACCTCGCGCTGCTGGACCGCATCGAGGTGGACGGCTTCCCGGTCCTCGACCGCAAGGTGTCGCTCCCGGCGGCGGCCCGCGTCCGGATCGCGTTGCGCCGCCGGCTCGACCCGGCATCCTGGCGCGGGGGGGCGGCATGAGAGGCCGCGATGGTTGAATCACGGTGTGCGACGTCCGCCGTCGTGATCGGGGCGGGGCTCGCGGGCTTGTCGGCCGCGGTGCGGCTCTGCGACGCGCGGGTGCGCGTCACCGTGCTCGAGAAGGGGACGGTGCCTGGCGGTCGCGTGCGTCGCCTGGCTCCCGGCTCCGGAGGCAGGTCGGCGATCGACTTCGGGCAGCACCTGATGCTCGGGTGCTACCGGCAGACGCGCGCGTATGCGGAGCGGCTCGGGACCGCGGCCAGGCTCGTCCCGGTCGACGGTGCGACGCCGTTCGTCTCGGGCCCGGGACGCTTCCACCCGTACCGTGTCGGCAGGCTCCCCTCGCCCCTGCACGCGCTGCCGGGGCTGTTCGGGCTGACGCACCTGCCCCCGGCCGACCGGCTCGGCCTGGGGCGCGCGGCCGTGGCGGCCAAGATCGCGGTCCGCATTGACCCGGCGGGCCTGGACCGCCGGACCGCGGCCGAGTGGCTCCGCCGGAACGGGCAGGGTCCGCAGGCGATCGCGGGGTTCTGGGGCCCGCTCGTCTCGGCGACGCTGAACGCCCCGGTCGAGGGCGCGTCGGCCCTGCTGCTGGCCACGGTGATCGACAAGGGCCTCTTCGCGGCGCGCGAGGACGCCGTGCCCGTGCTGCCGAGGGGACTCCTGCACGACGTCCTGATCGAGCCGGCCGTGGCCGCGGTCCGGGCGGCGGGGGGGGACGTGCGGACGGCGGCGCGGGCCGCCCGCGTCGTCACCGGTCCCGGCGGCCGGGTCCGCGCCGTCGTGACCGCGAAGGGCGAGGAGGTCGCCGCGGACGTGTTCGTGCTCGCGGTCCCGCCCTGGGACGCGCCCGGGGCCCTCGACGGGATCCCGGTCCTGGAGGGCGTACGGAGGGCGGCGACCTCGCTGTCGTCCTCGCCGATCGTGGGCGTCGAGATGTGGTTCCGCCGGCGCTGGCTGGCCTGGCCGTTCGCGGCGCTGCTGGACAGCCCCGTCCACTGGCTCTTCGACCATGCGGACGGCCGCGGCGCTCGCGTGTCGGCGGTCGCGAGCCACGCGACGGACCTCGCCGCCACGCCCTCGGAGGAGGTGGCGGCCATCTTCCGCGAGGAGGTCTTCCGCTTCTTCCCCGAGGCGCTGGAGGCCGGGCCGGTCTCGACGCTCGTCGTCAAGGCCCGCGAGGCCACGTTCGCGGCCCGGCCGGGGCAGCACGCGTTGCGGCCGGCGTGCCGCACGCCCGTCCCGAACCTGTGGCTCGCCGGCGACTGGACGGCCACGGGCCTGCCCGCGACCATCGAGGGGGCCGTGGCGAGCGGGCGGACGGCGGCGGAAGCGGCGCTCGCCGCCGTGGGGGGCGCCCGATGACACGCGACCGCGGCAGGTTCCGCGCGCTGGTGGTCGATGACGAGCAGATGTTCGCGCGGGCTGTCGCGCGGGAGATCTCGCGCCGCGGGCTCGCCTGCGACGTCGCGTTCTGCGGGGCCGAGGCGATGGAGCGCGCCGCCGGCCGGTCCTATCAGGCGATCCTGCTCGACCACAGGCTCCCGGACGAGGACGGGATCCGCCTGATCCCGAGGCTGCTCGCGCTGCAGTCAGGGGCGTCGCTGATCGTCATGACCGCGTACGACTCGATCGGGAGCGCGATCTTCGCGATCCGCCAGGGGGCGGAGGACTACCTCGTCAAGCAGACGAACCTGTCCGGGGTCGTGAACGCGGTCCTCGAGGTGCGGCGCAGGCACGAGGTCCAGGCCGCGATGCGGGACCGGGACGAGCACCGGCGGGGCGGACTCCTCGGGTCGTCGCCGGCCATCGCCGCGGTGCGCGAGCAGATCGAGAAGGTGGCGTCGCGACCCGACACCACGGTGCTCCTGACCGGGGAAACCGGCGCCGGCAAGGAGGTCGCGGCCCGCTGCCTGCACTCCCTGTCCGCCGCGCCCGGGAGCCCCTTCGTGGCGGTCGACTGCGTCGCGCTGCCGACCCCCCTGGTCGAGAGCATCCTGTTCGGACACGAGAAGGGGGTGTTCACCGGTGCGGACCGCGCGCGCGATGGGGCGTTCCAGGAGGCGGGTGAGGGCACGATCTTCCTTGACGAGATCGGCGAGATGGACCAGGCGCTCCAGGGGAAGCTCCTGAGGGTGCTGGAGGCGCGCGCCTTCCAGCGGGTCGGGTCCGTGCGCGAGCACCCGGTCCGTGCGCGAGTCGTGACCGCCACGAACCGCGACCTGGCTGCGGAGGCCGAGGCTGGGCGGTTCCGGTTCGACCTCTTCCAGCGCCTGTCGGTCTTCCCGATCCGGCTGCCCCCACTGCGTGATCGCGGGGAGGACGTGATCGCGCTCGCGCGGCATTTCCTGGAGTTCTTCGGCAAGAAGACCGGGGTGCCCGCGCGGCCGTTCGCGCGAGAGGTCGAGGACTACCTCCGCTCGTACGACTACCCGGGCAACGTCCGCGAGCTGAAGAACGTGATCGAGCGTGCCACCATCCTGGCCGGGGAGGGGCCCGTGGAGCCGCGCCACCTGCCGGACCGCATCCTGAGGCACGTCTCCACGCGGGCGCCGGCCTCGCAGGGCAGCGACGCGCGGCAGGAACGGCCCCGCGGCCTGCCGGTCGACTTCGTCCCCGGCGTGGACACGCTCGAGAGCCTCGAACTGAAGATGATCCGGCGCGCCATGGAGCAGGCGCGCGGGGTGAAGTCGGAGACGGCTCGCCTCCTCGGGATCAGCCGCTTCCAGCTCCTGCGCAGGCTCGAGAAGTACAGGATCGCAGTTGGTCCCCGCCGGGACTGATGTGGGCCTGGTAGACCCGCCGGTGGTCGCGCACGCCGAGGAAGCGGACGCGGCCGTTGCCGGGGTGGACGGGCTCGCGGAAGGAGCCGTCCCCGGCCATGCCCTCCGAGCGCGTGCGCATCTCGACGTACGTCGGGTAGTCGACCTCGACGCGTCCCGCCAGGGCCTCGGCGACCCCGATCCGGCCCCGCCAGGCGGTCGCGTCCGGGCCGACGAGCACGCTGTAGAACTCCGCGCAGCAGCCGCTGCCGTACGAGAAGAGCCCGAGACGCGCGCCTTCGATGGCCGCGTCACCCTGCTCGAGCAGGCCGGCGAGCGCGAGGTAGAGCGATCCCGAGTAGATGTTGCCGACCTCGACGTTCGCCCAGAGGGAGGGTCGGGTCAGGGTGTCGAACATCGCTTCCGCCGGGGGCATGGCGACGCCGCGGCGGGCTGCCTCCAGCTCGTGCAGCCGGTGGAACGCCTTGTGCGCCATCTTCGGGAACGGGACGTGGAACAGCAGGTGGCGGAAGTCCTCGAACCGCAGGCCGGAGCTCCCCAGGTAGGCGTCCCATGTGTGCTCGAGCGCACGCAGGTAGCAGTCGAGCGAGTGCCTGCCGTCGACCATGGCCGTCGAGCGGTAGTGGGGCCTCCAGAAGTCCATGACGTCCTGGGTGAACACGGCCTCGTCGTGACGGTCGAACGCGACAACGCGCGGCTCGCACGACACGAGCATCGCGATCGCCCCGGCGCCCTGCGTGGGCTCGCCCGCGGACCCGACCTCGTAGCGCGCGATGTCCGTCGCGATCACGATCGCCTTCCGGCGCGACCCGTTCCCCTGGATGCACCACCCCGCGGCGAGCTGGAGCGCCGCGGTCGCGCCGTAGCACGCGTGCTGCGTGTCGAACGTCCTGCACTGGGGCGAGAGGCCGATGAGGCCGTGGACGTACGACGCGATCGGCTTGGCCGCGTCCACACCCGTCTCGGATCCGACCACCACCATGCCGATCTCGGAGCGGTCCACGTCGTGGCGCGCGACCAGGCGCCGGGCCGCCTCGGCGGCCATCGTCACGGGGTCCTCGTCCGGGGAGACGACGGCCATCCGGCGCCCGCCCAACCCCTCGTAGTACTTGGCCGGATCGATGCCGCGCGCGGCGGCCAGCGTGCCGAGGTCGATGCAGTGCCTCGGCACGTGGACGGACATTCCCTCGATCCCGAACCTGCACTCGCGTTCCATCGCGTATTCCCTCGTCGGCCGGCGACGCGGCCCCCTTGTGCACGAACGGTGCCATCTTGGGCACCCGCCGCAAGTAGGCGTAATCCAGTGGTGTTCGACTCTCCTGCGGCCCCGGGCGCCGTGTCCGGCCCCCGTCCCGTTCGACCTCGCACGCCGATACGGCCCGCTGTTCGATTCAGCACGGGCGGGAACGGATCGCAGGCGGTCAATGGGATTCGATCGCCCACTCGAGCCGACGCGCCGGGAGGTCCACGCGCGCCGGCGTAACGGTCACGCGGTCGCCCAGGCGGAAGCGCTCGCGGCTCCGCGCGCCGACCACGACGCCGCGCGCGGGGTCGGCCTCCCACCAGTCGTGGGGAAGCGCGTCAAGGCGCAGCACGCCCTCGATCAGCCAGTGCGACGACTGGACGAACATGCCGAAGGACGCGACGCCCGTGATCACGCCATCTTCGGGCTCGATCGCCTCGCCCGCGCGGATGCGGTCCGCGATCGCCGTGAGCACGAGCAGCATCCTGAGGTCGCCCTCGGCCTCGTCCGCGCGCCGCTCTGTTGCGGTGCAGTGCCTGCCGAGCGCCTCGACCTCGCCCGCGGGCCGCGCCGCGTCCGCGAGCCGCCCGCGCAGGTGGGCGTCGAGCAGGCGGTGTACGTGGAGGTCCGGGTAGCGCCGGATCGGGCTCGTGAAGTGGCAGTAGTGGCGGCTCGCGAGCGCGAAGTGCCCGACGTCGGCCGGCGAGTACTCGGCGCGCTTCAGGGTCTTCAGGAACGCCAGGTTGACCGCGTTCGACAGCGGCGTGCCCGCGACGCGGTCGAGCAGGGCCTGGAGCGCCCGTCGGTCCGGGTGCTTCGGGAACTTCACCCCTGCCGCTGCCAGGAAGGCGGAGAGCTGCGCGGTCGAGTGCGCGTCCGCCTCGGGGTGGACCCGCCGCAGGAACGGGACCCCCAGCGGGTCGAGGTTGCGCGCCACCGCCTCGTTCGCCTCGACCATGCACATCTCGATCAGCGTGTGGGTCCAGCTCGTGTCGGGGGGGGCCGCGTCGAGCACCCGGCCGTCCTCGGACAGGACCAGCCCGACCTCCGGCAGGTCCAGGTGCAGCATCCCCTCGCGGCGGCGCCGCCGCTCGATCGCGTGCGCGAGCCGGTCCAGGCCGCCGAGCGTCGCGACGACCTCGGGGGGGTAGCCGCCGGTCCGGCCGTCGATCACGCCCTGGGCCTCGACGTAGGTCAGGCGCCGCGCCGACCGGATGACGCCGTTCGCGAAGCGGGCCCCGACCACCTCCGCGTCGCGGTCGTAGTCCACCAGCACGCTCTTGACCAGCCTCGGCCGGCCCGGCTGGAGGCTGCACGCGCCGTTCGACAGGGCCTCGGGCAGCATCGGCAGGACCTTGCGCGGGAAGTAGACGCTGTTGCCGCGCAGCCTCGCCTCGCGGTCGAGCGCCCCCCCCTCGGGCACGAACGCCGACACGTCCGCGATGTGCACGGCGAGCGTCCAGCCGTCGTCGCGTTCCTCGACCCCGACCGCGTCGTCGTAGTCGCGCGCGTCCGGCGGGTCGATCGTGACCACCGTCGAGCCGGTGAAGTCCTCGCGGTCGCGCGCCACCCCGGCCGCCGCGTCCTCGTCGAACGCGAGCGTCGCGGCGCTCGCCTCGGCCAGAACGTCCTCGCCGAACCGGTCGGGCAGGCCGTGCTCGCGCACGATCCCGAGCGTCTCCACGTCGATCGGGCCTGCCGGGCCGAGGCGCTCGACGATCACTCCGTGCGCGGGCTCCGGGCCGCGCTGGAAGCGGACGATCTGCACGACGACCTTCGCGTCCGGCGCCGCGTCGCCGGGCTTGACGTCGTCGACCACGATCGGCTGGGTCATGGCGCGGCCCTGGGGCACCACGAGCCACATGTCCCCGGACCGGACCATCTCGCCGACGAAGGTGTCGCGGGCGCGCTCCAGGACTTCGGTGATTCGGCCGTGCAGGAGCATCCGGCCGCCGCGCACGCCGCGCTTGAGCACGCGGGCGACCACGCGATCCCCGGTCATCGCGTCGAGGGTCCCGCCGTCGGGCACGTACAGGTCGCCCGCCTCGTCCGGCTTGTCCGGGATCACGAACCCGAACCCGCGGGGGTTCGCACGGAACGTGCCCGTGACGCTGCCGGGATGACGGCCCGTCGAGCGGCCCGCCGGTCGGCCCGAGGGACCGGCCGACGCCCGGCCCGGAAAGGCCGCATCCCGCCGTTCGCCGCCGCGCCCGCCGGCCCGGTCCGGCCATCGATCGCGCCCGCGCCCGTGACGGCGACCGCCGGAGCCCTTTCGCAAGCCCGAAGCCTCCGATGCCAGGGCTGCATCGTATCACGGGGCCACGCCGTCCCCGTCCGGTCCGGTCGCCGTGGCCCGGGGCCGCCGCGCTGATGCGGCCCGGCCGGCAGGGTTCACGCCGTTCACGTCGCCGCGGCGGGCGGCTGCGACGCCTGCCACGCGCCCGAGGCGGGCCCGACCGCCGCGCCGCGCGCAGCATGCTACGGCTGCCATCCGTCAACGCACTCGCCGCGCCCCCTCCCGATGCTGTAGAATACCGCGGTTTCGGGTCCGGGAGGTGCGGGTGGTGGACCTGCGGGTGGCAGTGCCCTGGGCGGTCGTCGCGGCGCTTGCGTCGTGCGGGGGCGGCGGAACGAAGTCGTTCGTGTCCGGCGACGTGGTCGCGGAGGCGGGCGGCGACCCGGGCGTCGCGGACGTTGCGGGCCGGGACCCGATGGGCCAGGACCCCGCGGCGGACGAGGCCGCGCCCGACGAGGCGCCCCCCGACTACGGCCCGTGGAAGCCGGACGGCCCGGGCGAGCCCGGCGGCGGTGACCAGGGCGGGAGCGACGCGGACGGCGACGCGATCGGGGATGCCGTGGAGGATGCGGAGACGCCCCCGGCAACCTGCGGGTTCAACTACGATTTCCCGCCCTTCGACGGCCCGCCCGGCGGTCCCGCGGCCATTCCGGCGGCCTCCGGCCCGCGCGTGCCGAGCCGCCCCGGCGAGATCGTGCACGGCGAGCCGGACCCGCCGTCGCTGTTCCCGCTGAGGCTCGACGGCAAGCGGGGCGAGCTTGTCATGCCCGGGTACGAGGACGCAATGCCGCTCTTCGGGCGCGCGGAGGAGTGGGAGATCGGCCAGACCCGGTGCTACGAGACCCCGATCGGCGCGGTCGAGCTGTCCGAGCCCGCCGCGTGGACCCTCTACCGCGAGGTCGCGGAGAAGACGGTCGGCGTGGCCGTGGACACGACCATCGGGCACCGGACGGTCGTCGGGATCCGCGGCGCCTACCCCGGCACCTTCGCCTGGAACGGGAACGGCCCCAACCGGTTCAACGACACGATCGCGCTGCTCTGGCGCGACGAGCAGGGGCGGCCCCAGGTGCTCGAGTTCGCGGCGCACACGGACACCGGCGCGTACCGGCACGACGGGGGCATGTCGTCGCTCTGGCCGAACCGCCACTACCGGTACCGAAACGGGTGGCACAAGACCTACAACGCCCTGCGGATCGACGAGATCGACTACCGGGTGCGCGACGACAACAACTCGAACGGTCACTGGGACAGCGACCCGAACGCGTGGCTGCCGCCGGAGGGCGAGCCCGACTTCGACCGCGAGGGGAGCGCGCACAACATCCACTACGCGCAGGCGACCCCGCCGCTCGAGACCGCGATCGTGGGCCAGTGGTCCGCCGGCTGCCAGAACATCCCCGGCATGAAGAACTGGACGCAGTTCATCACGCACGCGTGGGTGGCCGAGGGCGAGCCGGCCGACTACTTCCTGGTGGATGCGCGCGACATCGACCCGACGGTGTGGGGGGAGTGCGTGCCGGACGGGTCGCACGCGTGCCCGTTCCGGATCGACGCGCTGCCGTTCGGGGCGGACGGCGACACGGCCGGCTGGCCGATCGCGCAGCACGACGCGTACCCGACCGAGGCGTGCTCGACCGCGGACGAGAGCGGCCCCGAGGTCACCTACGTCCTGAACCTGCACGAGCCCGGCACGCTCAGGGCGGTCGTTACCGACGGGGACGGCGTGGACATCGACGTCCACCTCCTGATGGGCGACGAGCCCATGGCGTGCATCGCGCGCGACGACACCGATCTGGCCGCGTGGATCCCCCCCGGCCGCTACCTGATCGTCGCTGACACGTACGTGAAGGACGGCACTGCGCTTGCCGGCGAGTATCACCTCGCCGTCGCCCTGGAACCCTGAGGAGGCCCCATGCGCCGACACCGTGTCCTGGTCACCATCTCGCTCGCCGCTCTCGCCTCCGCCTGCGGGCTCGATGCGAGGCACTCCGAGGGCGCGTCCGACGAGGTCAACATCTCCGGCGTGCTGAAGCTGGCGGTCGTGGGCGGCAAGGAGGAGGCCGCGGAGGGCGCGCTCACGTCGGCGCTGGAGGCGTCGCCGCGGTACGCGATCGTGGCGCTGGGCACGAACAAGCGGACCACCACCGCGACCGTGAACGCGGGCGGCGAGTTCGTCGTGCCGGTGAGAGTCAACTCCTCGTATTCGCTGAACGTGCTGGACACGACGGCCAACGTATTCGTGGCGTCGTTCCTGTTCCGGACCGGGCCGAACGTGTCGAGCGCCATCCGGATCCAGGCGTCGGACATCGGCCTCGGGTCCTGCCAGCTCGTGAACGGCGAGGTCTGGTGCGAGAACGGGTTCTTCGACTCGCCGACCGGGTCCGGCGCGATCGAGCCGAACGACGACCTCCTCGGGACGATCCGCGTCACGGTCGAGCCGAAGACCGCCAGCGCGGACCTGCTGGCGCGGCTCCTGGGGGGCACCACGATCGAGCTGGAGGGGCTCCCGAACCCGCTGAACCCGTTCCACGTCGCCGTCTACAACAAGACCGCCCATGGCGGCTGCAAGGCGCCGCTCCTCGGGTCCTCCGAGAAGGCCGGGAGCGAGCGGTACCTGTACACGGAGGCCGTCTATTCGAACGCCACCTGCCGCGCAACGGTCCGCTACCAGGCGACCTGCACGATGGTGTCGTCGAGGACGTGCGAGGGCTTCCTGCGCGTCGACCTGACCCCGAGCGGCAGCGATTGCAAGGAGTTCCCGGCCATGCACGTGGCCGAGCCGTACACGGCCGAGGTGCTCGGGCCGGCGCAGTCGTGCCCGCTCCCGCCCACCTGCTCCAGCGAGACCGGGTGCGAGAGCGGCGTGTGCAACACGGACGTCGGCTTCTGCGCGGTGCCGGCGCCCACGGACGCCATGCAGATCTACGTGTTCGACGTCGGGAACGGCCAGTCGGTGCTGCTCGTGTCGCCGACCGGTACCTCCGTGCTGCTCGACGCCGGGCGCCCGCAGGCCGGCCGCATGGTCGCGACGGTCGCGCGCCGGCTGATCCCGAAGCTCGACTACATGGTCGTGTCGCACTTCGACGACGACCACGCGGGCGGCGCGGTGCCCGTGATGATGGGGCCGGACGGCGCGCCCGGGCGGAAGGGCGTGGACGATGACGGGAAGGGGGGGATCGACGACGAGGGCGAGGTCGGCGCGCCCGGCAGCGACGACCTGCTGCCGGCAGTGGTGCTCGACCGCGGGCTCGCGCCGATGCCGAGCGGGTTCGACGCCTACGCCCGCATCCTGGGCTCGCGCCGCCGGACCCCCGTGCCGGGCGAGGCGTTCGACCTCGGCGGGGGCGCGAAGATGACCGTGCTCGCGGCGAACGGCCGCGTGGTCGGCGCCGCGCCGCTCACCCCGAAGGAGGAGAACGAGCGCAGCGTCGGCGTGCTGTTCGAGTACGGCGAGTTCTCGTTCCTGGACCTCGGCGACCTCCCGGGGGGGGGCGGGTCCAAGGGCCTGGAGCAGGCGGTCGCCCCTGGGATCGCGACCCGCGCGCCGATCGACGTGCACCTGTTGAGCCACCACGGCAGCGCCTCCTCCAGCGCGCCGGAGTTCCTGGCCGCGATCCGCCCGCGCGTCGTCCTGCTGTCGGTCGGCGACAGCGAGAAGTGCGGGCCGGGCTACAACAGCTACGGACTGCCCGCGCAATCCGTGCTGGACGGTCTCGCCGCCGCGGGGTCGGTCAAGGCCATATACCAGACCGAGGCCGGGGGGGCGTCGTTCACCGGCGCCTGCGTGGTGGACGCCGGCCAGACGTATCCTCGCAACTACCGCGGCACGTCGCCGGTCTTCGCCTACTCGACCATCGTGGTCGAGGCCTACAAGGACGCCTTCCGGGTCAGCGGGCCTTCGTTCGACGACCACTTCATGGCGACCGGGTGCGCGGGCGCCGAGTGCCCGTCGTGCCCCGGCGGAACCCTGCCCGACCCGGCCCGCCCGGGCGCGTGCATGGACGATCCGTGCCTGCCCGACCCGTGCTCCGGCCACGGCGACTGCTCGATGAAGGCCGCGGGCGCGTGGGCCTGCGCGTGCGACCCGCACTGGACCGGGATCGCCTGCGACGCGTGCGCGACCGGGTACGCGGGGGGGGACTGCGCGGCGTGCGCGACCGGCTTCGCGGCCGACCCCGGCGCCCCGGGGACGTGCGTGCCCGACCCGTGCGCCAAGAGCCCGTGCGTCCACGGGACCTGCTCGGTGACCGCGGGCGGGGGGCACCAGTGCAAGTGCGACGACCACTGGGGCGGGCCCGCGTGCGACGGGTGCGCCAAGGGCTACGCCGGCCTGGACTGCCTGGCCTGCGAGGAGGGCTACGTCGCCGACCCGGGCGCCGCGTGGACGTGCATCCCCGACAGTTGCGCCTCCGGCCCGTGCGCCGGCCACTCGACCTGCACCGTGACCCCGGGCGGCGGCCACGCGTGCGCCTGCATGACGGGGTACGCGAGCCCCGGCTGCACGGAGTGCGCCGGGGGGTTCGTCCAGGACCCGGCCGCGCCCGGGACCTGCGTGGACGACGGCTGCTCGCCGGACCCGTGCTCGGGCCACGGCGCGTGCGAGGTCGTCGCCGGCGGCGCGGGGATCTGCGATTGCGACGGCCACTGGACCGGGCTCGCTTGCGACGCGTGCGAGGCCGGTTACGCGGGCGCCGCGTGCTCGGACTGCGCGGGCGGTTTCGTCGTGTATCCGGCCGGTTCCGGGCTCTGCATCGACGACCCCTGCGCGCCCGACCCCTGCTCGGGCCACGGCACGTGCGCGGTCGGCGACGCCGGCATCGCGGCGTGCTCGTGCACGGGCCACTGGGGCGGCGCCGCGTGCGCGACCTGCGAGGACGGGTACGCGGGCGACGGGTGCGCGGACTGCGCCGACGGCTTCGTTGCGGACCCCGGCGCGGCAGGGACGTGCGTGGACGACCCCTGCGCGCCCGACCCCTGCTCGGGCCACGGCCTGTGCTCCGTGCTCGCTGGCGGGGGGCACGAGTGCGCCTGCACCGGGGGG